>Ga0074195_1002268_pt1 | contig 22315 bp, 23 predicted proteins | sample EPASupsiteHSE623_FD_64525 | JGI IMG/M metagenome (GOLD analysis project Ga0074195, IMG submission 64525) | Bioremediated contaminated groundwater from EPA Superfund site, New Mexico - Sample HSE6-23 | ecosystem: Environmental > Aquatic > Deep subsurface > Groundwater > Contaminated ...
CAGCACGGCCCCCAGGGCCCCGTAATTCCCGTGCACATCGGAAAAAACCCCGTAGATCATGCCGCCGCCCCGACCGCCGTTCTGCCGCCGCCTTCCGTCATCGCCGAGGCTTTTTTGAGGTCCACCGAGATGAGCTTGGAAACCCCCAGCTCCTCCATGGTCACGCCGTAAAGCACGTCGGCGGCTTCCATGGTCCGCTTGTTATGCGTGATGACTATGAACTGGGTGGTGCCGGAAAACTCCCGCAGCAGGCGCACGAACCGCTCCACATTCGCCTCGTCCAGCGGCGCGTCGGCCTCGTCCATCACGCAGAACGGCGAGGGATTGACGCAGAAAAAGCTGAAGAGCAGCGCCAGCGCGGTCAGCGCTTTCTCGCCGCCGGACAACTGCGAAATGCTGACCAGTTTCTTGCCGGGCGGATGAGCCAGGATCTCCACGCCGGTCTCCAGGATATCGTCCGGCTGGGTAAGGATAAGGTCGGCCTCGCCGCCGTTGAACAGAAGCCCGTAGATCTGCTTGAAATGCGTCTGCACCTTGTCGTAGGTGAGCCTGAAGTTCTCGCGGGTGGTATCGTTGATCTTGGCTATCGCGGAACGCAGATCCGCCTTGGCTTTATTGAGGTCCTCGACCTGCGAATTCATGAAATTGGACCTGTTGATGAGCGCGTCGTACTCCTCGGGGGCGGTCATATTCACGGCGCCCATGGATTCCACGCGGCGGCGCAGGAATTTTACGCGTTCCGCGTCCACCTCCACCGCGCCGAATTTCTGCCTGGCATCCTCCAGACAGAGGTTCCATTCGTCGTTAAGGCGTTTCAGCGCGTCCTCGCTCCGGGTTTTCAGGGTGTTGACGCGGAGCTCTATCTCGTAGCGCTTCCTCTCGCCTTCCTTGCCCAGCTGCATCGAATCGGAAAGATTGATATTTAGCCGGCTCTGGTCGGTCCTCATCTCGTGCAGCTCTCCGGAGAGCTGCGACCCCAGGATCTCCTTCTCCTTGAGCTCGTTCATCACTTCCAGATGGCGGCGGCGGGCCTCTTCGGTCTCCGCGGCGAGCCGCGCAAGCCGGGCGTTCTGCTCTCCGAGCTGCGCGGCCGCGTGTTCGCGTTCCGCGTAGCGGGCCGCGAGCTGCGATTCCAGGCGGGCCGCCTCGTCCCTCATCCTCTCCAGATGCTGGCTGTAATTGTCCAGGTGCGCCTTCCTGGCTCCGATATCCTCGTTGGCTTTGGAATGGGCCGAGTGCAGCGCGTCTTTCTTTTCGGACAGCGCGGCCAGATCGGCCCGTCTGGCCTCCGTAAAACGCCGCGCTTCTTCCAGTTCCGCGTTAAGCGCGGCCAGTTTCTTCTCCGCCTCGGCCAGAGTAGCCTCCGTTTTAGCCAGTTCGGAGGCCGTGAAATCCGAATTATTCGCGTTTATCCTCGCCTCGCTCTCGGCGCTGCCCGACTCCACCTGCGCCCGCTGCAGGTCCAGGTTCAAAGCGTTTATCCTCGCCTCCAGGGCTTGAGCCCTTTCCGAAGCCGAAGCCAGCGTGGAGGAAACCCCGGCCTTTTCGGACGACAAGCCGGCTTCTTCCTCTTCGAAGAGCCTGATCTTTTCCTTAAGTTCCCCTTCCTCCTCCCAGTACGGCTCGTTGGAGGTCACCGAGTCCACTCCGCCGGCCACCCAGAAGGCCCCGCGCACCGAACCCTCCGAGGCGTATACGCCGTGCAGCAGCTGGTTCAATAGTTCGGCGTATTCGGGCGCGCATATTATTTTTTCGCGGATCTTGACCGCGTTCGGCACCGCCCAGGCGGACTCATCGCCCTGCGGGCTTATCTTATCCATCAAAATGAACCGGCAGCGGCCCTTGCCCAGATGCTTCAGATAGGCTATAGCCTCCGCGGCCCGGTCGGAGTTGTCGCAGACTACGGCGTCCAGGAAGCGGCCCAAAGCGTCGTCCACGGCCAGCCGGTCCTCTTTTCTCACGGTCAGCAGATGCCGCAGCGTCCCGCGTATGCCGGCTATGCCGGAATTAAGCACGCTGTTGATGCCGACCCAGTAGGAATCCTTCTCCCCCTGCGCCAGGATGGCGTCCAGCCGGCCGCGCGCGCCGTTCTTTTCCCCGTTCAGCTCGGTAAGCCTCTTGTCTATTTCCCCCAGGCGGCCGGCCGCGAGGTCCCGGTCCCGTACGGCCGCGGCCAGCGCGGAGCTCTCGGAAGCGAGCAGGGTTTCGCATTCCCCCAGGCGGGCTTTCAAAGCGCCGAGGCGGGCCTCTATCCCGGCCCGCGCCGAAACGAACCCCTCAAGCTCTTTTTTCAGACCCAGTATGGTTTCCCGGTAATGGCCCGCGCTGGAGCCGACGGAGGCCGTCTCGCCGGAAATGCCCATTTCCTTCTGATAGGCGGCGGTTATTTCTTTTTCCCCGGAGGCGGCGGCCTCGTCCACGGCGTTCATCTCCCGGTCGATGCCGGCAAGTTCGGCCAGACCGGCCTCGTAATTCTCCCTGAGCGCGGCCAGGCCGGATTCGCTGTTGGCGAGCGCCGCCTTGGCCTCCTCTATCCGGGGAGCCGCGGCGGCTATGGCCTCTTCGTTTCGGGCGGAGGCGGTCTCCACGGACCTTATGGAGGAAGCGACTTCGCCGGAAAGTTTCTCGTTGCCCACAAGGGCGCCTTCGAGGCGCACCTTTTCAAATTTAACCGAGGCGATGGTCTCGTTCAGCACCCGTTCCTCTTCCTGTTTCTGGGCCAGCGTAAGGTTCATGGCGGCCAGCTCTCCCTCCAGGGCGGTTATGGCCGAGGCGGTCTCGGAAAGCTCCTTAAGCACCGGTTCCAGGGCGGCGGTTTCCTTTTCTATCTCGGCGGTGAAAGCGGAGATCTCGCCGACCATCATGGCGACTTCCGCGGCGGTAAGCTCTTCTTTGTATTTCTGCAGGGTGCGCGCGCGCTTGGCCTCCGCATCCAGCTTCCGGATCTGCTCGTCTATGAGCGCGGTGGCGTCGGCCAGGCGGGCCAGGTCGGCGTCCACCTTCTCAAGGCGTCTCAGAGCCTCTTCCCTCTTGGCCTTGTACTTGGAGACCCCGGCGGCCTCCTCGAACAATTCGCGGCGCTCCTCCGGGCTGGCCGAGAGGACATATTCGACCTCGCCCTGGTCTATTATGGCGTAGCCGTCCGCGCCTATGCCTGTGTCCAGGAACATCTCGCGGATGTCCTTAAGGCGGCACTGCACCTTGTTGATGAAATATTCCGACTCTTCCGAGCGGTAGATCTTGCGCGTTACGGTGACCTCGCTGAAATCGAGCGGGAGCTTGCGCGATTCGTTGTCGAAGGTCATGGAGACTTCGGCCATGTTGAGCTGCGAGCGCTTGGCGGTGCCGGCGAAGACCACATCCATCATGGACGGGAGGCGCAGGGATTTCCAGGACATCTCCCCGATGCACCACTTGAGGGAATCCACCACATTGGATTTGCCGCAGCCGTTGGGGCCGACTATGCAGGTTATGCCGGGTTTCAGCGGCAATTTCACCTTGTTGGCGAAGGATTTAAAACCGTATATCTCTATTGCCTTAAGATACATGTAAGTTCCCCGGAAACGGCGTCCCGTCCCCTGTCGGACGGGACCGGCCGTCAAATTATCCGTTTATTATATCATTTAACCGGGAATGCACGGGGTTCCCCGCAGAAACGAGAAGGACCGCGCTGAAACTGCCGCTATAAACCCCCGAAAGGACAAGATGTCTCTTCTTTTTTCAATAATTCCTGAAGCTGTTCCCAGGTGAACTGCCCGGGCGAATGAGGAAACGAGTCCGGCATCTTGAACTTGCCGGAAAGCAGAAGGCCGGCGAGGCGTTCACGGAACTCCTTTATCCTTGCGTCCCGCCGCTTAAAATAACCGTCTTCGGACGCTTTGGCCAAGCCTTCCATGAATTCCTTTCCCTCATCGGAGGAGAAGCGGGCTAATACGCGCCGGAGAACCGCCTCTATCTCCGCCAGATTCTTGCGCGTGTCCGGGATCCTGGCCAGTTGGCGTTTTATATCTTCCCTGATGATTTTGAAAGAATTCCTTTCCATCTCATGCGCATTTACAAGATGGTCGATAAACTTGTTCCATTTTTCAGATTGCCGGACCTGTGAATCAAGATTTCCCGCTTGCCGCTCAGTGTCGGCGAGAAGTTTTCTATAAACGGGAACCGGGTCCTTCATTTCCTCTCTAGTAAGCCTCTGTACGAAATAGGGGAAACGCGACCTCAAGGCGTTAACCGATTCATCAGGGTTTTTGATGTAAGACCACACCATGTCCGCCGGTTCAATCCCCGCTTCGGCGCTCACCAGCCAGCCGACCAGCATGGCGTTCTCCTCATCGTTCATGGCAAAATCCCTGAATGGCTTCAGATGAGCGGGCATACGCTGCGCTTCCAGAGTATGTCCCAGGAGTTCATGCGCAAATGTGACCACTTCGGACTCCTTGTCGTACTGCAGGAAGAATTTATTCATCACAATGGTCGGCGGCGTATCGGAAGCCTGGGTATAGCCGAGAATTCCCCATATTTTTTTTTGGCCGTTTATAGTCATCAAGACGGTCCCGGGGGTATCTTTAAAGAATACCTGGGCTTTGGCGTCAGTCTTGACGAACTCCGCGGCCGTTTCTCTGGCCGTCGGGCTGTCCAACATCTTTGAGATCATGGAATCCAAGGCCGATTTTTCTCCCGGTCCCATATCGGCGCCGGGATAGATCCGCCGCTCCAGCTCTACGATCAACCGCGCTTTATCGTTCTTATCCGGCGGAACCCCGGGAGCCTTGACCTCCGATTTGCCGGCCCCGTCGAAGATCACGGAATTCTCGGCGCTGTCGGCTTCCGGCTCCCCGGCCATAAGGCGCGTGAGCTGGCACGACAAGACCGCGGCGGCCGTAAAAAGCAGTCGCTTTTGCAGCTTCATAAGTTCTGGTCATAGTATAGTGGAGAGGCGTTCTATTGTCAACGCTTGTTTGCAAGGCCCCATAACATGGGCCGCCGGTGGGCACACCAAAGCGAAAGACCCGGGACTCCCCGGGTCTTTCCGGCCTATGAAACGCCTTCGGCGTTTTAGTATGACAGCTGGTACGCCACGCCCACGCTGTTGCCGGTATAGTTGGACGGCATATACTTCTCGAACTTGTTGTTCGAGGAGGCCACCACTATCGAGTAGAACAGCCTCACGGTGGCCACATCGTTCATGCGTTTGCGGATGCTGCCGGTGAGCGTGCTCATCAGGTTCTTCTGTTTGGAGAGCGTGTAGTTATTGTCCACATCCCTGGCGCCCCGATCCGTATAAACGCGGCGCGTGACATTGAGAGCCCCGCCGATCGCCCATTTCCCCGTGACATTGAGGTCCACCGGCACTATAAGAGAGGCCTCGTTGTAATCGTAGTTCTTGGGAACCATGGTAATGTCGTTGGAACCCTCGGTCATTCTGGTGATATCCCCGCCCAGCGCGCTCTTATAGCGCAGGAAGTTCTGGTTGGAACGGTGCGCGGAGTACGACAGCATAGGCGACAATTCGAAGATCCACAGCCGCTGGCGGAAGCCGCCGTCTATGGTGGTGGTCTTGTCCTTCTGCTTGGTGTTGCCGTATACGCCGGAATGCGCGTCCACCACCATCTGGTTTTTGTAAACCTGCTGGGTATAAGTATAGCCGGCGAAGAAGCCGTTCCAGTTCGGCCGCAGAGAGAACTGCGTGAGCAGCTGATCCTGCAGGCCGCCGGAGGTCTCGGCGGTGTTGTCGGCGTTCTTGAACTCCCTGAGCAGGTCGGTATAATTCGGGAACTCCACCTTCCTCATTATGTAGGTGGCCGTCAGAAAGCCGTTCCGCTCGAAGTCGAAACTGTAGTCGGCCGCCAGCTGGCCGCCTTTCGAGTTCATGTTGTAGAGGCCGTTCTGCCAGGCCTCGTTCGCGCCGCTGCGCGCGTAATTGGTGACGAACGACACTCCGGGACGCACCCGGAACTTCTCGCCCAGGCTGCGGCGGTATTCGAAGTTGAACCCGTGGGACATATCCCTGTCGGTGAACTGCTTGGTGTCCTGGGGCTGGAAGGCCGGGCCGTTATAGTTGAAACTATACAGGCCGAAGAGCGAGTCTTTTTTCGTTATTTTCGACAGCAGCCCCACCTGGGTGTTTATATTGCCGCCGCTGAAGATATTCCCCTTGGAGGGCAGATAGGCCGCCTCCATCAGGGTCATATCGAAGTACGGGGTGAAGATCTTGGAGTCCTCCGCCACCGCGGCGTAAGAGTTCGCCGCGGACATCATCGCCAACGCCAGTATTGTTTTTTTCATGCTTTAATTCCTCGCCAGATCCGATCAGAACAGCACATGGAAGTTCCACACCGGGTGGAAGACCAGCACGCCCTCGGGGTAGATGTTCAGGCCCAGTTCGAAATGCGGGCCGTACCAGCTCAGCTTGGTGGAGAAGGTCTGTGTGCGCACGCCGTAATTGAGCTGCATGCTCCAGAACTTGTTTATCCCTTTCGGCGTCTCGATGCCGGCCATCAGGAAGTCGTCCTTGAACCCGGTGTCCACATTGCCGACCTTGGTGCCCAGCAGGTCCAGCTCGTTGCCGGGCGTGAACTCGAACTTCGCGCCGAGGACCGACCTTTTATAGCCCCAGAAAGTGCGGATCTTGGGGCTTACGGAGGAACTCAGTATGGCGCCCAGATAATAGCCGTTCAGCTTGGCGCTGTCTATGCTGTCCGAATTCCTGGCCACCAGCCTGGCGGCGTACATATCGCAGTAGCCGCCGATAAGGTCCAGCTGGGGCACTCCCGGGGCCAGGCGGCCCTCGCCGTGCAGGCGGTACTTGCCGGACAGGTTCAGGTAGCTCATCGGCAGGAGGGTCGGGAAAAGTCCGGTCTGCACGCTGAAGGTCTTTCCCGGAGGAAGCGGCGTGGTCCCTTCAAGGTCCTGCTGGAAGTCGTAGAAGAAGGCGGACGGGTTAGCCACTATTTCGCCGACCATCTGCATCCCCTTGGATTCCCAGTCTATGGCCGCGAACGAGGAGCCGTTCAGGCTCATCAGGACCGCAAGAGCGATTGTGAGTTTTTTCATTAAATTCCTCGCAGTTGATTAGTCTTTCAGCTTGGTTATGGCCGGCAGCATCCTCTGCACCGCGGCCACCAGCAGGTCCGGGATGAATACCACATCGACATTCGTGCCGACCCCGGTGCCGTTATAAGCGAAGTAGTCGTTTCCGCTTATATCGCTATACGCCGCGGCGTTGGAGGTCCAGGCCGTCCGGCCCGCCCAGCCGCCCACGGACTGTTTTATGGACAGCACGGATTCGCCGGCGATATTCTTCATAATGCTGAACGGATCCTGGGAGGAATTTACCAGGTTGTCGGTCTTCTGCAGGGAGCCGGCGTTGTCTATGACATAGGACTCTTTCGCGAACCACAGAACGTCCTCCGCCACATTGTTCCCCACAAGATAGGCGTCGGCCGAATAATTGTAGAGCGCCGTCTCGCCTTTCTTTTCATAGCTGGCCACCAGTCCGTTGGCTGAATTGGCCGCGCCTCCGTCCAGGGCGTCTATAGCGGCCACATCAAGTTTGGCGGCCCACAGTACATTGCTGCCGCCGGCGCCGTTTATGTCGCTTCCGCCGGCGTATTTAAGCTGGCCCTCGTTGCCCGCGCCGGTCTTCTCGGTTATCTGCAGCCTGGAAATGCGGTCCAGCCCGTCCGACGCCGAAACCCCGGTCTCGTTCTTGAGGATCCCGGTGACAAGCACATCGCGGTCCACATATGCGGCGGCGTTGATGACCCTGCTGTTGTTTATAAGCTCGTCCCTGGCCGCCTCGTACTTGTAAAGCGAGGCCATGAAAAATATTTCGCTCGCTTTCGTCCTGTTGGCCGCCACGAAGGAGGCCCAGTCCGGCTTCACCGAGTTGCCGCTGAAAAAGCCCGGCCACTCCTCGATGCGCTGCGGCAGGTCCTGATTGAAGTTCATGGTCATCTGTACATAGTCCAGCCTGTTGCCCACCGAACCGCCGTTGTAGTCGAAGCCGCCGTTGACGGAATTGTTCGAAATGGCGTTATAAGAGGGCCGCTTGACCAGGTTCACGAACTGGATCTCGTCGGAGTTGGGGCGCATCAGGAACTGCGCCACGCGCACCACATTGCCGTGAATATCCTTGAGCGTCCTGCCGGCCTCTATGTCCGACTCCCTGACCGTATTCAGGAAGCTCTTCACCGTGTTCTCCGTGCCGTTGGTGACCTTGGCGAACTCGCGGATCTGCGCGCGGTCGTTCTCTTTTTCCTTGAGGCCCTTCTGGCGGTCGGACGGGGAAAGCCCCGGATTCCAGCTTTCCAGGGCGGATTTCTCCTGCTCCGGGCTCATCATGGCGATCTTGCCGGGCTTCCCTTTTTCCTCCAGGGTCATGTTCCGGCCCTGGGCTATATACATCTCCGCCGCGCCTTTGTCCGGCGGCACCACGAAATTAAGCTTCACCTCGCCGTAGGCGACATTGATGTTCATCGCGCCGTTCTCGTTGGTCTCCACGGTGAATTCCGTACCGCGCACGGCGCAGACCGCCGCGGGGGTCCTTACCTCGAACTTTTCTTTGCGCAGCAGATGCGGCACGCGGACCTTGATGCGGCCGAACACCAGCGCCAGGCGGGAAGAGAGGGTCTGCCTCTGCTCCAGTTCCAGGTTGGAGGATTCCTTCAGCCAGACCTTGGTTTTGTTCGGCATCAGCGCCAGCGCGGAGCCGTCGGAGCCGGTACGGATCGCCCCGCCCTCCGGAACATCCGCGTTCTCGGAGGCGGGAACCCACTGGCCTTCGCGGGAAGTCCGGATCTCGACCGTGCCGCTCATAGCCTGTATTTTCGTCTCCCCGGCGGCTGAAAGTCCGGGCAGAAGAACCAGCAGAAAAAGGAATATTATAGGGTTGGTCATAATCCAGATTCTACGAGATAATTGTTCTTGTGTCAACACCGCAATTTTGGGATAATAAATCCGGAGAAAAGCGTTTTTCCCTATGAAAAACGGCGCGCCGCGGTCGCCGGACAATGTTACATTGCATACAAAAGCTCCGCGCCGCGCCGTTACGGACGGTCCGGGGCGCACGACGGGGAAAGGGGACGGAAGCGGCGCTGGAAACGAAAACTCACGGAGGGGATGAAACATGAAAAAAACCGGGATTCTGACTCTTGCCCTGTTCCTGGCCGGCTGCGCGGGCATGAAAAGCCGGCCAGGCCTTTCCGGAACCTGCCCCCCCGGCTGCGCGCCCGAGAAAGCCGCGGCCGAGGCGGCGCCCATACTGATGGTGCCTCCCGACCAGGCCCCCTCTTTCGCGGACGCGGACGACAAGCAACCCCTTCTGAAGGCCGCCGGCCTCAATCTTCAGTATTTCAACAGCCTGAAATCCGCCGGGGCTGCGTATCAGTTCGGCCAAAGGAAAATAACGCCCGGGATCCTGGCCGCGTCCACCGGCGAATTCATGAAAATAGTGTCGGAAGCCAAAGATCAAAGCGAACTGGACCGCCGTATAAGGGAAGGTTTCGACATCTACAAGCTCGCCGGACGCGATTCCACCGGCACCGTGGTTTTCAGTTCGTATTACGAACCGACCCTGGAAGCGAGTCTGGTGCGGACGCCCCAGTATCCTTACCCCATATACGCCAAGCCTGACGATCTCATAACGGTGAATCTTGAGAATTTCAACGAAAAATTCAAGGGCGAAAAGATCACCGGCCGGCTGATGCGGAACGAACTGGCGCCGTATATGCCGCGCGAGGAGATAGATTTCGAGGGCGGCCTGAAGGACCGGGGGCTGGAACTGGCCTGGTTCAAGGACCGCATAGATGTCATGGACCTGCACATAGAGGGGTCCGGGCGCCTCCGGCTTCCCGACGGCAGGCAGATGAAAGCCGGCTTCGCGGCGACCAACAGCCTGAAATTCAAGGGCTGGCTCACGGCGCTGGTCGAGATGAAATACCTGCCGCGCGAGGGTTTGAGCGACGAGAAAGGCCGTCAATTCCTCCAGGAGCATCCGGAGAAAGTCCGCGAGGTGCTCAGCCAGAACCGGCGCTACACTTTTTTCAAGCTGGAGGAACTGGCGGACCCCTCGGTCGGCCCGACCGGCACCTACGGCCTGCCACTGGTGGGCTGGCGCTCGATAGCCGTAGATAATTCCCTGGTGCCCATGGGCGCGCTGGCCTTCATGAAAGTGGAGACGCCGGCCGTGGACGAGAACGGAACGCTGCTGGGCCGGAAAACGGACATGCGTTTCGTTTTCTGCCAGGACACGGGCGGGGCGATCAAGGGACCGGGCCGCGTGGACTTCTTCGCCGGGAACGGAGCGAAGGCCCACACTTTCGCCTTCAAACTCTGGGACCCCGGCGAGCTGTATCTGCTGGTGCTTAAAGAATCTCAGGGCATCAAGCCATGAGATCCGCCTATAGCCTATGGCCTATGGCCTATGGCCTGGCTTTCGGCCTGTGGCTTATGGCCTATGGCAGTTCCTGTGCCGCCACCATGACGCTTACCGGACTCGATGTTCTTGAAAAAGAGGATTTCGCCCTCCTCAATGGCAAGCGGGTCGGCATAATAACGAACCATTCCTCGGTGGACGCGCGGGGCAGGAACGCCGTGGACGCCTTGTACGAGTCGGGTAACGCGCGGCTCGCCGCGATCTTTTCTCCCGAGCACGGCTTCCGCGGCGGGGAAGAGGGGGGCGTACTGATAAGCAATTCCTCCGACCCGGTCACCGGCGCGCCGATATACAGCCTTTACGGGAAGAACAAGCGGCCCTCACCCGAAATGCTGGAAGGACTGGATGTCCTCGTCTTCGATATACAGGATATAGGCGCCAGGTTCTACACCTACCTGACCACCATGGCCTATGCCATGGAGGAGGCCGCGAAAAAGGGGCTGGAATTCGTGGTATTGGACAGGCCCAACCCCATAGGCGGGGAGATCGTGGAGGGTCCGGCGCTGGCCGCGGACATCGATGCCTTTACCTCGTACCTGGCGGTGCCGACGCGCCACGCTTTCACCGCCGGAGAAATGGCGTTGTTCCATAAGAGCGCCAAAAAGCTGGACCTGAAGCTCACCGTGGTGAAGATGGAGAATTGGCGGCGGGAGATGTTTTTCGATGAAACCGCCGTGATCTGGACCAATCCCTCCCCTAATATCCGCAGCCTGAAGGCGGAGCTGCTTTACCCGGGGCTCGGCTGTTTCGAGGCCGCCAATGTTTCGGTGGGCAGGGGCACGGCCACGCCTTTCGAATGGTTCGGCGCCCCGTGGATGAAGGCGGAAAAGATAGCGAAAAAGCTTTCCGGCTCCCCGCTGAAAGGAGTAAAATTCAGTTTTGAGGAAAAGACGCCGTCAAAGGATGTGTTCGAAGACACAAGATGTCCCGGCGTAGCCATAGAGGTCACGGACCCGGCCTCGGTCCGTGCCATGGATATTTTCGTCTACGCGGCCTATTTTCTGCGAAAATACAACAGAAAAGATTTTGCCCTGAAAGCGGGAGAGATCCGGAAGATGACCGGCAACTCGAGACTTTACGACATGCTTGAATCCGGCTCCGCGCCGGAGGCCATTTTGGCCGGTTTCGCGGAAGACAGCGCCGATTTCATAAAAAAAAGACCCGCCTGGCTGCTATACCAATAAAAGCGCCGGAAACCGTAAAACCGGTTTCCGGCGCCTTGTCCGCAGATCACAAGAAGGACTGCACCGCCGCTCTCGCCCGGCTCTCCACGCAGGAGGCCTCATACATGCCGGCCGTTTTCGGGCAGGCTTTTATTCCGCTGATGTATTTCCCCGCTTTCTGCTTTTCTTCGGTGTCAAGATTCGCCAGAATGCCGGGAATGGCGGCGTTGAGACACTGCACATTGTACCCGGTTCCGACCTTGCACCGCTTCGCGGCCATAACGGAGTTATAGGCCCCCATCAGCGAGGCCTTTTGAACGCGGGCCTCGCCCTCTTCGGGATAATATACGGCGGCCCGGGCCGGCACGGCCACGGCCACCTCGTCAGCGGCGGTATTACCGTACAGGGAAGCGGCGACAGGACCGAGGGCGAAAACATTGCCGGTCCCGAGAATCATCGAAATGATCGCTATGGTGGCCGTTGAGCTTTTCATATTGTCCTCCAGCTTTGATGTCCTGCCGCCTTCATAAATAGTATGCCACGCTCGTGCCGCGCGGGCAAAGGCAATAAGGCCCAGTTTTAAATGGTTTTAGGCCCAGCGGCACCTAGGCCCTTCGGCACCGCTTGACCTGAAAAGCCCAAAAGGGCCTTCAGAAAGGGTCGGAAAATCTAACAACCGCCAAGCGCCAGCGCGCGGGACGTTCCCGGCTCCGCGGATAGCCGCACCCGCGGACACCCGCGTCCGCAGCGGGTGCCCTGGGCTACAGCTTGGACAGATCGGTCAGCATGACCGCCGTAACCTTGTCCACGCAGCCGCCCTGGTAAAATCCGTCCACCTGGCTGCACTTGCCGATCTCTTTCAAATACCAGGAAGACGGGGTGTAACCGGTTTCCTTTTTAACCACGGCCATAATGGCCTTTACCTCTCCGATGGTGCACGCCGCACCGTACCAGCCTGGTTTTTCTTCGCCGCACTTGCCTCTTGCGTTCAGCACCGCCCTCGTTATCATGGCCTTTTGAGCGACGGTGACGCTTATAAAAAATCCCGCCTGTACGATCCGCGGCCCGCTCTCTTCGTTCTCGCGGCAGGCCGACGGCCCAACCGGCATGACAACCGCAAGCTTGTCAACCGGCCCGAGAGCCGAACCGGCCGGTCCCAGCGCGAAAAGCTCCAGCGCACCGGCCGCCGCCAGAACAACCGCCAGAACCGGGGACGAAATTTTCATTCTCTCTCCCAAAGCGCCGCAAAGTTTCTCGATATAGTATGCCAAAGAACATCCGGACCTTCAAAGGCAAGAGGCCCGCTGTTTTTATAATTTTCGGCCCAACCCGCCCTGGGCCCTTTGGCACACGGCTGTCCCGGAAAGTCAGGGAATGTCAATATTTGGGCGCAGGGCCTGCCGGCGGACCTGGGTCGGGATCCGTCAAGGTTTTACCGTCTCACTCCGAACAGGTTCCACATGCGGCGACTGCGGCCCTTCCGCCGGCTCCGGAACGCGCCCGAAAAACAATGTTTTCGGGCTTGAACGGTCCTCGCCGTGCCGGGGGTATACGCTCCAGAGCCTTTGTCGGGAACCTGAAGTCGTTCACCGGCAAAACCTTGCCGGATCCCTCGGTTTACGGATCCCCGTCATAAGTTCCAGGACACTATCTGAACTATAAGCCGTCCCCGCCCGTCTGCGGGGGGCGATTTGCGCCGGTTAGCCGTATGAACAAGGATTATCCGGGACTCCCAATGCCTGCGCAGGTGCCGTATCAAAGAGCTATGCTCCTCGGACGCCCTCCGGGACGCCGAGGAATGAGCCTGAAAGCTTTGTCATTCAGGCGAGTTCCGCAGGCGCCGGATAATCCGCAGTGAAGACGGCGGCCCCGGCAGGGGAAACCGGCGCCATGAGCCGCACGCGGGAGGGCTGGGACGGTACGCCCATACGCGAAAACATGTCTGACCAGCCGGCTCACCTATGTCAACCTGGTTTTTCTTGGGACACGCCGTGCTTTTGGCACGGTGTTTCAACTTTCCGGTTGACCGGAAAACTGGTTATGTGTTAAATTCAAGATATGGGGAACAAGATACTGGTGGTGGACGACGATCCGGAAATATCCAGCCTGGTGCAGTACGCGCTCGAATCCGCCGGACATCAGGTACAGATCTGCGACAACGGCAGGGAGGTGATGGACGCCCTGCGCGCCTACAAGCCCGATATGCTGCTCCTGGATGTCATGCTGCCCGGGATAGACGGCTACTCCCTGGCGAACCAGATAACGGAAGACCCCGCAACCAAAGACATTCCGATAATAGTGCTGTCGGCCCTGGAGCCGTCCAGGTCCATGTTCCAGAAATTCCAGCAGGTCTCGGCCTTCCTTACCAAACCATTCAACACGGACGATCTTCTGGAAGCGGTGAAAACCGCTCTCATAAAAAAGTAAAGCGTAAAGTGTAAAGAGCTAAGCGCGCGAGGTTGACCTTTTTTCAGGATGCCGCCCGCTCTTTACGCTTCACGCTTTACTCTTTACCCCCGTTATACGGGCAGACTTCCTGGCACAGATCGCAGCCGTAAACGAATCCACCCGACCTGCTTATGATAGTTTCAGGCGCCGCCGTCTTCGACTGCGTATTCCAGTAGGATATACACAATCCAGCGTCCATCGCTCCGTGTTCTTTTAAAGCTCCGGTGGGACAGGCGTCTATACAGCGGCGGCATGAACCGCAGCCGTCCTCCGCGACGGCCGGGGACGGGACAGGGATCTCTCCGGACAAGGCCAGTCCTCCCAAAAAAAAGTACGAGCCGGCCTCCTCCGAGACAAGCAAGGTGTTCTTACCTCTGAAACCCAGCCCCGCCAACCGGCCAAGTTCCTTTTCCAGCACAGGAGCCGTGTCCACGAACGCGCGGCCCTCCACCGAAGGGCAGATCGCCCGGATATCCTCCAGAATCAGCTTAAGTCTGCCGGCCACGGCCGTATGATAGTCCTCCGTCAACGCGTACCGCGCTATCCGGGGACGCAGACCTAGTTTGCTTACCGCGGCTATAAACTCCGCTTTGGGCCTGTGACCGGCTTTCGTTAAATATCCCAGAGGCTCTCCCGCGGCCGCGAGCGCGGCCGCGTAATCGCCGGTCCGGTCCCAGTAGGAAAAGGCGCACATAAGCACGGTGCGCGCCTCCGGGAACCAGAGGCGGATGTCCGCCCTCTCAGGGGAACGGCGCGCAAGGTATGCCAGGTCCGGCGGGGCGCCGGCGCACGAGGCCAGGAATCTGCCGTGCTCCGCCAGCGCGCCGGCGCCCACAAAACCGCACGCGGAGGCGCCGCGGCTCAGAGCGGCGGACCGCAGTATCGTCTCCGTCAAAGAAGGCATCAGACGCTTTTTGATTCCGAGGAGTATTCCCAGGCCGAATAGAGATGCCAGAAATTTTTAAAGAAAGCCTGAAGGAACTCCTCCAGGGAAACCTCTTTTCTCAGAATGGACGAAACGCTCACCGCGGTATCCAGCGGCACGCGGTTGTTAAGGTTCACGCCTATGCCGAGCAGGATCCAGTTCGAAGTTTTATTGATGGAGGAGGACCCCGTCAGAACCCCGGCTATCTTCAGATATTTATTTTTCCGGGGATGCAGGGCGTAAACATCGTTCGGCAGTTTGACGCGGGTGGAGATGCCGTAAAGCCCCTGCAGCGTGTCGGCGGTCACGCGGCCGGCCAGCAGACTGAGGTCCGCGAGAAAGCGCAGTCCTATACAGGGCTGAAGTATGAGCGTCATATATATGCCGCCGGGGCCGGACTCCCATACTCTGCCCATGCGGCCTTTGCCGCAGTCCTGCGTCAAAGCGATCACGAGCGTGTTCTCCATATCTCCGTGCAGAGCGAGCTCCCGGGCGACCTCCTGCGTGGAGCTGGCCCGCTCCAGCATAACTATCTTCTTTATGCCAGGCAGCGTCTCCAGGGTCAGGATCTTCTTTGAAATCGCGGTAGTCATAGGAACTATCTCCTTAATTGGCAGTCTGCGTATGGCCTATGGCATCTCTTGCTTACGGCCTATGGCGGTTTTCAGACCCTCCGGGCCTGAAAACCTCTATATCGAACGCTATGTCCAGGGCGGCGGCCGAATTGGTTATCGAGCCCACGGAGATCCTGTCCGCTCCGAGTTTAGAAAGCCGGCCCAGTTCCCCGAACTTTACCCCGCCGGATATTTCTATCTCTATTCCTTTGTCAGCGGCCCGGACAAGCGATATGGCCTTTTTCATATCCGGCCGGCTCATATTGTCCAGCATGATGATATCGGGACGCAGGGGTATGAATTCCCGCACCTGAACGAGATCCTGGGCCTCTATCTCGATCTTGCGGCCAGGATAGCGGGCCCTGGCTTCCGCCAGCCTTTCCTTCAGCCTCGCCGCGGAGCCGCCGAGCATGGCTATGTGGTTGTCCTTTATAAGGAAAGCGTCGTAAAGGCCGCGCCGGTGATTGACCCCTCCGCCGCTTCTAACGGCCCGCTTTTCCAGCTCCCTGAGGCCCGGCACGGTTTTGCGGGTATCGTAAAGCCGGGGTCCTGAGCGGCCAAGCGCTCCCGCGAAAGAGGCCGCACGGGTGGCTATTCCGGACAGATGCTGAATAAAATTAAGGGCCGTGCGTTCCGCGGTAAGCAGTTTCCTGGAGCCGCGGACCGTAAGGATCGTGGAGCCCCTCTTCAGCCGCGCCCCGTCCCTGAGCGACAAACGGACGCGCGCGCCGGGATCGGCCAGTTCGAACGCCCTGCGCGCCGCGGCCGTTCCGGCCAGAACGCCTTCGGACTTGGCAAACATCCGTCCCTCGAACCGCGTACCGCGCGGGATGAAGATCTCCGTGGTTATATCGCCTGGGCCTATGTCCTCCCGAAGCGCGTTCTTTATTGTTTGATCAAGGCGTACCATATATCCGGCGGGGTTTATTTCCGCGTTATCTCCACGCCGTCATAGTCCAGCCAATCAAGGGACAGCGGGCTGATAATGGCGTTGGCCGGAACCTCTATCTTTTTCGAGCCGGGCTTAGACAGTCTCTTAAGCTCCCAGTCGCTGAGAAAAACACGCTTCGGCAGAGGCAGGGAGGCTTTTGACAAAGGCCGGACCGCGCCGGGTTCAAGTCCCAGTCTTTTGGCGATTATATCGGCCATATCGGCTTTTGTCAGCATAGGGGGAGAGCGAAATAGCGAAGTAGTGAAATAGGGAAGTAGGGGAATAGTAAATGGCGAACGAGAACCTACTTCACTCTCCCGCTACTTCGCCATTTCGCTCTCCCACTATTTCACTCCCTCGCTACTTCGCTCTCTCGCTACTTCACCACTTCGCTCTCTCGCTGATCCATTACGCTTTTACCGAGATCCTGGCTATATATTTATCCAGATCGTCGTGCGGCCTCGGTATCACATGGATGCCGACCAGTTCGCCGGCCTTCTGCGCGGCGGCCGCGCCCGCTTCCACCGCGGCGCGCACCGCGCCCACTTCGCCGGCGCAAAGCGTGGTGACGAAACCGGACCCTATTTTCTCATAACCGATAAGCCGCACCTTGGCCGCCTTGGCCATGGCGTCGGAGGCCTCTATCATGCCGATAAACCCCTTGGTCTCCACCATCCCCAGCGCTTCCTTAGCTTCAGACATATTCCTCCTCCAAAAGTCCCGCAGAAAAACTTCCTTATCCTTCCATGTTCATGGAGCGGGTGCCGAAGGGACTGGCGAAGAGGGCCTTCACGGAGGCCGACCTGATCATACAGGAGGCCGAGTGAGAGAGGGCCGACGCGCTGGAGGACCCGTGCCCGAAGCGCCAGTCCCTTCGGCGCCCGCGAACCTCTCAATACTGCCCCTTCCCCGCCTGCCCTCCCGACACTATGGCTATGCTCGCGCTGGTGCCCAGCCGCGTGGCTCCGGCCTTTATAAGGGCCTCCGCCGCTTTCGCGTCCTTTATCCCGCCGGACGCCTTTACGCCCATCTCCGGACCCACCACCTCGCGCATCAGGGCCACATCCTCCACGGTCGCTCCTCCGGAACCGAAGCCCGTGGAAGTCTTCACGAAATCCGCGCCGGCCTGTTTGGCTATCCGGCAGGCCCTTACCTTTTCGTCCTTCGTGAGATAAGAAGTTTCAATTATAACCTTCAGCACTTTGCCCCGGGCCGCCTCCCGCACGGCCTTCACATCTTCCGCCACCAGATGATCGTTGCCGGACTTCAGCGCGCCGATATTGATGACCATGTCTATTTCATCCGCGCCGTTGGCCATGGCGTCGCGCGCCTCGATGGCCTTGACCGTGGGGGTGGTGGAACCGAGAGGAAAACCGATGACCGTACAGACCTTCACGCAGCTGCCGCGCAGCAGTCCCGCCGCCATGGAGACATAACCCGGATTCACGCAGACGGAGGCGAAGCGGTGCCGCCTGGCCTCGCCGCAAAGTTTCCCTATCTCTTCCTGGGTGGCGTTAGCCTTAAGGAGGGTGTGGTCTATCATCCCGGCTATGGACGAGCTGGCCTGGTCCGGATTGCAGAAGCTCACGCGGTCCACGCCCATTTCCTTCACCTGGCCCGCGGTATATTTGTTCAGCGGATTGCAGTTCTGGCAGGCCGGACCGCAGGTATTCTCCTCAAGGCGGCAATCCCCCTGGCCGGAGCGGCCCGAGCCCTGCTCCTTCTTTTCGGCCGGCTTATTGACCAGCGGGGTCTGAAAGACCTTGCCCGAGGTGCCCATGGCCACGGAGTCGCCGGGCATCATGTATTTCATGCCGCCGGCTCCCTTCAGGATCCTGGCCACTTCCTCGGCCACCTTTTTTATCTCGTCGTCACGCATATTTTTTAACCTCTCCGCCGGAAACCGCCTGGTCCGCCACGCCGCAGATCACGGTACGCGCGGGGCATTTCGGATTGCCCAGCACTTTGCGCGCGGAACCGCCCTCGTCCACGACAAGCACTATGTCCCCGGGCCCCGCGCCCAGACCGCCGTCCAGCGCCAGGGTGGTTTCCCCGGAGAATTTACCCGGCTCAAGCGGCTCGACCGCCCTGACCAGCAGCAGTTTGCAGTCCTTGAGCTCCCTGTGCTTCCTGGTGGCCCAGACATTACCGACCACTTTGGCTATGAACATAAATTTAACCTGACGCCATAGGCTTAAAGGGATTTCCCATCTATTATCCCCAGTATAGCGGCGTCGACCGGCGGGAGCGCGGCGCCGGACGAAGTCTCCCCCTCCCAGCCCTCAAAAGCCGCGATCGCCTCCCTGGCGGCCACGAAAAAAACGGTTTCGCCGGCGCCGGCCCCCACGGTGTCCGCCGCCACCAGCGGCTCTCCGGCCGGCTTATCGGTATCCCAGTCCAGCGGCTGTATCAGCAGCATGGTCTTTTTCTCCATGCCGCAGCATTGCCTCGAACAAAACACCCGGCCGATCACCTTCGCCTGTTTCATATGCGGCCGCTTTCCATCGCGGCTATCTTGTCCAGGCGCTTCTGGTACCTGCCCCCTTCGAACGGGGTTGCCAGCCAGGTCCTGGTCATCTCCTGCAAAGCCAGTTCGCCGTGCGTCTTTCCCCCGAGGCAGAGCGCGTTGCAATCCTCGTGCGCGGCCGCGAAGCGCGCGGAGATGAGATCGTAAGCGCATACGGCCCGGATTCCGCGGATCTTGTTGGCGGCCAGCGGCATCGCGCCCCCGAAACCGTCCAGCAGTACGGCCCGGTCGAACTCCTTCCGGCGCACCGCCTCGCAGGTGAGCAAAGCTATATCCGTGAAATCCACCGGTTCCTGGGAATAACAGCCGAAATCCGTAACATCGTGGCCGAGGCTCTGGATGAATTTCTTCAGTTTTTCCTTGGCCTCGAACCCGGCATGGTCGGAACCTATGACGATTTTCATAAATTATCCTTTCGCCATAAGCCCTAGGCCATACGCCATAGGCCGAAAAAACTCCCTGCCGTACTCCGCTTATGGCTTAAAGCTTATTTGCCTATGGCGGTTCATAAGCCTGCGGCTTATGAGCCTATATTATCTCCGCGACATGTTCATGCGCGTTGGGGATCACTATCCTCGCGACGACGGCGTCCTCTCCCACGGCCTTAACTCCCGCTGAAACGGCGGTCTTTACCGCGCCGGCCTCGCCGGTCACCGTAAAATAACCCTTGCCTCCTATCCCCTTGCCGGCATTCACCTCGGCGACATGCACAAAAGCCGCCTTGGCCGCCGCGTCCGCGGCGAAGACCGCGCTCAAAGCCTCCCGGGTCTCCACGATCCCGACGGCCTCGATCCTGCCGGCTTTTATTTTTTTATTCAGCGCCGCCAGCACGCCGGAATGCACATTCCGGATGATGTGATGGGCGGCCGTGGAATCGCCGGCCGCTTCCATCCCTTTCGCCATGGAGGACTCCACCTCGCCGGCGGGTCCGGAGACTATAATGATATATTTCCCCTTTGAGATCGCGGCGGCGGTTTCGGGTTTTACGCCCGCGGCCTTGCACATGGCGTCCAGGGCTTCCACGCCTTTGGCTATGGAAAGCGTTTCCAGCAGTCCGATCGCGATATTTGCCTGCATAAGTCACTTCTCCTTGTGATAGTAAAGAGTGAAGCGCGAAGCGTAAAGAGCAAAAACCCGCAAATTTATCTAGGCCGTATCTTTCTCGTTCTCCACCGCGTTTTACTCTTCGCTCTTTACGCTTTACTCTCCTAAGCTATCCTGAACGAACCGACCAGCGAACATTGCAGCGGCCGCGCGAAATGGGAGGTTTTGGTTATCCCGTCGCCGGTGGGCGTTCCGATGGACATCGACGCGTAGCCTTCTCCGAGACCGAGGCCGTGCAGAGTGCAGGCGTTCTTGACGAAAATGGAACACGCCATGCGGCGGCCCATTCTGGTGAGGTTCCGGACATCGGTGGAATACATGGCGGCCGTATGATGGTTGCCGCCCTCCACGGCATAGGCCAGTTCTATGGCGGAATCGACATCGGCGGCCGTGGTCACCGGCAGCACCGGCATAAGCTGCTCGGAAACTACGAAAGGATGAGCGTTCGGCACTTCGGCCCACAGAACGCGGACCTCGTCCGTCAGGGACAGGCCGATGGCCTTCGCTATGAACGCCGGATCCTTCCCGATGAACTCCCGGTTCAGCTTCGGCTCCTTCCCGGGCTCCTGGATGGCCAGCTTCGCGAGCTCGTCCATCTGCCGCGCCGTCAGTTCATAGGCGCGGGGGTCGCGGCGCATGCTCTCCAGGAACCTGTCCCTGGCCTTCTCCGTGACTATCACCTCTTTCTCGGCTATGCACAGGACATTATTATCGAAACCGCAGCCCGTTATTATCTCGCGGGCGCAATCGGGGAAAACCGCCGTTTCGTCCACCACCACCGGAGGGTTGCCCGGTCCGGCGGCTATGGTTTTACAGGCCTTGCCGGCCGTCATGGCGGCCTTTACTATGGCGGGGCCGCCGGTCACCAGGTTCATGCGGCCCTTCGGATGCGACAGAAGCTCTCTGGTGGCCTCCTGGGAAGGTTCGACGACCGTGGAGACGAGGTTCGCGGGGCCGCCGGCGGAACGGACGGCGGCGTCAAGCGTCCTTACGCAGTCCTGGACGCAGTTCTTCGACGCCGGATGAGGAGAAAAGACCGCGGCATTGCCCGCGGCGAGTATGCCTATGGAATTACTGATTATGGTGGCGACGGGGTTGGTCGAAGGGGTTATGGCCGCGACCACTCCGAAGGGCGCCCATTCCACGAGGGTGAGCCCCTTGTCCCCCGTATAGGACACTGTCCGCAGGTCCTCCACCCCGGGCGTCCTTTCCGCGACAAGCAGATTTTTCCTGGTCTTGTCCTCTACGCGGCCCATGCCGGTTTCCGCCACCGCCAAAACGGCCCAACGGGCCGCGTTCTCCGAAGAAATTTTCCGCAGCGCGTCTATAATGGCGGTTCTGGCTTCGAGGCCCAGGGCCTGAAAAACTTCCTGCGCCTTCTCCGCGGCGTTCACGGCCGCGTCCACGGAATCGAACACGGGCCCGGCGGCGGTTCCCGGAGCGGCGTCCGCCGGCTCAAGGTTCCTGACCACTTCGGCGACTATGCGCCGGATCTCCGCTTCGCTTATGTTCATGCCGCCATTTTATCCGTCCGCTTGGTGAATACGGTCCGGCCTTCCTTCTCTATAGTGTCCACTATGGCGAAGATGGTGCAGTCGACCGGAGCGCTCTCGGTCCTTGAAGTCTGGCGGGCGCTCGAGCCCTGCACCAGCAGCACCAGTTCGCCCTCGCCGGCGCCGACCGAATCTATGCCCACCAGCACTCCGCCGCGCGGCTTGTCGTCCAGCCCGACCGGCTGCACCATAAGCAGTTTGGCGCCCGTAAGTTTGTCGTCCTTGCGGGTGCAAACGACGGTCCCGACCACCCTGGCAAAGATCATAGAGCCTCCACTCGGGAGCAAAGCGTAAAGAGCGCTTTACTCTTCACTCTTTACTTCTTCTTTCCTTCCAGCGCGATAGGGAATTTGCCCTCCAGATCGGAATGAGGCGACGGTATCACATGAACGGAAACCACCTCGCCCACTTTCTGCGCGGCCGCGGCGCCGGCGTCGCAGCTGGCGCGGCAGGCGGCCACCTCTCCTCGGAAAAGCACGGTCACCAGGCCGGAGCCGATCCTTTCGTAGCCCGCCAGGCGCACATTCGCGGCTTTCACGGCCGCGTCCGCGGCTTCTATGCAGGCGGCCAGGCCTTTTGTTTCTATCATGCCAAGAGCTTCCATGTTTGTTCCTC
>Ga0074195_1002269_pt1 | contig 22295 bp, 22 predicted proteins | sample EPASupsiteHSE623_FD_64525 | JGI IMG/M metagenome (GOLD analysis project Ga0074195, IMG submission 64525) | Bioremediated contaminated groundwater from EPA Superfund site, New Mexico - Sample HSE6-23 | ecosystem: Environmental > Aquatic > Deep subsurface > Groundwater > Contaminated ...
TTCTTTCGATGTCATGACGATTATGTCTTGTTCCATGGTATGGGGTTAATACTTAACCTCATATCTTAACAGGTATGACATTTCTACTAAACGCTACTATGACATTACTACTAATTTATGACAAAAGCAATATTTTTAGCTTAAATTAGCCACAACATCAGCATAATTCACCTAAAGATTTATTTTCGTGCTAAAATAAAGGAGTTATTCATTGCTTTTTTATTTTTACCTTTTCATCATGCCAAAAATCAGACTGCTTTCCCCTGACCTCATCGCTAAAATCGCGGCCGGGGAAGTGATTGAGCGGCCGGCGTCCGTTGTCAAAGAACTTTTGGAAAATTCCCTGGACGCCGGCGCGAAAAGCATCAAAATAGACATTGAAAAAGGCGGACTGCAAAAAATCAGTTTGTTTGATGACGGAGCGGGCATGGAAAAAGAAGATCTGGAGGTTTGCCATAAGCCGCACACTACTAGTAAGCTTGAAACCGACGAAGAACTCAGCCGCATCATGTCTCTTGGCTTTCGCGGTGAAGCGCTTTCCTCCATTGCGGCTGTTAGCGAAATGATTATCCGTTCCAAAACTGCACTGAGCCCAATCGGGCATCAAACAAAAATCTTGAACCGAAAAATCGTGGAAAAAAATCCGGTCGGAATGCCCAGTGGAACGCAGATCATCATTGAAAATCTTTTTGAAAACACGCCGGCCAGAAAAAAATTTTTTTCCTCCGAAACACTGGAGTTTCAACACATCCTGAATCTAGTAACAAAGATAGCCTTGTCTTTTCCCAAAGTAGGCTTCGACTTGTCGCATAACAAAAAATCAGTTTTGTCTCTCCCCAAAAATCAAACTCCCGACGAACGGATTCGCCGACTTTTAGGCGACAAGATTTTTTCTTTTCTTCTTCCCCTTTCTTTTGAATCTCCGCATCTGAAACTGCACGGCTTTTTGGGAAAACCGCAGATTGCCGCTCGGAGCAAAAACAAACAATATCTTTTCATAAATCAACGGTTAGTGCGGAACCTTCCGGTTTCCCTGGCCATTAAAGAAGCTTTCGGTTCCCTTCTTGATCCGAAATCTCATCCGGTGTTTTTTCTTGATCTAAGAATTGCCCCGGAAAATCTTGACGTCAACGTGCACCCAAGAAAAGAAGAAATCAAATTCCTGAGTTCCAAAGCGGTGACCAAAGAAATTTGTGCCGCTGTCCGAGAAACTCTCGAAAAAAATAATCTCCTTTTTTCCCATTATTCTCCCGATTCCTTCGAAGAAAATTCTCCGCACACCGCCATGTTGCTGCGGGAACAAACGCCCATTTGGAACGTTCGAGAAAACTTGGAAGAAAAAGAAATTTTGCAATTGCATAACACCTATTTGATCATTGAAACAAAAACCGGCGCGTTGCTTGTCGATCAACACGCCGCCCATGAGCGCATTCTTTATGAGCAGTTTTTGAAAACTTTTCAAGAAATGAACGCAAAAAAACACCGCTACGAATTTCCCGAAGCGATTGTCTTTTCCCTCCCCCTCTCTGAAACCAAACACCTGGAAAATCATTTGGAAACTTTTTCCGAACTTGGATTTGACATTGAACCGTTTGGCCATGACACGTTCAAAGTCAGCGCCGTTCCGGAAATTTTCAAAGAAAGAAACATCTTTTCTTTGATTCGAGAAGTGCTCGGTGATTTGATGGAAGAAAAAAACATTTCCATTGATCGCTACAGCGAAAAAACAATCTCCTATTTAGCCTGCCGCAGCGCCATCAAAGCCGGCGACTATCTCACGCCGGAAGAACGCAAAAGACTGGTAGAAAAATTAGGCCAAACCCAAAGTGGCTACACTTGCCCCCATGGCCGACCGGCCCAGATTGAAATTTCAAAAACAGAACTGGAGAAAATGTTTCGAAGAAGATAAGTTTAATAATAAGAAGACGGTATAAAAAAATTATGTATAATAGGTTGAATAAGGATTTTTTTCAGCGAAAAACCGAGCAAGTTGCCAAAGAACTCTTGGGAAAAATTTTAGTAAGAAAAATTGACAATGAGATAATATCCGGCATGATTGTCGAAACGGAAGCCTACGTGGGTCCGCACGATTTGGCCAGCCACGCTTCCAAAGGGAAAACCAACCGCACCGCAACTATGTTTTTGGATGGCGGAATTTGGTATGTGTATTTGATCTATGGGTCTTATCATTGCTTAAATATCGTCACTGAAGAAAAAGACTATCCGGCAGCCGTTCTCATTCGAGCGGTTGAACCACTGGAAGGAATAGAAGAAATGAAAAAATTTCGAAAAACAGAGAACTTGTCCAATCTCACTAACGGACCAGGAAAACTATGCCAAGCGCTTGGAATCGATAAATCGCTAAATTGCACTCTGGCGACTGAGAATAATTCCAAATTGTATATCGAAAACCGAAAAATTATTGTCCCGGCGCGGGAAATAAAAAAATCCAAAAGAATCGGCGTTGATTATGCCGGAATCTGGAAAGACAAACCTCTTCGATTTTACATTAAAAATAATACTTACGTTTCCAAGGTTTCTAAAAAATTATATCCGTTCCTTTTTGGAAACTAAGATCATGTAAAGCAATGGGACAATAAACAACGTGAGAAATGACGAAACCAAAAGGCCGAAAATGATGGACGAGCCAAGAGCCGTCCAGGTTTCATCGGAAAGAGTGACCGGCGTGATGCCGGCGATGGTGCAAATGGAAGTGATGAAGATCGCTTCCAGCCGAGATTTTCCAGCGTCAATAATCGCGTCATTAAATTCAATTCCGCTCCGAATGTTGAGATTGATTTTGTCAACAAGAATGATAGCATTTTTAACCACAATTCCAAAAAGCGCCACTACGCCAATTAGTCCCGGGAAACTAAGGCTGATGCCAGAAATAGCGAGTCCAAAGAAAACGCCGATGAGAGCCAGCGGAATAGTTACAAGAACAATGACTGACTTTCGAAAAGAATTAAACTGAATTACAAGAGTTGAAACAATGAGAAAAAGAGCCACTACCATGGCGCGAAGAATCGACTGAACGGACTCGGCATTCTGTTCATTTTCCCCACCATAAACGATTTCATACCCCGCGGGCAGAGAATATTCCTCCTCCACCTTTTTTTGAAACTCAGACACGACTTCATTAGGCGGAGTTTTTCCGCTCACTCCCGCCGAAAGCAACACCGTTCGCTTTTGATCAATTCGAGTGATGGTGTCTACCGAAGGAGTGAGATCGATTTTCGCCACGTCTCGAAGATAAACCGGCTCGTTTCTGAGATTCATGATCTGAAGATTTCCCACTGATTCAAGAGTTGGAATTTTTTCTTCAGAAAATCTGGCCATCACTTTTGTTTCTTCCCCGTCGCGAAGAACCGTTGTCACTTCAGATCCGGAAATTGCCAGCCGAAGAAGCGATCCAACTGAGGCGGCGTTCAAATTGTAAAGTTCCAATTTTTGCGGATTAAGTTTCAATGTATATTCCGCCGGAGAATTTTTTAGAGAAATGTCGGCATTCACAACGCCAGAGATGGCTGTCAGCTTCGGTTCAAGTTCATGAGCAATTTTGTCGAGCGTTTCAAGATCATCTCCCTTGATTCTGGCTTCAAAAGCCGCCCCTGATGGCGGGCCTCCCGCTTGCGCTTCCACAACCACCTTAGCATCAATGATATCCGCCATATCACTCCGCATTTTTTCCGCTAAATCATAGGATTTCACATTTCTTTCTTTTTCATCAACCAGTCTAATGGTAATTGACGCCAAATGACTGGAGTTTCCGCCTGATCCGCCAAATCCGTTTCCGCTTCCCGCCGCTCCAACGAGAGTAGAAAAATTACTAATTTCTTCATAACTCAAAAGTTTTTCTTCAACTTTCCGCACAACTTTGTCCGTTTCTTCCAGACGAAGGCCGATTGGAGACTCAATATTAATGAACATATATTCACTGTCCGTCACGGGGAAAAATTCGCTTTTGACTATTCCGGTAATCGGGAAGGAAACGGATGCAATAAAAAGAGCAGAAACAAAAAGCAACGTTTTGATGCGACTTTTTCTGGTTGCCAAGACTTTTTTGAGATAATGCTCATAAATTGGAATCACCCGATCAAAATTGATAATTCCATGCATAAGGCGACTGGCAAAATCAGAATGTTCGTTTCCTTGAGCTGACAACTTTCTTTTGATCAGCGCGTCATCTTCCCATTCCAGTTCAGACAATTCCTTGTTTTTTTGTAAAACATTTTTCCCTCCGCGAACATACCAACGAATCATACTCAGCGCCAAGATAGAAGAAAGAAAAATTATAACAAAACTGATAATCTTGCTATCGATAATCAATCCCATTCCACCCGCTAGCACCACCAAGAAAAATATCAAAAAGAAAAACTTTTTCTCAAGACGAATCCGCTCCAAAACCGCTGCCAAAGGATGGTTGATGAGAAGCGCGATGAAAAGAGAAGCAATGAGCGTAACCGAAACCGTCATTGGAATGGATTTGATGTATTCTCCCATTATTCCCGTAGAAAGAAGCAACGGCAAAAACGCCCAAACCGTGGTAAGCGTGGTGGTGGTGAGAACCACTTTGAAATCATTAAGCACCAAAAGCACCGCTTCTTCCGGGGTGAATTTTCCGGTTTTGAGATATTGCTTAGTAGCACTGACCACGACAATCGCGTCGTCAACCAGAAGTCCAAGCGCCAGGATAAGAGAAATCATCGACAAGAAATTGAGTGAAATGCCGGTCATAAGCATCACGCCAAAAGTAGCGAAAAAGACTAGCGGAACGGCCAGTCCCGCAACGAAAGCTTCTTTGATTCCAATTACCAAAAACAAAATGCCCGTAACAAGAATGATGGTCAAAATGAAATCGTGCGTCAACTGGTCAAAGTTTTCGGCAATCAGATCGGCCATGTCAACAGTGGTATCATAATGCAGACCAGATGGCATAGAAAGCAGCATCGTGTCGATTTTTTTCTTGGACTCTTCCGCCACATCAACAATCGATCCGCCGGTTTTTTTGATAATCTGAATAGTCACGCTATTTTCCGGATTTTTTCCCTCCCGGGAAAACCTGGAGTAGACAGTCTTTTTGATTGCCTTCTCAGAAACATCCGCAATATCTCCCAGATAAACTTGAGCGCTTCCTTCTCCGTGAGCAACCGGAATTCGCCTCAGATTTTCTACCTCAAAAAATCGGGCATCGGTTCGGACAGCATAGTTAAACTCCCGTCCGGAAAAATTTCCGCTGGGAAATGCCAGATTATTCGCTTTGATCGCTTGATTAGCCGTCTCAGAAGAAATGTTATACAACGCTAACTTGTTTGGATCATAAGCAATCTCAAATTCGCGTTCGTCTCCTCCGGAAACAGTTACTTCCCGCACCCCGGAAATTTTTTCCAATTCTTCCTGAATATCTTCGGCAAATTGACGCATGAAAAAACCGTCATAAGGACCGGCCAACGCCACTGAAAAAATGGGCTGATCATTGACAGAAATTTCGCGAACAACTGGTTTCTCAGCTTCATCGGGCAAATCTGATTCCACGCCGCTCACTTTGTCTTTCAAACTTCGAATGCTTTCTTCCAAATCAGCATCCGCATTGAATTCAACGGTTACCTGAGAAATTGAATTGGAAGAACGGGACGTGATCTGATCAATTTCTTTTAGACTGGAAATTTCCGTTTCAATTTTTTTGGTTACCAACTCTTCAATGTCGGAAGGAGACGCGCCTGGGTAAGTAGTAACAACAACAGCAATGGGGATTTTCACTTCCGGGTCAGACTCAAGCGGCAATTTCAAAAAAGAATACACGCCCCAAACAGTCAACATGATGATCAATAGAATAACTACCCGAAAGTTAGTCACGAAAAAATTCAAAAAGGACTTCTTGAGCTCCGGTCGAAATTCCAGCTTTTCCAGATATTTATAATCGGACGATTGTTCCGTATTTTTTTCATTACTAGACATATTTGAACTTTAGATTTTTTAAGTTAATTCTTAATTTCAATCGCGTCTCCGTCTTGAAGCAACTTGTTTCCGCTGGTGATTATCTCATCTTGGTCTGCAAAAGATCCTTGAATTTCTGCTCTTTCTCCTTCAATTTTCATAACCGTAACTGTCACCTTCTTGGCATTCCCGTTTTCCGATACAAAAAGATAGTTTTCGTTTTGGCTCACAGTGAGAGCGGAAAGAGGGACAATTATCGAATCAGGACTAGAAACATTATACTCATAATCCATCGTCACATTAACAATTGTTCCGGGAGAATAATTGATTTTTTGTTCTGGCATGGCTTCAACCATGAATTTTCGCGTGGTAGCATCGGCTTGAGAAGAGATGTTGGCCACCTTAGCGAGAAATTGTTCTCCTCCATTTTCACCAACCCTGACCTGTTTTCCATTAGTAAAGAATTTTAATTTCTCACCATCTACATGAAACTGAATCTTAATCTCTTGGGTCTGACTAATGGTCGCAATGAGCTGTCCGGGAGAAACTGAATCACCCACCGACACTGCTTTTTTCGTCACTGTTCCTGAAATCGGAGCAATTGCCAAGTGACTGTCCAAAGTGCTTGAGAGAGCAATCTCCGCGCTTTCATATTGAGACGCCGCAATGTCTCTAGCTGTTTTTGACGCATCAGTATCTTGATCTTCATGATTTTTCTTCGCCAGATCCAAGGATTCTTTGGCTTGTCTCAAGGCTTGCTCCAGTTGTTGGATTTGACCGCTTTTGAAGTTATTTTTTCCGGTAGAAAGCGTTGTTCCGTCATCGATAATCACTAGTCGCCGCCCTTGAGTGATTTTGTCGCCTAGCTCAAAATTGGCAGACTTGATTATCCCTCCGGTTTGAGCCGTTACTTTCGCCTCGCGGAAAGAAACGACTAGCCCGGGGTAAGAAAGCGTCTCCTGGTAGATTTTACTTTCAGAAACGCTTTTTGCTTCAACCGAAATGACCTTCTTTTTCTCTGTCTGCGATTCCTCTTGCGATTTGCTTTTTTGCGCCCCATAAAAAACAGCTAAAAAAGCCACCACCATAGAGATAATAATAATTTTCTTCATAATAATTTCTCTCAAAAAATTAATTTTTTACTCATTCGACACGTTTCACCATTATACCAAAAAACTTATTTTAGTCAAACTGGCAAGCTTCAAAATGCCTATTTTAAGGCATTTTAAGAAACAACTGTTTAATTTCTTGAAATTATTTCCTTCTAAAGCGAGTATTAGTAAGTGTCATGAAGGAGGAGCAACTGATTCTATTTTCCAAGAGCTCCCTAATGATTTTAACAATAAACGACTAATCTTAAATATATGGCTAAAAGTGATCGAGGATTCGCCTCAATGGATCCGAAAAAACAAAAAGAGATCGCTTCTAAAGGGGGGAAAACCACTGCCAGCCGCTACGACATGGCGGAGAGAGGAAGAAAGGGAGGACAAACGACTTCCAAGGACAGGGAGCATATGTCAAAAATTGGGAAAATGGGCGGCAGCGCGTCTCGAAAAACATAACCTCTTAAAAAGCGCCTTAATTTTTTATAGGAATAATATAAGCAAACAATCAATCTTGTTTGCTTTCGTGTGTTTTTTGAAATTATCCTTGTTTATCCGATGTAGTTCTTTTTAGAATATAAAAAATTTACTCTCTAAAATTATGGACATTTATGCCCCGAAAAAATTTGAACACTTGAAAGGCACTCCCGGCTTTAGCGATAAAGCGTTTGAAACCCATTTTGCTCTTTACGAAGGATACGTCAAAAACACCAACTCTCTCTTGGAAAAATTGCAAAAAAATTTGACTGAAGGAAAAACCGACACACCGGAATACGCTGAACTCAAGAGAAGATTTTCTTGGGAGTTTGACGGCATGCGGCTCCATGAGCTCTATTTTGGCGCCATGAAAAAAGGCGGATCAAAACTGAGCGAAGAAAGCCGGCTCTACAAAAAAATTGAAGCTGATTTTGAAACGTTTTCCAGCTGGGAAAAAGATTTTCGCTCAACCGGAGCGATTCGCGGCATCGGCTGGACAATTCTCTACTACGACAAGATTGGCGATCGATTGATTAACCTTTGGGTCAACGAGCACAATCTGGGGCATCTCGCCGGAGAAGCTCCTCTTCTTCCGATGGATGTCTTTGAACATGCCTACTTCATTGACTACGGAACCAACCGCGCGGAATACATAACAGCATTCATGAATGCTGTCGATTGGGAAGAAGTTGAAAAAAGGTTTGAGAAAACGACCTAATTTATACATAAAAAAAGGCCGGGTTTCTGGCTCGGTCTTCTTTTTGTGTTTTTATTGCGTGCCATATGTTTCCCAACTTTCTCAAAACACCTCTTTCCCCAGCATAGCTCTTTCGAGTCCCCATTTGCCGGAGCCGTATTTCAGCATGAGAAGATGGGTGAGGAAAAAAAGCACCGCCAGTTCTCCGCCGTTTAGAAGAGGAATGGCGCCTTTGGGCGCGTGAACCATGAAATAGGCCACCGCCATTTCGATGACAACAATGAGCGCCGAAAGACGAGTAAAGACTCCGAGGATAACCGCCAATCCTCCGATGAGTTCAATGAGCCCGGCATAACCAAAAAGGCTCGTGAGATCAGGGACACCCATGCCTGTGCCGCCAACTCCGCCAAAAAGTCCGAAAACTTTTTGAAGGCCATGCTGAAAAAACATGAGCCCAACACCGACTCGAAAAATGGTGTAATTCAAATCACCACCTGCTTTTTCATCAGCCTTGCAAACCGGACAATAATTTTTGAAAAATCTTTCAATTATTCCAGACATAAAATTTTTAATTAAGAATTAGTTGCCATTAGTACAGCCAGCGGCAATAAAAATGCCATTTTTATTCTTTTTTTATCTTTTCCAAGCGGATATCCACTTCTTCCTTGCCGATCTTCCAAATGATTATCTGAAGATACGACCCGATTCCAGCCAGCGCCAGAACAAAAATGAAAAAGCGGGAAAACGGAGTAAGGAAATAAATCGTTGCGACAAAAAGCGCCGCCCATATTCCCGTGCACCAAGGGCAATGAATGAGCTGGCTCAACGTTTCCATCGGTCCCCCATCCTTTTTTCTTTCAAAAAAATTCCGGACAAAATCCATCACCGAGTCATAGGTGAAAAGTCGGATGATCCGGAAAGTGGCAAAGGACAAAAGAAAAAAATCAAAAAGAGAGATGTCCTTGATGCTTTTTCCGGAACTTTCGAAAATATAAATCAAAAAACCGACCAAAAAAATAAAAAATAAAGACGAACCAAAGTGCCAATATCCCAAACGATTTTTATCTTCGTATTCCATAAGTGTAGGTTTTTTAACTGATTAGAGGAAGCTAACGATATTACAATTATCAATCAAGTATATTGCAAAAAGAAATATCGGCCGTTTGGTAGTGTATTTATTAATGTAAACAATATAAAGCCATGAAAAATATCAGAATTAAAATTTTAACAGTATTACTCGTTTTTTTGAGCGCTGTTTTTGTCTCTTTGGTTGAGAAAAACAGCACGGAAAATTCTTCTTCCGGGTTACCTGTTCGAGTGGAAAACAAAACAGCCCATCCGGTAGAACTCATTTCGGTTTTTAGAAAAACCCAAACTGAGGGAGACAGGCTTTTTATCTTTTCGCTTTTGGAAAGAAATAACTCCGGAGAAGGAGGCGTGGCGGTTTTGGAAGAAGTCGGCGGGCGAACCAAGCTGACCATAGACCTTCTGGGCGGTCCGGTTGACACTTCACAACCGGCGAGAATCCTCTTGGGCAACTGCCAAGACAAAGGAAGGATTATGTACAATCTTAATCCGATAATAAACGGTGGATCAGAAACAATCATTGATCTGACAATCGATGAACTGACCAGCGATCTTCCGGTTTCAATCAGCGTCTACGCCGAATCAGGAAACCCTGAAACCGAAACCGCCTGCGGAGAGATGGAAATTGTACCCTCAAGCACTCCCCCGGAAAATTTTCCCACAGCGACTAATTTGATATGAAATTAGCCAGCTATTTTTTTCAAAATGGAAACCCCTTTTTCCAGTGTTTCATCGTTTACAGCGAAAGAAACACGGAAATAATCGTTTCGTCTCGAAAAAACACTGCCGAAAACAACAAGAAGTTTGTTTTCGATAGCTTCTTCGATGAAATTTTCTCGCCCTTCGGGAATTTTTATAAAGAAATAAAAAGCGCCTTCGGTAATATTGAGATCATAATAATCTTTGAGACTTTCAAAAACATAGTCTCGTTTTCTTTTATATTCAGAAGCGTCAAAAGTTGGATTGAGGTTTTCCTGCTCCGCCAGAGCCGCTTGCGCGAAAGTCGGCGCACAAACAAACGTGTATTGCTGTAATTTGTTCATGGCCGAGATTATCTCTTTCGGACCATGGGCATACCCCACTCGCCAACCGGTTATCGCGTGGCTTTTGGAAAAGCCATTCAGTGTCAAAACTTTTCCATAAAAACTGCCGACGCTTACAAATTTATTTTCGTAATCAAAATCCTCATAAATCTCGTCTGATATGATTAGCAAGTTATGCTTTTGACAGACCTTTGCTATTTTTTCGAGTTCTTCTTTTTCAAAAACCGCTCCGGTCGGATTGCCGGGAGAATTAAGAATCAAGGCTTTTGTTTTGTCAGTAATGAGATTTTCAAGTTTCTTATGATTTATATGGAAATCAGGATAAGTGTCCAGGAAAACAACCTTCGCTTCCAAAAATTCCAACACTTCTTTATACAAAACAAAATACGGATCAGGCAAAATCACTTCATCGCCCGGATTGATAAGCGAAGCGAGCGCCAAAAAAATCGCTCCTGAGACGCCGGCAGTGACGATAACATTCTCCGCCTCAGCGGATATTTTGTTTTTTTCTCTCAACTTCTTCGCAATTTTTTCTCGAAGAACCGGCAGCCCCTGGGTTGGAGAATAGGCATTAAAATTGTTTTCGATTGCTTCTTTAGCGTTGGCTTTTAGGCTATCGGAGACCGGAAAATGCGGTTGACCGATAGAAAGATTAACATATTGGCCCGGGTGCCGAGTCGCCAAATCAAAAACGCGCCTGATACCAGACTCCTCAATTTTTGAAACTCTTTCGGAAAGTAATTTTTTCATCATTTTTTATTCTTCCTATTATTAGAATTTATTATTTTTTTCTCCAATCCCGCGCAAGCCGCATAAAACTTCCTGCGAACTTTTTCTGCATAGGGATTAAGCTTGTGCATATCAAAAAACAACTGCCAATTGTCCGACGCCGTATGGGGAATAATTTTCAAAAGATCGGCGTATCCCGGTGTAAAAATTTCCTGTTCTTTGGCCCCAGCGGACACCAAAGCCCGGCCTAAAAGATGAACCAATCCTAATGTATAGGCGTTTTGTTTGTCATGCTCAGCCGGTGTTTTTTCCAATACTTTTAGTCCTAATTTTTCCAAAAAAATTTTAACCTTAGCAAGTCTTCCTTCCCCGATTCGCAATGGGCAAAGCACAATCTGAAGGCCAGCTAAATTCCAAGTCTTTTTTTCTAAATTAAATTTCGATGTCACGGGGCCAAACATTGGATGCGTACCCATGATGTCAATTTTTTTGTTCTTAATGCCCGCCTTTAGCCATCGACAAGGCAACATTTTGACCGAGCACGTGTCCATCACTAACGCGCCGTCTTTCAAATAGGGAGCGATTTTTTTGATTAAATTTTCGGTTTTGGAAATGGGCGTTGCCAAAACGACAATGTCCGCTCCCGCTACGTCCGGAAGAGAAGAAAGTCTTATCCCGATTTTCGCTGCGCGCGCGGCCACATCTTTTTCCTCATTATTCAAATCGCAAGCCAGAACATTAAAATCATTCCCAAGTACTGTTGCCGCCAGCGTTCCAAACCTTCCAAGACCGATAATTCCAATGGTCAATTTTTTATGAGACATAATAACTCTAAAAGCGGACAGTCCGCTGCATTTTAAAAATAAGTAACAAATTGTTATTTCCACCAGTCTTTATTTAAATTAGCGGACTGTCCGCTATATGTGTCTGCTATATGTTGTTATCTTGTCGCCGCGATAAAAGTAGTAAAATTAAATTTCAAATCTTGGATACCTTCTTCCAGAAGTTCCAGGTTATATAATTCAGCGCACACGCGGGGAGCAATGACTGCCGAAGTTTCGGACAAAATTCCTTCGCTTAAGTCTTTGGCGGCGCTGGCGGTGTCGGAATATTCGTTCAATTCCACTTCCGGAAATTTCCGTTTTAGATACATTCGACATTGCCGAAGCGCCTGCTGATGAGAAGTGATGTTTTTGACGTCCTCGACTTTCGTTCCTTTTTTGGCCATTAAATTCATCCGAATATCAATTTCAAACATTTTTTCAATTGTGAACAAATGCTTGGACATGGCATATACCGCTTCAATTACAATCCCGCCGTTGGAATTTTCAATCGGAAAAACGGCCATTTCAATTTCACTCTTTTCCAGAGCCGAAAGAACATTTTCTACACTGGTTAAATATTTCAACTCGTAGGCAGAAATACCATTCTTCGCGCAATAATATTTCCCCGCTTCTTCCGAAAAGCTCCCTCGATTTCCCGAAACGCCGATTTTGATTGTTTTTTTTGTCATAGTCATATTTTTAATTCTTGTTTAAGTATGTAAAAAATAGCTTACTTTTGAAATAAGACCGGCAAGCGCATCGACACAAGATTCTGTGCACTTATGCGATTGCCGGGGCTGGTTAGTCTGATGGAGATTCCCATCCACCAGAAGCTTTAGTTGGAGATTGATGCCACCACTCTCCGTCCTTAGGCGGTTGCTGTTCGCCAACGCCTTCCTCGGCGTCGGGAGATTCATACGTTCTTCCAGGCATTGTAACCTCCTTATTCAACCCAATCAACGCGGGTAACATGAGGAATAGCATTCAATTCAATTCTGACTTGAGCCGGATCACCGACATTTCCGCAATCCAAGCTAACAGTTCGACCAGAAAAACTGGCAAAGCTTCCCGGGGCAATGGAATGAATATAAGGGAGAAGCCGATCGCCGATATTTTTTTCCAGCTGAATTTCTAACAACATAACTCACCCTCCTGCTTAATCGTTTCTTTTATCCAGCATTTCACCTCCGAAGAGAGGCGGGGATTATTGCAGACAACCACGTTAAGAATCCCCTCAAATGCATTTCTTCGACCACCCCTATTTTCCATCATTTCTCTGACTTTTTTCAAGTTTCCAGCCTGAAGATAATTGGCAAATACCACTAACTCTGACGTATAACTCATGACGATATCCTCCCTGAATAAAATAAAAGAACCAATATTTTCCCCCTGTCAAACAAAAAAATCGGCCTACGAGGCCGACTTTGGTTTTTTTGAAATGTTTCTTTTGCGTTATGCTTTCATTTCCCTAAAACCAAAACCGACCTTCTGGATAAACCAGAAGAAAAAGAAATAAAAGCTATAGAGGTTTTTGGTTCGTAAACTTTGCATATGATTATCTTAGCATCCTCAAAAAATCTGTCAACATTAGGCATAAAAAAAACCGACCCTCGCTGGGGTCGGGTGAGCGGCACGCTGGCCAAAATTAAACTCCTTTCTTGAAGCGTTCTCCTCCGAGCGATTCTGCCATTGCGTTTTTAACTTCGGCAGAAGTCGGGGGAAGCTCTTCGTCTACAGGAAACATGAGTTTTCGCGCCTTGCAAGAAGGACACATGCATCCACAGTGGCACCCAATGTTACATTCAGAGCGAGAAGTACTTTCTGTTTGCATTTTAAGATCCTTTTACCAACAAGGTGAGATGATAATAATTGACTTCTTACCGATATTGGACATAAGAACATAGGCATACAGGATGTCGGGAGTGCCAAAAATAAACTGAGTAGCTGTTCGAAGCACGTACTCGCCATAAAGATCTAAACCGCAGATTATCTTTTGCAAAGAACATTTATCCCAATAAGCTTCCATGTCATCCTCCCTTTTGCCAAAAAATAAAAAATCCGCCTCTTTTTCAGGCGGTTCTTCTTGTTTGAAAATCAATTTCTATCAATCAAACAACAAAGTTCCGCCTCTTGGCCGGATTATTATTGTTTGATTGATTGGAAACTGCAATCCTCATGCTCTTAGTATAGCGAATATTTTTTCTTTGTCAAACACAAAAGTGGAAGACTGTCTATTTCTTATCTTCTCCGCTTTTGTCTTTATCCAGATCATCAAAAATCATACGACTCTAAAAAATTTAATAGTCCTTGAGTTTTCTTATCGATTGATGATCACGAATCTTTTCCAGCGCCTTGGCTTCAATTTGACGGATTCGCTCTCTGGTCACGCCAAATTCTTGTCCCACTTCTTCCAAAGTATGTTGCACACCATCTTCCAACCCGAAACGAATTTTCAAAATCTTTTGCTCTCGCGGAGTGAGGTCCTCCAGAATTTCGCTCATATGTTCCTTGAGCATTTTTCGAGAAGCAATTTGATTGGGCATCACAGTTTCTGTATCTTCGATGAAATCCCCCAGAACCGACTCGTCGTCAGAATCTCCGACCGAAGTTTCCAGAGACACTGTTTCCTGGGAAATTTTTTGGATGTGGCGAATCTTTTCCACCTCCACACCCATTTCTACCGCAATTTCTTCCGGAAGCGGTTCACGCCCCAAATCTTGAACAAGACGCCGGGTTACCTGAGTATATTTGTTAATCGTTTCCACCATGTGGACCGGAATGCGAATAGTTCTTGACTGATCAGCCAAAGCTCGCGTCACAGCTTGACGAATCCACCAGGTAGCATAAGTCGAAAACTTAAATCCTTTTCTATAATCAAATTTTTCCACCGCCCGAAAAAGCCCGATGTTGCCTTCTTGAATCAAATCAAGAAGAGAAAGATTATGTGAGCGGCCAACATATTTTTTGGCAATCGAAACCACCAGTCGAAGATTAGCTTCGGTTAGTTTTTGTTTAGCCGCCAGGTCTCCTTTTTCAATTCTTTTCGCCAAAGACATTTCTTCCTCGGTGGAAAGAAGTTCCACTCGTCCAATTTCGCGAAGATACATCTGCACCAGATCCGAAGAAGCATCTTCCGGAACATTCATAGAAAAAGAGGGCTTTTTCGCGCTGGATTCTTTGCCCTTCTCTTTTTCAAAATTTTCACCGATCTTGTCGGTTTCCATTTTGATGAGCTCATCGGAGCTAAGAATTTTTATGCTCGAAGTATCCAGCTTTTCATATAATTCTTCCAGCTTTTCAATATCTTTTTCCGCGTCCGGGATAGCATGAAGAATTTCATCCTCCGTCACAAATCCTCTTTGCTTGCCGCGATAGAGAAGATCCGTCACTGGATCCTTTTTTTCTACAACATGCTCTTTTGGCGTCCCTCCCACCGGCTGAATTTTCACTGCCGGTTTCTTTTTTTTCGTGTCTTTTTTTGCGAGTTTTCTCAAAGAAGCTGGCTTTTGATTTTTTTTCGCGTTCTTTTTGGGCGCTTTGGCCGGTTTTTTCGCCACCTTGCCTTTTTGGACAGTTTTTTTGACTTTTTTGGCTGCCGGTTTTTGGTTTTTTTTCGCCTTAGAAGCGCGAATTGTCTTGGTTTTTTTCTTGGCCATAGTAAATTTGAAGATCTGCTCTCATGAGAAAAAATCGAGAGCAATATTAAAAATAACTAAATAAATTCCTTTTGAAAAGATAAACCGACACAAGCAAGTTTAACTTGCTTGAATAAAATTTATTCTCGAATTGTATCGTCCACTGCCAATATATTATTGCAACTTTATAAGCTCATCTTGATTTTTCTTGAATTCTTGCCGGAGAAGCAGAATTTTCTCCCTGTCTTTCTTTTCTTCAGCCGCCTTGAGATCATGTGTTATCCGCGACAAGCTTTCTTTGGTTTTTTCTTTCCTTATCTCCCGCATTATTTTTTCCAACTCGGAAACAGGAGAAGAAATGATGACCTCTTCAGGATTGTTGTTGAGATCCAGTCGATATTTTTTTTCAAAATAAATTTTTTCCGCCCTGCTTTTTTCTTCCGGCGTTACCAGTTGGCAAAATTTAAGAAAGTCAAACTCCGCTTCCGCTCCTTTTGATATCAATTTTTGAAAAAGCCCGTCTTTTGGAAAAAAATTGTCATCAAGAAAAGAAGCATGCGAGGAAAGAAACTTTTTCCAGGCTTCTTTTGAAACAAGCAAAAGACCGATAAGTTCTTCCTCCATGAATTCTATTTTGCTTTTGGGAACAATTTCTTCCGCCACCGATTCTCCATTTTGCTCTATCCTATCTTTTAGATTAGCTTTTTTAAGGATATCCGTCAATGCGCTTTCGGGAACATCCAAATCCTGGCTCAACTTTTTCATCCAATGAGATCTTTCAATGTCGCTGGCAACATGAACCAAGACATCCATAACCTCTTTCACAATTTTTCGTTTGCCGTCAACGCTTTTGGAATCATAGCGAGAAAAATTTTTTTCAAAAATATATTCCATAGCCAAAATGGAATTTTCGACCGACCGAACAAGCTCCTCTGGATTATCTTTTGCCAAATCAGCCGCATCTTTTCCAAATGGCAGATCCACCACCCAAACAGACACGTCCTGGGAAAAACACAATTTCAAACTTTTTTTGGTTGCCATCTGTCCGGCTGTATCCATATCAAAAAACATTTTGATAGTGTCGGTATAGCGTTTCAAAATTCCGATTTGGTCTTCCGTGAGCGCTGTTCCAGAAACCGCCACCGTGTTTTTTATCCCGGATTGGCTGGCCGCAATCACGTCCATGTTTCCTTCCACCAGAAGAACGAAACGATTCTTCTTGATTTCACTTTTGGCCTTGTCAATGCCATAAAGAATTTTGCTTTTGTGATAAACTTCCGTTTCGGGAGTGTTGACATACTTGGCTTGTGATTCATCCCCGCCCGGAGCAACGCGCGCGCTGTATCCGACAATTTTTCCGTTGGAATCAGCAATCGGAAACATAATCCGATCTCTGAAACGATCGTAACAAGTAGAATTTTTTATTTGAGTTACTAGCAATCCTGTCTTTTTGATCTCATCTAAACCATATCCCCTGGCAACCAAAAATGACTGCATATTTCTCCAGCCTCTCGGCGCATAACCGAGCCGGAAATCTCTTATCGTTTCGTCCTTAAGTCCTCTTTCCCGAAGATAGCCCAAAATTTTTTCTTTGCCAGCCCCTTTCCAAAGCTGAATTTCATAAAACTTGGTCGCCAGCTCCAAAATTTCCAGCGTCCGGTTTTTTTCTTCGGTCTTTTTAGGGTTATAGTCTTTAAGCTCCACTCCGGCTTTTTCGGCTAGCATTTTGAGCGCTTCCTTAAATTCCAATCCTTCCATTTCCATCACGAAGCTGAAGATATCCCCGGATTTTTGACAACCGAAACAATGCCAGAACTGCTTTTCCTCGCTGATCATAAAAGACGGGCTCTTTTCATTATGAAAAGGACAGAGAGCTCTATGGTTGCTCCCTGCCTTTTCGACTCGGATATATTCCGAAAGTACGTCGACAATATTAAGTCTGGATTTTATTTCTTCAATGTCCGCCATACCACTATGCTACTATACTACACAAAATATGGCAAAAAATTACACTTTTGACAAAAATCACCGCTGAAGCAGAACCTACTTCACGCTTTCATCCATTTGCATCATCCCAACCACGTTGCCTTCCGGATCCTTGAAATTAGCAAACCAGCCCACCCCAGGAATGGAATCTTTCTCCATCTCGATTTTTCCTCCGGCCGCTTTCACTTTGGAAACAGCCTCGTCGATGTCAGCAACAGAAATAGTGATCGCCCCCATGGAGACTTTTTTCATGTCTCCTTCTCTTCTTGACATCCCGCCATCAATCCCCGGTTGGTCTTTTTCTCCAGTCATAATGAGCCAATAATCCATCGGCCCATTCCACTTTTCAATTTTCCAGCCGAAAACATCGGAATAAAATCTACTCGCCCGCTCCGGATCATCGACATAAAGATCAAAATGAATTACCCTATTCATAAATTTGTTGATTACTAATTATCTGCCAGTAGTACCAGTGGGGAGGGGAATTGTGGCAAAAAATGAATGTCCTAAAAAAATTTTATTTAATCGGCACGCAAGAAAATTTGTTTTTCCCGATAACCAAATGATCAAGTAGTTCAATCCCTATAATTTTTCCCGATTCAATCAGCTGTTTGGTTATTTCAATGTCGGACTGGGTTGGCTTGGATGATCCGGAAGGGTGATTGTGGGCAATAATCAAAGCTGCAGCATTGTATTCTATGGCCGGACGAAAAACTTCCCGGGGATGGACAATGTTGGCAGTGAGGCTGCCGACAGAAATGACTTCATCGCGAATTATCTTGTAATGGCTGTTGAAATAGATTCCTCGCAGATGTTCTTTGGAAAGATTTCCCATGTCTTTCAAATATTCATAGGCTTGCTTGGCAGTTCTGATTGTTGCGGGTTTCCCATTGTTATTTTGAAAAAATTTCCTTCCCAATTCAAAACAAGCTACTATTTGGCAGGCTTTGTTGATGGGAATGTCCAATTCCTGAGAAATTTTTTTAGGAGATTTTTCAAAAGCAATCGATTTTTCTCCATATTCCCTGATGATTCTGGATGACATGGTGAGGACCTCTTCTTTTTTTGTCCCAACATTCAAAAGTACCGCCATGAGTTCTCCGGTTGTCATACTTTCCGGCCCGCGACTAATCAGTTTTTCGCGAGGTTTTTCGTTTTCCGGAAGATCTTTGACACGGAAAACATAGGTTTTGTTAAGACTGTCTTCCAATAGAAGATCATTGTCTTTCAGTTCATATTTATTTCCCATAGCCATAAAAGTTTTTATTAAAATTAACATGCACATAAAAACGTACGCTTTAATATAATATAATAAAAACACCGATTCGGCAAATTCTGTAAATAATCCATTAAAACCAGACTTTTGGCACAAAAAAATCCCCCAAAGAGGAACTGAACATCTACATCAAAATAAAGAATCCTTTGGAGGAAAAACCCGCTTGGCGGTACCTTTTGGACGAAATTCGAACTTTTTTTGCGGAAAATCCGGATTCCGATTTTTAGCTTTTGGCCTCCGCCCCGCTTCCGCCCGCCCCGCCTTGGCGGGGCGTTCCAAAACTGAAATTTTTCCATTCCTTTTAAAAAGACCCTGCACCAATTCCGAAGAAAGACGGAGATAGTTTAAAGTTTTTGTTCACGGAATCGCCTTCGGCTTAACTGGAAGCAAGACAAAGCTTTTGCAAGGAATTGGTGCTGGGCAAGAAAAATGCGCGCGAAATCAAAAAAGAGTGGGAAAAATTTCAGTTTTGGCAGTCCAGTTCTTTTTCCGAAAAGACTGGACGGCGGAAGCGGGGCTTCGGCGGTCTGGCAGGCGGAGCGGAAAAACGGCGGCGGCGAGAACTCTTTTTATTCTTTTTTGTATTTCTGGCCGCCAGCGTCCCACCCTCCCAACGCTGGCGGCAACAAGGTCTTCCCTGTAAAATTTGGAGAACGACAGTTTTTGGTGTATAATTTAAGTAGTTTTGGAAATCATTATTTGGATACTGATTTTAATCAGTATGTTTCAAGTTATTATGGCCAGAAGAAAAACGGAAGACAAGAACATTAGGAAGATTTTGAAAAACGGTGATAGTTATGCGGTTACTGTTCCGATTGATATTATGTTGGCATTGAATTGGAAAGAGAAGCAAAAAGTGATTGTGAAAAAGATTAGGGGCGGTTTTTCGGTGAGGGATTGGAAAAACTAAAAGTTAATCGAAAAAACAAAAATGAGCCGAATTTACTCTCTCTCTCTCTTAGCGAAACTAAAATTTAATAAGTCTTTTGGTTTTGTCTTGGCAATCCTGCTTCTGGGATTGTTTTCTGGTTGGAGTGGAAAAGCAGAAGCTGCCGATTGGATAGAATCATTTGACACAAATTCTGGTGCTGACAATACATGGACAACTGTAACAGGTTTGCCAAACAATGATGCAACCCAATCAACATTGGATTCTACGGGAGAAGTCGCACATATTATTAGTGGTGACAGGGAAGATAGTTCCTTTATTTCGCAAAGTGATGTTACCTTAACTTTTCGTGTTTACGCCGCCAACCGAGGATCAACGGGTTTTAATAAATTTTTTTCCATAAAGGATTCAGGTGGCACTGATTTAGCCTATCTATCAATGTATTATACAGCTGGACAGTTGAGATTGTACAATACTGGCGGAACTATGGTTGATACGGGGTTGGCCATGGCAGCCAACACTAAGTATTACTGTAAAATTCAACTTATCAAGGGAACAGGATCTAATGCAATTATAAGATTTTGGTATAACACCACTGGAGTATTTGGCACCACGCCATCCATGGAAAGCACAAACGGAACTTGGACTGCAAATCCGGACAGAGTTAGTCTTACTGCGCCTCCTGCCACCGGAGATTTATATTTTGATCATATAGTCCAAGATAATACTGTTCCAACAGTTGCTGCATTTACCGTTCCAGGAACCTCAAGCTCTCTGACCGTACCAATAAATACATTTACTGCATCTGATACTGTGGGCGTTACTGGATATATAGTCACAGAATCCGATTCTACTCCTTTGGCTTCGGATTCAGGGTGGTCAGCGATTGCTCCAGCCTCGTATACTTTTTCATCTGAAGGATCAAAAACGCTTTATGCATGGGCTAAGGACGCGGTCGGAAATATTTCAACGGGCTTAAGCGCTAATGTGGAGGTTACTTTAGATATAACACCTCCGGTTGTTGATACCTTTACTATTCCAGCTACCGCAAACTCATTAACCGTTCCAGTCACCTTACTTACAGCACATGATAATATTGGAGTAACAGGCTACAGATTGACAGAATCTGCCACATTGCCTGAAGCGGGCGACGCGGGTTGGACGGCCTCGGCACCGTCGACTTATACTTTTGCATCAGCTGGTAATAAAATCTTGTATGCCTGGGTAAAAGATTCAGCTGAAAATGTTTCGAATAGCTTGAGCGATTCCGTCGATATTGCCCCGATTTATTATGTTCGCCAGGACGCAACAGGTTCAAACGATGGTTCTGATTGGAGTAATGCCTATACCTCCTTGCCCGCTAGTTTACTGCGTGGCTCCACTTATTATATTGCCGATGGCAGTTATAGCGCTGTAACAGTTAATACAAACGTGGACGGAACATTGTGGATTTATATTAAAAAAGCAGTTATCTCAGCTCATGGCACTGATACTGGCTGGAATAATTCCTTCGGCGATGGACAAGCCGTCTTCCCACAAATAACAGTAAGGGCCTCTGACCATGGATTTGTTGGAGGTTATGTTGATATAGATGGTGTCACAGGCAGTGGTACTTCGGGCTATGGGTTTGTAATTACAAGCACCAATGACCAAGTGAATTTATTTCATGTCCCGTACTATTATTTTGGGCCAATGGGAGGAAATGTGGTGTTAAAACACGCCGAAATATATAATCAGACATATGTCGCTGATAGAGGCGGAGATGGGATTACTGTTTCAGAAGGTAACAGTGATTTTACATTTCAGAATTTATATATTCACGATGTGAGTCGCAATAATATAACTCTCGGCGGACAATCGAATGTAACCATTGATAATTGTGTGGTTGCGAGGAATCACAGCACTGCCATATGGCACGGTCAAGGGATTCAAGTTCAATCAGGCAGTAGTGGCAGTGATAATGTTATTATCAAAAACAATTGGTTTGAGGATATTCAGGGGACTGCTGTAATCGCTTTACTTTCCGGAACAGGTTCTAACTGGGATATTTATAATAATGTATTTTATCAATCAGATTCTGGTGGTGGTATCGCCCATGGTCCATTTTCAACAAATGACTCCGATACAACTATTAATACTTTCCATTTTTACAATAATACTACAGTTAATTTTAAAAGTGGGTTAGCGGCAAGAATATATATACCTGGAGTGGTAACTGATGGGAATGTAAAGAATAATCTATGGTATTGTTCGGGTACGTGTCTTCCAGCTACCAATACAGTAAAAACTGGTATCACTCTTTCAAATAATTGGTTTTCAATAGATATTGCACATAGTGCCGAAGAAAATATTTATGGAAACAGTAGTAACCCTTTTACCAATTATGCTAGTCAGGGCTTTGCTCTTGCCGCTGGTGCAGACCCGATAGGCAAGGGCGCAACGTTAAGCTCGTCCTATAATACGGATAAAAATGGAACAGCTCGTCCTCAAGGGGCTAGTTGGGATATTGGCGGGGTCTGTCAATAGCTTTGTGTATTTGACTTCTCTGGTTTTAAAATATTGAGCCGCTTTTTTTTAAAAATTATTCCAATAAATTATTTTTTCATAACTCGA
>Ga0074195_1002270_pt1 | contig 22295 bp, 32 predicted proteins | sample EPASupsiteHSE623_FD_64525 | JGI IMG/M metagenome (GOLD analysis project Ga0074195, IMG submission 64525) | Bioremediated contaminated groundwater from EPA Superfund site, New Mexico - Sample HSE6-23 | ecosystem: Environmental > Aquatic > Deep subsurface > Groundwater > Contaminated ...
TGTCATTCTCATGGAAGATACGGTCAGCTTCGAAGAGGCGATCCGGATCTTCAATGACACCGGGTTCTCGCGTATTCCCGTATACCATGAGCAGATCGATAATATCACGGGTATCTTAAATGTAAAGGATGTCTTTTCTGCGATGGTCTCGCGGCGCAAGGACTCGGCTATAAAAGAAGTGATGTACGACCCGATGTTCGTGCCCGAGACCCAGAAGATCGATGATCTCCTCAAAGAGCTCCAGGTGCACCGGGTGCAGATGGCCGTTGTTATCGACGAATACAGCAGTTTTGTCGGGATCGTAACGGTCGAGGATATCCTTGAGGAACTTGTCGGGGACATTCTTGACGAGTTCGACAAGGAAGAGCCCGAGGTGCAGGAACTTGCGCCGGGGGTTTACGTAGTCGATGCCCAGACCTGGGTCGAGGATATCAACGAGGAGATGAACCTCGACCTCCCGACAGACGAGTCCTACGAGACCATAGGAGGACTCATCATCGACCGGCTCGGGCACCTTCCCAAGCACCCCGGTGAGAAGGTGGATATCGCTATCGGTAATGGTGTCACGCTCGTGGTCATGCAGATGCACGGGCGCAGGATCGTGAAAGTGAAGATCGTGGTCCACCCGGAACCGAAGAATGGGAAGCAGAACGAATAATCCGGGTGTGAACGAAATCTCCAGCGAGGAAACAAGATGAAACGTATTGCCGTGGTTGCATCGGGCAGGGGTTCGAATTTCCAGGCAGTCATCGATGCCATCCGTGATGGAAAGGTGCCCGCGGAGTGCGTTGCGCTGATCACGGATAACCCCAAAGCTTACGCGATTGAACGGGCGCAGAAGGCGGGTATTCCGTGCAGGATCATTGATTATACCACGTTTCCCTCGCGGGAAGTCTATGAGCGAGCACTTCTTGCCTCTATGCAGGAAGTGAATGCGGACCTCTTCGTTCTTGCCGGTTACATGCGCATCCTCGGTTCATCCATTGTCCGGGCATTTCCGGGAAAGATGATCAATATCCACCCTGCTCTCCTGCCCGCGTTTACCGGTCTCCATGCCCAGCGGCAGGCTGTGCAACACGGGGTCAAGGTGGCCGGTTGCACCGTGCATTTCGTTGATGAAAGTCTTGACGGGGGCCCCATCATCCTCCAGAAATGCGTGCCGGTACTGGATTCCGATGATGAAGACGATCTCGCGGAGCGGATCTTAGAGCAGGAGCACGTAGTGTTTCCCGAGGCGGTCCGGCTTTTCTGCGAGGACCGGCTGGTGATTGAGGGGCGGAAGGTCCGGATAAAATAATCTTTCTGAAATTTTATTGGATTAAGAAAAATTTGGTTGAGTCTAAAAATTCTGAAGCCAGCGAATTAAACACCGAGCTTCTTCATAATCAAAACCTTGAATTGATTCCTGACCTGCGGAACCGACACTAATTTGTTTTTCATTGTATTGGATGTTGATTTGTCCTGCTGTTCCTCGTGTGTATTGTCTCCCATCGTTACATTGGATAGATATCTGATTTGCTGCGCCACGAACAATATTGCAGTTTGTGGTTGAAGGTGGACATGTACTCTCTTTTGGTTGAATATTTGTGTGTTCTATTAGAGTGGATTGAGATGACGTTCCTGATTTGGGAGATTCATAATAATTTACGCAACCCGAACAAGCAATCAGGAAAAAAAGGAAAATACCAACAAATAATTTGAGCATATTCGTTTATTTCTGTTTCAGATGATAATAATGGTGAAAATAATCTATGGTCAAAAAAGTAGAAGTCGTTTCTATTGAATGATATTGCGAGGACAATGTGATTTTTCACGTTTTTCGCAAATTGGAATATAAGGAAGTCATTTATTAAAATAATAACTTGCTTTACACTTTAAAAGAGATTAACGCCGCCGCCCCCGAAGGGGCGCCCCCGCGGCGGTTCAATTACCGAACAAGGTGAATATTTATCTCTAATCTCTCGGAAATTGTATTAGAGAGCAACTATTTCGCTCTCAATCATTTTTGGAAATATTTTCACTAAAACAATTTACTCATTATTCTCCACAGATGATTCCATTCGAGCCATAAACATAAGGACCTGTTCCCGCCCCACAAGTTGGATATGTCTTTGGTTCGTTGTTAACACAAAAAATTCCAGAAACTGAACGCCCCTCTCTCCATTCTGCTGATCCGCCAGAGCCGATGCAATACCTAGTAGGATTTGCGAGAACCATATTACGGGCTTCTGGTTTTACAGTAACAGTCTTTTGAGAAATCTCTGTTGGGTAAATTTTAACCTGTATGTTTGAAGTCTGGTTAACATCGATGCTCGAAGTATGAGAACTTTTTAAGATGCAAATTGGAGGGGTCAAATTTTGTTTTTCTTGCAATAATTTACACACATCTGAATTGAGGGCTTTGTCATTATAGGTCGCAGCGGTTTTCATTTGGGAATTCAGTGAGGTCATGTAATTATCGAATTGAAGATATTCTGACTGATTTGATGGATTTTTGGGATATGGTGCAGCTACACTCGTTTCACTATATTGTTGCATAGTTTTCAAAAATTCCAAATAATAATTTTTCGAAAGTTCATTTTGGGATGATACTTTCAGAGAAGATATCTTCTCGTAGTATGTTTTAGATAAAACTTGAATATCCATCCATGTCGATTTGATGGTTGCATAATCACTGGCCCCTTTCTCCAATTTAGATAAGGGCTTTACCATTTGATCATAGCTGTTCGCATATTCCGCGATGTATTGAATATAAAGGTCATCGGGATTTTGTGATGTCGTCGTTGGTGATGTGACACTTCCTGAATTTGAAATTGATGGACTAGATGTGCAACCACAAAATGAAAGAGTAATAATCAATAAAAGCGATAGAACCACCAAAATTTTCATTATCGTCTTTATTAAAAGCGAATTGATATATCTTTTGAAAAATTACTGATTAAAATTAGTCTAAATAGCGATTGCATCTGGGGTTGGTCACAAAATAGTTTCTAACCCTGCTCATTATTACCTTGGACACCTATACTATTGCACAACCGGGAGCCGGTGACGAGGCAATGAAAGAGCGATCCAAAACACCCGTGACCAAGCAGATTGCACGGGAGCGTATTGAAGTCCTGTTCGAACAGGCACGGCTCGCTTTTGCCGAATTTCCGGATCTCAGTAACCGTTATGTGGAGCTCGCGCGCAGGATTGCCATGCGCCAGCGGATCCGGATTCCGCAGGAATTGCGCAGGAAATACTGCCATCACTGCAACTCCTACCTCGTGCCGGGAAGCAATATGCGGGTGCGGGTGCATCGCGGCAATGTCGTGGTCACCTGCCTTGCCTGCAAAAAACATACACGTTATCATATGGTGAAACCTCATGCCGGAAGAAGCGAATAACCTTATGCAGGACTTAAAGCCAACCGTCTGGATTGGCAAACAGGGCTGTACCGAGACGATGATCGAAGAGATCGTTGCCCAGCTCAAGACAAGAAAGATGATCAAGGTAAAATGGCTCCAGTCCGTGGAAGTTGACCCGGAAGCCGTTGCCCAGCAGGCCCGGGCAAAACTCGTGCAGACACGGGGTCGGACCATGGTGCTGGCAGACAAAAAGATGAACATAAAAAAATAACATTGAAAATTAAATCCGTTTTTCTTCGGTCAAATGGCATTCCGCCACTTGGAAATATATAAAAACTTTCTTCGCAAATAAGTAAAGACTGTTATTGAATTATTCAACAGTGAGGTCTCTAGATGACAACAGTATACGATGTCCCCGCCGACCATATTATCCGAAGGGTCGCTGAGGAGCTCAAGAAGCGGAAGGAAATAACACCGCCGGCATGGGCTGCCTTTGCAAAGACCGGGGTACACAAAGAAATGCCGCCTGAAGATCCCGACTGGTGGTTCACCCGGGCAGCAGCAGTGTTGAGACGCGTCTATGTCGACGGCCCCCTGGGCGTCGAGAGGATGCGAAGCTTTTACGGTGGCAAGAAGAACCGTGGATCACGCCCGAACGCATTCCGCAAGGGTAGTGGGTCAGTCCTGAGAAAAGCTCTCCAGCAACTGGAAGCAGCAGGCCTGATCGTCCACGACAAGACCGGCCGTAAAGTGTCGCCGGCAGGCATGTCTTTTATGGACAACCTGTCCCATGAGGTAAAGATTACACCTCCGGCACCGGTACCGAAGCGTGTTGTCCCCGTAGTCGAGGAGCCCAAGAAGGCAGATGCCAAGAAGGGCGAGAAGAAGGCTAAGGGCGGCGACAAGTCTGCTGAAGGCGCAGACGGTGCCAAGACCGAGAAGAAAGCCAAAGGCAAGAAAGCAGAAGCCAAGTGAGGTGCAGCAATGGGAGACGATGAACTGAGTGAACTTCGCAAACGGCGAATGGCGCAAATGCAGCAGCAGGCTGGCGATCAGCAGGAAGAGCTTGAACGCCAGCAGAAGCAAAAGACTCAGATACAAATGCTCCTGATGCAGGTTCTCGAGCCGGATGCCCGGGAACGCTTGAACACCATCAAACTGACCAAGCCGGAGTTTGCATCTTCGGTGGAACAGCAGTTGATCTCTCTTGCCCAGAGCGGGAGAGTCAAGAATAAAATCACGGATGCGCAGCTCAAAGAACTGTTACGGCAGATTGCGCCGGCGAGACGTGATTATACGATCACACGAAGATGAAAGCCGGTGTGCTCTACAGCGGCGGAAAGGACAGTTCCCTTGCAGCAATAATGCTGGGTACGTATTATGAGGTCGAACTCAATACGTTCGTGCTCGACCCACTCCGCCAGATCCCATCGTTGGAGGCTGCGGCACAGGCATTAGGCTTTCCCTTAATAAAACGTGTGTTTCGTGAAGGACTGAAAGACGAGCTGGTGGACCAGGTTGTGTCATGCGGGTACCCGAATGACGCAATCAACCACATCCACCATCTCGCGGTCGAAACCCTCAGCAGGGAGTACAAAGTCGTCGGTGACGGTACGCGGTTCAATGACCGTGTCCCGATGCTGACCCGTGCTGAGGTACAAAGCCTTGGAAACCGGACCGGGTGTTCGTATGTGCGACCCCTGTTAGGCTTTGTCAAGGCGGAAGTCGATCGTCTGGTGGACAGGTTTCTCATCGTGGAATACGGGGAGACCGGGGCCATCCGGAACGGTGATTACGAGGCCGAGATTAGGGAGGCGTTCCGTTCACGCGGAATCGATTATGCTCCCCTCTTCCCGGCACACCATGACCAGTCCCTGGTCATCGGGAGAAAGGCATAATATCAGGTGAGTTACATGAGCAAAGTAAGCAAAGGCAGGAAAATTCGGCTCGCCAAGGCATGCGACCAGAACCGCCGTGTGCCCCAGTGGGTAATGGTACGGACCAAGCGTGGGGTTGTTGCGCACCCGAAGAGAAGAAACTGGCGCAAGAGCCAGCTGAAGGTGTGAGCTATGGCAGAAATAATGAAGGAACATGTCTATGTCATCCCTCTGCGGAATGCAAAGAGGATGCCGCGCTGGAAGCGATGCAATGGCGCAATGAAGGATATCAAGAAGTTTCTCGCCAAACACATGAAGAGCGAGGATGTCAAGATCGATCAGGGCATCAATGAGAGAGTGTGGTACCGGGGCGCAGAGAAGCCACCGTCAAAGATCCGGGTCCGCGCAATGAAGATGGAGGACGGGCAGGTTCAGGCTGAACTTGCACCGGAATCGTAGATGGAAAGGACGATCACGTTTGCATGCGATCCGAATATCGGGGTTTTTGCCCGGGTAGTCGGGAATGTCGCTATTATCCCGCCGGAATCCCCCGAGGATTTCCGGCATGCAGTAAAGGAGTCCCTCAAAGTCGAGGTCATTGAGACCACGATACAGGGAAGCACAATCATCGGTTCGCTGGTTGCGGGTAACAGCCGGGGCGTTGTCGTCTCGGGTCTCGCAACGGAAGAGGAGATCAGGCTTCTGGAGAAGCACCGCAAGGTGTTCCTGCTCAGCGATACGATGAATGCCGCGGGCAACGTGATCATGGCCAACGATACCTTTGCCGCTGTTCACCCGGATATGCCGGAGAGCGTGGCAAAAGCAATCGGCGAGTTCCTCGAAGTCGAGGTGATCACCCTGGTTCTTGGTGGCGTTAAGACCGTCGGTATGGCGGGCGTTGCTTCGAACAAGGGTGTTATCGTGCACCCAAGGGCGACTGCTGCCCAGATCAAGAAGATCGAAGATGTTGCAAAGATCCCGGTGGGTACCGGGTCGATCAACATGGGCAGCGGGCTTATCGGTACGGGCCTCATGGTCAACGATACCGGTTACCTTGCAGGGAACGCGACGAGCGGGTTTGAACTTGGCAGGATTGAAGACGTATTTGGATTTCTGGAGTGATGATGATGGAGAATCAGAAGTTTGAGGTTAAAGGAACCTTTTTGAATGGTCTGGAATGGGCCCCGTACACGAAGATTATCGCGGCACCCAATGCAAAGCAGGCAACGGAACGCACCTTTGCGGTGATTGGCAGCAAGCACAACCTGAAACGCAGGTACATCAAGGTTGATGCTGTGAAGCTCGTCACGGCTGAGTAATTTTTTTCTTTTCCATTCCTTTTGTTTTTGTGATTTTTTCTCGTGTACGAGAGTTCGGCCAACTCGGACGAAAAAGGATGTAATCCTCGGTCGTTAACGTTTACGTGGATGAAATTTACGGCAGTGCTTTATCCCGAGGATGAAGGTGGTTTTTCCGTCAGATGCCTGGAGATTTGTGGGGCGATCAGCCTGGGTGACACCCGTCAAGAAGCACTCGCGAACATCAAAGAGGCAATCAGGTTTATCCTGGAAGTACGGTGGGAAGAATTCTGTGCGGAAAGTCCCCGGTACGAGATCCATCAGGTAGATGTGGCGGATTTCGTATAATCTGAATGGACGAGTGAATGTTTGGCGGGAAGCGAAGAACTATAATTCCCGGTGTGACAATAGTAAATCAGCATACTATGGATGGAGAGATACTACAGCGGGTTGAAACGAAACTGGATCTCATTATTGAGCTCCTGCATGACAAGACCCTGACTCCGGAAGAGGTTGCGCTTCTCAAAGAGACGGACGAATGCGTCAGGAGCGGACGACTTGATGAGTTCGCCAGATTATGACGTATCAGGTCTATCTCCATAAAAAAGCCCAGAAGAACCTTGAGAAATTTCCTGATCGCGAGCGTATCCGTGACCATCTGCGGGCTCTCGAATGTTTTCCTGACTCGGGCGATCTTGTCCGCATCGAAGACGGTATTTACCGTATGCGGATTGGGGAATACCGTGCCCTTTTCAAAGTTTACGAGAATGAAAATGTCATTGTCGTAATCAATATCGATGTGCGGGGAAAGATCTACAAGTCATTGTGATTGATCGCGTTTGATGAACATCTCCTTTTTGAGGTTATTGGAATCCTGATCAAGATGGAGGAAGACCGGGGTCATACACGAAGATTATCGCGGCACCCAATGCAAAGAGGCAACGGAACGCACCTTTGCGGTGATTGGCAGCAAGCACAACCTGAAACACAGGTACATCAAGGTTGATGCTGTCACGGTCGTAAAGGCTGAGTAATTTTTTTACAACCTTTTTCTATTGAGTTTTTTAAATTTGGGTTTCTAGTCCCCACGAAATGAACTCTTGAGTTGACATTAGAGATTTTGCAGAACTATCTGGTTTAGAAGTTCAACAATCTGGAAAAAGGAGAAGTCCATCACTAAATTTGGTGAATATTATTATGATTAAGCCAATCCAGATAATGAATAGTAATGGTATTGGATAGCATTATCTCGATAATTAATCAAAATTTTATGAATGTTCTAATTAGTATTACTACTGTTTTTCTAACGATAGGATATAGTTTCTGGGAACAGGAACGGAAACGGATTAACAATTGTGTAAAATTATTAGGCCAAGAAATCAATTGGAATCGAAAAAAATATGCGATTTATAAGAAGATGATCGAATCTGAAAATGAAAAGTGGGTCCAAACAAAAAAATTAGGCAATATCAGTAAATGGATTGATGAAATATCTGTTGGGGAAAAAGGAAGTTCATTTATTCTTTTCAGATTTGAGGCGTTTAACTATTACATCAATAGTGATATTCCCTCATATTTAGGTCTATATTTTCCTTATAAATTACTAGAATTTTATGCATCATGTCAAAAATTTTGTTTCGAAATTTCAGATATCAAAAATAAAATAAAAACTTATCAAGATGATAAGGTCAAACCCGATTTAATTGATATTGAATTGAAAAAAATGAACGATGCTTTTTACGAATTTCATAACGCGTTTTCTAAATTTACTAGTTGCTTTAATGATTTGGATGAAATCGAATACGCTGGAACAAGTGATATTAGTTGGACATCGTGGCATTTTAAAAAACTCGGTATTAAAGAGACTTATCCCGATATATTTTTTAAAGACATACGGTTGAGACCTCCTCGAATCATTTAACGCATTTAATCGATCCTTTCCATATCATCTCAAGTATCAGAGGATACTATCTTCAATCCTACAATTCATGAGGTAACCGCTTCCTTATCAGTCCGCCCTCTCTCACATTCCAGAGCTGGGGCCGGGAACCCCCTCCCCCCCTGTCCCGGACAAGAGGGGGGTATGCACCCCACCATACCCCCTCTCATATTTTGGAGAGGGGGAGGGGGTGGTACCCTGTCTTAACGCGAAGAGGGGGTATCCCCCCTTCCTTTTTACCGCCCGGCAAACCCCCCATCAGACGTGACTCCACGCGAAACCGTGGCCGGGTACCTGCCCCCAAAGGGGGGGAGGTACCCTGTCTTGCGGAAGACAGGGGGGTAGGGGGTCCCCCTCTCACTTTTTGGAGTGGGGGTGGTCAGGGTACCCTACCCCCCCTCGTACTTTGGAGAGGGGGAGGGGGTACCCCCCTGTCGTACGCAAGAGTGGCCCCCCTCCCCCACTTCTTTTCCGGATGATCAAAATGTACGTCCCCGTCGGAGTTCCACGCGAAGCACACCGTCCGCCCGTGCAGGGAAAAAGGGGGGGAGGTACCCTGTCTTACCCGGGACAGGGGGGTAGGGGGTCCCCCTCTCACTTTTTGGAGCGGGGGTAGGCAGGGTACCCTACCCCCTCTCGTACTTTGGAGAGGGGGTGGTCAGGGCCGGATACCCCCTCTCTTCCGGAAGAGTGGGGGGGTGGGTGCCTGTCGTACGCGAGAGTGGGGGTACCCCCTCTTCCGGAAGAGCGGGTATGGGGTGGGTACCCCTCCGGGCACATGGGGGGGCCCCACCCCCCTGCCATTTTCCCGCCCGGCAAATCCCTTATCTGTCGTAACTCCACGCGAAGTCGTGCCCACGTCCCTGCACCCGAGGGGGGGTAGGAGCCTGTCTTTCGCAAGAGTGGGGGGTGGGGGGCCCCCTCCTCATTTTTTTGAGCGGTGGAGGGGTCCCCCCTGTCCTGCTGAGGAAGGGGTACCCGCCCCCCTTTCCGGCATTCGCCCGGAAATGATCACCCTGTGGATTTTGGGGAAATCTAAAGAACCCGGATCGGTTTACGAATCAGAAAAAAGTATGGGCATCCCAGTCATATCATGCGAATGATACGGTCGGTAAAACGATTCCTTTCCTGATCGTGCCTGCGATAAGGGATGCCTGGTCCTGATATTCTTCCGGAGTCAGGGTCAGCACATCAAGGGGCATTTTGAATTTCCTGACGGTCTGTAGCTCTGCATCTTTTGTCATCAGTGCCCTTTCAAAAATGTCCTTACCCACAAAATCGTTGGATATTACCGCGATATCGATGTCACTATCCGGCCTGGCTGTGCCAGCACCAGAAGATCCGAACAGGATAAGATCATGGATATGAATGCCATTTTTCCGTATGGCGGTGCTGAAGAAATTTACCGCTTCGAGGACTTTTGCATCAACCATGTGAGAATCTCCTTTGTTTCGCGTACGATTTTTTCGGTCTTTTCTTTGGTATATTGTTCAAGAACCACATCAAGGTTATGGGGGTATCGTCCGGTAATGCCAATACGATTGATGACGAACAGCGAGTCCAGATACTTTTGCGGTAATTCCAGTTCGAGCAGTTCGACAAGAAATATGAGGCTGTGGGTTTTTTCCGGATATTCGTTGAATTTCTCCACGTATAACGCTTTCAGGGCTTTTTCCAATGCAAGATGACAGAAGAAGATCACCGGAGGATATCGTTCTGCGGAGACGAGGGATTCGGCAGTACCGAGATCATACTGCGCCTGTCGGAACCATTCACCGGAGTCAGGTATCATTTTAAAAAACCCTCTTATTGTTCTCTATTTTGCGTATGTTATCAAATGAATATATTGTTTCATCCTGCATCCCCCAACCCGGGTGTCCCCTCACCGGTTCCGGAACTGCCCCATGACAAACCCTTATATCCAATACCCGGCAACCTGATCAATAGTACGAAAGCGGACTATTGTTATGGCCAGTCTGTTCAGATTTTCACCGCATGGGGGGAAAGAGAGGAGTCTGCTCGTGCTCTATATCCTCCATTCGCTTCAGGAATCCCCGAAATCCGGTTATGATCTCTTAAAGGAGATCGCAGAGAAGACCGGCGGGACGTGGGCGCCGAGCAAGGGCACCATCTATCCCCTGCTCAAACAGCTCGAAGAAGAGGAACTCATCGAGGGTGCAGCAACAGAGATGCGGGGAAAGACCCTCTTTACGGTGACGGAGAAAGGGCTTACCACGCTCGCGACCTTCCGGGAGATGGGCCGGGAGCACCACCGCAAGATGACCCAGTACAAGAACCTCATCCTTGCCATCATGGGCGGGAGCGAACATTCGGTCAAGGGACTCCTCTTTGATATACGGGCCATTGTTGACGGGATGCCCCCGGGAACAGAGAAACAGGTCATAACCGTACTCGAACAATGCCGCGAAGACTTACACAGGATCACATAATCATGACCATCGCAATCCACGTAGAAAACTTAACCCGGCGATTCGGCGATCTCGTTGCCGTAGACCACATCTCCTTTGAGATCGGGCAGGGCGAGATCTTCGGCCTGCTGGGGCCAAACGGCGCCGGTAAGACAACCACCCTCTCCATGCTCGCAACCATGCTCAAGCCGAGCGAAGGTACCGCCACGGTAAATGGCATCGATGTAGAACAGGACGAAGATGGTGTCAGGAAGTCGATTGGCATCGTCTTCCAGGACCAGAGCCTTGACGAAGAACTCACGGCATGGGAGAACATGGACTTCCACGGCCGGCTCTACCGTATTCCCGCAGATATCCGGAACCAGCGAATCGATGAGCTCCTGAAGCTGGTCGAGCTCGAAGACCGGAAAAACGACATTGTCAAGACTTTTTCCGGCGGAATGCGCCGTCGCCTTGAGATTGCACGGGGGCTGCTCCATCACCCCTCCGTCCTCTTCCTTGACGAACCCACGCTCGGCCTCGATCCCCAGACCCGCAACCACCTCTGGCAGTATATCGCGACCCTGAGCAGGGAGAAAGGGATCACGATCATCCTCACCACGCACTACATGGAGGAGGCCGACCGGCTCTGCAACCGGGTTGCCATCATCGACCACGGGAAGATCATTGCGCTCGACACTCCCGCAAATCTCAAGGACGGGATTGGTGGGGACGTTGTCACGATAAAGTCGCCGGACACAGCCGCGATAGTCGAGGCTCTCAAGGAGCCCTGGATCAACCGCATGGACCCGCATGACGGTGAAGTGGTCATCAGCCTGCGGAACGCAGAGCAGCACCTCAGCACGATTGTCACCCTCATCACCGGCCAGCAGATCCCGATCAGTTCGATCTCGGTGCACAAACCGACCCTGGAGGATGTATTCCTCTCTTTCACGGGAAAGACCATCCGGGAACAGGAAGCAAGTACCACAGAGATCATGCGCCAGCAGATGAAGAAGATGGGGAGGCACTAGCACATGGATATCATCTACACCATCTGGCTCCGCAGCATGAAGCGGTTCATCCGGTCAAAGAGCAGGATCATCGGGAGCATCGCCATGCCGCTCTTCTTCCTCCTCTTCCTCGGCTTTGGGTTGAACTCTGTTGTCAGTTTATCCAGTTTTGGCGAGAACTATATCCAGTTCCTCATCCCGGGCATGGTGGCCATGAGCGTGCTCTTCACCTCGGTCTTCTCGGGCATCCAGATCATCTGGGACAAGCAGTTCGGGTTTTTGAAAGAGACCCTTGTTGCGCCGGTCACCCGGCTGGAGATCATGCTCGGCCAGACCGCTGGGGGAGCAACGACTGCGGTTGTGCAGGGCCTGATGATCCTTATCCTGTCGCTCCTGATTGGCCTCTCGATCCAGTCGATACCCGGGTTCCTTGTCGCGATCGGGTTCATGGTGCTTATCGGGATCGGTTTCACCGCCTTTGGCATCGCGATTGCGTCCACGATGGAGGACATGAACGGCTTCCAGCTTATCATGAACTTCGTCATCTTCCCGATTTTCGGGCTGTCAGGAGCACTCTTCCCCATCAGCTCGCTGCCCGGGTGGCTTGGAGCGATTACGATGTTCGACCCCCTCACCTATGGGGTGGAAGGAATCCGTTACGGTTTGACCGGGGTCTCGCAGATCAACCCAGTCATCTGCTTTGCCGTCATCGGAGGTTTTACCATTGCAATGACCGGAATAGGGGCATACCTGTTCCGGAAGATCAGCATCTGAAGACCGGAAAGCCACAGTCCCCCCCCTTTTTCTGGATGCAATAACCTCACGTGATAAAAACAATCCACCGGTCCTACCATGATGTATTTATGATGCCGGAGGACAAACATATCCGGAGTCACAATTATTTTCAATCAGACACGAATACGAGGAGGCAGATTTTGGCAACAAATACTCAACAGCAGGACCAGCGCGAACTGATGATGCTCCAGCAATACCTCAAGGACTACGGGCAGCAGGCCGAGATCTTTGTCGAGCAGTTGAACCTGCTGGAAAACGGCAGGATGGAGGCAAGTGCCGCCATCGAGGCGCTCGAAGCAATGGTAGCATCAGATGACAATACCGTTCTTCTCCAGATCGGTGGCGGGGCAAGCGTGCGGGCAAAGGTTCTCGAACCTGAGAAGATCCTGGTCGCCATCGGTGCAGAAGTCGTTGTCGAACGCTCCAACAAAGATGCCGTGGAATTCCTGAAAGGCCGGATCATGGAGATGGAAGCTTCGCAGAAGCGGGTATCCGAGACGCTCGAAAAGCTCCGTGCCCAGATGACCGAGATCACCAAACGGCTTGAGTACGGGTACCAGCAGTCCCAGCAGATGGGCGCCCCGCAGGAAGAGGAATAACGGGGTCTTTTCTCATGTTCGGGGGGCTCAAGGAACGGCTGCAGGCCGCAAGAAACCGGTTAAACAGCAGTATCGGAGCGGTTGCTGCACCCCCTGAGGCTGAGCCTGTTGCCACAACTCCTGCCCCTGCTCCCGCACCCGCAGCCAGCCCGGCGGAACCGGCAAAAACCGCATCCCCGACTTTTGTTGACAAGGTCAAGATCCTTGTTCTTGAACGGGAACTTATAGTCTCTGAGAAGAATATCGCTGATGCCCTGTCGGAACTGGAGATGACCCTGCTCGAAAGCGATGTGGCCCTGCCGGTTACCGATGCCATCATCCTCCATGTCCAGAAAAGCCTGGTCGGGAAACACCGGAAAATCGGTGAATCGGTGGATGGGATGGTAGTCAGTGCCTTGAAAACGGCACTTCTGGAAGTGCTGGGCAAAGGTTTTGATCTTACCGAATACATAAAAACCCACCCCCGCCCGGTCAAGATCCTGTTTACCGGTGTAAACGGGACCGGCAAGACCACGAGCGTTGCCAAGATCGGCTCGTATCTCCATAAGCAGGGCTTTTCGGTTGTCATCGGGGCCGGGGACACGTACCGGGCCGGTGCAATCGAACAGATCGCGGTCCATGCTGAGCGGATCGGCATCAAGATTATCCGGCACAAGGAAGGTGCGGACCCGTCTGCAGTCCTCTTTGATACCGTGCAGTACGCCATCTCGCACAAGATCGACGTGGTGCTTGCCGATACTGCCGGGCGGTTCCATACCAAGTCAAACTTAATGAACCAGCTCGACAAGATCAAACGCGTAATGAAACCCGATCTCGTGATCTATGTCGATGAAGCCGTTGCGGGCAACGATGCAGTGATACGGGCTGCCGAGTTTGACAAGACGGTCGGTGCCGATGCGATTGTGCTTACCAAGGCCGACATGGACTCGAAAGGCGGGGCAGCGATCTCGATCGCCCATACGATAGGAAAACCGCTCATGTTTCTTGGGGTCGGCCAGTCATACGATGATATCATCCCGTTCGATCCTGCGGGTGTGGTCGATGAACTCCTGGATGGTGCCTGATGCTCGACAATCTCTCCTCTTCGTTAAAAGATGCATTAAAGAAACTGGCCGGAAAGACGGTCGTCGACCGTGCAGCAGTCGATGAACTGGTAAAAGACCTCCAGCGGGCGCTCATATCCGCAGACGTAAACGTGAAGCTCGTCATGGAGCTGAGCAAATCGATCCGTTCCCGTTCTCTCGATGAACAGCTGCCCAAGGGCACCAATGTCCGTGAGCATGTCCTGCGCATCGTGTACCAGGAACTTGTCCGGCTCGTCTGGGCCTCCACCGAGGTAAGACTTGAACCCCAGACCATCCTGATGGCAGGCCTGCAGGGCAGCGGTAAGACCACTACGACGGCAAAACTTGCCCGCTATTTCCAGAAGAAGGGCATGAAAGTCGCGGTGATCTGTGCCGATACGTTCCGGCCGGGTGCCTTTGACCAGCTCAACACGCTCTGTACCAAGATTCATGTGCCCTGCTTTGGCAACCCGGCAGAAAAGGACGCTGTCAAAATCACCCGGGAAGGGTTGGCAGCACTCAAGGATCACGAGCTGATCATTGTCGATACACAGGGCCGGCATGCCCTCGAAGCCGACCTGATCCAGGAGATCATCGATCTCAACAATCTCACGAAAGCTACGCACCGCTGGCTCGTTATCGATGCTGCACTGGGCCAGCAGGCAAGTGAACAGGCAAAACGGTTCCACGAAGCGATCGGCATTGATGGCGTTATCATCACCAAGATGGACGGTACCGCAAAAGGCGGTGGCGCAATGTCTGCGGTTGCCGAGACCAAGAGCGGGATTGCGTTCATCGGTGCCGGTGAGACCATCGAGGATCTCGAACGGTTCGATGCCGACGGGTTCATCTCACGACTGCTCGGCATGGGTGACTTAAAGGCGCTCTACGAGAAGGCCACCGAGGCGATGAATGCCGAGGACATGGATGTTAATGCTCTGATGAAGGGCAAATTCACCCTTCGCGACATGTACAAGCAGCTCGAAGCCCTCAACAAGATGGGGCCGTTAAAGCAGATCATGGGCATGCTCCCGCTCGGCAACATGGAACTGCCCGAAGGAGTGTATGATGTTACCAGCACCAAGATGGTGCGCTACCGGATCATCATGGACTCGATGACTCCCCTTGAACTCGATGATCCCACGCTCCTCAACAGCTCACGCATGTCGCGGATAGCTCACGGTTCAGGAGCAACTCCCGATGAAGTCCGTGAACTGCTCAAGTACTTCAAAATGATGCAGCGGACCTTAAAGGGGCTCCGCGGGGCCGGGGGAAGCGGCGGGAAGTTCAATATGCAGCGCCTGATGAAACGTTTCTCCGGCCAGCAGTGAGATACGCTATGACGGTTTTTGCGATTATCGGGCATATTGCCCGGACTGACGGGGGCTATTCCCTCAATGACCTGCCGGGCAGCGGGGGGAGGATGGATGTGCTCTGCCGGTGCGTGAATGCCTCATTCTTCCTCTCGCACGATCTCCGCAGGGACGTGGAATGCTACCTTGTGCTCTGCGGTGCACCGGCCGGACCAAAGACCGTAAAGTTCAAAGGGGATACGATCCGTTCGCTTTCCCCGGATGAGCGGAGTGCCGGAGCATTGATAAAAAAGGCGCTCGATACGGTATGCGGCAATGAGTTCCGCGAAGCGGCGGATGGTATCCATGTGCGCAAAGGAGGCCTTGAACGGCTCATGACCGAGCACACGTTTGCGGTGCTGGATGAGCACGGGTCGGATATCCGGAAGGCAGGCACCCTTCCCGATGCCTTCCTGCTCTCGGATCATCTCAACTTTACCGAATCTGAAGAAATGCTCATACAAGACTGCCCCCGGTATTCCGTGGGGCCCAACTGCCTGCATGCCGATCATACCATCACGGTGCTGCAGAACGAACTGGACAGGAGAAAGAGCCAATGGACGTAAACGAACAGGTGGATAAGATCCTCGAATATGGCGACTGCTGCGATCACTGCCTCGGGCGGTTCTTTGGCAAACGCTCGCACGGGCTGAGCAATGATGAACGCGGCAGGAGCCTGCGGATTGCAAAAGCGATTGTCGCAAATGTGCCCTACAAGAAATTCAGCGCAACCTGCTGGGTGTGCGGGAACTTCTTTGACAGTGTCCCGCTCTGGGCCGACCGCGTAATTGCAGCAGTTGCGGGTCTGGAATATGATAATTTCCTGGTCGGCTGCCGTGTCCCCCCGTTGATTGCCGAGAACGAGGAGATGGTCTGGAGCGATCTGTCGCTGTCGGAGCCGGAACCGTTCAAATCGGAAGTGAACCGCGAGGTGGGAAAGGCAGTCTCGGCCCGGACGGGCAAGGTAGTGGACTTCAAGAACCCCCAGATCGTAGTCATCCTCGATCCCGCAACCGGCAATACCGAGGTGCTGGTCAACTCGGTCTTCTTCTACGGGCGGTACCAGAAGTTTGAGCGGGGCATTCCGCAGACGCACTGGGACTGCCGGGAGTGCCGCGGCAGGGGGTGCGAGAAATGCAATTTCACCGGTGCCCAGTATCTCGATTCCGTTGAGGAACTGATCGGCAGGCCGGTTATCGAAGCATTTGATGCGACAAACGCCGTGCTGCACGGGGCCGGCAGGGAAGATATCGACGCCCGGATGGTAGGAACGGGCCGCCCGTTTATCCTTGAAGTCGTCGAGCCGAAACGGCGCACCCTCGATCTCAAGGAGCTTGAGGCGGAGATCAACCGGACGGCGGACGGTCGGGTTTCGGTGGAACTGAAACGCTGGACTGACCGGGCTGAGGTGGAAACCCTTAAATCAAACAAAGCGCATAAAAAATACAGGATCCTGGTCGAGGTTGACGGCGCATTATCAGCGGATGAGTTCGCAAATGCCGTAAAAACCCTGGAGGGCGTCACAATACAGCAGCGCACGCCCGCTAGGGTTGCTCACCGGAGAGCAGACAAAATCCGGGAGCGAAAAGTCCTCGCGATCGAGCATGTGGGGGAACAGGACGGCAAATTTGTTGTCGAAGTTCTCGGTGAAGCCGGCCTCTACATCAAAGAGCTCGTGAGCGGGGATTCAGGCAGAACCCGTCCGAGTCTTGCCGAGATCCTGCAAAAAACGGCCCGCGTTACCAGCCTCGACGTAACACAGGTAGAAGGAATGAAGGAGGGAGATTAACATGGCACATCACAATGGTCCACGAAAGAAAACACGGTATAAGTTCAAGAAAGATCTGAGAAAACGCGGGCTTCCGCCGGTAACCTCCGTCATCCAGCATTTCGAGATTGGTGACAGGGTGCACGTAGTCGTTGAGCCGAGCATCCAGAAGGGTATGCCCCACCGCAGGTTCCATGGAAAGACGGGAACTGTTATCGGTCAGCGCGGTCGTGCCTGGATGCTCACCATCCGCGATGGTGACGCCGACAAAACCATTATCTCCAGACCACAACATCTAAAAGCACAAAAGTAAACTCACTGTCTAGGTGATTGGCATGAAAGTAAAGGGTATTATTAGCGAAGAGAAGGTCACGCTCCCCGAAGTGCGCGGAGTCCTTTTAGCGGTGGAATCCGAACGGGTTGCCGCCGAGAAGGAGATGTCATACGAGTTCCGGCGCTGTATTGAACATGCTAATCAGCTGACAAAGACCACGCCGGAAAAGGCACAGGCTCTCGTTGCCGAACTCCTTAAACTGGAAAAGATGAAACCCGAGATTGCGTACCGTATCGCCAATATCATGCCAAAGACCCGTGATGAGGTCAGGGCGATCTACGCAAAAGAGCGGTTCACGCTTTTGCCGGAAGAAGTCGATGCTATCGTCGAACTGGTGATGACACACTTTTGAGGTGTGACAGCATGAAGGCGGAGAAAAAAGAGGTCAACGCGATCGTACTGGATGTGCTCATGAAGGGCCATGTTGACGATCCCCGCCCCCAGTTCAAGCGGGAGCCCATCGTGCAGGCAATGGGTGTTGAGCAGTTCAAATTACTCGAACTGGTGCCCAAACCAACTGTTCTTATTCAGCTCCATGACCGTGTCTATATCGGTGATGCCGAGCGGGACAAGGTCGAGCGGGTGAAGCGCCGGATCGGGTATGAAGATCTCACGCCGACTGCCCGTGGCGAACTCCCGTTTGTCATTGCAGAGGTCGTAAAGGAGCGGGAAGCGGATTTTGTCAGCTTCTTTAACAAGGCAATCTCGATCACGCCCCGTCTCCACATGCTCCACCTGTTGCCTGGCATAGGGAAGAAACTGATGTGGGAGATTTTAGAAGAGCGCAACAAGAAACCGTTTGCAGATTTTGCAGATATTTCTGCCCGGATAAAATCGATCCCCCACCCCGAGAAGATGATCCAGGCCCGGATCATTGAAGAGCTCGAGATCAAGGACACCAAGTACCACGTCTTTACCACCCGATGAAAGCACATCACGACCAGCACTTCCTCATTGATCCCAACGCGGTAAAGCGGATAGCAGATCTTGCCGATGTCAAGGGGAAACATGTGCTGGAAGTCGGCCCGGGCAACGGGGCACTCACCCGTGCCCTTCTGGACCGCGGTGCAATTGTGCATGCGATTGAGCTCGACGGGATGCTCTGCGAGCAACTCGCTGACCGTTTTTTTGATGAGATTGAACGCGGCCAGTTGACCGTGCAGCATGGCGATGCCACAAAGTGCGAACTTCCGTCATTCGAGATGTCGGTCTCCAACCTGCCCTATTCGGTCAGTTCGAAGATCACGTTCCGGCTGCTCGACTGCGGGTTCGAAGTTGCGGTGCTTATGTACCAGAGCGAATTTGCCGATCGGATGGTTGCCCCGGCGGGAACCAAGGACTGCGGCAGGCTTTCGATCATGGTCCAGACCTATGCCGCAGTACAGAAATGTTTTGAGCTTCCCCCGCAGTGTTTCTCTCCCCGGCCGCAGGTTCACTCCACGGTCGTGAAGATCTTTCCCCGGGATCCGATCTTCTTTATCGAAGATCGGAAACGGTACGCCAATGTTGTCCGGGCACTCTTTTCGCACCGGAGAAAGACGGTCCGGAACTGTCTTAAGGGATCTGCCGGGATGCTTGATCCAGAATGGGTGAAGCGGGTGATTGCTGCCTTGCCACCGGAGATTCTCCAGAGCCGGCCGGAAGCGCTGTACCTAGAGGATTTTGCAACGATTAGCAATATGGCGTGAGTGGGACTGCGGTTTTTCCGGGAATGTTTTTGATTTTTTGTTATTGCTCGTGAATTTTTAAAAAACGTTCAGATGATTATTGTTATTTCCCCGAAATATGATGATTCAAAGATGGGGGCTGATGCCCCCATACCCCCATTAAACGATAGCCCTGTCGCCCCCGATGGGGCGCCCCCGCGGCGGTTTTAGTCGGTTAAATCCGGGATAATTCGCTTTCTATTCGTTCCTCTTCAAAACGTAAGAGATAAACCACCTTGCCCAGCGAGGCCCCGACAATGCGGCCGAGCGACCCCCGAAGGGGGTGGAATGTATCATAAAACCAAATTCAGTTATTTTCATACCTCACACGAATCATAATTCGTTAAAAAGGTTCCAGAACAATTCCGTAATCGTTATCCTACCGGGAATACCAGCGTGATCTGACATGAAGTGGAAAGGATGGGATAAAATCTCACTTGAAGTTCCTGATCCAACTTCTCCGGAAGGAATCCGTAGTGTAGAAGCGATAGCCCCGGTTATCATTTCTGCCAGCCGATCCACGGATATCCCCGCATTCTATGGCGACTGGTTCATGGAACGGCTTCGGGCCGGGTATGTGAAATGGAAGAGCCCGTTCGGGGGAAACCCGGTCTATGTCTCCTTTGCAAAGACCCGTGTTGTTGTCTTCTGGTCGAAGAACCCGGCGCCATTTTTCCCTCATCTCGATACTCTTGACCACCATGGATACCGGTATTACTTCTTCTTCACCCTGAACAACTATGACACCGGGGGGCTCGAACCGAATGTGCCCCCGGTTGACGACCGCATCGGGACGTTCATCCGGCTTTCCCGTCGCATAGGCAAAGGGCGGGTTGTCTGGCGGTTCGATCCGCTGGCCCTGTCTGACACGATCACCGTTGCCGATCTACTGGAAAAAGTCCGGTATGTCGGTGATCGGATGGCCCCGTTTACGGAACGACTGGTCTTCAGTTTCGTGGAGATTGAAAAATACACCAAAGTGCAGAGGAACCTGAAAACCGGGGGTTGTGCCGGTGTTCGGGAATTCACTGATGAGGAAGTTGCAGAGTTCTGCACCGGCCTTACGGCTCTTAATAAAAAATGGCGCCTTTTGCTAACAGCCTGTGCTGAAAGAAGGGACCTGTCAGGTTATGGTATTGGCAAGGGGCAGTGTATCAGCTACGATCTGCTGATACGGAAATTTGGGGATGATGGTGCACTGATGGAGTTCCTCCCTCCTCCCGGCCAACAGACCATTTCCGGCTCCGGTACAGATATGGATCCTTCGCGCTATCTTAAAGACCCGGGACAGAGGAACACCTGCCGTTGTATTGTGTCGAAAGATATCGGGCAGTATTCTACCTGTCCGCATATCTGTGCATATTGTTACGCGAATTCATCTCCTGACCGCGTAAGCCGGAATTACGCACGGTACTGCGAGGAGCGGGATCGCGGAATATTCCATGATTCCATAACGGAGTGAAACTACGGGGCGTCAGGAAAACTCCCGCATGATTTTGATTGCACAGAACTCGCCGCACATCGTGCATTCGGCATCACCGTCCGAGAGTGCCCGGGCCCGGTCCGGGTCCAGGGAACACCGGATCTGGCCTTCTCGGTCGAGTGCTGCTCTCAGCTGCGCAATCTTCGTGTCTTCTGCTTCCCTGCCGTACTTCACGGTGTCCCCGATGTGTGCAGCAATCCTGAACGCAATCAGGCCCTCTTTTACCGCTGCCGGGCTGGGAAGCCCGAGATGCTCGGCAGGGGTGATGTAACAGAGATAGTCTGCGCCGGCAGCACTCGCGATGCTGGCCCCGGCAGCGCCGGCGATATGATCGTAACCGACCGCTACATCGGTGGGCAGTGGTCCGGCAACAAAGAGTGGGTACGCGGACTGCTTCTTGTAATATTTTACCATCGGTGCGATCCGGTCGCTCCGGATATGCCCGCCGGCGCCTTCGATGATCACCTGCACACCGGCTGCACGGGCACGGTCTGCAAGGTTCACATTCTGCTGTATCTCGGCAATCTGCATGCGATCTCGGCGATCATGGATGCATCCGCTACGGGCAGTATTACCAAGCGAAAGCACGATATCATGCTTTCGGCAGAGAGAGATTACCTCATCGAAATGCTCGATAAACGGGTTCTCGCACTGGTTCATGAGCATGAACGCACTGGTGACAGAACCGCCTTTCGAGACCATACCGAGAAGGCGTTTTTTCCTGCGGAGTTCTCCCAGCATTTCGCGACTGACCCCGTGGATAACGACCGAACTGATACCCTGTGCCACCTGTGCCCGGAGTGTAGCCATGATATCATCAGCAGTCATCTGCTTCAGGCCATGCTCAACTACTGCCTGGTAGACAGGAACAGTGGTGACAGGCAGCGTTGTGTGGGAGAAGATCTCCTTTCGTATGGCGGTGATATCCCCGCCCATCGAGAGATCGCTGATAGTATCGGCACCGAACGTTTCAGCAATCCTGGCTTTTTGTATCTCGTCGTCAAGACAGACCTTTGTCGATGATGTGCCGAGATTGACATTGACCTTGGTGGAGAGGCCCTTTCCAATGCCGGTATACCGCTTGCCGCGCTGCATGATCACCGCACTGCCTGCGGCAATACTGTCGCGGAGCGCTTCCGGGGCTATTCCTTCTTTCCTTGCCACTTCCCGCATCTGCGGGGTGATCGTACCTTCCTGTGCCTTTTCTGCCTGAGTGCGCATGTTCCTCCCGTTACTGGTGACTTCCTACATGGGTATGCTTTTTCAGGATAAAATTCATGACTTTTTGCTTTTAAACTGCCGGTGAGTTTAT
>Ga0074195_1002271_pt1 | contig 22279 bp, 26 predicted proteins | sample EPASupsiteHSE623_FD_64525 | JGI IMG/M metagenome (GOLD analysis project Ga0074195, IMG submission 64525) | Bioremediated contaminated groundwater from EPA Superfund site, New Mexico - Sample HSE6-23 | ecosystem: Environmental > Aquatic > Deep subsurface > Groundwater > Contaminated ...
GATGTGCCCCGGATGCAAGAAAGAACGAAGTCGCCGCGACCCCCCACTCGACATCACCGTTCCAAAGGTGGTGGGGGACCCCCGAGGTGTACAGAGACGTACATCGAGGAGCGGCGACGAGTTCTGACGCAGCAGACGGGGCGCAGATGGGGGATCAGGGCAAGACCCAGACGCATGCTCGTCGTTGCTCGTTTACACGCCGATCGTTCGCGCCGATCATGTTTCCCGGAAAGCGCGTCAACGAGTCCCGCGGGGAATGTTCATTACGTCCACTCGACAGAGAGAGAGCCTGGTGCGGAGCGAGATTGACCCGTTTGACGCAATCCTCTGCTACAGAGTGCTTCCGCACTTTTCCGACCCGTTACAGACCCTTGCTCTACTCGCCTCGTGCCTGGCCCCGGGGCGGGCGTCTGGCAGCGTTTCACTTGCAGTCTCGCGAGGCGATCAACGCCGTCCATCGCGACGCGGGGGGACCGGTAGCTCGGGATGTTCTGCTTCCGGCCGAGGACATAGCAGCTCATCTCGTTGGCCTCGGATTCGACATCCAGGAAGCCCACGATCACGACCGCTCTTGGCTCGTGGTCGGACGACGGCGAACATGACAAGAACTTGGCGGTCTGGTAGAAAGGTCCGGTGGAAAGCCAGACACCCAGACCACCACGCCGCAAGCGCTACAGAGGCACACATCCCCGTCGGTTTCAGGAAAAGTACAAGGAGCTCGATCCCCAGCACTATCCGGAGACGGTCCAGAGGGTCCTCGATTCCGGGAGAACTCCCGCAGGTTCTCACCGCCCGGTCTGTCTTGCGGAGATTCTGTCGTTCCTGGCACCGGTTCCTGGCCAGGTTGCCGTGGACGCCACTCTGGGATACGGCGGCCACGCCCGGGAGATCCTGCCCCGGCTTCTCCCTGGCGGTCACCTGATCGGTCTCGACGTGGATCCGCTGGAACTGCCACGTACAGAGGCCCGCCTCCGGGCGCTGGGCTTCGGGCCGGACTGCCTCACGGTCCACCGGAGCAACTTCGCCGGGCTTCCCAAGGCTCTCGCCACCATTGGCCGGGAGCGGGCGGATCTGGTGCTGGCCGACTTCGGCTGCTCATCCATGCAGCTCGACAATCCGGAGCGGGGGTTCTCTTTCAAGCTGCCCGGCCCGCTGGATCTCCGGATGAATCCCCAGAAGGGTGCTCCTGCATCCTCCTTGCTCATGCGCCTCGGCGAGGAGCGTCTCGCGGCGATCCTTCAAGAGAACGCGGACGAACCGAACGCCGAGCGGATCGCCCGAGAGTTGGTACGCTCCAGAGGCCGGGTCACCACCACCACGGAGCTGACGGCAGCGGTCCGCAGGGCACTCTCGAGCCTGAAGGGGGGCGAGCGACAGGAGCCTCCGGATACCAGCGTCCGCAGGGTCTTCCAGGCGCTGCGTATCGAGGTCAACGGCGAGCTCTCGGCGATCGACGCCTTCCTCCATTGTCTGCCCGACTGCCTTTCCCCTGGAGGCCGGGTCGCAATCCTGACTTTCCACTCCGGCGAGGACCGGCGTGTGAAGAAGTCGTTCCGGGTCGGGCTTCAGGAGGGCCTCTACCGTGAGATCGCCAGAGACGTCATCCGGCCCTCGCCGCAGGAGATCCGATCCAATCCCCGTTCGTCCAGCGCCAAGCTCCGCTGGGCGATCCGCGCCTGACTCTGCCCTCAGTTCGGGGTGATGATCTCTTGACAGTCTTCTTAATCGTCGGGTTCCAGTGTCTCGAATCCTGGCGGATGAGAGCCCAAGGACGATCGATGCATCCGGTGCTGACTTGACGACGTACAGGCGCCGGAGGAATATTATATCGAGAGAACCAAGGTCGCAAGGGGGGGTGGCAAGGAGATACAGTGAAAATCCTGATTGTCGATGACGAACCGGACCTTGTCAATCTCCTCATAAGGATCTTGAGTCGAGCCGGGTACGAGGTGATCGCGGCTGTTGGTTCCGAAGAGGCAAGATTGGCAGCCTCCGTCCAGACGTTTGATCTCTTGCTTGCTGATGTGGAGATGGCAGGCACCCGAGGACCAGCTCTGGCCGACGAGCTTAAGGCCCAACAGCCATCGTTGCGAGTGCTGTTCTTGTCCGGTGTGGAGTCGAAGGAATCCTTGCCCGGTCCTCTCATTCAGAAACCATGCAGACCTGGCCAGTTGATCGAGGCCGTCGGCAAAGCCTTGAGCTGATTCCGTTGCCGCACGGGTAAACAGACAAGCCCGGTCTCCGACCATGCGATCATCCGAGCCGTGAGAGAACACCACGTGGAGCCCCCGGGCTTTTCGCTGACACGGATTCGCCTCTGCCCGCTCCGGGGGTCGGTTGCGGAGGCCGTCCGACGGGAACTGACTCGGGTCCCCAGAGTCCGACTGGCTCCTAGAACGAAGCGGCCATCGTTCGTGCCTGGGCGATGGCCGCAGAGGTGACGCTCTCGGCCTGGTCGCCGATCGTGGGCTCGATCGTCAACGTCTGAACGTCTGAGATGCCGATGAAGCCTAGGATCTGCTGCAGGTACGATCTTTGATGGTCGAGGGAGGCCGCGCCGGGAGCGCTGAAATCACCGCCTCGCGCCAAAACCAGGACCGCTTTTTTCCTGGTGACCAGCCCTGTGTATCCGGTCTTGGGGGAATAGCTGAATGTCAGGCCCGGTTGTACGAGGACGTCAATGTACTGCTTGAGACGATAGGGGATGCCGAAATTCCACATGGCCGTCGACAGGACGTACTTGTCGAAGGTCTTGAAATGGCTGATCGTCTCGATCACCGGGACCCAGGAGCGGGCGGCTTCGTCGCGGGGTTCTTGGCCGGCCATCACCGCGTACTTCGCCGAGGCCTCGGGTCCGGCGAACTCCGGGATGGCCGCGGTGAACAGGTCGAGTGAAGCTGCCGTGTCAGCCGGATGAGCCTCTCTGTAAGTTTTCATGAACTCGTCGGCCACCCGAGTGGAGAATGAACGCCCCGCCCTGGGGCTGCAGGAGATGTGGAGAATTCGTGACATGGGTTCCCCCTTTCGCGGAAATCGATCACTGCGACATGAGAAACACTACCTCAAGACCTTGACGAACGCCACATTGGAGAAAGCGTTGAAGCCTCTCGCGCAAACGGCAGCGCTTTCGCACATCCGGGCCGGTCCGCGTGGAATGGTCGTCGATGCGCGTCAGGGGGTCATGCGCAGGGGATAGTCCTTGGAGGCGATGTCGATGTTGTCGACCTTTTGGACAACCCTGACCGTTGCGTCCACCGCCGAATACGGCAAGTATCCGATCGCGCCCTTCTCCGCGGCCACGAATATCTTGACCGACTCGATCGACCGGAACACCGTGGGCTGCTTTTGTGAGGGGTCGAGGAACCTTCGTGCCTTCCAGGCTTGGGCGAACTCGTCGGCGTTCATATGGAGCACGAGCTTGTCGAAGGCCCTCCGGATCGGCGTGAGCGCCGCGTGGTTGACTGGAACCATCTCGGTTCCACCGAGGCGCGAGGTCTCGCCAAGGTAGAGGTCCCTGAGCTCCTTCGAACTGACCTGGGCCAAAGGGGTCAGGGGGTGGACCACGATCACCATGCGGAGGTCTTCCTGCCCGAATGCAACAGGGACAATCACGGTCAGTACCAGGCAGAAAGTCACCCCCAACGCCAATCTGCGGATCCACTCGGGGATCGGTTCGCAACACCACCGTCGTACGTTCAAGGCCATCCCTTTAGAAATGGGTTCCGTACGAAACCATCCAGAAGCGGTCCCAGAGGTATCCACCCGCTGGCGATCCTTGTGGGTCGAGCGCGCTGAGCCCTCCGACAACTTCATGATGGATATCGTTGAAAAGGTTCTTGACCGTCGCGTTCAGGTAACTGCGATTCTTCTTCTTAAACTCGTGGAGGAGTGACAGGTCGACTGTGGTGTAGGCCGGGACTCGAGCGGCGTTGGAGAGCAGCGACGCGTTCGTGTCATAGTCGGATGTGTAGTGGGTCACTGCGGTGATCGTATCGTTGCCGGTCGGGCGGTATCTGAGGATGAGGTTTGCCTTGTGCCTGGGCGCGAACGGCGGGGTGGTGAGAGCGAGCCCCGTGGGAGGGTACCTCTCGATATAGTTGCCGGCCGGATCGATCGTGACGTGCTGATAGGTGTAGTTGATGTCGAGCCTGAGCTTCGACGTCAAGTTGTCGCCGGCTTCGGCGGAAAAGCCGAGCGAGCGTTGCTGCATGCCCGTGTTCTCGAAGCGCTCGCTGGAAAGCGGAGTCGGCCCGTTGTACATCGCCTGCCAGAATTTCGTGGCCGTGGGATCCAGAATGGCGTTCACTGCAGGATCGTTGGATGCCGTGAAAGTGGGCTTCAACGCGATGTGGCTGAACGGCGAGTTGAAGATCATGTCGGTCATCACCGAGTACCAAGCGTCGAACTTGAGCCGCTGACTGCCCTTTTCCTTCTCCCAACCGAGGTCGAACTGGCTGAGGTGTTCATTACCAAGGTCCTCGTTTCCCGTGATGAGCACCGTGGGGTTCCCATTCCCATCGACGGCCAGGGCCGAGTTGCCGGAGGATGCGGAGACCTGCGTCAGCACCGCTGTCTGCAGCGCGACGGGTAACTGGGCGAATCCGGGATCGGCCTTGAGCCCTTGGGTGATGCCCGGCACGAGCCTCCCCATCGAGACTCCGCGCATCGGGTTCAGGAAGAAGAAGGGACCTTCCGGAGCCCGAAACGATCGGCCCCAGCCCGCGCGTACGACCTCGCGTTCGCCCAGTTTGCGGAGGACCGAGATCTTGGGGGAGTAGTCGAACCCGTTCTGGCTCGACTCGTAGGCCATCAACCCCAGGAAACCGGTGGTCTTGGGGTTGAACTGGTACTCGGCCTGGCCGTAGGCGCTCCCCGTGTGGATGGTCGGCTTCGAACGGCCGATGGCGAACCCGTCGTCCACCGATTCGTGCCAGGTCAGGCCGTAGATGTAACCGACCTTTCCGAGGAACGACCTCCCTTGGAGATCGGCCTCGGTAAACCGATCGCTCTCGTCCGTCCGCGAATCGAGAGTTCCGGATCGGAGCGGATTCGCGCCGAGGGAGAAGTCGTAGCGGTTCGATTGGAGCTTGAAGACCACGGCTTTGCGTTTGGAGATCTGGTGGAACAGTTCGATGAACCACAACGTCGACGTGTCGTGGACGTGGGAGGTTCGAGGGTCGTTGAGGTTCGAGAAGAGGCTGTAGCAGCTGCGGTTGTTCGTCAGACGCGATACTCGCGCGGACAGCCGAGTCTTCTGACCCCATTTTTTCTCCCAGTCGAAGACCCCGGTCACCTTCTCCAAGTCGTTCTGAATCCCCTGGTATCCGGGAATCGGCGTGTGAGAGATGTCGGCCAGGGGCGACGGGCCGTTGTCCTTCCAATACCGAAGCGTCAACGTGAACCCTTCGTCCTTGTTCCACTTGGCGGCCCGGACCGTTTCCGATGAGTATCCCTGCTCGCCCAGAGTCGTCACGAACCGGACGCCCTCGTCGGATTTCGGGCTCGACTGGTCAGTGACGATGTTGATCACACCAGCGAACGCGTTGGCCCCGTACTGGGCGGAACACGGCTCCTTGATGATCTCGATCCGGTCGATCGAGTCGAGGACGATTGGGATCTGTTGCCAGGCCGTGCAGCCGTAGAAGGGGGTCGTCATCGGCTTACCGTCGATGAGCAAGATCATCCGGTTGTTGAGATCTCGCGCCGTGCCCCCCATCGACGTCTCGAAGTCGCCGACGCTCTTGGTGAAGACGTCGACGCCGGTCGAGAGCTTGAGGAGATCGGGAAGGTCGCGCGGACAGAGCTCCTTGATCTGACGCCGCGTGATGACCGAGACGTTCTGCGGGGTGATCAAGACAGGCGTGGGGTACTTGTTCGCCCCCAGGATTTCGACCTCCTCGAGAGTGTCCTCCACGGGAGCGCGGGACGGCTTGGCGGATGCAGGGACAGCGCATCGGCCGACGTCGGGGAGTATCAGGTGGACGGAAAGGAAGATCCACAGGAGCCCTGACCAAGCTTCGTACCTTCGTGAGCGCAAGCGGCAATTGCCGCGGTCACACAGGTCCACAGACTCCAGATCCACGGGTTCTTTGGTCATCTCCATGATCGGATGCCGTTCGTTCCTGCCGGCCGTCATCACTCTGCGCCACGAACTATATGGCGAGCACACATCCAAAACAAACCAGACGCAGACTCGACGTTTCTGTTTACATTCTGTTGGGCCAGGATATAACAAAATGTCGCAAGCGCAATACTTTTGGAAAGTCATTGGGTAGTGATGATGTCCCAGAGCCTAAGGAAGATCATGGATCGCGGGAATCCATCACCGCTTAGCGCAGCAGCACGACCGCCAGGAGCCTGGTGAAGTAGGACACAACCTGGCAGGCGGAAAGGGGGCCGCTCGCGACCCGGTCCGCGAGGGTCGGGGGACTACCCGGTTCAGCTCTTCCGCTTCACCGTCCTGGCCAGGTGGCGGTCCAGGGTCTGGGCGAAAAGGCGTCGTGCCCTCTGGTCGAAGGCTGCCGGCCCTCCGGTCAGGACGCCCTCTTCCTCCCGAAGTTGGTGCATGAAGTTTCGGATCGAGAGCCGCTCCCGGACGTTGTCCGCGTCGTAGAGATCTCCCCGCGGATCGATCACGACGACCCCCAGCGCAACCAGAGCCGCGGCCAGGGGGATATCGTGGGTAATCACGGTGTCTCCAGACTGGGCGTGAGAGGCGATGTAGCCATCGGCGACATCGGCACCCTTGGACACCCTGACGGATGAGACGTTTGGCGAAACCGGGAGCGGAAGCAGTTTGTTGGCGACGAAGACGACGGGTATGGCCAACCGGTCGGCGGCACGCAGGATGATGTCCCTCACAGGCCCCGGACACGCATCCGCGTCAACCCAGATCCTCATCATTGCCCTTCCTCATCATCAAGGGTAGCAGCCAGAGACCTCGATCGTCACGTAATTCTCGCAGGCGATCATCAACGGCTACGGCTCTCGATACTCATCCAGAAAGACAAAGGGAGGATGGACAGGATGCTTCATTTTCTGCCGCTTGACGCAGAACCCTGACTTCAGTACGTCTTGGTCACTCGTCGCCGCACAGACCAGGGCTTCTGCTCTTTGGGTTCTTCCCTAAAGTGGCCCACAAACCTGCCTGCGGATCTGTGGGAGCAGGTTGTATACGTTGTCTCCGGGACAGTCGCTGGGGTCCAGATCTCGATGTCCTTTGATCTCCTCGGTGCGGATGCAGTACTTGGCACAGAAGTACTTCAGGAGCTCCACGAGCTTTCGCCTCTGGACCGTTCCGAGAGTGTCGCGGCCCTTGCTGAAGTCGCCGATGAGGTTGAGGCCGAGCCTGCCTTCGTTCGGAGGACAGTGTGATCCCAGCAAACCCTCTGCGCGTCCTTCGTAGTATTTCCCTTCAGGACCGACGAGATAGTGGTAGCCGATGTCGCTCCATTTGTTCTTGTCCATGTGGTAGTCCTGAATCGCCCGGACCGATTCGCCACCCCGGTACCCCAAAACACTGGGCGTCTGGGTGTGGTGTACGACGATCGTCTTGTAGTTCCGGTCGAACACCATGTCGCCCTTCGGGAACCGAGCTCCCCATCCGGCCCTTCGGATCAGCCCTTCCGGCATGTTTTGATCCTTGAATGCGGATTGTTCCACGACCGAAAAGTCGACGTCCTCGCAGATCATTCCCAGCGGAGCGAGCAGCACCAATTCCAGGTCCTGTGCCCGGAGATCACCGCAGCTCAACACGATCGACAACGAGACCGCAGCCAAGAACCACAATCCTTGCTTGTGCATATCGGCCAGCTTCCTCCTCCCTCGCGGAACCATCGAAATGGAGCGAGACTCTTGCCCGTGACGGAGCTCAAGCCAGGTCGGGCCCTGAAACGGGCTGGACGCAGTCTGAACACCGGGCAGCGATGCCGGTGCACAAACAAGCATCGTGCCAACGCGAGTTGAACACATCCAAGGCGTGAATCTCAGGATGGATGACGCGGCGCACAGAGAGGGACGCAATCTGTATCGTCGTCGCCTCGACACACCGTTTCGCAGACGACACGGTCAAACCCGATTTTCCTCGGCAACACCTGGTGGGCGATCTCCTCCGCCATTCTCACCTTCCCCCCCCACGTTCACTCCTTCTCTCACTCACCCTCGTACCCTCACGTGCTCCTCGCCCTTCGCCCCGCCGGTCGCCGGGTTCTCAGCCGTGGCTGCTCAAGATCGCCCGAGGGCGGCGAACTCCGAATGTCAGGCGACTCACCTCATCATTGACAGGCTTGGTCGCAATCTCTACCATCGGGGCCAGCATGGGCTCTCGACTCCTGAGGAGGTCGTCATGATTTGTCGAAAGAGGGGCGCTCAACTTCAACAAGCCGGATCAGAGGTTCCTAAAGAACAAGCGTTCGATGCTGTCCATGGCCAGGCCGGAACCCACTTCGAAGCCATGCCTTCAAAGGAGCGATGACGTTCGGCTTGCATGACCGATAGCAGGTCTGGGTCTTAGCGGATGCTCAGGAAGGGGGCCATATTCCCCGATAGATGGATCAGACCTCACTGGATGGGCAGGTGGTCCAGAATGAATATCAGACTTCTCATAACGGGCGGCACCTTCGACAAGGAGTACGACGAAATCCACGGCCTCCTGTATTTCAGGGACACCCATGTGGGTGAGATGCTCCGCCTGGGTCGCTGTCGTCTGAACATCACGGTCCAGACCTTGTTGATGAAGGACAGTCTGGAAATGACAGATCTCGACCGCAGTGCCATCCTCACGGCTTGCCGTGAATCCAAGGAGGACCGTGTCGTCATCACCCATGGCACCGACACGATGGTGGACACTGCTCGGTTTCTGGCCAATGGAATTCTCGACAAGACCGTGGTTCTGACGGGGGCCATGGTGCCCTATGCGTTTGGAAGCTCGGATGGGCTCTTCAACCTGGGGAGCGCTGTTTCTTTCGCCCAGGTCTTGTCTTCGGGGGTCTACGTCGCCATGAACGGGATGTATTTCTCCTGGGATTCGGTCAGGAAGAATCGCGAGCTTGGGCTTTTCGAGAGCTTGAAATGACGATCAATATTTTCACGCGTGTCTCGTCCTTCAACAAGAGGGCGCAGGATCTCTACCGTCGCCTCGGATACCGGGCCGTCGGTGGACTGAAGGATTACATCGTTGCCGGTCGCTCCGAGATCCTTCTGCGCAAGACCATCGGACCTTTGTCAGAGTTCAGGTCGTAGGTCCCAAAACAGGAGGAGTTGTGAAGGCTATCCCTGAGCAGGCCCATCTGGAAGTCGACAGGATCATCAAGAAGTTCAATCTGGAGACCTTTGGCAAGGGCAGCCGCTGCTATGTCGCTCGAATAAAGGGCAGGCACCTGTATCTCGCCCTTTCCGACGGAAGCAACGTTTGTCCGATGTGTCGTCTCACGTACACCGGAAAGATGGACGGCTGGGAGTTCGCCATATCCATACGGCGTGATGAGAAATACAGCGCTGAGGAGCTCACGTTTCCCGGAAGTGACCACCTCGACGGGACCATCGAAGGAGCGATGAAAGCTGCTTTGAAGGCGCACAACGAGCAACTACCGGACCCTCTGGAAGTACCCACCCAAGTCGGACGCTAACCGTGAGGGGCCAAAGAGCCTGCTCGTTCCACCAGCGCTGGCCGACCTCCAAACCTTGTCCGGTCGCCAGTCCAGAGAGTCCACAAAACCGTCTGGCCACAGCCGTCGTCCGTCCACCTACCTGTTTGGAGTCCCGAGAATCCTTCTGGCTTCCTGCCACCTGCGGTGGGCCTCTTGGAGGACCCGGACCGCATCCTCGCATCCCGACCAACCGATAGCTTCGACCCTCTTTCCCTCCACCTGCTTGTACGTGTTGAAGAAGTGGGAGATCTCCGCGAGCTGGGCCAGGGGAACGTCGTCAAGCTTGCGGCAGTGGGCGAGTTGGGGATCGGAATCGGGGACTCCCAGGACTTTGAAGTCCTCCTTGCCCTCGTCCAGAACAGTCAGCACGCCCAAGACCCGAGCCTCGACGACGCATCCCGGGAAGGTCGGCTCGTTCACGATGAGGACCATGTCGAGGGGATCGCAGTCTCCCAGCAGAGTCTGGGGCACGAAGCCGTAGTCTATGGGGTAGGGAACCGATCCCGCAAGTCTCCGGTCGAGTCGAACCAACCCGGTCCGTTTGTCGAGCTCGTACTTGTTCCGGGAGCCCTTGGGGCTCTCAACGACGCCTTGGATGACGGTGACAGATTTTTTCCACGGAATCAGCCTGAAGACGGGAGCGTCGGCCTGCACGGTGAGCCGGGCGCTCTCGTCCTTCAGGAGGTCCGCGAGTCGAGAGGGAGTCATGGTCAGCGTCTCCGGATCGATGGACACCCTGCTCGCGAGTCGAGCGGGTCGGGTGGAGTTCTGCTCTATCCGCGTTTGGGCCAAGGATGGGGCGCTGATCAGGCAAGAGAGGAAGACCACCCTCAAGAGCAGGGGCAATTGGGCCAGCATTTCATCACCTCGTGGGAGGCCTCCAGGCTGGAGAGTGTCGGAGTCTCACTCCGACAGGCTCCTAGCATATCCGGTCTGAAGCCTGAGTGCCAATCCTCCATTTGCACGACTTCTATTCACAATGTTGACAGCGAGAGGATCTCCTGGCACACTCCCAACGTCAACTGTGTTCAGATCAAGAAAAGGGAGTGTCAAGTGAACAAGCAGGACCTCATCAAGACCCTCGCCGCCGACGCCGAACTGACCCACGCCCAGGCTGCGGCCTCAATCGAAAGCTTCACGACCGCCATCCGCAAGGCCCTCAAGAAGGGCGACGACGTAACCCTGGTTGGCTTCGGGAGCTTCAAGGTCGCCAAGAGAGCGGCTCGAGTCGGCGTGAACCCGCAGACCAAAGAAAAAATGAAGATCCCGGCGAGGAAGGTCGTCAAGTTCCGTCCGGGAAGCGAACTCAAGTCGGCCGTATAGGTCTCGACTCAAGGGTTCGGAACGCGAACAGGAGCCCCGTGGATGAGGCTCCTGTCGTTTTCTCGGCTCCTCGTCGCGTTCGCTCCTCCTCACAAAAGTTGCCCCCGCCCGACATGCGACCGTCGGGTTGAGCCCCCTGTTTCCGTCAACGAGCCTTTTTCATGGAGAGGTTGAATCTCGAGTCGAGCGAGGAAAAGACATCCTTGATCACTCCGTCGGCTTCGTGGAGATCTCTTTTGGTGTAGCCGATGGTGATGTGGGAATAGAAGTGCTTGGGGTCCCAGCTTCCCTTGGGTCCGCCTTTTGCGAGGAACTCCTCATAGATCTTCTGCCGAATCCGGAGGAGATCCTCTGATTCCACCACCAAGAACAGGGTCTCCTCCATCTTCCCATCAAGGTTTGCTCGTCCGGAGCCGATGCCGAAGATTTTGATCCGGGCCTCCTGCAAACGGTTCTCGCGTGCGATCTCGTCGATGCGGTCGATGGGGACATACGCTTTGAGGACGTCGAAGTACTCCACCGGCGTGACCACTGTCACGTGGGCTTCGCCTTTGGGATCCCACTCCTTGAAGAAGTTCAGCGGATTGCCGAGGATCTCCGAGATCTGCCTCCTGAGACTCGCGATCGGCTCGTACTGCACATTCATCGCCAGGGCGGACTCGAACCGACCAGACCCATGATGCGGCACAAAGGGCAGCTTCTCGTTGTTCTTCACCGAAGAATCAAGACTCACGACCGGAGCCTTGCGGACTTCGCAGAAATGCTGTTTGACCGCAAGTAGCGTCTGTTCGCAGTCGTTGTGGCCCGCTGCAAACGCGGAATGGGCGAAAACCAGGATCAGTCCGGCCACGCAACGTACGTATCCTCTGGAGCGAATGGATTTTGTCACAATCCTAAGCCTCCCCATCCGGTTATCGACACGACAGGACCTGAAGCCTGGACGCCGATGACCTGTTGAGCCTGTTTGAGGATGCTGGCCGCGTCTTTGTATTGGTGACCGCCCATCTCGAACACCCGCATGGCGTCCTTGAGGTGCTGGGTAGTGACTCGCGCGTCCAGATACTCCGAGTTGAACTTGAGTCTGCCGACCATCTTCGCGACCGGGACCCCGTGATGCTCAACGAGGGGATGGACCAGCACATACGCGAGCTGCGGGATGTTCTTGACCCCTTTGGCCGCCGCGAAGTGGGCGGTGAGCCCCAGCTCCGAAAACATGGCCTCCCGGTGCGCCTTGGGGTAGGTCGTCTCGTAGTGTTTCTGGTAGTACTCCAGGGTCATGATGTCCTTGAGCTTGTGTCCAAGCTTCTTCCAGGCCGCGAGCTCCACTTTCTCGTGAAAGATGGCTGTGACAGCGTCCAGAGACAGAGTACCATCCTGCATCCATCGGTACACCATGACGGCATCGCGTACTCCCAGGTCAGCCAACCATTTCATGTAGGCGGGAAACTCGATGGCAAGCTGCTCATCCGACTCGATACGGGCGTAGTCAGGGAAATTCCCGATATCGGCCGAGACATCGGCTGAGACATTGGCCGTGACATCACCCGCACGGACATGGCCGCCAACGCCTACGATCAGGCTCAGCACCAGAACGACGAAACGCATGGACAAACCTCCACCCGGGTGGGCCGGTTCATTATGGGAACCGAACGCTGATTCGTCAAGAGCCCCACTCCACCGGCCTCAGTAGGCCACTTGAAGTCACAGATTGCGTGGGCGAGCATCCTGAAGATGTCTGACCGGAACGGAGGTCGGGGAAGTGGCGCTCAGGAGATCCAGGGGATCACTCTTCGTCCCCGTACTGAGGTGGAGCTTTCCCCACCGTCTTCACGACCTTCGGCTTCAGCATCCTGTTGTCGGTGGTCCCGATCTTGACCACGTTGATCTGGTGTTCCCAGTTGTCGCCAAAATCGAAGACATAGCCGAACGGCTGGCCCTCTTTCAGCTTGAGGCTGTCCAGAGTCGCCTCGCCGGCATCCATGGCTTCGTCGTCTTCAAGCTCAGGCGGCCCGTATCTCTTGTTTTTCGGATCGTCCAAGCCCTTCCCGCCGATCTGGAACTCCCACAGGTGCTCCTCTTCCCGATCGAACGCCATGAAGATCAGGGCGTGGAGGTCCTGGAGAGTGTGCGAGCCTAGCATCTCGATGGTACGACAGATGACCTTTTCGGCGTACTCCTCGGAATAGGGGCCTGAGTAGAGGTACACGTTCAGCTCATAGAGCTTCGCCAAATCGGCGGCTGGCTTTTTCGGGGGTGCCGAGGACTTCTCCTTTGCCTTCTTTGCGGTCACCATGACATCTCTCCTGTTTCGATCCCTTGGTGGTGATGGTTCGATGCGAGACACGGTACCATGCGACGTACGACGCTGCCAGAAAGCAGAGGACCTTCTCCACCGACTCGTCGATCAGGCTCAACTCTTCGATCATGGCGGTCGATCATGACCATGACCTCATCGGCGCCACAGCCCCTCAGCAGCACCATCCCGATGGGGTCTAGCTTTTTTTTCACATGTCTTGGCCCGGGCCATTCGGCTCATCCTTCATCAGGGAGTCTCCCTCGAGTCATGGACGGGATCTCGACAGACATAACGACCCCTTCACGCAAGCGGACCTGCGTCATCTCGATACCGAGCTCGGACCGGTAGCGCCGGACGAGACGGACCTCCTCGTCGGTCATCAACGAGACCGCGTGGCCCTTCACACCGGCGCGGGCTGTTCGGCCGACCCGGTGCAGGTACGCCTTGCTCTCGGTCGGGATGTCGAAGTTGAAGATGTGGGTGACTCCCCTGATGTCGAGACCACGGGCTGCCACGTCGGAGGCGATCAGCACGGTCACGCGGTCACCGCGGAAATCGTCCATCGCCTTCTTTCTCTCGCTCTTGTCCACGGCGCCGTGCAGGTCTGCCGCGGCCACCTTGTGGTGGGCCAGCTTGGCGGCGATGAGCTCGGCGCTCTCGTTGCGGTGAACGAACACGATCGCGCGTTTGGGCTTTAAGGCGTGGAGAAGCTTGCGGAGAACATCCGGTTTATCCCGTCTCTCGCAGACGATGAAGGTGTGATCGATGTTCTGGTTCACGGCCCCCAGGCCCGCACGAAGCGTGGTCAGCCCAGGTGCGAGTACAGCCAGCTCCTTGGCGCATTCCGGTTGTTCCGTGGCAGAAACGAAGATCATCTGACGGCGTGCCGGCGCGGCGCTGATGATCTTCCGGATCGGATCGAGGCTGTTGCCGACGAGCAGGCGGTCGGCCTCGTCGATCACGAGGCTCCTCACCGCTTGCATCTTGAGTTTGCCCATGTCGATCAGCTCGAAGATCCGGCCTGGAGAGCCGACGATGATCTGAGGCTTTTTCTTGAGCTTGTCGAGCTGTCGTTGCATGAGAGTGCCGCCGATCAGAAGCAGTGTACGAACCGGCAGTCCCGCGTCTTGCACCAGATCGCAGACCTGGCGCTGAATCTGGATGGCCAGTTCGTGCGTGGGAACGACCACAACCACCTGCGTGGCGGCCAGCGCCGTATCTATGCGCGAAAGGAGGGGAAGTAGATACGCCAGGGTTTTGCCGGTCCCGGTCTCGGAGGTGAGATAGGCGTCTTTGCCGGCCATGAGCGCCGGCAGAGCCTCGACTTGGATCGGCATCGGCTCAACGATGCCCTGTCGCTCGAGCGCGGCAATCAGAGCCGGCAAGATACCCAGTTCAGAGAATGTCATGTGGCAAGACATGTTGGGCGATGAGGCACGGAAAATCAAGGAGAGTGTGCAGGGGAAGGTGAATGGCGAGAAGCCAGACGAGGCCGCCCACGACGGATAGGGCAAGCACGAGCCAATAGCCGCGGCTCTTGGTCAGGGTGGGCATTGTGTCTCCGGTCCTAGCCTGAAATGGGGGACGAGACCGAATCGGGCCGGCGTCGCCTCACGATGAGGATCGCCACCGCGGCCAGCGCCGCCGACAGGATGACCGTTTGCTCCGGCCAGAGGACCCCCAGGGTGGTGCGGGTCAGCGAGAACGGAAACAGGAAGAGATAGCCTCCAGCGATGTGTTTTTGGATCAGGTCGAGAACCAGATGGTTTGCCGCGCCGAACATGAGCGCGGCCAGCATCGCCGCCCTTCGGGGCGCCACGAACATCCGTCCCAACAACACCCCCCAGAGGAGCACGCAGGCGGGCGAATGCCACACCTCGAGATAGGGCCCCAGAATCGGCATCGAGATATGGAAGGGTCTGGTGAGGAGGTCGGGGAGCGCGGCGCCTAGATAGTAAGCCGCCAGAGTCGCACGTCCAGGGTGCTTCTTGGGCGTTTCAGCCGGAACCTCGAGCCCTGGGATGTGCCGAGTGATGGCGGCGAATGCAATGTGTCCCACGAGATCGGGCACGAGCTACCTCGCCTCCAAACCGTTCCGGGTGAGTCGAAATCCTCTTGCGAGCCAGATGCCCAGAAGGAAGACCACCGGCACGGAGAAATAGATCTTCATGTTCCGACCTTCGTGGATTCTCAGCTCTTCCACCCGCAGAATGTCCGGAGCGTGAAATATGCCCACAATGGTCACAGTATTGGTTCCGGGAGAAACCCCGTCCGCTCCCTCGAGCCGGGCCTGGACTCCGGCTCCACGACCACGTTCCCGGACGACCAGAGAGCCGGGTCGGTCCCCGTTAAGAATTTGGGCCTCCTGGAAGACTTTGATCCGCACCCCATCGTTCCGGGTCGGATCGGCCAGGCAGCGAGCCAGATTTTCTGAGCTGTTTTCCACGGTCCCGGCCCAGATCGCCGAGGCGATCAGCAAGATCGCGCAGGTCCATGAGACCAAGGGCCCCGCTCGCGCGAGGAATCGTCCCAGACTCAGGAACCTCGACTGGAGAGAGCGGGTCAAGTCCGACCTTTCTCGCTGTGGCGGGTCAATGGGCCGGCGGCAAGAGGTGAAAATGGTCTAGAGCCAGAAAAAGTCTACCTCTTCCCGGTGGTCGCGAACAAGGGCAAGGTTGGGGTGCATGACGGACGAGTGGTGCCTCTTCGAGGTTGTGCCCGGGTGCATGTCGGACGGGTGGCAACTTTTGTGAGGTGTAGCGGGTCAAATCTTCGGGTCTGTACAAATCTCACGCGATTACTTGCGGTGCGGGTGAGGAAGGGCTGTATTATTTAATATAGGATGGCGAGTGATTGCCTGAGAGTGGCGCGGGAATTTTGCTGAAAGTGGATCTCTTGGAGGGGTAGTCTTCCAGACCTGGAGGAAGCTTGTCTCTTCAGATGCGAGGGGGAAGAGGGAGGGGAAGCGCGAGCAAATATGATGGCGAGCAGGCGTGCTTTACCCGGCATTGGCAGACGGAGCGGACAGGCTCTCATCGAGATGGCATTGATTCTCCCCATCCTGATCTTGTTCCTGTGTGCCGTGATGCACTTCGGGATTCTGTTCTACACCCAGATCGGCCTGGAGACTGCCGCTCGGGAAGCGGCTCTCTATGCGGCCTACCATCCATTGAACGATACCGCCATCCGAACCGTGGCCATGAACAGCCTTCCCAGTCTCGTTCACAGGGAGACCGTCATCTACAAGACCATCTTCACTCCCACGAGGTCCAAGGGAGACCCTTTGACGATCCAGATCAGCTACAACATTCAGGTTCTAAACGCCCTCCCATTCGGGGCGATCCTCCCGGTTCCTACCTCGGTGTTTTCGGAGATCTCCGTACCCATCGTTGCGGTCCATTGAAGAATTGAAGAATGGGAGAGTGTCGAAGCGAGCTCGTTGTGATTGCGTGAAACGGGGCCCGATCTGTCTTTGTTGATCGGATCGAGTTCCATACGGAAGGGAGTTGTCGACGTATGGATCAAAGGACTGGAAAGAGACAAGGGGCCTCGCTGGTGCTCTTCGTGGTCTCGCTCTTCGTCATCCTGGGGTTTGCCGGTCTGACGATTGACGTGGGTCACTGGTACCACATGCAAACCCGTCTTCAGTCTTGTTCCGATGCCGCAGCGCTTGCCGGTTGTACCAAGCTGCCCGATGGCCCGGCTGCCGTGGCAGCTGCTCGGTCTTATTGCACTCTCAATGGGGTGGCAGACTCGGAGGTCGTGGCTTGCCGTGCGTTGCCTGAAGGCGCGGCAACCCAGGACCGGTTCGAGGTGGTCCTCTTGAGATCCGCCGGACCTTTCTTCACTGCTGCCCTTGGTGTTGGGGGAGTCTCTGTCGGCACCCGTTCTCTGGCCGTGGCAGCCACCAGGGGGACCGGCACGTCGGATTCGTCCGGCAATCCGGATGCTTTCGATTTCGCGATCTACACGGGCCGGGAGTTCGACAGTAAAGGCAAGGTGGCAGAGTCGAAGCTCGCCGGGAACGGCATCGTCGTGCACGGCGATGTTCATGCCAACGGGGACTTCACGATTTCCGGAAGCTCCAACACGATCGATGGCAAGCTCACCACAGGGCATGACATCAAGGTCACCGGATCCAGCAACGAGTATTCCAGCAGCGAACAGAACGCCACGAAGGTGGCCATGCCGTCGCTGGATCTCGATGGAGTCAAGACCATAGCCAAGGCGCAGGGTACCTACTACAGGTTGAACGCGGGAGTACTTCAGGTGTACAACCCGGCTACCGGAGCTTTTCAGACAGCCACCAGTACGACCATCGGGGGGGATATTGATTCCGGCTATTTCCATCTTCCTTCGAAGACCAACATTTCGGGGACGTTCTACCTGGAGGGCATGGGGGTCAAGATCGATGGAAGCTCTCTGGGTGGGGATGCCACGTTCGTGTGCGACGGCGACATCAAGGTGTCGGGCTCGGGCATGACCATGACAGCCGAGTCCAAGTTCGCGTTCGTGTCGCTTTCCAGCAGCGACCAGGCGATCCACCTCTCCGGCAGCAACGACACGTTCTATGGAGCGTGGTGCGCTCCCAACGGGCTCCTCAAGTTCTCCGGATCCGACCTGAAGGTCCATGGCGCTGTGATCGCCAGCAACATCGAGCACAACATCGCCGGCTCGAGAATCGAGATCTGGTACGACGAGGCTCAGGCGACCAAAATCCCGGTCAAGACCTCCGCAACTGAGACGTTCGTCCGGCTGACGGAATAGGCGGGTCTTGCCCGGTAGGGGGCGAAGCCCGGGGGGGAAATGGTCGAAAGCCCTTGGAAGGGCCGAGAGGTTGGAATATGGCTCGCGGTGGGGAGGTCGGTCGATGATTGGCCCGCAGCGCTCCAAGAAGTTGGGACAGACGCTGGTGGAGTTCGCCATGTGTCTGCCTCTTTTGATCATCCTGCTCTTCGGAATCATCGAATTCTCTTACTATATGTTCGTCCTGATCTCGGTCAACAACGCCACCCGACAGGCGACGCGCAGAGCGGCCATGAACAATCTGACGCAGGAGCAGATCAAAGGGATCGTGGTCAGCAGCGCGGTGGGTGTTGCCCTCTCGTCCGCTCAGATCACGATCACCACCCGCGTATCAGATCCGGATTTCGTCAGCCCCGAGAATCCCCCCACGGTCATGGTCAGCACCAACTTCGATCACCAATTCTTCGTGAGCCGGCTGCTCAACATCAACAGTCTTCCGATCAAGAGTGTGTTCAAGATGATCGTCGTGACCTATTCAGGGTCTGATCAGATCTCATTCTGACGTGGGCCAAGGGCGGATCAGGTCTTAATCGATGCCCGTTGATCGGCGGAGCGCACTTTGGCGAGACGGAGAGCCCGTGCCGCTTTATTTCGTCCCCATCCGGCGATCCATGTTGTAACTCGGACAAGTCCTTTCTATTCTGTCCCCCACGGACCTCTCCTTTAGCGACCGCGGTCGTCCTCACACAACGCCCATTACGAGCTGCTGGAATGGTCCTCCGCCATCCATCATGCCCCTTCCAGGAACGAGATAGGTCCATCGCCATGCCGAAACCATCCGATTCGACGGAGACTCCCTACACGATCTCGCTGCGTCGGATCGTTGGGATTGGGGTTCTGCTTCACTTGGGCTTGGTGCTGCTCCTCGTGGGAACCGGCTATTACGCCATATCGGCGGATGAGTCGCTGCGGACGCTCGAGGCCTACCAATGGGCCCACTCCCAATCGCAAGGTTTCAGCGTCTGGCTTCCTTTCCACAGAGTGGTCGTCGGAGTTGCCTTGAGACTCCACGAAGACCTGTTCGTGACTCCTCGACTCGTCAGCATCCTGTTCGGTTTGCTGAACCTGGCGGCTGTGGCGGCACTGACCGAGACTCTTTTCGGCAAAAGAGAGGTGACGGCCCTTTCGGTCTACCTTGCGGCAGTCCACGCCCCGTGTGTGGTTTTAAGCGCGGTGCCCCTGGCGGAGAGCATGTTCGTGGCCGTGGCCCTGGCTGGTCTTGCCTGTCTTGCCGTCTGGATGCGAAAAAGCACGTTGCCAGCTCTTGCTGCCGCCTGTCTTCTGATCGGACTCTCCGGGACGATCCGTTACGAGGGATGGCTCATGGCGGGCGCCCTTTTCGTTGTCCTGGTCCTTTCCCCGAGACGGACCGCGAGAGAGCTGTTTTGGTGTGGGGTCGTGCTTTTCGCGTTTCCGGTCGGCTGGATGCTCCATTGTCACGCCCAGACCACGAGTCTCATTGGGTTCATGGGACCGGTTGCCGATCGCTACTCCCTGCGACACGGAGACTCCCTCGTCGCTCTGATGCAGTACAATGTCCTCACCCAGTTGCTGATCCTCAGCTGCGTCTCAGGGAGCGTGATCGGATCGGTCTCTCTCTTGGGTGCCTGGCGGACTCAACCAGACCTGAGGCGATGGTTCGTGGTGCCGGCCGTTGCCCTCTTCTCGCTGGTCACTCTGGGTGCTCTGGGAAGGGGGCTGCCCAGTCACAACTTTTGGAGACCGGCCGCTGTGTTCGCTGTTCTGCTCGTTCCGTTCACGGCAGAAACCCTCGACCGGCTGGTCCGCGGCAACTCGAATCTGAGCTCCCCGGAGAAGCGCTGCCTTGTTTCGGCGTTCCTTTTGATGTTTCTCTACCAGTGCTACCAGTTCACCTACTCCGGCTCACACTTCAGGGCAGACGATTCGGCGATGGGAACGTCGATCCGGCGGGTGTTGACTGAGTCCCGTGAAGAGTCTAGCAAGGTTTTAATCGAGGTCGAAGACTGGAACTTCGCCCACGTCATCGTGGCCTCGCGGAGTCCTTCGAGCTTCGTGGCAAACTCGGCTTCGGATCCGCTCGCTCCAGGACCGCGGATCCTGGAACCATCCCGGGCGCTGCCGAGGGCGGAGCTGTCCCGCCTCAAGGTCCGCTACGTCGTCGTTTCCAGCGGGGGCATGAGACGCTGGCTGGACGATTGCTCTCCGTGCAAGCTATTGGAGAGAGTCGGCCGGTGGAGTCTTTACGAAATCCGGTGAGACGGCCCTTCACCACCGAATCATGCCCCAATTGTACGACGAGAAGAGCATCTGTTCGCGTATGTCGAGCTGGGGCTGCATCTGGATCGAGACGATGCCGGTCTGTTCGGCGATGTTCGGCAGACGCTCGTAATGGACGCTCTTGTACTGTTCGAAGTCGATCCTGAGCGCCCTGGTCTGCTCCTCGACCGCGTCGATTTTGAGCCGGCTCCATAGCCAGGCTGTGGCCTCGGCCTCCGTCTTGAAACTCTCCGTGTACTTCCTGGGATCGGGGCCGGGCTTGGACACCTTGAGCACGAAGTCCGGCTCTCCGGCCAGAACCGGGCCACTCGTCGCCGACAGTCCGGCCACCACGGTCAGGATCACCATCGCGCACCCGATACGAGTCGACACGACGCTCACCGCCCTTTCGTCGGCACATCGAGATCCCCCCAATAAGGGGATACGAAAAATCGACGCGTTTGGTTCCCGGCATTTTTGGGGCGTTGCCCCCCAAGATATTCGCCAAGTCCGGAGGACTCCTGAAGAGCACCTGTTCGACAGCTTCATCGAAACCTACCACTACCTCGGTTACAGCCAGGTTGTCGGGGAGCATCCGAAGTACAGGGGTCTTTGCTCGTGGCGTTCCGGTGGCGTGCATGGCCTGGTCGTCCGCGCCCCGGCACGTCGGATGCCGGGACCGGTTCATCGGCTGGACTCCAGAGACACCGGGGCTCGCCCGGAGGTGTGGCCCCATTTCATCCCTAGCCTCACCCTCGCGCACATGGGGGGGCCGCCGGAGTCCCTGACTGTAACGTGCATGTTGCGGTGTTACAACGGAGCGACGTATGTGGCAGGCGCCAAAGCTCACCGACAGGTTCACTTCTCCATTGAGAGCGGTCCCGTGCAGGAGGCCTTCAATGCTGGCACATCCCTTGCTGACCTTTTTCGCACGTCCCCAAACGTGGGGCGCTACTCCACGAGGCTGTCCGCCCGTGGATCGGATTCGTCGGAGGAAGGCAAGGAACCATGCGAATCGCAAATGGAAGAGGCGTGGCCGTATTGTTGGTGACACTGTGTCTCATGGCATCCGTCGACTCTCTTTTCGCAACTCCTGGAAGCAGTGGGTTGCACAAGAAGGTCACAAAGGAAGGAGTTCTTCGCTCCGTTGTCCAACCTAAGGCCGGGGTAGTTATTGTCAACTTTGTCGGCAATATGGTGGCAAGCCCCGAACAGGTCTCTCGGCTCAAGGCACTCATGGGCCACAAGGTCAAGCTTGTTTGTGAGCTGTATACCCCTAGCAAAGGCTCTCCGAAGCTTACCCTTCTGGAAATCATCGATAGTGGTCGAGCCTCCGTGATTCGTGGTGCGGGGCACAAGAAGGTCACAGAGGAAGGAGTCCTTCACTCCGTTGTCCAACCTATGGTTGGGGTCGTTATCATCGACTTTGTCGGCTATAATCTCGGTGCAAGCCCCGAACAGGTCTCTCGACTCAAGACACTCATTGGCCACAAGGTCAAGCTTGTTTGTGAGGCGTATACCCCTAACGTAGGCTCTCCGAAGCTCAACCTTCTGGAAATCATCGATCTTGGTCAAGCCTCCAAGGCGGAGATCAAGAGGGAGACCATCTTCCGCCAGCTGCACACACGACCGTGAGGTATTTGTGCTCGCTCTGATCGAGATCGTTAGCCTCGCACTCTGCGAGACAGTGTGCGTGGCACTCTCCTTGAGAACAACAGCCGCTCTGGAAGGAGCGGCTGTCTCTTCGTGTGTGCGCCGGGCACGGCGCGCAAGCGCCGATCAGACTGAAGGTAAAACGCCCCAGCAGGGGTCTGACACTTTTCAATGCGAACTACTTGCGCTTGTCAAGCACCTTTCATCCCCCTGATCCCCCATCTGCGCCCTGGTCTGCCCACTCGTCTGCTGCGTCAGAACTCGTCGCCGCTCCTCAATGTACTTCTCTGTACACCTGCGTCGCGGCGACTTCGTT
>Ga0074195_1002272_pt1 | contig 22270 bp, 24 predicted proteins | sample EPASupsiteHSE623_FD_64525 | JGI IMG/M metagenome (GOLD analysis project Ga0074195, IMG submission 64525) | Bioremediated contaminated groundwater from EPA Superfund site, New Mexico - Sample HSE6-23 | ecosystem: Environmental > Aquatic > Deep subsurface > Groundwater > Contaminated ...
ATATCTGCCTATCAAGGATCGGCTTAATCCATCTCAATTTTTCTTCTTTTGTATGTTTTGGCATGATTTTACTCATATGCTCCAAGGATACCAGAAAAGGGCAATATGTGTGTGCACATTACCTTACAACATTGACAAATATAATTATTCTTGAATAATATAATTGTCGCAAGAAAGCGACATAGTACAGGAGAGACAAAAATGAAAAGGGAAGAAGAGCCACATCAGCTGATGGCAAAGAATATCGGCTGCATAGTCGATTGGAAAGAATGGAGAAAGCTTTGGCAGGAAGAATCAAGAGCAGATTTTCTTCACAGCCTACTTCATTTCGGCTTTGAGGTTAAAACCTACGACGAAAAAGAGGTAATCGATCGCGTCTGTATGTACCTCGACCTCGCCAATGGTGCATTTGATTATCGCACTTTCCGCTCATATCCCAACGATCGTTTTATGGGATATAATAGGTTCGATAAGGAAATAACAACTTACCAGGACCTGCGGTACATTATAAGCCAGAAAGCTTTCCAAATGCTCTGCCAGCATTTGTTTAAGAACACCTCCGAAGATGACAAGCCTTCATGGATATGGCCCGTTGTCTTACCGCAAGTTTTCTCAAAGCTTTCATGGTTTTTCCGGGTCGATAACGAGTACCAGGACATATACAATCTGTCGGATGTTACTGGGCACAACGCTAAGATTGCGAAAGACTTCGCCAGGGAGTTCTGTTTCTTCGCCTGGAAATGCGACGAATTTCCTTTAGCCGATCGATTATCGGATGAGATAAGGGAAACCTTCAGAAAGGCCCGGCCCTCCATGATTGAAATCATGTTCGGTCTGAAAGAACTGCCTTTCCTGCTGGAGGAGGAAAGATACAGAACATTTGACGAGGAATGCGAAAAAAAGCTGGAAGAGATGGCCTTGTCCCACGAGCTTTATCTGTTTCCTCATGCTGTGGTTAAGCACAAACCGGGAACCATTGAAGAGGCGTGCTTTGCTGGGTCTCAGGCAGCACAAGTATTAATCCTGCTACGAAAAATACAAGAACAAGGTGCACTCTACGACAAGCTGGCTGAACTTGAGGAACAGCGTCACGACGCCGAAGAGCAAATTAAAAAATTAAAGTAGAATTCTGGGTCTAGTTGTTGCACTATCATGTACTTCAACGAAACCCTGATTTTTTTTGAATTATAGGAATTCCTTGCATTTAAACGATTCAATATGTTAAAATTAAGAAGTAATAATAAATAATAAACAATATGAATAAAAAACTGTTCTCGGGCTTGTTGGTAATGTTTTTTGTCGTTGCTCCTTTTTTAGTTCACGGTGCCACGTTTAAAGACGAAGAAAACTACTATCTCGCTCCCGGATTGACGATAAGCGACAACCTGTACACTGCCGGAAATGATGTAAACGTATCCGGTACGGTATTGGGCGACTTGTTTACCGCCGGAGGCAATGTAGTCGTATCCGGCTCCGTTGAAGCGGATTTGTTTGCGGCCGGAAGCACTCTGAATATATCGGGGAAAGTTGCGGGAGATGAAAGAGTGGCCGGAGGCAACATCACGATATCCAATTCAATAGGAGGGGATTTGATGGTGGCGGGAGGCCAAGTCAGCGTCTTGCCCGGTTCAATTATCGAGAAGGATGTTGAAATACTCGGCGGAACCGTCAATTACAGCGGTGAGTCCAATGGAAAATTGGATATAACCGGAGGGGACGTGTATATGAACGGAAAAGTCAACGGAGACGTGTCAATTGAAGCCAGGAGTGTAAGGCTGGGACCGGATGCGGTAGTTACCGGCAATTTTGACTATTCTTCTCCCAGTGAAGTTGTTATGGAGCAGGGAGCTAAAGTCAACGGAACAACTAATTACAACAAAACCGTTGAGGGTAAAAAGACTGAGAGTCAACCATTCTGGGGATTCTTCACTTTCGTTTTAATGATAAAGTTTGCGGCAATCGCCCTTATGTCTTTGATTCTCGTCTATTTCTTTAAGAATCAGACCAAAGCGATTGTTGAAGATGGCGTTTCCAACTTTTGGAAAAAGACGGGCAAGGGATTCATAGTTTTGATTGTTGTTCCATCTGCAGTCATTTTAAGCTTCATCACAGTTATCGGAACCCCCTTGGGAATAATCGCAACGCTTCTATATGCTTTGCTTCTGATTATATCCGGAGTCATGGCCAATCTTCTTTTCGCTCAATTGTGCATGAAATATATTTTCAAGAAAGAAAAATACAATTTGAATTGGTGGATTGTCATTCTGGCCGTTCTGGTATTCGGATTGATATCATGCATTCCTTTCATCGGCTGGCTGTTTAAATTCATTGTCTTCCTTGCCGCCCTTGGCAGCTTAACAAGTCATGCGTTTAATAAATTAAAAGATTAAACAATATGGAAAAAATAAAGGTGGAAACCAATAATCCTTTGGCATTTTCATGGTTTGCCGGATGGCTCTTCACTATCGGGTTCCTGCATCTGCCTTTTTGGAATGGGGTATTGGCGATAATCTTGTGGCCATACTATATCGGAGTATTTGTGAGTGCTCTGGTCAAACCCTGAGATATTACAAAGACCGACTATCATGGTCGGTTTTTTGTTTATGTCATCATATGGACATATTTGATATTTTTGATATAACCTAAATATCTACCAAGATAAAAAGGAGGTGATTGGTTTGGTAGAGGAACTTAAAAAGTGTGGAGTAACCTGTGTTCCTCCACCAATTTCCAATCAGCTCGGTCCGGGATCTCTGGATTTGAGGATTGAAGAAGTGTGTTCTTTTAAAGAACTGGAAGAAGGCCGTGCCTATAGCATAGACTCGCCTCCTCCGTTAGAAAAAGTGAATTTGGAAAGAGGTTTTTCCATTAAGCCGAATGAGCCAGTTTTAATAACGACCATGGAAAAAATCTCTCTTTCCGAACTGCCTAAATCGGTGGGCTGGGTAACAAACAAGTCCAGTCTGGCAAGAAAAGGGCTGTCGGTAACAACTCAGATTTTGAGTCCGGGACAAAAAGGGAAGATAACTCTCTTGGTCGAAAATCTTGGCAAGTTCCCGATACCGATTCGTCGCGGAGACAGAATCGCACAGATGGTTCTGATTTCAGCCAGAGACATTCCTTATTGGTACAAATCTAATTCTACCATCGACCGCATTCCGAATTTTTCAACCCTGACTCTGGGTAGCGAATTCGGGATATTAAAAGGACCAAAAACGGTAGAAAATTTAACCGTACCGGAAGGGAAGCCCTTTGTACTTGATCCCGGAGAGTTTGTCCTGGGAATAACCCGAGAAGAAGTATTCCTGGAATCAAAAAACGTTATCGGAATGCTTATCCGCACCAACGCCCATTTCTATGAAAGGGTGTACGTTTTGGAAGGGTTGTTGAATCCCGGGTTCAAAGGAAAAATAGTGCTGGAGATAAAAAACGATGGCCCTCTTCCCGTGGAACTGTTTCCCGGTGAAGACATCTACCGCATTTGCTATTGTCTGGCATTCACTTTCGGATCATATGCTTCATCAAAGTCAAAGTATGTCGGTGTCGACAAAACAAGTCACCCGCAACTTTGACTCTTTTTTATATCTGCAGGGGTTGACAATTATTTCGTGTGTGGTAAAATTAAACCACAAAACAAATATGGCTAAAAACAACTTCGGCAATCTTTTAAAAAGCTTGAGGATTAAAAAAGAATTAAGCTTAAGGGATGTTTGCAAATTAACCGAATATGATCCGAGTAATTGGAGCAAAATAGAGAGAGGAAAAATGTTTCCTCCTTCAAACATTGATATTTTAAACAAATGGGCAAAAGTATTGGGATTAAAAGGGAAAGACATCCAGGACTTTACAGACCAAGCCATTGTGGCTCAAGGCATGATTCCCAAGGAAGTTCTTTCCGAAAAAGATCTGGTTGAACACTTACCGGCTTTTTTCAGAACTTTACGCAACAAAAAGCCGAACAAAGAGGAAATAGAAAGAATGATAAGATTAATAGAAAAAATCTAAATCCACTTAATCGTTTTGTCTTTCTTGAACCAGGTCATCTGCCTTTTGGCAAAACTAAAAGTATTAGCTTTGATTCTTTCTTTGACTTCTTCTTTTGATATCAAACCCTTGAAATAGTCCTGCCATTCCTGGTAGCCGATGGTTTGCATGGGAGGAATCTTAAATCCGTATTTCTTGTATAGCTTCTTAACTTCTTTTTCCAATCCTTGCTTAAACATTAAATCGACTCTTTTTGATATTCTCTTTTCCAATTCTTCTTTATCAATCTTGATTCCTATCTGAAGAACATCAAACAATTGTTCTCCTTTTCTTTCTTTGAAAAAAGGCTCATTGGTTGAAAGACAGACTTCGATTGCCCTGATTAATCTTCTTTTATTGTTCTTGTCGATTATCTTTGCTCCTTCTTTGTCTATCTTCTGATACATCTTAAAGAGTTCTTCTATTGTTTTCTTTTCCAAGCTCTTTCTTAATTTTTTGTCGGCTTTAACGGCGGGGAAGTCGAGATTTTCAACAATCGCTTTGATGTATAGTCCCGTTCCTCCGACTAAAATAGGGAGTTTTCCTTTTTCTTGTATTTCTTTAATCTTCTCCACAGCCATCTTCTTATATACGGCCACGCTGAAATCTTCATCGGGAGAAACAATGTCTATCATCTGATGGGGTTCTTTCGGCTTATTGGTCCCGATGTCCATTCCTTTGTATATCATTCTCGAATCGGCCGAAACCAATTCTCCGTTGAATTGTTTGGCCAAAGATACGGCCAAATCGGTCTTGCCCGAAGCGGTCGGACCCAGAACCACGACCAATTTGGGTTTAATTAATTCTCCTTCAAGATTCCAAATGGTTACTTTCTTGATTTTAACTTTGACAAATCCTTTTAAAATGCTGTTTGATTTGAATCGGACCGGTTTGTTTTGGTCTGTTCTTCCGTTATAGTATTCTCCGTCCTTTTCCAGAACCAAAACTTCGACTTCTTTATTAAGAAGCTTTTTGTTGTTTTTAAAAGCCGTCTTCTTTAATATTTTAGTCAAAGATTCGAACCTTCTTTTCTTTTCTTTTTTGGAAACATCGTTTTCCAGTTTCTCACAGGCAAAAGACTGGGGTCGGGGAGAGTATTCGGCGATAAAGGCCATGTCGAATTCAATTTCTTTCATCAACTTTTCCGAGTTTTTGAATTGTTCTTTGGTTTCTCCGGGAAATCCGACAATGATATCGGTTGAAATGCTGATATTGTTTTTAAACGCCTTCCTTATTTTTTTAACCAAAGCAATGTATTTCTCTTTGGTGTACGGTCGATTCATTTTTCTTAAAACCGCATTGTCTCCGGCCTGAGCGGGAAGATTGAGATAGGGAACAAACTTGTTGTTTTTTGATAATGTTTCAATCAATTCATCGGAAAAATCCTTGGGGTGGGGACTAGTGAAACGCAGCCAGAACTTTCCCGGAATCTCATCAATCTCCTTTATCAGTTTGGCAAAATTGAATCCTTTTGAATGATAGCTGTTGACGTTTTCTCCCAAAAGCCAGATTTCTTTAAAGCCCTTTTCAACCAAACCTTTTACTTCTTTGATAATGTCTTTGGGGCTTCTGGAAATCAGTCTTCCTCTGGTAAAAGGGACGGCGCAATAGGTGCAGAAATTATCACAGCCGTTAGAAATAGGAACAAAAGCCTGAATGTCGTTTGAGTATTTTGGGGTTATTTTAAGATAGTCTGTTTTTCTTGTTTTCGGCTCTTTTCCTTTGAGTAATTGGGCCCAGTTGGCCAAGTCCTTCTTATCCAAAATAAAGTCAAAAACAGGCTCCAATTTGGCCCTTTCCGGCTTCAAAATACAGCCGGTTAATATGACTTTAAAGCCCTTATTCTTCGTTTTAAGGGCAGTGAACTGGGGGGCGAGTCCGTAAACTCGGTCAACCGCCGATTGCCTCACCGAACACATATTCAATACGGCCAAATCCGCCTCTTTTAAATGAGGGGTTTCTTCATATCCCATGCTTTCCAATATCGAAGCAATCCTTTCCGAATCGGACCGGTTCATCTGGCAACCAAAAGTAATGATATGGTATTTCATATAGCCATACTACAACAGAAAGAGGGGAGTTTCAACTATTGACATACTTGCTGATTTAGGTTATTTAATAGACAGCCAGACGAAGTCTGGAGGTGTTCGCAGATGTACATTGAATCGTCAACAAGTTTAAGTTTTTTAATGCTCGTATTGTTTGTGATATCAATAGCCATGCTTTGTGTAGGGTTCAACCTATTAATCCGCAAGGGGAACAGAAAAGTAGGAAGCTTAATTTTTTTTATAGGCATACTGCTAATCTTTATTCTCCTCCAAATAAATGTTGATATCCCAGACGACAGTATCGGTATTGACCAAAACGGGAACTGGTACGGTCCCGGGACTCAGACAAGCTTTGAAAAAATAAAAATCGTTTCCCTTAAAGGAGATATACCTTTATGGAAAGAGAATCTATCTCTATCATATGACCTAACTCCAGAGGAAGTCATGTCACTTGAGAGAGGATCCAATTTCCAGGAACGGCTTAAGTCAATGTATATTTACAGCATTGACGAAAACTGGAACGCCACGATGATAGAAACATCGGAAGTCCCAGCAGGATTTAGAACTTCTCATCTAAAATTGATGATGAGTTTCTAAGTCTTTTTTTATTTAATCACTTTTGCGTCAAGAAGAGCTTGCAGATGTCCAGGGTTATTTATCTCCAGATATTTGAGAACTTTTCCCCTTACCGAATAACCGGATGACGGGATGTTGTGTCTTTCGGCAAACTCAATAATGGAGTCTGTCACTTGTTGAAGAGTTAGATCATCGTTTGTCATAAACTCTATTTCAGCCATATTGTAGCCGAAGTCGGCAGCATCCAGGTCGATATTAAATCCTTCCTTTTTGTATTTTCTCCTTGTCGTTGTGAATTTGCAGAAAGGTTTGTATCCTTTATTGCTTATAACATCAATTAAATTACTATTGGTCGCAGCACCGAAATATTTCAAAATATCTTCGTCATTTTCCAGTTCTTTGTATCGGTCCAACACTCTTATCTCAATCGATTCATTCATCGGAACTTTTAATCCGAATCTTCCGGACCTGTTACGCAGCCAAATATCTTTTGTGGTTAAAGAATAATCGGCATCGTCGTAATAGATGTCGGTGAATACTTTTTCGCCCAAAAATTCAGCACCATTGATGAGGGCTTTTTCCTGTTCATCGTTCAAAATGAATTTTTTCTCCACTTCTATCATTTTATATATTCACTACCGCACTCTTTTCTATAAAATTTCCATTCTTCGCATTCTTTTCCGTCACTGAAGATACACATTCCGTATTCGCTTCCATCGGCATTCTTCCTTATCTCTATCTTGTATCCGTTCTTAACACAGAAGGTTGAGGCCGGATTGGCCATTCCTGCATTATTCGAAGTGCTCATTCCCATTCCTTCCGATTTAACTTGCGGAACGGCCGGCTGAGTTATTCCGGTTCCCGATTTGACTCCCGGTACAGCCGGAGTGGCACTGTTGATACTTGTCACTCTGTTGCCGGCTATTTCTTCCTTAATCATATCTGTAATCTTCTTTTGCGTTTCATTGGAAACATTCAAGGTATTAATGCCCGATATCACTTTGCCATAATTAATGCTTCCTTCGGAAAGAATGCTTTGAGCATATTCCTTCACTTTAACCTGGTCCGCTTGAGGAACGTTCATGGTCTTAAGGACATCTTCTGTTCCGGAGACGATTTTGTTGGCCACGTTTTCCACCATTATTTCCTTGTATTCGTTTTTTTCTTTTAATTGGTTCAAACTCTGTTCCAACTTCTGTTTTTCTTCTCCGGTCGCATTAACATCATTAAGTCCGTCAATAATGACGGTGTTTTGAACCTCAACCATCATTTTCTTGGCCGCTTCAGGAGCTTTTTCCACAATATTGTTTAAAATCTCCACTTTATTTGAAACCTGCTCATTGTTTTGTTCAACGGCTTTTTCCATCACTTTCTTCACATTCTCCGGAGAAGCCAATTCAAAAGTTCCGGTGGTGAAATTTTCAACGACCCTTTCTTTCACCTGTCCTATCTTTCCTTCGACCTCAACTTTGTTTTCTGCTATTTTATCCAATACCTGCTGGTGGTTAAAATTGTTTTCGGTTATCTTTTCCAAAAGCTTCTCACTGTTGGGATTGTCTTTGGTCAAATTGCCGACATATTGGCTTACCTCTTCAACTTCTTTTTGATAGTTGTCCAAGGCGCTGGTGGTTTGAGTCGTATCTCCGGTTTCGGAAACCTTTTCCGCTTCGGCCAATTTTTCATTGGCGAACTTCAATTTAAGTTCGGCTTTGTCAATCGGAGCAAAAGTTAAAAACATTTGGACATTTCTTCCCAATTCCTTTAAAAAATAGAAGGGGCTGGTCGGAAGAACGGCCGGGGAAGCCACGTTCAAATCCTCAGCCGTGGTGGTCGTTTCCGCGGCAAAAGCGGAAAAACCGATGAAAAGAGAAAGAACAGCAAGAAAAAAGATTGCTTTTTTCATATGTTTTTTATTATTATTTTTCTAAACTTTTTAAAAAGTCTTCGATTTTCATTTCTCCTAAATCAATCTTTCCTCGCTGTCTCGCACTGATGGTGCCATTTTCTTTTTCTCTGTCTCCGACAACCAGAAGATAGGGGACTTTTTCCATTTCTCCTTCTCGAATCTTCTTGCCGATTGTTTGATTGTCATCATCAATCTTAACCCGGAAGTCTTTTAACTTTTCAGCGACCTCCTTGGCATATTCCCGGTGTCCTTCTCCGACCGGAAGAATCTTGATTTGAACCGGAGACAACCAGAAGGGAAAGGCTCCGGCATAGTGTTCGATTAAAAGACCGATGAATCTTTCAAATGAACCGAAGAGGGCGCGGTGCAACATATACGGCTGTTCTTTTTCTCCTTTATCATTAGTGAATTCCATTTGGAATCTTTCCGGAAGATTGAAATCAAATTGAAGGGTTGAACACTGCCATTCTCTTCCCAAAACATCCTTAATCTTGAAATCCAATTTGGGACCGTAGAAAGCGGCCTCTCCTTCTTCTTCCTTAAAGTTGAGCCCTTTTTCTTTGGCCACGTTTCTCAAGACTGACTCGGAAAAATTCCAGCCTTCGTCATTGCCGGCATATTTTTCCTTGTTTTTCGGGTCTCTCAAAGAAAGATAGACATTGACCGATTCTTGTTTGAATCCGAAGGCCTGATAAATATACAAGATGAAATCAATGACTCTTTTCAATTCATCTTCAACCTGGTCTTTTCGACAAATGATATGAGCGTCGTCTTGAGTGAATCCTCGAACTCTGGTCAAGCCGGAAAGCTCTCCTTTCTTTTCAAATCGGTAAACGGTTCCTGTTTCAGCCCAGCGGAAGGGAAGTTCTTTGTATGACCTCGGATTGCTGTTATAAATGGCGACGTGAAAAGGACAGTTCATCGGTTTCAATAAGAACTGTTCCGATTCTTTCAGTTCATCTTTGTTTTTTAATTCTTCCAAAGACTGTCCCACTTCTAAGGGTGGATACATACTGCCGGAATAGAAGCCCCAGTGGCCCGACTTTTCCCACAATCTTCTGTTTCCGATATGCGGGCTCCTGACTAAATCGTATCCGTTTTCCAAATGCTTCTTAAACCAGAAGTCTTCAATCAATCTCCAAAGCATGGCCCCCTTGGGGTGCCAGAGAACCAAGCCGATGCCGACTTCTTCTTCAATGTGGAACAAGTCCATTTCTTTTCCCAGTTTGCGATGGTCTCTCTTTTCCGCTTCTTCCATCATCTTCAAGTATTCGTTCAGCTTTTCTTCGTTTTCAAAAGCCAAACCGTAGATTCTGGTTAACATCTGGTTCTTTTCGCTACCTTTCCAGTAGGCTCCGGCCAGCTTGTTCAATTTAAAAGCTTTTGCATCTATTTCTTTGCTTGATTTGACGTGAGGGCCTTTGCAGAGGTCGACAAAATTTCCGGAAGTGTAGATGGAAACTTTTTCGTCTTCAATTTCATCAATCAATTCCAATTTGTACGGCTGGTCTTTGAATAATTCCTTGGCTTCTTTCTTGGTAATGTCTTTTTTCTCAAAAACAATTTCCTTTTTAAGAAGCTCTTTCATCTTCTTTTCTATTTTTACCAAGTCTTCTTCTTTCAACTCGACTTCCATATCGTAATAGAAGCCGTTGTCAATTGCAGGCCCGATGCCGAATTTGGCATTGGGATACATTTCTTTAATGGCTAAAGCGAGAATGTGTGATAATGAATGTCTTATTTCTTCTAAATTCATGTTAAATAGTTTTATTATGCTTCTAATATTTCTTCAACTTCATTGGCGATGATTTTGGGCATTCCGTCTTTCATATCCGTCTTGCCCGTGATGGAAACTATTTTATTGGCTTCAAAGGCATAGGGGTTCTTTTCAATCATACTGGGGAAGACCACCACCTCAATCGTCTCCGTCAAGTCTTGGAGCTTGATGAACATCATCGGGTCTCCTTTCTTCGTCAGAATCTTTTTTATCGAAGAAATGATTCCTCCGACGGTGACGCTTTCTCCTTGGATGACATATTTCTCAAAGGGGCTTCGCGTTCCGGCTCCCGTACCGCTCAAGTCGGCGATGATTCTTTTGATGGACATCGTTTGTTGCTCCAGCATGCCCCGGTACTTTTCCAAGGGATGTCCGGAAACATACAGGCCCAATAATTCTTTCTCCCACGTCAGCTTGTCATAGTCAGACATTGCTTCGCAGGGGTCAAGAGTGATGCCGTTGAATTTAACCGACGTTCCCGTATCAAATAAACCTCTCTGTCCGCTGTCTTTCATTTTCTGATTGTTCTTGGACCAGGCCAATAACTTTTCCAGATTGGAAAGAATCTGGTTTCTTTCTCCGAGGTTGTCAAAAACTCCGGCCCGGGTCAGGCTTTCCAATGATTTCTTGTTTAAAACTTTGGAATCGACTCTCGAAACAAAATCTTCAATGGTTTTGAAATGTCCGTTCTGTTTTCTTTCATTGATGATGAGTTCGACGATATTGTATCCGACGTTCTTAATGGCCGACAATCCAAACCTTATCTGATTCTTCTTCGGAACCACACTGAAGTTAGAAAAAGATTCATTGATGTCGGGAGGCAATACTTCAATCTTCATCTTCTTGCACTCCTCGATTAGTATTGCAATCCTATCCAAATCAGAGCCCTCGGAAGTGAGCAAAGCGGCCATGTATTCAACCGGATAGTTGGCTTTCAGGTAGGCGGTCTGGTAGGCGATAATGGCGTAACAGGCGGCATGCGATTTGTTGAACGAATAGCGGGCAAAGGGTTCAATCCAATGCCACAACTCAATGGCAATCCTTTCATCAATCTTGTTCTTCTTCATTCCGTTAACAAACTTGTCTTTCTGTTCCATCAGAAGTTTTTCAATCTTCTTTCCGATGGCTTTTCGTAAAATGTCGGCTTCGGCCAAAGTGAAACCAGCCAAATCCTGGGCAATACGCATGATTTGCTCCTGATAGACCGGGATGCCGTGAGTGGTTTCCAAAATGGGTTTCAATAACGGATGCATGTATTTGACATGACTCTCATCGTTCTTGCCTTTGATATATTCGGGAATGTGTTGCATCGGTCCGGGACGATAAAGGGCAACCATGGCGATAATGTCTTCAATTTCAGTCGGTTTCAATTGTTTCAAATACCTTCTCATTCCATCGGACTCCAACTGGAAGACTCCGATGCAATCGGCATTTTGCAAAAGTTTGAATGTTTTGGGATCATTCAAGGGAATCCTATCCATATCCACATTGATACCGTGGACGGCATAGATTCTTTTCAATGTTTCTTCAATAATGGTTAAGTTTTTAAGTCCTAAGAAATCCATCTTTAAAAGACCCATTGATTCAACCGAGTGCATTTCATATTGAGTGACAATTCCTTTTTCATCCTGAGTCGGGTGTTGAATGGGAACGGAATCGTCCAAGGGATTCCTTGAAATCACCACTCCGCAGGCATGAGTGGAAGCATGTCTGGCACAGCCTTCTATCTTTAAAGCCAAATCAATCAATCTTTCGGCTTTTTCTTCCGACTCATACAAATCTTTGAATTCTTCTATCTTTTCTAAAGTATCATTTAAGCTGAATCCCATGGGAATCATTTTGGAGATTCTGTCGCAATATGAATATTCATAGCCTAAAGCCCGGCCGACGTCTCGAATTGAACCTCGGGCGGCCATGGTTCCGAAGGTGATAATCTGGGCAACCTTGTTCCTTCCGTATTTCTCGGCGACATAGTTAATGACTTCATCCCTTCTTTTGTCGGTAAAGTCCAAATCAATATCGGGAGGGGAGATTCTGTCCGGATTCAAGAATCTTTGAAAATACAAATCGTATTTCAAAGGGTCAACGTTGGTAATGTTGGACAGGAAGGCGACGATTGAACCTCCGGCCGAGCCTCTGCCCGGTCCGACCACGATTCTGTTGTTCTTGGCCCAATTTACAAAATCCTGGACAATCAAGAAGTAGCCGGAAAATCCGGTTCGATTGATAACCGAGAGTTCGTATTCCATCCTCTCGATGACTTTCTTTAATTGTTCGTCTTTGATTTCTTCAATCTTGATTTCTTTTCCTTTTAAAACATTTTCAAGAATGTTTTTTAATTCTTCACTGTGAATATCGTATTTCTTTTCAATTCCTTGATAGCACAATTCTCTCAAATAACTCTCCGAAGTCTTTCCTGCGGGAACGTCGAAAGAGGGGAGCTTGAATTCTCCCAATTTCAATTCCAAATTGCAAGCCTCGACTATTTTTTGAGTATTTTCCAATGCTTCGGGAACATGCTTAAAATCTTCAGCCATTTCTTCGGTGCTTTTGATTGAGAAATCATCTCCGCGCATGCTCAGTCTTTCTTTGTCGTTAATGTCGGCTCCGGTATTGATTAACATTAGAATATCCTGGGCTTCGGCATCGTCTTTGTTGATATAGTGGGAATCGTTGGTGGCAATTAAGGGAATTCCCGTCTTCTTGCTTAATTCGATTACCAGATTATTGGCTTTTTCCTGTTCGGGAATACCGGGATGATGCTGGAGTTCCAGGTAGAAATTGCCTTTGCCAAACATCTTTTCGTACTTCAAAGCCATTTCTTCAGCTTCTTCTTTTTTATTGGCCAAAAGAAGATAGGGGATTCTTCCCTGGAGACAGGCCGAAGAAGCAATCAATCCTTCAGCATACTTTTCCAATAATTCCAAATCAACACGGGGTTTGTAGTAGAAACCTCGGAGATGGGCCTCGGTCACAATCTTGACCAGATTCTTGTAGCCTGTTTCGTTTTTGCATAAAAGAATCAAATGGAAACGCTTCTGGTCTTGATTGGGAGTCTTGTCGTCCATAGTTCGGATTGCTTCGTACACTTCGCAGCCGATTATCGGCTTAATTCCCTTGGCTTTGGCTTTTTGATAGAACTCGATTGCCCCATACATGGTTCCGTGGTCGGTTAAAGCAACCGAATCCATGTTCAGCTCTTTGACTTTGTCGATAATGTCGTCTATCTTCGACAATCCGTCCAAAAGAGAATAGTGCGAGTGCAAATGCAGGTGGGTAAACTTGGTCATTTGAATTTAAATTAGATAATCTTCTTTCCTCCCAACTTAACCGTCGTCGTGTCGATATTTCCTTTCTTGCTTTCCGCTCCGGTCAAAACAAGATTGCTGCCGACTTCGGTCTCTTCCAAATCAATCGTGCCTTCGGTTTTCATTTTTCCCAAATTGAGATTGCCTTTGACAACCGCCGTTCCAAAGAAAGCGTCTCCTCGAACCATTAAGTCATCGTACTTGGCCGAGGCTATTTCGGCATTCTCCAGAATTATATCCCCGGCTATTTCCGCCTTGGTCAAAGAAAGGAAGCCGATGGTAATCAATCCCTTGGCATCAATATTTCCTCCTATCTTCGCTCCGACCAGATTGATGGCTCCGTTAATCTGCGCATTCTCCAAAATCAAATCTTCCTTAATATCGGCTTTTCCCAGATAGAGGGAACCGTTGATTATCGCTCCCTTCATGTTCAAATCTCCCAATATGACAACTTCGCCCAAAAAGACCGGGCCCATAATTTTGGCATTCTCCAGATTCAATCCGAACTTTATCTTCTCGATTATAACCGAGAAGTCGGAAATGGTCTTGCCGCTGAAATTGGCTATCCGGTTCTCATTCTCCGCCTTTTTTATCTCATCCAAAAGGTCCTTTTGAGAAAGAATGTTTCCGTTACCGTTTTTGTTTAAATTATCCATATGTTAATATGTATTTAATATATGTTAATAATATATCAATTCGGGATATGATTCAAGAAGAAAAGAGCCTTTGGAAGAAAGGGTATAAATACGTGGTCGGGATTGATGAGGCGGGAAGAGGCCCTTTGGCCGGACCGGTTGCGGCCGGAGCCGTTTTAATCCTTGAAAAAGACTTCAAGGAAGCGAAGAAAATCAAGTCAGTCAAGGATTCAAAAAAGCTGAAAGAAGAGAAAAGAAAAGAGGTCTATCTCGATTTAATCAAAAACAAGAATATCAAATGGGGGATAGGGATGGTTTCGGAGAAGATTATCGACAGAATCAATATCTTGGAAGCGACCAAGCTGGCCATGATTAAGGCGGTCAAAAATTTGGAAAAGAAGAATGGAATCAAAGTGGATTTCCTTCTTTTGGACGGAAGAATGAAGCTTGATTTGGATGTTTCTCAAAAATCAATCGTGAAAGGGGATGATAGGGTTTTTTCCATTTCGGCTGCCAGCATTATCGCCAAGGTCAAAAGAGATGAATTGATGGAAAAGTATGACAAAAAATATTCCCAATATAATTTCAAAAAACACAAAGGATACGGGACAAGGGAACATTTGGGGAGAATAAAAAAGCACGGAATTTGCGAGATACACAGGAAAAGCTTTGCTCCGATTAATCAAATGATTTAAGGTTCCAATCCTTTCTCCCCTGAAACACATTTTTAAACTAAAAAGCTATATACTAATTAGCGATTTTTGGTTCCAATCCTATGGGCGTAACTATAGACATAATTTCTTAAAAGGTATACTATTTTTCTGGAAGAGCAAAGCTCTTTACCAACTTGATGGTGACTAATTATGATAAGGGAAGGGATTATTGACTGCATCAATAAAAGCACTGATGAAAAGCTGCACCACATCGACAAGAGATTCATCGGAACTATTCATTACGGCGATATAATGGATATCGTTCTCTTTTACCTCAGTCTTTATCTCAAAGACAAAGGTATTAAACGGATGAGTACCTCCGACTTCTATAACGTGTCGGAAATAATCTGGAATAAATGGAGCAGGGAAAAGAAAAATAAAAAGTTTTCCCATCTCTGCGGAGCATACTGTGCCGGCCCAGGACCAATGGGAGGAACAGATAGTTCAGCGGAAATGTATCTTCGTTATTATACCAGTTTTATCTGCTTTGAAGATATTCAGGAGTTCTTCAATTGTCCGAAAGAGGCTCGTTATGGGTGGAGTCATTACCGAGATAATCAAGTAATCCCGAGAACGTTGCCCAAATGGAGAAGAGTGAATAACTTCAAAAAAATTAACCAAGTTTTCGAACTCGCAGAAATAATCTGTCAAGAGATTGAAAACCACGAAGCGGAGAAATAACCTCCTCTTTTTTTATACATAACCAAATCTCAAAAAGGTTCCTAGTTCGTCCCATCGCCCCTGCCATTGACAAAACATCATATTTGTTTTATCTTATAGAAAGTTCTCCCAAATTTGAGGACAGGAAAAGAGCCATGGAAAACCTGCTGGACGAAATTGCTAAAAAAATCATAAAAAAGAAAGAACTGAAAGATAATCAGGTATATTATTGCCAGATTTTTCACTGCATTGCCACTGAATTCATCTGCTTTGAAAGAAAGTGGTGGTGGATAATCACGAGTAATATCTTGTGGGTAGATATCGACAAGATAGACCAGAAAATTCTGGTATTCTATACCGAAGACAAAAAAGTAGAGGAAGCGGTGAGGGAAGCGGCAGCTGTCTACGCACTCAAATGCGAAAAAACACATATAGACCATTTCCCGCCACCGGGAGCATATTAATCACACTTTTTAGGTGTGATTACTCATATAATTTTTTAAATTAGAGATTGTTTATATTATATATAATTTAGTCTTAAAAAAATTCTAAGTTCGTCCCAGCGTTCCTATAAAATTAAGTAATACTATTTTCGGTTTTTATTTTATGATATACTTATTTTAATAATAATTTAAATATATGACTGAAATAATAGACTTAATAATAATTATTTCCTTAATCTTATTATTCTTTTCGGGAAAAATAAAATCTGATAAATTTCCTTCTATTCTAAAAAATTTTCCATCCAAGGTTTTATTGCTTGCTGGCTTGTTTTCCTTAGGTTATACAGTATTTGGATAGGAATAAGTTACCTTCAAACCTGCAACTCGCCAGATATTATCTGTGATTCGAGTTTCTATTTTTATTTTTACATACCATTAGCTATTTTTATCATTTTTATATTATGGTCTATTGGTTTAAGAAAACATACCCTTAAAGATTTAAGCAAAGATATTTCTATTGTTAATAAAATTTCTATTGCTCTGGGTTCTATCATTTCATTAATTATTATCTTTTGTGCCTTGGCGTATATTCTTTTAAGCATTCTTTTCGTTATGTCGTATTCCGCATAATTAAAGACCGACACTGAATCTTGGTTCTAACATCCTCCACGAGCCCCTGCCAATTCAGGAATCCTTATTCTTTAAGGCTTTTTATGTGACCGCGATACGGCTTTGGAACTTTTTCTTTTTATAGTATAATTAGTCATATGACAATCAAACCTAAAATATATGTGGCGAGTAAAAAAATACCAAGAGCAGTAAAGGTCATGGAAATGATACGAGGGGCCGGCTATGAAATTACGTTTGATTGGGCAACAGATTATCATGAAGATAATTGGGATGAATATGCACAAAAAGAACGAGAGGGAATTCAAAATTGTGATATTTTTGTTTATCTCTGGTGTGAAGATGCTAAAAGTGCAAGGTACGAAGCTGGGATGGCTATGGGGTTAAACAAGTTGGTTATTGCCTCAGAAGCACCAGATTCTTTTTTTTATCACCTACCCAATGTCGTGCGAATACCGTCAGATTCGGAAATAATCAGTACGATAACTAAAAACCAGTAATCAAAGATTGTGTTTATCATCAAAAAGGTTACGAGTTTATCCCAGCACCCTGCAAGTTTGATATTAATATAATTTCATGATAAGTTTTTGTATTGGAAAAATATGCAATCTAATTTTTGGAAAAAACTAAAAAAGCCTCTCTTTGTTGCAGCTCCGATGTCGGGAGTTACTGACGATGCATTCAGGCTCATGTTTTTAAAATATGGCCGACCCGATGTTTTTTGGACAGAATTTGTTTCTGTCGAGGGATTATTTTCCAAGGGTCGCGAAAGCTGTCTTAAAATTTTAAAGTTTTCTCCGGAAGAACATCCGATAATCGCCCAAGTTTTTGGTTCAGATCCGGCATATTTCAAAAAGGCGGCGGAAGAGATTGAAAAACTTGGCTTTGACGGTATCGATATCAACATGGGGTGTCCCGATAGAGCGATAGAACAGAAAGGAGCGGGTGCAGCATTGATAAAAGATGTTGATTTGGCAAAACAAATTATCAGGGCGACAAAAGAAGGCGCAAAGAAAATACCCGTCTCGGTAAAAACTCGTCTTGGGTATGATGAAAATCAAGTCTCTGAATGGATTACTCCTCTCTTAAAGGAAAATATTGCCGCACTAACCATACATTTTCGTACCAGGAAAGAAATGTATCGTTCTCCGGCGCAATGGGATTTAGCGAAAGAAATTGTGAGATTAAGGGATTTATATTCTCCGGAGACGTTGATTATTGGAAATGGAGATGTAAAATCTCTTGCACAAGCTCAAGAATTAGCCGAGGAAAACAAAATTGATGGAATTATGATTGGAAGGGCCACTTTGGGAAATCCTTGGTTTTTTTCTGACAGATTGCCCACCGCTCAAGAAAGATTAAAAGCCATCCTTGAACATGCCGAGCTTTTTGATGACCCTAAACAATTCAATGTTATGAAAAAACATTTTCACGCATATGCAAAAGGTTTTAGCGGCGCTCCAGAACTTAGAGATAGACTGATGGAAGTTAAAAATTACTCTGAGGTTAAAAAATTGATAGAAGAATTTCTCTTGCACTTGCAGTAAGGCAAAGGTATTTTTAAAATTTTAGTCGCTCATCAATAGATACAAAAATAATCAAATAATTTATGTAAATTTGAACTTTAAAAAAGTTCCGAAACGTCCCAGTGCCCGTCATTGACAAATAGATATTATTACATTATGGTTATCTCGGAGGCATAAAAATGCCGACTGTCGTTGAAATGTTTGGGTTAAACGAAGAAACAATCAAGGTGATAATCGACATCTTAAGATTTTCTCTTCAGGGAAGACTTGAAGACATTGTCTTCATTCGTCATCAAGCAAAAACAACGGATGCTTCCGGTAAAGAAGTATCTCTTATCAAAATTGCTGGTGATACCGACAAAGAAATGATTGCCTATATAGTAAAAGTACTATCTGGGCTGGAAAACATTGAGATTTTACCCCCTTAATCCCTCGTAATGACTGGAGAATAAAAACGTGAAATCCCTAATCAAAGATTAGAATCGTGGATTTCTTTTTTTATGCCCAAATTACCATCAAAAAGATTTCGACGTCCCATTGACCTCGTAAAATCAGGCCAACATTTTTTGCCAGTTTTTTGTTTTATAAGTATAATAAAACCATGATTGATGAGTTTAAGATAAAATTAGAAAATTTGGGATATGATGAATTCTTTGAATCGGAAAGGGAGTCTTTGGGATTAAAGGAATATTCAATGGCCAGAGTCATCGCCGAATACAAAGAATCATACAGGATAAAAGACGTTAATGGCGAACGCTTGGCGAAGATAACGGGAAAGCAGATATTTAATGCCACAAAAAGAGAGGATTATCCGGCGGTCGGAGACTGGGTGGCTGTAACCATGCCCGATAAGGAAACGGCCGTCATTCACCGAGTCTTGCCGAGAAGAACCGTGCTCAGCAAAAAATACAGCAACAAGCAAGATATTCAAATCATTGCCGTAAACATTGATACCGTCTTCATCGTTGAATCGATAAACAGGGACTATAATCTTAACCGCTTTGAAAGATACCTGGTTTTGGCCAATGAAGGGAATATCAAACCGGCCATCATACTGAACAAAACCGACTTGATTTCGGAAGAAGAGCTGAATCTCAAAACAGAACAGATAAAAGAAAGGTTCGGCGATATCGACGTCATTTCAACCAGCATAATTACCGAGCAGGGATTAGATGAATTGATTTACTACATCGAGAAAGGAAAAACATACTGCTTCATCGGTTCTTCCGGAGTAGGGAAGTCGTCTTTGATAAACAAGCTTCTCGGAAACAATGAAATAAAGACAAAAGAAATAGGGGATTCAACCGGCCGAGGCAAGCATACGACTACAACCAGAGAAATGTACTTCTTGAAAAATGGCGGAATTGTGATTGACAATCCGGGAACAAGAGAAGTGGGCATAGCTGATGCAAACAGCGGGATAGACAATGTTTTTGACGAGATTATCACTCTTTCCAAGAGTTGCAAGTATTCCGACTGTACCCATACAAACGAATTTGGTTGTGCTGTTTTGAAAGCGGTTGAAGTAAAAATCCTAGATGAAAATAAATACCAAAACTACATTAGATTGAAAAAAGAGTCTGAATATTACGAGATGACCGATGCTGAAAAAAGAGGGAAAGACCGCAAGTTCGGGAAATTTATCAAAAAATCACTGAATCAATTGAGGAAATTTGAACCTTGATTTTTTTAAAAAACATTGACTTGGGCCCTCTGCGAATTTGACAAAAAAGTTAATTTATTGTAATGTCAAAAACAGAAACCGTAATGGTTTCTGGTGACAGTTATATGATAAACGAAACAAATGACGAGCTTTGGCTAAAAATAGTCGAAGCGGTGCGGACAGGAAATCGTGAACAAGCAATTACTCTTGCCGAGCAAATGCCGGAATGGGGTGGCCATGTACGTGACCGTGATATCATGGCCCTGGTCAATCATAGCAACCCGCATGCACAGGAGTTCGCCGCAATGGTCTTCTGGAAAATTCTTCCAGGTCAAGCGAGGAAAAGCTTCTTGAACAATAACGATACACTGATAAGGTCGGGTGCAGAAATCGGCTTTATCATGTTCCTCTTGGAGGGGCAGAAAGCAACATCATAAAGATATCTGCTTTTTTTCTTTTGTTTTGACAAATCTCTCCAAAAATGTATAATGGCTATATAGATTTAAAGATAAGAATATGGCAGTACCAAAACAAAGACACAATCAATCAAGAAAGAACAGAAGAAGGGGAAATATTTTCATCAAGGCCCCGGCTTTGGTTAAATGTCCCAAATGCGGAAAGCCCGTTTTGCCTCACACTATCTGCGGATATTGCGGCTACTACAAGGGAACCGAGTTCGTTAATGTAATGGCCAAGTTGGAGAAAAAGGAACAGAAAAAAAGACAGAAAGAAATGGCCGAAACCAAAACCGAAGAACCTAAGGAAGCTAAAAAGGAAACCAAGAAAGAAACTAAAAAGGAAACAAAGAAATAATATATGGCCTCAAGGCACCTATCAAGATCCGTAGCAATGCAAAGCTTGTATGAATGGGACTTTCACGGAAAGGTTGAGGGTGATTTGGAAAAAATAACCCAGAAAAACATTGACGAGTTCGGACACGGACTCGAAAGCTATGACTTCATTTGGCAATTGGTCAACGGAGTCAAGGGAAATATCGAAGTGATAGACAAAATAATCGAAAAGACCGCTCCCGAGTGGCCGATCAACCAGATAAACATTTTAGACAGGAATGTTTTAAGGATCGGTATTTTTGAACTTTTATACGAAAACAAAGATGAAGTTCCTCCCAAAGTAGCCATCAACGAATCAATCGAACTGGCCAAGAACTTCGGCGGAGAGAATTCCAGAAAATTCATTAACGGAGTATTGGGAACCGTCTACCGTGAATTGGCCGGAGAGGAAGCCGAAGAACCAAAAGAAAAAAAAGATGATGAAGAAAAATAATTCCAAAGATTTTTCTATTTTTGAAAAATCATTAAACCTATCTTTCAAGAATAAAGACCTTTTGACTCAGGCCTTTTGTCATCGTTCCTATTTGAACGAAAATCCCGACTTCTACTTAAGCCACAACGAGAGATTGGAGTTCTTGGGCGATGCGGTTTTGGAATTGATAACTACCGAATATTTGTTCAATAATTATCCGGATAAGCCGGAAGGGGAAATGACCGGATGGAGAGCATCGTTGGTCAACGCCAATATTCTTTCCGACACGGCCAAAGAATTGGGCCTTGAAGATTTCCTTTTATTGTCTTCGGGAGAAGAAAAAGAAAAAGGAAAAGCCAGAAAGTATATTTTGAGCGACACCTTTGAAGCATTTATCGGTTCGTTGTATTTGGACCAGGGATACGATGTTGCCAAAAAATTCATTGTAAAGAACCTGATCGAAAGAATGCTTCCTGAAATCATAGAAAAGAAGCTGTTCAAAGACCCCAAGTCTCTCTTTCAGGAAAGAGCCCAGGAGATTGTAGGAATCACTCCGGTCTATCAGGTTTTGGAAGAAGTCGGACCGGATCACTTAAAACATTTCTTGGTGGGGGTAATGCTGGGAGAAGAAGTTATTGCTAAAGGAGAGGGCTCTTCCAAACACGAAGCTGAATTAAAGGCGGCTGAAGAAGGATTGAAGGCCAAGGACTGGGAATAAAAAAAGAGGCAGCTTTATCTGATAAAGTTCCTCCGCTTATAGGGCCATGTACAGGACCCCCAGCATAAACCCGATAATGATTCCCAGTATCAAATTCACAACACCCTCTTTTCCAGTTATGAGCTTGAGAATAATTTTCAATATCAGGTCAATGGTTTTCTCCTTTCCGCACTTACAATTTCCGTTGCATCCGCAGGAATCTTTATTCATAAATCAAACACCTTCCCCAATACTATATAAACATTAGGGATTGGTCAAGGGTGAATAAGTTCACATACATATTGCACTCTCTAAGGGAGCAATATATATGCAAATCCACCGAACTTCATACGGACTCAAAGGGTTCTTGACCGTTGCAAACGATGCTTTAAGGTATTCATATAT
>Ga0074195_1002273_pt1 | contig 22241 bp, 16 predicted proteins | sample EPASupsiteHSE623_FD_64525 | JGI IMG/M metagenome (GOLD analysis project Ga0074195, IMG submission 64525) | Bioremediated contaminated groundwater from EPA Superfund site, New Mexico - Sample HSE6-23 | ecosystem: Environmental > Aquatic > Deep subsurface > Groundwater > Contaminated ...
CCTGCATCAACAGCGATGCCGATCCGAACCCCGACTATCTTGACAAGGATTCGGACAACGACGGTCTGTCGGATAAAGAGGAGGCGGTCATCGGCACCGACCCGACCAAAAAGGATACCGACGGCGACGGCTCGGATGATCTGGCCGAGATAGTTTACGAGGAGAACAATCCGGGCGGCGCCGATCCGCTCGACCCGAACAGCAACATCCCCGACGGGCTGTTCTATGTGGTGCTTCCGTACAACGGGCAGGAACCGGTCAACCGCGAACTGGAGTTCGATACCACCATCGAGGCGGTCGACATCGCCATCATTCTTGATAAATCGGCCTCGATGAGCGAGGAGATGGACCTGCTCGGCGCCGAGATCGAGACCAAAATCATCGCCGGGATCAAGGAGAAGATAGACAATGTCGCATTCGGCGCCTCGTGGCTTTCGTGGGATCCGCCGTTCGCGGTCATATCGAATATCACCGAAGATTCCGCAGTAGTGGGGAGCGCCCTGCAAGCCGTTCCCGCCGATGGCGATAACGAAATGCATTCACTGGCGCTCTATCTGACAGCGTCGGGGGCAGCGATTAATGATGTGGTTCACACCTGCCTGCCGGGCATGGGCGGCTGTAACCAAGCGTATGTCGCCGATGTCACCCTTAACTACACCAAAGTCGACTGCACTGGCGAATTGGGTAGTCTGGGAGGGCTTTGTTTCCGCAAGAAATCGATGCCTATCTTCATCATGCTCACCGATGAGGGATTCACCGAGTGCCAGCGGGCGAGCGAACCGATAACCAACTGGACCGGATGTCGCTATCTTCAGGGTGACGGTGTCCGTAAACCCGAGGCGATCACCGCGATGAACTTCATCGGCGCGAAGTTCATCGGCATCGATACCGGGTTCGAGAACAACAATATCACCAACAACTCGAAAGAAGATTTCGAAGAGGTCGCCGCCGGCACCTTCTCGACCGATCAGAGCGGTGGATTTTTCCTGTATCATACCGATAACCCTAACGGGACCGGTATCTCGGAGCAGGTCGCCAATGCGGTCAAGGACCTGACCACCTATATCGACATGGACGTAACCACCGGCAAGATGTCCGATGAGCAGTGCAATGGCACCTCGGCGGCCGAATTCATCAAAGGGTCAACTACCGTCAAGGCCGATCCGATCGACGGCGTGGCGGGACAGGACGACACCACTTTCTTCTCGGTCAAACAGGGGACCATCGTATGGTTCGATGTCACCTTTTACAACGATTTCTGTAAGAACCAGACCAACGAACCGCTGTTGTTCGAAGCGTTGGTGACGGTCGTCGGCAACGGCTCGTATCTCTCGAGCCGGCTGGTCAACGTCATCGTGCCGCCCGCCATAGATTCGTAGGAGACACAGATAACGGAGGCTACCATGGGACGTTTTTCCGCTTTTTTTACCGTCGCGTTGATCGCGCTCTTTGTATGGCTGCCGTTCGGTTGTACCCCGACCGACAGCGGAGATCCGATCGCCGAGATAAACGAGCCCTGCACCGGTGACGGACAGGTCTGTAGTTGGGATCAGGGCCGCGTATTAAAATGTACGAACGGCGCCCTCGAGTTGTTCGAGGATTGCGATGCTCAAAGCAAGACCTGTAAGGAAGGCGCCTGTGTGGCCGACGAACAGGTGGGTGAGGATTGCACCGGTACCGGTTCGGCCTGTTCCGGCGACAAGATAGTCGTCTGCTCCGAGGGAAAATGGACCGAGACCTCCGACTGCGCGGCGCAGAACAAAGAGTGCGTCGAAGAATCGGGCGCGGCGGTCTGCAAAGACAAGCCGGTCATCGATGATGTGAAGCCCGACGACACCACCGACGATCCGGGCAGCGACGGAGAACCGACCGACGATCCGGCCAATGAAGGGACCAATCCCGACGATCCGACCGAAGGGGTCATTCCCGACAACGACAATACCGGCTGTGGTTGTGGCGACCCGAGCGGCGACGAAGACAGTGACGGCATCTCGAACGGTCTGGAAGGATGCGGCGACAGAGATAACGACGGTATGCCCAACTGTCTAGACACCGAGTCGGACGGCGACGGTATCCTCGACAGCGAAGAGGCGGGCAGCGATCCGGCCAACCCGGCCAATAACGACAAAGATGAGATCCCCGACTATCTTGACAAGGATTCGGACAACGACGGTCTGTCGGATAAGGACGAACTCATCGCCGGTACCGATCCGACCAAAAAGGATACCGACGGCGACGGTTCGGACGATCTGGCCGAGATAGTCTACGAGGAGAACAACCCGGGCGGCGCCGATCCGCTCGACGACCAGTCGAAGATACCGGACGGCATCTTCTATGTGGTCCTGCCCTATAATTCGCAGGAAGATGTTCAGCGGACGCTGGAATTCGACACGACCATCGAATCGATCGATGTCGCGATACTCGTCGATCGTTCCGGTTCGATGCAGGAGGAGATCGACAACCTCAAGAGCGAGATAAAGACCAAGATCATCGACGGTATCAAGAATACCATCACCATCAATACCGCTTTCGCCCTTGCGTGGTTCCAGTGGAGCCCGCCCTACGCGCTGGTCGAAGAGGTCACCACCAACGATACACAGGTCGCGGCCTCGGTCACCGATCTGGGCGATGCCGATGGTGACGACGAGATCATTCAGCCGGCACTCTACCTGTTGGCCAGCGGCGCCGAACTGCATGCAACGCTTGATGCATGTGTGCCCGGCTTCGGCGGCTGCAACCAGACCATGATAAAGGATGCGGTCTTCGATTTTGCGAAGAAGGACTGCACGGGCCAAGAGGGAAGTATCGGCGGCGGCTGTTTCCGTCCCAAATCGATGCCCATCTTCATCGCCATCACCGATGAGGCGTTCAAAGAGTGTCCGGTGATCGGTCAGGAGAATGCGTATTCTTCCTGCCGGTGGGCGGTCGGTGACCCGATAAACACCCCCGAAGCGATCGCCGCGATGAACGGCATCGGCGCCAAATTCATCGGCGTCGATTCAGGCTTTGACGACAACGGCACGGAGACCAACGAAGCCGAAGAAGGTTTCACGCAGGTCGCCGAACAGACCGGATCTCTCGACAAGAACGGCAAGCCCTTCATCACTCATACCGCCAACGCGAACGGTTCCGGCATGTCTGATCAGATCGCGCAGGCGGTCGTATCGCTGACCACCTACATCGACATGGATGTGACCACCGGCAGTATGTCGGAAGAGAATTGCGACGGCATCTCGGCCGCCGAGTTCGTGAAGTCCTCCACCACCGTCAAGGCCGAACCGGTCGACGGCGTGTCGGGGAGCGACGACACCACCTTCTTCTCGGTCAAACAGGGTACGAAAGTGTGGTTCGATGTCCGTTTTTACAACGACTTCTGCAAGAACACCATGCCCGAGCCGGTATCCTATCAGGCGCTCGTGACGGTGCTCGGCAACGGTTCCTATCTCTCGTCGCGCCTCGTGACGGTCATCATCCCGGCCTCCGACAATTCCTAGCGGTCCATGCGACCGCTTCTGTGCATACTGCTTCTGTGCCTCCTGTCGGTAACGGCGGAGGCACGGGAGTTCGTGTTCGACGGCACTCTTACGGTCTCCTGTTCCGCGCAGGCCGAAGCGGGCTGTGCGGCGCTGGCTCTTTTCCTGAAAAAGAGTGATGCCGGTGAAACGGTGACACCCCGCACCCAGAACGAGCTTTCCGTCGCCGAGAAAAAACGGCTGGCCGATATCCGGGCGCTTTACGACGGACTTTTAAAGAAGACAAAAACAACCGATATTTCTTCCGAAATAGCGGCGGCGGGGCTGTGTGTAGAGCTGGGGTTGACCACCGAAGCGACGCAGTATCTCGACCGTGCGGCGGTAAAAGCGCCGAAGAACGGGGCGTTGACCCTGTTCATTGCCAGAGCGAAGAAAATGCTCAATGATTGCGGCAAGTCGGACACCTGTCCGATCTTCTGATATTTTTAGGGAAGGGAGGATATCATGAACCGTTTCTTGCTTTCTCTCAGCGTGGTCGCGGCGGTGTCCGTTCTTCTATCCATCGGTTGTACGCCGACCGAAGAAGGGGCGCCCCTTGATGAAGAAGCGGGCGCCGATAATTCCCAGCTCGGCGATGCGATGACCGACGACCCGACCGAAGGTTTCATGCCCGACAACGACATGGCGGGTACCGCTTGTCCCGATGCGAACGGCGACGAGGATGAGGACGGTATCCCCAACGGCGTCGAAGGAGCGGGCGACCGTGACAATGACGGGGCGCCCAACTGTCTGGACACCGATGCGGACGGCGACGGCCTGCTTGACAGCGTTGAGGCGGGTTCCGATGCGACCGCTCCGGCCAACAACGATAAGGACGACACGCCCGATTTCCTCGACAAGGACAGCGACAACGACGGACTGGCCGACAAGGAAGAGGTGCAGGAGGGGACCGATCCGACCAAAAAGGACACCGACGGCGACGGTTCCGACGATCTGGCCGAGATCGTCTACAATGAGAACAACCCGGGCGGCGCCGATCCGCTCGACCCGAATTCCAACATCCCCGACGGCATCTTCTACGTCGTTCTTCCCTACAATTCTCAGGAGAACGTCCAGCGAAAACTCGATTTCGGCACCAACATCGACGCGGCCGACGTCCTTATATTCCTTGATAATTCCGGCTCCATGTCGGATGAGACCAACAACCTCAAACAGGGGATACAGACCGACATCATCGATCCGATAAAACAGTCGGTCGACGATGTTTCGTTCGGATTGGTCACCTATGGGTGGACGCCGGTATATCAGCTGTATCAGGCCATGACTCTGGATGCCGAAACGGTCAAGAATTCGGTCGCCGATGTCGCGGGCTGCACGGGGAGCGAACTGCCCACAGCGGCCTTTGTATATGCCGCCACCGGCGACCCGATGCAGCTAACGATACAGGGGTGCAACCCGATGAACGGCCAGTGCGGTCCCGGCGCGATGGGCGCTATACCCAATCCCGACGCCGTGCTCGATCTCCCCAAGATGGATTGTACCGGCGAATTGGGAAGCATCGGCGGCGTCTGCTTCCGCGAGAAGGCGATGCACATCTTCATTCAGATAAGCGACGAAAGCTACACCCAGTGCCCCGATCCGGCCAATTTCAAGAACTATAACGAATGCAAGACCGTGGCAGGCCATTTCCCCGACATCACCGAGGCGATAGGGGCGCTCAACAGCATCGGCGCCAAGTTCATCGGCATCGATACCGGCTTCGACGATGAGAACGGCGGCGAGACCACTTTCTGCAAAGACGATTATGCCATGGTTTCGGAGGCGACCGGATCGCTCGACGGCAACGGCAAGAACTTCAATTCCCACACCGGCAGTCCCGACGGCAGCGGACTCTCCTCCATGATCGCCGACGCGGTCGTGTCGCTGATGACCTACATCGACATGGATGTGACCACCGGGAGTCTCTCGGACGAACAGTGCGACGGCATATCGGCCGCCGAGTTCGTCGAATCGTCGACCGCCGTCACGGCCGACCCGCTCGACGGTGTTTCGGGGCAGGATGAGACCACCTTCTTCTCGGTCAAACAGGGGACGACGGTCACCTTCGATGTCCGGTTCTATAACGATTTCTGCAGGAACACCGCCCTTGAGCCGGTGACCTATCAGGCGCTGGTGACGGTGCTCGGCAACGGCTCCTATCTCTCGTCGCGGCTCGTGACGGTCATCATTCCCGGATCCGACAATTCCTGACGGGTTGAGAGAAAAGCTTAGTAATTACCAATGGTCGGGCCGTCGCCCCTTTTCCCGGTTGCTTCTTTTCAATAATAACGGTATGATGTCGGCACCAAAGGGGACGAATTCGTTCTATCCAAGATGGAGGGATAAGATGAGCAGAAGCGTGATGTTCCTGATGACCCTGTGTTTTGCGGTGATACTGCGCGCCGATCCGCCCGATCAGACCTATATCGCCTGCGATGCCGACAACGCCTGCCCCGCAGAGATGCAGTGCGTGAAGTTCGAGGATATGGAGACGCCGGTCTGCTGGCCCGCCGACAGCGATCCGTGCGAATACTGCGGTGAGGCCGACTGCGCGGTGATGGAATCGTATCCGCCGCAGGTACGGTGCAGTGAAGAGACCCCCGATGTCGATCCATCGCCCTGCGTGAGCGATATGGACTGCCCCGAGGGCTATGCCTGTTTCGACGGCTTCTGTGAGCCGACCACCGATCCGGTCGAAGAAAGGGTGAAGTGTGAGAACGAAGCAGGGTACTGCGAGATGGGCGATACGAGCGGTTACTGCCAGTGCGTGACCGGCGAAGGAGTCGGCTGGGCCGATGCCGGCGAACCGGTCAACCCGGACGACCCGACCACCGATCCCGGCGACGGCGACGGTGAGGTCCCGCCCCAGCCGTACTTCCTCCCCACGCAGGATGAATGCATGGTGAAGCTCGTCGAGACCTGCGGCGAAAAGGCGCCCAATATCGAACAGGAGTGCGGCGAGGAATTGTTCGGCGCCTGCCTTGACGCGGTGGAATGGGTCGAAGGGACCTGTTACGAGACGACGCTGACCGAAGAGGAACGGGCCGCCATCGCCGCTGGCGAATGGGTCGGCGACTGGTCGCTGATGGTCTATCAGTGCTGCAGTGAAACGACGATGGAAGAGATAGAGAGCGATCTGGGCGAACTCAAGGAGTGCATTGAGGCCGACGGGTGCGAAGAGTGCCTCGGCGGCGGCGAAGAGCCTCAGCCGGCGATCCCGTGTACCAGCGATGCCGATTGCGGCGGCGGACACTGCACCGACGGCACCTGCTACTGGACCACCGAAGGGGGAGAAGAGAGCACCACTAACCCGGCCGACGACACGGGGATCCCGGTAGGGGGCGACCCGGCCGCCGATCAGACCGGCGGCGAGGACTACACCAACACCGACGGCAAAGGAGCCGAATCGACATCGGGCCTGAAAGACGGTGCGCAGGACGGCTGTTCTCTGGTCCTGATCTAATAAAAATCCCGCATAAATCCCCCCTTATCCGTTGACTTTTCATCATCAAGCGGCTAGATTCGCCCCGAGGTGTAGCGATGTTGTGGATGATCACCGATCTCACCCGCACCCCCTCGGTATCGGCGACGGTCGAAAGCGTCGTCCGAGTCGCCGCGGCGGGCGTCGGCAAAGTAACTATCCGTAATGACGGGATATTCTGCGAAAAAGAGCTTTGCGCGGCGGTCGAACGGATCGCGGCGAAAGCTCCTCAACTTCAGATATTCGTGGCCGGGATGCCCGACCTTGCCAAGCGGTGCGGCGCCCACGGGATACATCTCCGCTCCGCCGAACTTTCCTGCATCTCCGCGACCCGCGCGGCGGCTCCCGACCTTGCCGTGGCGGTATCGACCCACACACCGGTCGAATTCGAACGGGCTTTCGGCTCCGGCGCGAACTATGCGTTCTACGCCCCGGTCTTTCCCCCTTTTTCAAAGCCCGACGACCGGCGGCCGACGGTGGCACCGGTGAAACGCAATGGACTCTTTCTTCTCGGCGGGATCGACCGCGGTCGTGCCGAGGGGCTGATACGGCAGGGCTTTTACGACCTTGCCGCGATATCTCTTTTTTATAGCCAAACGGCCGTCGATGATGTACAGTACCTTTCGCGCTTGTTGAACGAGGTAGCTCATGAAGACCCATACCCAGCTTGAAGCGGCCCGCGCCGGGAAACTTACCGCTGAATTGAAAACAGCGGCGGCGGCCGAACGGATGGATGCCGAAGAGATGCGGCGTCGCGTTGCGGCGGGACGCATCGTCATCTGCAAGAATACGATCCACGATATCGCGCCGCTCGCCATCGGCGAAGGGTGCCGCGTGAAGACCAACGCCAACATCGGCACCAGCGAGGATGTCAATTCGCTCGAGGAGGAACTCGAAAAGGCGCGCATCGCCGTCAAATACGGCGCCGATGCCATCATGGACCTTTCGACCGGCGGTGACCTCACGCTGACCCGCAAAAAGATCATGGCGGTCGCTCCCATCGCCATCGGCACCGTGCCGATCTATCAGGCGATCGTCGACAATGTCCGGACGCGGAAGAAGTCGTTCGCCGAGATGACGGCCGACGAGATGTTCGCCGCGATCGAACAGCAGGTGAAAAGCGGCGTCGATTTCATCACGGTCCACTGCGGCATCAACCGCCACCTGCTCGACGGTCTCCGCGATAACGGCCGGCTCATGGGTATCGTTTCGCGCGGCGGCTCGATCACGGCCCGCTGGATGGCGCACCACGACGCCGAGAACCCGCTCTTCGAACAGTTCGACCGTCTCTTGGAGATAGCCCACGCTTACGACTGCACCCTGTCGCTCGGCGATGGCCTGCGTCCCGGCGCCCTTGCCGACGCCACCGACCGCGCCCAGATTGAGGAACTCATCACTCTCGGCGCTCTCACCGACCGGGCCCGTGCCGCCGGGGTTCAGGTGATGATCGAAGGGCCGGGCCATGTGCCGCTGAGTCAGGTCGTCACCAATATGCAGCTCCAGAAATCGCTCTGCAAAGGGGCGCCGTTCTATGTGCTGGGGCCGCTCGTTACCGATGTGGCGCCCGGCTACGACCATATCACCTCGGCCATCGGCGGGGCGCTCGCCGCGATGAGCGGCGCCGATTTCCTCTGCTATGTGACGCCGGCCGAACATCTGTCGCTCCCGACGGTCGATGATGTGAAGGAGGGGGTCATCGCGGCGCGGATCGCCGCCCATGCGGCCGACATCGCCAAGGGCTGGCCCGGCGCGGCGGAATGGGACCGCGAGATGTCCACGGCGCGGCGCAAACTCGACTGGGAGGCGCAGGAGCGGCTGGCGATAGACCCGGAGAAAGTGCGGAAATACCGCGACCGGCGCGGCCCGAAGGCCGACACCGAGACCTGTTCGATGTGCGGCGACCTCTGCGCCGTCAAGAACTTCAACGACGCCGAAGAAAAGCTGAAGAATAAACGCTAAAGGGAGATGCCGCATGAGTGGAGATGCCTACCGGAAAGCGGGGGTCGATATCGAGGAGGGTAACCGCCTCGTCCCGATGCTGAAAGAACTGGTCAAGAAGACCCACCGCCCCGAGGTGCTCGCCGGTATCGGCGGCTTCTCGGCGATGGTGACCATTCCCGAAGGGATCAAGACCCCGGTGCTCGTGAGCGGCACCGACGGGGTCGGCACGAAACTGAAACTCGCCTTCATGGCGAAAAAATATGACACCATCGGCATCGACCTGGTCGCGATGTGCGCCAACGATGTGCTGGTGCTCGGCGCCGAACCGCTCTTCTTCCTCGACTACTTCGCCACCGGAAAACTGTCGGCCGACACTGCGGCGCTCGTGGTCAAAGGTATCGCCGAAGGCTGTGCGCAGGCCGGTTGTGCGCTGGTCGGCGGCGAGACGGCCGAGATGCCCGACTTCTACCCCGAGGGCGAATTCGACCTCGCCGGCTTCTCGGTGGGCGTCGTCGATAAGGATAAGATCATCGACGGGACGAAGGTCGCGGCGGGCGATGTGCTCGTCGGCATTCCGTCGAGCGGTGTCCATTCCAACGGCTATTCGCTCGTCCGCCACATCCTCTTCGCCCAGCACAAACTGGCGATAGACACCCGCATCCCCGAACTCAACGCGACGGTAGCCGATGTCTTCCTGAAACCGACCATCATCTACGCGAAGCTCATCAAGGAACTGCTCAAGAAAGTGCCGGTCAAAGGGATGGTCCACATCACCGGCGGCGGCTTCTACGACAATATCCCGCGCGTCGTCCCCGAAAGTCTTGCGGTCGAGATACACGGCGACTGGCCCATTCTGCCGCTCTTCCACTGGCTCAAGAAGGCGGGCAATGTGTCGGAGCAGGAGATGTTCACCGTCTTCAACTGCGGCGTCGGCTATGTCTGCGTCGTCGACAAGGCGCATGCCGCCGAAACGGCGAAGATCACCGGCGGCCATATCATCGGCACCGTCGTGAAACGCGATACCGACGCGGTCATCTTCAAGAAAAAGTACTTCTAGGAGGGCCCCATGCGCTCGTTCATAGTGCTTGTTCTCTCGTGCTGTTTCCTGTTCGCCTGCACCAAAAAAGAGGCGACGGACGGTCCGGTGCCGATGACCCAGCCGAAACTTCCGGAGTCGATCGAAGAGGTCGACAAGGCGCTGGAGCGGGACCTCACCGATACCGATTTTCAGAAGGGGAAGAACCTTCACGGCATCGTGATGAAGTCGCTGGTCACCGGCAAGACGCTGAATTTCGCCGACTACAAGGGAAAGAAGATCATCGTCGATTTCTGGTCGAGCTGGTGCATCCCCTGCATCGAGATGTTCCCCGATATCGAGAAGATAAAGAAGGAATATGAGGACGGCAAGGGAGAGGTCAAGGTCATCTCGATCAGCGTCGATCCGATGCCGGGCAAGGTGCTGGAGATAGCGAAGGAGAAAGGGATCACCTTCGAGGTCATTCAGGCGCCCGAATCGCTCCAGAACGCCGGTATCCTGCTTCCCTTCACCGCCTTCGCCGACGAGAACGGCCTCATCACCGAGACCACCAACGGCAAGCATTCGTACGCCGATATCAAGAAAACAGCGGGACTCAACTGATAGCATCCGTCGAAGATCGCGCTCTTTACTTTCATTCCTCTCGTGGCTATAATCGCGACATGAGAAATCAATACCTCACCCGGCGTTGCCGCCCTCTCAACCTCATCCTTCACCTTCTCCGATGCGGAGAAGGACTGTGTCACCCTCTCCACACTGGAGAGGGTCGGGGTGAGGTTTTAAATGGAGAGGGCGATACCGGGCGTGATAAATCTCGCCCCTACATCTGCGGTTGGAGAGCCCCCTTGTCAAGGGGGGTGTGGGGGGTTTTGCTCCTATTTCTTACCGCCTGCACCTCTCACACCGCCAAGAACGATGCCGACGCGGTGGTGCCCGACGGCAATGTGCCGACAGTTGACGATGCCGTCGAGACAGAAGCCGACGACTTCATCTTCGTCGGGGCGGACGAGATCATTCCCGATGCCGATACCGCCGAACCTGACTGCCCTCCGCTTGCCACGGCCCAATTCCCTTATTATCAAAACGATGGCACCATCCACTTCTGTCGGAAATGCGATCTGCCCGCGAAAACGGATGATCCTCAATGTGTACGGAATTTGTGGAGCGCTGCCAATCAGAAAATGTCTGGAGCCCATCCTGAAGTAGATTGTTCTCCCTATCCGTGTGTTGTTGAAGGAATGAAACCTTTTGTCTTCCCCAATGATGTGCCTGACAGTGAATGCGATATAAACATTCAACCAAACGATGATGTGGAAAGGAACTACTATATTGAGAATGGCAAGGTGTTTTTTATGTTGGTTAGACACCTCACAGATGAAAGTTATCCATTCCAATATCCATGCGCTATCTCTGTCACCGAATTCGATATTGCTAGTCACGAATATAGGATAATTGCTCCGTCAGTCTCGGCCTTTGCTAATTATAAAAACGGCACCTATTACTTCATTGCTAAAGACTATAATAATGTTAAAGATCTCAATAGCTTTAAGAGTGCCAATGATTATTTGATATCTTACACAAATCAGGCTGGATATCGGGTCATATACAACAAGCCGCTACAAGATAGAATGTGGTTTCCCTATGTAGGAAAGAACTGGCTTTTTATAAGCATTGCAGAAGATGAAGGTGGCCAATTCAAACAACTTTATGCCAAAATTGGGACCTGGCAATGGCATGAGATCGGAATAAATGCGGTCTACAGCTACGCTTCCATCTCCGGCGACATGATGGCTCTTTCCGGCGATCAGACCTACTATACCGGCTATGTCTGCGATCTATCAAAGTTACCCAAATCGGTTTCCGACTGTAGGAAAGTGGGCGAGAGCGGAGAGCTGATTTACTCGGTAGAAATCGATGCGAATGACCCGCAACGGTTTATATACACGACCGTAGATCCCGATGCTCCCGAAAAAACGGCAAAATTCTTCGAAATCAAATCATCCAATGGTACTTGGACAAGGACGGAATACCTGCCGACATCTGTGGAACCGCAACATATTGTGATGGCCCCCAACATGGTAAAAGGGGACCTAATGACCTACAATGAATTGCTCCCCAGCACAAATCCCTCTTACAGTTATGATTCCAAGATCTGTTACTATCGTTTTAGTACAAAGAAAAGCCATTGCATGGAGAGGTGGAACAATCCTTCTTCCAATACCTATGATATGACTAGGAGCAAATTTGATGGATACTATCTTACTTGGATGAGATATAATATTCCGAGAGTTCAAATGCGAGATATGCAGTGTTACTGTAAAAAAGCTCCAGCGAGTTGCCCGTTCGAGGGGTTAAAGTAACCCATTTTATTCGTTACATAAAACGCATTTTGCGCCAGACCAGAGGAAATTCTTGCCTTTGGATAAAAACGGAGTATCTTCCCGTATGGTTGGATAAAACGGGAGGACGCTGGTGGCTGACGCAGTAGCGCGAATGTTGAAAATGGACCTCACTCCGGGACAGTCGGCCTTTCTCTGGGGAGCCCGAAAGACCGGCAAAACCTCACTCTTGCGCCAATTGTTTCCCCGGAGCGCGGTATTCGACTTTCTGCAGACCGATCTCTATCTTGCCTGTCTGAAACGGCCGATGGCCTTCCGGGAGTATGTGCTGGCGTTGCCGGCCGGGAAAAAAGAGTTGCCCATCGTGGTGGATGAGGTTCAGAAGGTCCCGACGGTGCTCGATGAGATACACTGGCTGATAGAGCACGAAAAACTTTCCTTTGTGTTGTGCGGGTCGAGTGCGCGCAAGTTGAAGCGGGGTCACGCCAATATGCTGGGCGGACGGGCGTGGCGGTTCGAGTTGTTCCCGCTGGTGAGCCGCGAACTGCCCGACCTCGATCTCCAGCGGGCGCTCGATCAGGGCCTCATTCCCTCTCATTATCTGGCCGAGCCGCGTTCCGCGCGGCGGTCGCTCAAGGCTTACTTGCAGGACTACCTGAAGCAGGAGGTGATGGACGAGGGGTTGGTGCGGAACATGCCCGCCTTTTCGCGGTTCTTCGATGCGGTCGGCTTTTCGCACGGCGAGATGGTGAACTATGCCAACATCGCGCGCGACTGCGGTATCGACGCGAAAACGGTGAAGGAATATTATCAGATACTGGTCGATACCTTAGTGGGAACGATGGTGGAGCCCTTCTCGCGCCGGCAGGGTCGTCAGGTCATTACCAAGACACCGAAGTTCTATCTGTTCGATGTGGGGGTGGCGAACACCATGTGCGGCCGGAATATCGCGCAACTGCGCGGGGCCGAATTCGGGAAGGCGTTCGAGCATTTCATATTCATGGAACTTCACGCCTACCGGAGCTACGCTGAAAAAGAGTTCCGCATCAATTACTGGCGTACCAAGACAGGGGCTGAGGTCGATTTCATTTTGGGCGAAGGAGCGGTCGCGCTGGAGGTCAAGAGCGGCGAGCAGGTACGGAACGACGAACTCTCTTCCCTGCGGGCATTCGCGGCGGAATATAAGCCGAAACGGACCATTCTGGTGGGGACCGAGGCGCTGGCGCGGAAGGTGGGCGATATCGAGATCATCCCGTGGCGCGCGTTTTTAGAACAGTTGTGGAACCATGAGGTCATATAGGGAAAAACCAACGGATCATAAGAGGAGTAGCGCATGAAAGTTCTGGTCATCTTCGTCTCCTGCCTCCTGCTCATCGTCGCCTGCGGCGGCAAGACGACCCAGCAGAAACAGGCCGACCGCAATCTTGCACTGTTGCAGGAAAGCAGCGCCGACCCCGACTTCGTGAAAGGGCGGTCGCTCGTGATGGAGGAGAAGTACGCCGAGGCGGAACCGATCCTCGCGAAAAGCGCCGATCCCGAAGCGATCTTCTTCCGCGCGCTGGCGCTCCAAGGCATGGGTAAGGCCGACGACGCAGCGGGCCTCTTCGCGGTCTGCATCCAGAACGGCATCCAGCCGGTCGAATCGCTCTACAATCTCGGCCTGATCGCCTACGAAACGGGCGACAAGGAGTCGGCTGCGGCCCGCATGAACGAAGTGCTGGGCAAAGCGCCGGAACACGCCGGGGCGCACTACTTCCTCGCCTCGGCCGCCTACGAGAAGAACGACATGGCGATCGCCGAGAAACATTTCCGCGCGGCGGCCAAAAGCATGCCGCGTAACGGCGCCGCGTGGGAAGGGCTCTTCTACGCGCTGGTCACACAGGATAAGTTCGCCGAAGGATGGGAGTTGCGGGAGAATCTTGACCTTACCGCAGGCGACAATCTGGCCAATCTCCTGCTCGTTGGCGAAAAGCTCGGCAAGTCGGCCGAAGCGCTGGCGCTCATCCCGGCAGGCGACCCGAACGATGCGGTGAAGCTCCAGCGGATAGTGCTCATCGCGCAGACAAGCGGTCTTGCCTCAGCGATCGCCGAGGCCGACAAGTTGCCGAAAGAACTTGCCGAAACGGCGGGCTTCGCGGTGCTCGACCGTGGCGTCGAGGGGACGCTCGAATGGCTCGTCTCGAAGATGAGCGACGGCAAAGTGATGCTCACCTGTACCGCCGGCAAAGAGGCGAAACCGGTGCTCCACGAACTCACCGTGAACGCATCAGGCGTCACGGCACTGAAGAAGACCTACACTTCCGATACATTCCGCGCCGCCGTTCCGGCCATCTGTCAGGGAAAATAGTCCGTATTCTCCCTCGCCCGTTTTCGGGAGAGGGCTGGGGTGAGGGTATTGCGAAGGAAGGCGTTCCTTATTTCCCCGGCCAGATCTGATCGGTCTCCAGCAGGTATTGATTGAGGTATATCTCGCGCAGCGCGCCGCGCCACCGGTCGATGAGCGACGGATCGGTCGTCGCGATGATGTTGTCGTCCTCATGCGGATCACGTTCGAGATCGAAAACATACTCTTCACCGTCGCGGACATGGCGGACATATTTGAACGGATATTCCACCACGCCGAGGAAGGTGCCGTTGTAGGGCTGGATGAGAAGCACCGGCCGGCCCGGCTCTTTCGGATGGAGCATCGATTGGCCGCGGAAATGATGCTTCGCCGGTGTCAGGCCGATGATGTCGAGTATCGTCGGGGCGATATCGATCTGCGAGTAAGCGGCGTCGGTGATGCGCTGCGGCGCGACCACTCCCGGATAGATGAGCAGGAACGGCGTGCGGAAGAACTCCTCAAAGTAGTAAAGTTCGTTGTGTTCATACCCGTGTTCCGCCGTGGTGAAGCCGTGGTCGCCGGTGATGATGACGATACTGTCCTTGAGATAGTCGCGCTTTTTCAGCTCTTCAAAGAAAACGGTCAGATGCTGGTCGGAAAGATGTATCGTATTGGCAAAATTCTCGGCCATATCCTGTGGGTCGGGATAGATGTGGCGGAGCTCCTGCGGCGTTTTGTTGAACTTCATGTGATTCATCACGGTGTGAAGCAGGACGAACAGCGGCTTTTTTCCTGATACCACCTCGTCACGGGAGTCGAGATGCTCGAAGAAGCGGCGGTAGAAGAGCTGATCCTCGATACCCCAGCCCCAACTTTGAGAAGCTTCGCCCGCTTTTAACACCTCGTGTATCGAGAAAGCGCGGTCGAACCCGTTGTTCAGCGCGAACACGCCGGTGTTGTCGAAGGTGACGTTCTTGTAGGCTTTCACGAACCAGCTGGTATAGCCATTGTCGCGCAGCAGCGCCGCCAGCGAAAGAAAGCGGTTGTCGGCATGACGGATGAATTCTTTCTGGCGCAGGCTCGGCAACAGGGAAAAGAGCGTCGCGAACTGGCCTTTCGACGACTGTACCGTATTGCCGTAGAAGTGATCGACATACAGTCCCTGCGGGATGAGCGATGCGAACACCGGCATGATATCGAGCCCCGCCGGGTTCTTCTGTTCGATGAAGCGCGGGTTGAACGACTCTATCTCGATGAGGAAAATGTGCGGTGTCCGTACGGGGGTGGTCGGCGCCGCCTCGGTCACGGCGAAGGGATAGGTGCCGGCCGGATATTGGTCGGCGAAGCGGTACTGGTCGGCGGTGCGATGAAAGGTGACTATCGAACGGAGGAACTGACCTATCTGGTCATGTGGCGCGAGGTTGGCGGTCGTCAGCGCGACATAGGCGCAAAGCGCCGCGGCGCCGATCGCGATGCGTCTCCACGAAAAGGGGAAGGGGGCAAAAAAGGCGGTGTTGAGCGGCTTCCAGAAAAGGGCGAGAGCGATGTAGCCGCCGAAGAAGATGAGCGGCAGCGCCCCGATGCTCTCGAAGATGATCACCAATGCCTCGATATTGAAGGTGGCGTCGGAGTTGTAGGCCATCACCGAAAAATCGAACGGCGTCTTGGTGACGAAGTGGTAGCCGGTCAGACACTGATAGAAACCCATCACGAAAAGGAGGAGTATGCCGCGCAGGCGGTTCAGCGGCGAGAACAGGTGCAACACCGCCACCATGAGCGTTGTGAGAGCGAGCCAGCTCAGGATCACCAGATGAGGCGACCGCCACGCGTCAAAGAACGGATCGACCCCCGACCGGGCATTGACGTAGAACATATCGGTGAAGAACAGGAAGGCGATCACGGCGAGCGGCACCCGGCGGTCTATCGGCGGCATCGTAAGCGGGGTCGTTCTCACCGGTCCTCCTCGGTCACAGGCCTCTTAACGATACTCACGGCATGTCCGTAATCAAGTCTTTATATGTGCGCGCAGGTCCCGAACCGTTTAGTTGATTTATCCCGAGTGGCCGGTATAATGCCTTCGTTCTTTGATGAGAAGGGAGCGCTGTGATGGCCGACGAATTGAAACGGGATAAAGAAGATGTCATCTATACGCGAAGCGCGAAGCGCATCGATATAGAACTTGAGGTCTCCTTCGAGGTCGTCGAGGGCGGGCCGCACGAATTCTACACCGGGATCACGCAGGATGTTTCGCACGGCGGTATCTTTCTGGGCACCCACCAGACGATGCCGATCGGCCACAAGATGCATCTGACCTTCATCCTTGCGAATCGCGAGATCAAGGCACATGCCGAAGTGGTCTGGTTGCGCGAGTCGAACACGACCGCCGCCGGCATCCAGCCCGGCATGGGTCTGCGTTTTATCGAGATCGCCGAAACGGACCGCAAATTCATAGAGGAATACGCGGCACAACGTGAAACCATATATTACGACGACGATAAGTGATCCGGGATAACCCAAAGGGAGGAAACAGATGAGGACCATCATGATCGGACTTACCCTCATGGCGCTTTTCGGCGCCTGCTCGTCGGCCGCGCCGCAAGGAGAGGCGGCTCCGCAGAAGGATCGTTCGGCCATCCCCGACAAATACAAATGGAATCCGTCGCACATCTACGCCGAACCGAAGGACTTCGAGGTCGAATTCGAGACCGCCAGCAAGCTCATCCTTCAGCTCAAAGGCTTTGCCGGGACGCTTGCCAACAAGGACAGCGCCCGTGCCACCCTCAAGGCCTACTTCGAGTGTATGCGGTTGGTCTATAATCTGGACACCTACGCCGGACGGCTTAAGGACAGCGACATGAACGTCGCCGACAACCAGAAGCTCGCCGGTCGCGTCGAGACGCTCTACACCTCGTTCGTATCGGCCGCCAGTTTCCTCGAACCGGAACTGCTCGCCCTGCCCGAAGAGACGGTGAAGGACTACCTCGCCGACGAGTCGTTCAAAGATTTCCGCCGCGCGATGAATGAGATCGTCCGCTGGAAATCGCATACGCTGACCGCCGCCGAGGAGAAGGTGCTCGCCGAATTCACCGCCGTCGGTTTCGCCCCCTACGAATCGTACATCACCTTCACCACCGCCGACATGGTGCGTCCCGAAGTGACCCTGTCGACCGGCGAAACGATACGGCTCGATGACCCGATGTATGTCAAATACCGTACGATGCAGAACGGCGCCGACCGGAAACTCGTCTTCGAGAAATTCTGGGAGAACTACGGCCTGTATAAGAACACCTTCTCGAAAACGCTCACCTACCAGACCAAATACTATGTCACCGAAGGGAAGGTGAAGAAGTTCGGTTCTTCGCTTGAAAAGGTCCTCTTCACCAAGGAACTGCCGCCCGATTTCTACACCATGCTCATCGGCCACATCCACTCCATACTGCCGGCGCTCCATGAATATATGGCGCTCAAGAAGGAGATACTCGGTGTCGATAAGGTCCGTTTTCAGGACATGTATGTGCCGCTCACCCAGAGTGGCTACACCGAGGAATATTCCTTTGAGAAGGCGGGCGACATAGTTAATGCGGCGGTCGCGGTGATGCCCGAAGAGTACAAGGAGGCAATGAAGACCGGCATGACCCCCGGCAGCGGCTGGATCGATGTCTATCCGTCGAAGGGAAAGGCCGACGGCGGCTACTGCACCGGCGGTTCCTATTCGACCCACCCCTTCATCCTGCTTAACTGGACCGATGATTATGATTCGCTTTCGGTGCTCGCCCATGAGATGGGGCACGGCATGCACTCCTATTTCTCCAACAAATATCAGCCGTTCCCGAACGCCGACTACAATCTGTTCAATGCCGAGGTCGCCTCGATCTTCAACGAACAGCTCCTCACGGCGCACCTCCTCAAGAACGCGAAAAGCAACGACGAGAAGATCTTCCTGCTCGACAACTTCATCGAAACGGCGCGCGGCACCGTCTTCCGCCAGATGCTCTTCGCCGAGTTCGAGAAACGGTTCTATGATGTGGTCGAGGCGGGCACCCCGCTGACCCCCGACGTGATGAACAAGATGTACAAGGAGATCAACGAAGAGTACTACGGCGCCGCCAAGGGACTTTACGAGATGGAGGACCGCTACGCCGTCGAATGGTCCTATATCCCCCATTTCTATTACAATTACTACGTGTTCCAGTATGTCGTCGGCTTTGTCGGCGCATTGACCATCGCCACCAAGATACTCGACGGAAGCCTTCCGGCGCAGAAGTATGTCGAGGGGATGCTCATGGCGGGTGGTTCGAAATCGCCGCTCGATATCTTCCGCGACGCGGGGCTGGATATGACCAGCGACGAGCCCTACAAGCTCACCGAGAAGATATTCAAGGAACGGATCGCCGAGCTACGGAAACTGCTCCTTGAGCAGAAAGCGGCGAAGAAGTAACGTACAGGACCTCATGCAACAGACCGGGACCGTAAACGATCCTCGTGAACGGGAACGGGCCTTTTTCTGGTTCCTGATCTCCAATGCGTGCATTTTTTTCCTGATCTACCTTTTCAACCTGAACAGCATCCTGATGATCGCGAAGAATGCCGCAACGACCCATGACCAGATCGTTTCGACCATTTATCTGTTCGCCTTCTGCGCCCTTATCGCTCTGCTGCCCCTGCCGTTGCTGCTGGCCGTGTCGCGGCTGTTTGCCCGGTGGCGGCCGGCGTCCCGTATCGTCGGGGCGGTGATCGCCGTCGGCGCCATTTTCTGGATCTATCTTTTCTTCGGCATCATCATCTCCGACATCAAGACCTATCAGATCATCGGGGTCCATATCTACAGCGGTTTCATCATGGATGCGCTCCGCAACGCCGGCGGGATGCAGAATGATATCCATCTCAGTACCGCGACCATCCTGTCTATCGTCGGTTTCTTCGGGGCACTGCTCATCGCCGAGGTGTTCTGGTACCGTTTTCTGCTCCGGCGACTGCCCCGGGCGGGAGAGCGGATCGGCCGCTTTCTGCGCCGTACGGCGCTACTCTACCTGCTCCTTTCGCTGCTGTCGATCGGCACCATAGGGCTCCTTCTGACCCACAAGACCCCCTATTTTCTCAACAATATGGGGCTGGAGGATGTTCTCCCGTTCTATAATGCCGAATTCCACTATCTCTACCGCTCCCGTTCTCTGGCGGTCGACTATCCTGCGCTTTCCGATCCGGCGCCGCAGCTTGCCAATAAGAAGAATGTGATGATGGTCCTGGTGGAATCCTATCGTGCCGATGTCTTTACCGATGACCTTTCGCCCACCATCATGAGTTTCATCCGGGAGCAAGGGGGAATAACGAGCGCCCACCATTTCTCCTCCTGTCACTCCACCTCGTGCGGGACCTACAGCTATCTGTCGGGCATCCACTCGTATGTCATGGATTATCTCAATGACCGGCGCCAACCTTTTGCATCGCTCGAACTGCTTCGCCGCAACGGCTACGCCATCTACGGTGCCTCGGCCTCGATGCTGAAGAATTATTCAAAACACCTCACCCCGATATTGAAAGGGTTCGACCAGTATCGCGAATTCCTCGGTCCCGATCCGATCGCCAACGAATACGAGATGCAGAGATGGATCGATGAACTGATCCACAAGCGGCATCCGGCGGGAAAGCCCTTCTTCCTGTTCGTGTTCGTCAACGCGACCCATCACAACTATCATTATCCGCCCGAATTCGAAACGTTCACCCCCGTCATGGCGGCCGACTACAACCATTTCCTTGGTTCCGGTCGGTTGGCCGCTCATAAAGATGAGATATTCAACCGCTATAAGAACAGTGCCCGCTTCGTGGACCATCTTTTCGGCCGATTGACGACCATTTTCCGGCAGGATATCTCCGCGGGGACGCTGGCCTTCTCTTTTGCCGGCGACCACGGCGAAGAGTTCTGGGATCAGGGTTCGCTGGGACACGCGACGGCGAAGCTCATCCCCCCGCGCATCGCTACGCCGTTGCTTATCTATCTTCCCGGTGTTCCCGCCGCACAGGTGCCGCTGTCGGGCCACGTCGACGTGTTCTCCACCCTTCTCGATTATCTGCAACCGCCCGAAGAGTTCGCTCTGTCCCGCTATCTCGACGGCGTATCGCTCCTGCGGCCGCTCCCGGCCGACCGTTCGGTCATCGTTTCGGGGTACGGTTTTCCGGGCCGCGAGAGTAAGATCGCACTGGCGACCACCGACGGGATAGTGGTGCTGGAGAAGAGCGATCGCATCATCGGCGCCCAGAACACCTTTACCACCGTCAGCGTGACCGATCTGTCCAGCAGATCGCTTCCCGCCGTGCCGCCGTCGCTTTTACGGGCGGAAGAACGGCTGGATACGGAGCTCAAGAAATATTTTATATCGCCGTCCGGCCCGAACGGACAGCCATAGGGAATTTTGCTTTTGCCGGCGAAAGCGGTATCATCCTCCGGTGCGGTCGATACCGCCGTATCCGACACCCGCGAAACAGGTGACGCATGAACGATCCGCTCCGCACCCTATCGGTCATCGTGCCGGTCTATAACGAGGAGGAGAATGTCGCCGAACTGCATCGGCGCATTGTCGCGGTCCTCGGTACCCTGCCGCAGGAATGGGAGATCATCTATGTCGACGACGGCTCGCGCGACGGCAGTTTCGATCTGCTCCGCGAAGTGGCGGCCGACCTTCCGCGGGTGAGATTACTCCGCTTTATGCGCAACTACGGGCAGACCGCCGCCATTGCCGCCGGCATCGACCACGCACGGGGCGAGATCGTGGTGTTCCTCGATGCCGATCTGCAGAATGATCCGAAGGACATCCCGATGCTCCTTGCCAAACTGGCGGAGGGTTATGACGTGGTGAGCGGCTGGCGTGCCCACCGACAGGATACCTTCATCAACCGCAAGCTCCCATCGATGATCGCCAACGGCCTCATCTCGTGGGTGACCGGGTGCCATCTGCACGATTACGGTTGTACCCTCAAGGCCTATCGCCGTGAATTCCTGAAAGGCTTCACGCTCTACGGCGAGATGCACCGGTTCCTCCCCGCCTATGCCTATCAGAACGGTGCCCGTATCACCGAACTGGCGGTCGACCACCATCCGCGGACCCGCGGCGTGTCGAAATACGGCATCGAACGGACCTTCAAGGTGGTGCTTGATCTGATAACCGTCAAATTCATCAGCACCTATGCCCATAAGCCGAGTTATCTGTTCGGCATGGTCGGGATGGCACTTATCGCGCTGGCGGTGTTGCTGGTCGGCTACCTCGTCGTGATGAAGCTGGCGGTCGGCGCGTCGCTGATCGAATCGCCGCTCCTTCTTATGTCGGCGATGTTCGTGATACTCGGCGTACAGTCGATATTCCTCGGTCTTATCGCAGAACTCTTAATGCGCACCTACCACGAATCACAGGATAAACCCACCTACCGCATCAAGGAAACGGTCAATCTGCCGGGAACCAAATAGGATGTGCGGTATCACCGGATTTGTCGGAACGGGAACACGTGACGACATCCGCCGGATGACCGGCGCGTTGGAACACCGCGGTCCTGATGCCGAGGGTTTCTGGCACGATCCGGCCGAAGGGGTATTCTTCGGGCACCGCCCCCTCTCCAT
>Ga0074195_1002274_pt1 | contig 22220 bp, 28 predicted proteins | sample EPASupsiteHSE623_FD_64525 | JGI IMG/M metagenome (GOLD analysis project Ga0074195, IMG submission 64525) | Bioremediated contaminated groundwater from EPA Superfund site, New Mexico - Sample HSE6-23 | ecosystem: Environmental > Aquatic > Deep subsurface > Groundwater > Contaminated ...
ACTGCACTGCTCATTCGGACATGCTACATCTAAGAATCGAGGCTTTGGACCTCTTTTTCCCATTTTGCTACACCCCGCGTAGCATATATGAATAGGATATATAAATAACAGCCGATTGCAGAACCACGACCAAAAATTCACTAGGCTTGAGAATAAATTATAGGACTGTCGATGGTACTTTCGTCTAATGTATTGGCCGCGATTTGATGCGATCAGATATGGAATAAAAAGAAGACGATCATAATGCGCGAGATTCTGTCAAAGCCTACGCTGCAAAAAAAAATGGCGCATATCCGAGACCAATTTGAACCATTCATGTGACTATTGGCGACAACGCGATCTAATATTCCTTCCGCATGGAGGCATGGCAAAGGACCGCATCCACCTTTCGCCCCCGCCTTCCAAACCTTTGTTCTGCTTGACAGTGCGACTCGCTCCGAGCCCTGGACCTGGGCAGCGGATGTCCTAGCCCACGAGCGGCCGCCCGGCGAGCGCGCACTACCGCACATCGGCGAGTTGAAAGCATCAGGCATCCCGGATGTGCAGCGACAGCCAAGAGGCCCGGCCAACCTGTCCGGCAACCGACGGGCTACGCTCGACCGGATTTCCGGCAGGCATCCACGCCGCCCAAGTTGTCTCTATTCCAGGACCTGGGCTGCGGTGCGGATTTAGGGTTGCTAAATGGAAGGAAGAATGATAATTCTCTCAACTATTAAATGGATTCTCGCTGATGGAGAACACGTACTTGCCGAGCGCATATCCATTTGGGTGAATCATCATAATTATCTCATTCGAGTTTCCGTCATAGGTGATATCTATCGTTCCCTCCGCGGGTTCCCATCCCGCCGGACGACATGGATCATCTCTACTGCATGTCCATCTCCTTCCATCATAAGAAACGCTGCCCATAGTACCGCTAAACTGATAATCAACACCGTCTATACACCATGTTTCATATTGTGAATCGCCTACGGGAACACCACAACGAGCATCTCCATAAATAGATCCTTCTATATTATTCCCGTCCACAATCAAAGTAGCATGAGCCCAATCGTTCTCTAGATCGTACTTCTTGGCTTCTGCGGAAAATGCTAAACCCGCCAGCAAAGTTAAGATGATTAATAGTAACCCCACATTTTTTATATCCATGAAATTTATATCTGTATTCAATGTATTAATTTTTTTCTCAGAAGTCCACGATAAGAAGTGCCATTCTAAGCGGGATATCCGCCACGGCCCACGAGCGACCGCCCGGCGAGCGCGCACGACCGAAATTCCGATACCTAGAGCCCAACGATGTACCTTTGAAGACCGCATCCCAAGTCCATGGAGGGACCAAGAAAAGAAGTCGAAGGCATTATTGGAAATGAGGCCGAAAAATCTAAAGCATGATAATTCGTATCGGGATCTAGGCCATGCCCTACACTGCGATCTTCCTGCCAAAGGCTGAAAAATATCTGGTAAAGCTTGATCAGGACACCTACGAGCAGATAGAAGAGCATTTAGGGGAGCTGAAGAAGAATCCCTATAAGCGCCGCCCACTCGCAGATATCAAGAAGCTTGGCGGCTTCAAGTCGCCGGCTATGTATCGAATGAGGATCGGACGGCAGCGATTGGAATACTTCGTTGATGAATCCGAGAAGGTAATATACATCACCAAGGCCTTTCCTCGATCTGGGGATTCAGATTACCGATGAAGGTATATATTAAAAACAACTTAAATATGCCAGGTGGTTCTTAAGATGGCAGCCGTCGTGAAAGTAAAAGAAGAGAAGATAGATTATAGCGAGGCGGCATACGTTGATTCCCAATACGAGTATTTGCAGAAGCACAAATCCGAGGGAATCACATTAGAGGAATTACGACGTCGGCGCGCCAGCCAACGACTGAGCTAACTCTTTTTCTAACGCTAAGAAAACTAATCCGATAATGCTTTTGGTTGACTTTGCTCACGAACTGCTACCCAGCGAGCATGCGCAACGAAGACTATTTGGATCTCTTCAAATTGCCAGAAGGCACACATTTTGTGATTTCCTAAATATAATATGGGTACAATCGAGGCCCGGCCAGCCTGCCCGGTGACTCGCGGGCCACGCTCGACCGGATTCCTGCGAGCGACACGCCGTCAAGCTGCGGGCATTTGATCTTTTTTTCCTTGCTTAACTAGATTTTTTTAAAGTATAGCATTAAGCAATAGTAAAGCTTAGCTCATGTTTGGTTATAAAGTGTTAAAAAAAATTTTAATACAGAATGGGCTAGGATTGCTTCTGGGCTAATGTACTCGTTCTTGGTCAGCGACGAGCGCCTTGATTAGGGTTGCCTGTAGATCATACCTTCCTTCATGACGAAGTCGACCTTTCCCGTGACATTGATATCCAGGAATGGATCTCCCGGCATGGCGATAATATCGGCGGTCTTGCCCACTGTCAATGTTCCAAGATCAGGCCTCCTCAGTAGCTCGGCAGCGGTGCTCGTGGCAGCCTTGAGGGCGCGCAGAGGCGAGATTCCGTTCTTGACCATCGTCGGGAACTCTCTCCAGGTATTTGTGGTGTCTGGAGGTGTTGGGAATGTCCCGGCATCGGTTCCAAAGGCTATCTTCACATTGCTTTCGGCTAAATTCTTTGCACATTCAATGATCTCCGGAGCATATTTCGCCATCTTTCGATAAATCCATATGGGCTGGGCATCCCAGTATGCTTTGTTGTTGAGGTTTACAAGGGCATCCTCGAAGCAGAACTGGGTTGGGACCATAAATGTGCCCTTCTTCTCCATCATCTTCATGGCCTCGATGGATGCCATGTTTCCGTGCTCAATGGATTCAACTCCTGCAATGAGTGCTCTTCTCACTCCCTCATCGCCATAGGCGTGAACAGCGACAGGTATTCTCTGGTCGTGGGCTGTCGCCACCAGGATATTCATCTCCTCCTGGGTGAAGGTTGGCACCCCTGGATCCGAGGTAGGAGAGACAAATCCTCCTGTGCCAGTGCATTTGATCCAATCTGCCCCGCCCTTGATATTCGCTCTAACTGCCTTCTGAATTGCATCAGGGCCGTCCACAATGGAGGCCAATCTCAAAGAGCTGTAGACCTCGTAGGACATCGAGTTAGACATATCGCCATGTCCCCCAGTGGAAGTGAATGCATGGGGTGCAACTATCATCCTTGGACCAATGATTATCCCCTGGTTTATGGCATCTCTCATATCGATAGTCAAGAAATTCCACAGGAATGAGGTGCCTACATCCCTAACTGTCGTAAATCCTTCGAAGAGAGTTTGCCTCAGCCACTTCAGGGATTTCAATAAAATCTGCGCCTGGGATAAGGTAAAAAATCCCGCAAATGCCATTCGTCCGAAGGTCATATGTGCGTGACAGTCTGTGAATCCGGGAGTCACCGTCCTTTTGGATAAATCGATTACCTTAGCCCCATCTGGCCTTCCAACCTTCCTGTCCATATCGGCTATCTTTCCATCCTGCACCAGGATTTCCATTGGTCCCAGGGACCCCTCTGCACAGCCATCCCAAACATTGCCGCACTGGATAATTATCGGCGTCTGAAAGGAATTCGCGATTGGTTTATCGGCCGCTATCTGTATTTGAGACATGAGCCATCTCCTTTACCATAACAGCATTATTGCTTATGGTTTGCTCCTTCCTTCTATTAAACTTTTTTTAATATGTATTCATATATAACGCTTTCCGAGATATCAAGAGATCGGGCAGTCTACGAGCACGCACGACCGCACGAGAGCTGACGAGCAGGCAGCCGGCCAGAGGCACAGATTATTTATCTTTAAAGAGCTAATTTCAATTTCATGAGACGAAATATTTTGGCTATATTTCTATTATTAATAGCATGTACCTCAACCGCATTGGCTCAGGATTGCGAATGGAGTGGAACCTGGATAACCTATTGGACCGGTCAAAGCGCCCCGACTGATGTGAGAATGGTTCTAAATGAGGTTTCGGCGAACACCTTTGCAGGTACTTATGAGCACGATGAAGGTCAAATTGTTGATGCGACGGCAAACGGCAATGTGCTGAGCGGCACATGGATTCAATCGGGCGGTCTGCACACTGGTGGTTTCGAGTTTCGCATGAGTGCAGACTGTAAGTCTTTTGAAGGTACCTGGACCTCTGATGAACAAGGCATAGGTGGAGGCGTATGGAACGGCAATAGGCCATAGGTTAGAATGAAAGCATTAGAATGAAAGCACGCACAACCGCAGCGAAAGCCGACGAGCATGCATCCCGCCCCCAGACCAGCGCGCATGCAACCGAGGCCTGTCCGCCCGGCGACCGGCGATTCACGCTCAACGAAATCCTGCAAACGAAGCGCCGCTCCAAAGCCGCATCTTCCCGCCACCGCGCGCAGGGACGCATCAGGCATTCATTTCCGTCCTGCCAGTCCGCATTATCACTTTGATCGCTCTGAAAGCCTTTAAGCTGCATGTTCTATTTTGCCCAAGGTTGCAGCAGGAGCATGCATCCAGATTGGTGCAATCCAGGTCAATTTCGCAAGAGAAGTCATGCCCTGGAGAGATTGCTGTGTTGCAAGAGTTGCAAGATCCATGGAAAGCTTTATCTCTTTTTATAAGCCATTTATCAAGTCCAATTTCATGGAGCTTTTAAAATGGGCGCAGAGACGGATTCGGAAAAATATGGCGCGATTGATGTAACGGAGTTGCTGCTTTCTGCAGATATCTACAACCAGAATTTGAATTTAACCGAAGACGATTTGCCCCCACATATCCGCAAGCATTACTTCGATGCAGAGACACGTACCGTTAAAAGGCCGATATATGTCACAAGCTCTGATGTTCAGAAGATTTACGGCATCGAGAATGTGAAGGGAATAATAAAGGACCTGTCTTTTGTGGCTTATGAAGAGTTTGGGTCCCAGTTGAGGCTTACTGTCTTTGACATCGCTGCCAAGTGGTTCGCCAACCAAAAAGATCTGGCCAGGATCAAATCGAATCCCGCGTTGGCGTTCTTCTATGAGAACTATGATTCTGTGGATGTGAGCTATGCCGAGGCCCATAGCCAAAACAAGCCACTGAGCGCCGACCGGGAGTGGATTGACGCCCGAATCAAGGATTTATGCAAAGATCCCAAAGAGGCAGAGGACCTTCTGAAGCTTGCTTTCATCAAATCCCCCGAAGACGTCAGAGACAGCATCGCCGGGCTTGTTTTGACTGATGAGCAGAAAGTGGAGATCGAAAAGACCGGAAAGGCACTGCAAAATCGCGAATACCTGCGGCAGATCGGGCTTTACGAGATCGGAAAGATTCTCTTCGTCGGGCCGCCGGGAACGGGCAAGACTTCCACCGCCCGCGCGCTGTCCAGTTGGTTCTCTTTGCCGATTGTGGAGGTCAGGCTCTCCATGATCACCAGCCAGTACCTGGGCGAGACATCCAAGAATATCGATAAAGTCTTCGATCTGGCCAAGAGGCTCAGCCCTTGCATACTGTTGATCGATGAATTTGATTTCGTGGCCAAGACCAGGACCTCGGATGAGCACGGGGCCATCAAGAGAGCCGTAAACACGCTGCTAAAGGCCATCGATGAGATCAGCCTGGTCGAGGACGGCGTGCTCCTCCTGGCGGCGACCAACCATCCCCAGCTTCTGGACTACGCCGCCTGGAGAAGATTTGACAAAGTCCTCAACTTCCCATTGCCTGATGTCGATATGAGGATGAGGATTCTGGACAAGGTTCTCTCCCGCATCGATGCCGATGTGGATACCAAGGTGCTGGCAGAGATGACGGAAGGCTACTCCGGGTCCGACCTGCGGCTGGTGGTGCGCGAGGCGGTGCTCAATGCGCTCCTGGTGGACCGGAAGAAGCTTGATCAAGACGACCTATTGGCGTCCATCGATGAGTTTGGCCGCAGGATATCGGAATACAAGAGGAGCGGTGCAGGCGCATGAAGGTCACGCTTCTTGGCACTGGCGACGCCATCGGCACACCAAAGATCGGCTGCAAATGTCCGGCGTGTCTTGATGCCCTGCGGGGCGGGCGCAGCCGCAGGATGAGGTTTTCGTTATTGCTGGAGTCCGACGACGATGAGGGCCGTGTTCTGGTGGATACGAGCCCTGATTTGCGCTGGCAGCTCCTCAAGAAAGATATCTCTCATGTGGATGGGGTCGTCTGGACCCATGCCCATTACGATCACTATGCGGGCTTCGGGGATTTTCACCGGGTGCAAAGCCACGTGGATGTCTATGCCTTGAAGAACACCATGGACTATATTCTCAATTATCTTTATTTCCTGAACCCCGTGCGCCACGACGTCTGCGCTTACGAGCCCTTCGAGATTGCGGGGATGCAGTTCACCATGTTTCTCGTGAACCACCCGACCATCGAGACCGCCGGAGTGGTGGTCAGCAACGGGAAAAAGAAGCTGGTGATCACCAGCGACACGAATCTCGACATTCCGGAAAAGAGTCTGGAGCTTATGAAGGATGCCGACCTGCTTTTAGCCGATGCCATCATGCCGCCCGGCTACAATATTCCCAAGCATATGAACGCGGAGGAGGCCGTCGCCCTGGCAAAGCGCTTGGGAGCCAAGGACTTGCTGCTCACGCACCTTGCTCATCTTTATCCGCCTCATGAGATAGCCCTGAAAACATGGCCGCTCGGACATGACATGATGGAGATCGTCTTGTGAGCAATCCCGCACCATCTTTTCTCGCAGCGTGCAGCATTTTGCATTATCAGAATTTGCATGACCACATTTCGGATAATTCCAGCTCAAAATATTCGAGTTCGGAAAATCCCATCTTTAAAAACCATTTTTTGAAAAATTTTATTTTGCATTGTTTCCTGATCCTCATTATCTTAAGCGCCAATACATGTGCCGTTGATGCGGATCTTACCGATTACAGAGGCATGGATTTCTCGCTCTCTTATCCTATGCAGTGGCATATCTCGATTCCAGAATCATGCAGCAACGCCGCGGGAAACCTCAGCCTGGAAGGATCTGAAGGTAGATCGGGCCTTCATTCCGGTCAGGGCTTTGCGATTTATTGGATGAGAGATCCGGGAATCGAGCCGGAAGAAATCCTGGGTCAAATGCAGGAGAACTACAACCGGGAAGGCGTGTCGATCACGTCATCAGAGCGAAAAACGATCAAAGTCGCTGAGCAGACTGCTGAAATCCTAACCCTGACCTACGGGTTCAAGGACAGCAGGCAGAAGAAGATGTTTGCCGCCTGGAACAGCACACTCTCGGACAGAATGTTTATTGCGACGCTTTCCGGGAGACAGGGGAGCGGCAGTGACGGCTCGGGCTCTGCAGGCTCCAGCGATTTTGGCAATGATTCCAGCGATGATTCCAGCGAGGATTCGATTCTTTTTCAAAGAATTATTTCATCATTCGTCGACCTGGGGCGGCACGACAAAGTCAAGCTCAGTGAAAAGCCTTCTGCCGGTCCCTGGCCCATCGTCCTTGGCGATCTTCTTTCCAGCTACCGTTACATTGATCCAATCAGCCTTCCCGCGCGGCAGGTGCACATGCAGGTCAGCCATGAGGTTTCCTGGGGCAACGGTTCTTATTCGCTGAATTCTCATGATTTTATCTGGTCCGATCCTCCCAAGACCGCCATATCCAGGGCCGGAGCCGTCCTGCATGTTCTACAGCAGGCAGGATACGAGGCGAAGATAGTGCAAAAGAGCGGCGAGATTGCGTTGGCGGTTCGAGATCCGGAAGGCAAATGGACAAAGGTGTCCCTCAATCCGGAAAGCCCGGCCAGGATGGTAGGCGTCCTCTCGAACGACACGGGAGAAGTTGCTGCCTGCTCGGATTGGGGCGAGCTTGCTGCAGAAAACGGCATCAAAAGCGGCGCTATGATTGGCACGGGAAGCGATGCCGACGGCAATGCGGGTCTGGAAACGGGCCTTGAAAACATTATCCGGAAGGATTGCGAGCCTTCCCGGTATGTCGAGCTTGCGGCTCCCAAGGATACAGATCGCTCTGCAGATCGCACCTGGCTGAAGTGTTTGAAGGACGAGCTGAAGAGCTACGAGTATGGAAGATATTACGAGAAGGATGTCTTCGACTGTTCCAGCACGGCTCAGATTTGCTGGAGCGCGTTGACGAAGAGCGGATATGCGGCCAGGCTGATGTTGAGCTACAAAGGCCATCCACTCGAAGAGCATATGTGGGTCGTGGTTGAGGCACCAAACGAAAAAGGCAGGTTCGTGGCGATTGAAACGGCAAATGTGGATGAGAACAAGCGGCTGGTGAATCTGGGGAGAGTTGTGTCGGATGAGGCATATTTCCGGGGAATAATGTACAACACCAGCGAGCAGTTTTCCCGGCTGCATCCGGAAGAAGGAATCTGAGGACACAAAGCCTGAGGACATAAAGCCCTTGTGATCGGGCCGACACAACCGTTAATCGCTTCCGGCAATCGCATGATGGCGTCCGCAGTTCATTCTCGGGACATTTGCTTTTGCATCAGTTCTCGGATTGAGTCAAAGTGCTCAAGAATCCCCATGCCTTTTCTTGTCGTTCTATAAATGCATTGAACCCCAATATGCTCCTCAAGAAGTCCGCTCTTTGTCAATAGATCCAAATATGCATTCATCGACTGAAAATTCATCCCTGTTGCTTCTGCAATTTTGGTCTTGTTCGTATCTTCCTGGCAGATATCGAGAATCTGAGCTATAATTTCTTCTTTGCATCTTCTGCCGGTCATCAAATATTAGGTCGGAATCCAAGTATATATATTTTTGATATAAAACGCTGGGGCCCGATTGTCCGAAAGCGGATTTGCTTACTAATATGGTTCTTGATAAGCGCGGCTGATTTTTAGACGGATCAATCATTATGATCCTGCGCGGTCTGCAGCCGCTGAGGCTCAAGGCGGTCTGGTTTCGACCACAAACGTCAGCCAAAGGAGCGGGGCCTCGCGCCTTCTCACGCAGGCAAATGTCTTTGCGATGCAGCACCGACACCAATGGTGACATGGACTTTTACATGCTGCTTCCGCAACGACATCGGCCAATTGAATGCTATAGCGGCGTATCTCTTCCCGCAATAAAAGCTGCCGCTCATCTTCAATACACTCGTACGCCAATTCCTGCCGCCGCGTATGGATGGCAAAATAGGTTTGACCATGCGCCACGATTTCCTTTTTGGGATCGGCGTTCTGAATGACGAGATAGCAAGCATAGCGCAAAAGCAACGTAGCCTTAATTTTCCCGGCTTGCACCACTCCCAATCTCGACCATTTTGCTGACGTCACCAAAATGATCCTAGATACGGTGAACGCTATTGAAACGCCCATGAGCCCAGGCAGGGTGGGGCTCACACGTGACGGATGGAAAACATGATCTATCGACATTAAATTTAGTTTTCCATGGGAAACACGCCAGTTTCGCCCAGGGGCGAACTGAACGCAGCGATGCAACAGCCCTATGCCCTTATGGAGATGATAGCACAGAATTTTTATTGGACCTATCTTGGATTGACCAACCTTGGCAGGAATTTTACCTTATGCATTAGTCTCATATAGTCCGGACATCTCAAGCAAAGTCATAGTGCCATTATATCCAAGTTCTCTTGCTTTTGTAAATGCGGTATCTGCATCAGAATTGCGATGAAGCATCCTTAGTGCTATTCCTTTGTTGTACCATGCGTATTCATCTTTAGGATCTTGCTTGATTGCGGCTTCGTAATACTTGATGGCGGCAGCATATTCCCCTTGGTCATAGTGATCGTTGCCCTTGAGAACTGTAGATTTGTTATAGGTTTCGTCGATCTCACCTGCTCTATTGTAGCTCTCGATGGCCTCATCATACTTGCCCCAATCATCAAGAGTATTGCATTTATTATTCCATACAACAGCATCTTGTGGATCGATCTCAATAGCCATATCATATGCTTTGACTGCCTCATCATATTTACCTAGATAATAAAGAGCATTCCCTTTGTCGTTCCAGGCAGCTTTAAATTGTGGATTGATCTCGACAGCCATATCGAAAGCTTGGATTGCCTCGTCGTACTTGCCCAGATCATAAAAAGAAGTGCCTTTGTTTTTCCATACCGACGCCATATATAACTGGATGGCCTCATCGTATCTGCCTTGGGCAACAAGATCTGTGATGCTATCATTGCGCCAGGGGAAAGCCATGATCACCGCGGAATCAACTACTGTTTCGCTCTTGGATAATTCTACATAGAGCTTATTTCCATTGATGTCGATAGACTTGATAGCTAACGCATATTCTTCACTCAGTTTCAAAGGTGTATCGCCACTGACACTTATTTTTATGAGATTTGTCGAAAATCACATGAGAGGGATCTGAATCAGATACCTGCCAAATTCGATCTACAGTGGCTAAATTTTCGTCTACCCCACGAAAAGCATTTTTGAAATGGACCTTGATTATTTCAACATCTTTAGTCTGACCGATGTCTTTCGCGAAAGCATAAATATCGTCCACTTTTTGTGAGGTTACAATCACTGCAGAATCTACTACAGCTTCATCCTTGAATAGTTCCACATATACTTTATTTCCATCGATATCGATAGACCTTATTGCCAACTCATATCCTTCTTCCAGCTCTAGCGGAGTGCCGCTAGTGAGAACTAGTCGATCAGAACTTTTTATGACATCAGAAGGACTTGAATTAGATGCTTGCCAAATTTGATCTACAGTGGCTAAAGTCTGATTTGCACTACGGAAGGTGTTTTTAAAATGAACTGAGATAGCAACTTCTGAATGACCTAACTCTTTTGTGTAAGCATAAGTATCTTCCACCGCATTAGGTGGTATGATCTGTGCGGAATCGATTATCGTTTCGTTCTTGGATAACTCCACATAGATTTTATTTCCATCGATATCGATAGATTTGATAGCTAACTCGTATCCATCTCCCAGCTTCAAAGACATACTGCTTGTGATTGTCAATCTTTCAGTACTATTTTTTATCACCTGAGAAGTGTTTGCATCCGATACCTGCCAAATTCGATCTACAGTGGCCAAATTCTGATCAGCACCACGGAAGGCATTTTTAAATCGAACCTTGATCATTTCAATAGGCTTTGCAGGATCAAGATATTTAGAGTAAATATACGTGTCTTCCACCGCATTAGGTGGAATGATTAGTGCGGAATCAATTATCGTTTCGTTCTTAGATAACTGCACATAGATCTTATTTCCATCGATATCAATGGACTTGATGGCCAACTCATATCCTTCTTTCAGTTTCAGAGGTGTGCCGCTAGTTATGCTCATCTTATGAGAATTGTTTACGATCATATGAGATAGATTTGTATCCGATACTTGCCAAATTCGATCTATTGTGGCCAAATTCTGATCAGCTCCACGAAAAGCGTTTTTAAAATGAACCTTGATAATTTCAACAGGCTCAGCGGTATCAGTATCATTAGTATAAATATAAGTGTCATCAACGACTTGAGGTGGTATGATTATCGCAGAATCGATAACATTGCCGTTTTTAGCCAGCTCTAAATAAACAATTTTTCCATTTATATCGATAGACTTAATGGCCAACTCATATCCTTCCTCTAGTTTCAAAGGCGTGCCGCTAGTGATACATATCTTACGAGAATTATTGAGGATCACCTGAGACGAATTTGTATCCGATGCCTGCCAAATTCGATCTACAATGGCCAAATTCTGATCAACACCACGAAACGCATTTTTAAAATGAACTTTAATCATTTCGACTGATTCAGTATGACCCATATCGCTTGCGTAGATATAGGTTTCATGCTCAATTGATTTGTTCGCATTAGAATTTGAAGCACCCTCAGATATGACTACAAACAAAAGAACCGCTAGTGCCAAAGCTGGAATAGAATATTTATTCGTGGTCTTCCCTCACAAATGCATTTCAGCTTTTCATAGACTTGTTTCTTGCGCTCTATCCATATTTAGGAATACATGCACATGTCTCCACATGTCAGAGATATCAGGAGATACTCTACGTCGGAGTAACTGCGCTAAATATTAGGCCCTCAATCACATTCGACCAATGCCCCCAACCAAGCCCAGCAAAGCAAAAATTTGATAGCCCAATAATGCCAATCCAAGCAAAAAAGGATAGTAGTATGATCGCCAAAGCCAAAGAAGCCATCGCCTCTGCCCTGCGCGCTGCGGGCACCGATGTGGCCACCTGCGTGCCGGGCCTAGGAGCCACCGAGATCTACGACGACTACTGCAAATTGCAGGCCCAAAGACCCGTCTTCTCTTTTCACGAGGAGGTAGCTTATACCATCGCCCACGGAGCGGCACTGGCGGGCAAGAGAGCGTTCACCGCGATGAAAGCGCACGGTTTTTTCAAGGCGGCAAACAGCGTCAGCGACTCGCTTTATTCCGGAACTTCTGCCGGTTTCGTCTCAATTGTGGTCGATGATCGCAGCGGCATTCAATCGGACAGCATCGCGGACACAATCGGATTCGTGAAGGGCCTGGGCATTCCGCACAAAGCGGCAGATGTGCATGATGTCTTCAATGATATTTTGCAGGGCTTCGCTCTTTCGGAAAAACTGGAGCTGCCCTTTGCCCTCATCATCGATGCCGGAGACCTGGATCTGCCGTCAAACATTCCGGATTCTCCGGTAATGGAAAACATCGATCCGAAGCCTGCGGACTATCAAAGAAACATCGCGCGGCATGTGCTCTGCCCGCCTTTCTGCAAATATCAGCGGGATGTTCTGCACTGCAAGCTTTCGGGCGGCAACTGGAAGTGCATTCCCAGGCCGACCATTCGCCCGCTCTTTGAAGCTCTGCCGGAAAAATGGAAGAGCGTTGCGGAGGGATACTCCATCGTCTTCGAGGCCCTGCGCTCAGTCAAAGGAAAGATCACCACCGGAGACACGGGCCTGTCCACGCTCTTCGCCCTTCCTCCTTTTGACTGCATCGATGTGACCACTTACATGGGAGGGCAGCCTTCCGCTGGCCTTGGGCGCAAGCCTGGCCGGCGTCAGGCCCGCCTGGGCGGTTTGCGGCGACTTTTCCTTCATCGCCGCCGGACACCTGGGACTCCCGGAGGCTGTGCAGCGGCATATTCCGCTCAAGGTCCTGCTGCTATGCAACGGAATGGCCAAGACCACCGGCGGCCAGAAGATCCCGGACGGGCTGCTGGAGCGCCTCCTCTCCGGCTACGAGGAGCATGTCATTTATATTCGCAATCCTCTGAACCGAACCGATGTAAAATCGGCCATCAAAAAGGCCGCGCAGTCCCGAGAACTGAGCATCACAGTTGCAGACTTCCGCAATTTAGATTAAAAAACATAGGCTGAAACTGGTCAAGAATGCAATTGAAAAAAAAACGAAATGATGAACCCTGCCTGAGAACCAGAAGCTATACGAGCAGCAAAAATATACGAGCAGCAAAAATATACGAGCAGCAAAAATATACGAGCAGCAAAAATATACGAGCAGCAAAGATATACGTGCAGCAAAGACGATCAGATGAATCTGAGGCCGAAGACATCCGAGGCTGAAGAAAATAGACAGAGTGACGGATAATGAGCGAGAGAAAAGAGATTAGGTGCTACAGGTGCGGAAGACCAGTTAAAGAGGGCGGAGTAGGCGATTTTAATCTTCAATCCAAGTACGTCTCTTTTTGCAGTTATGAATGCCGCACCCTCTTTTGGCAGAAAGATAAGGGAGTTCATAAGCCGTTTCAGAAGCAATCTACTATCTTTGCCTTTGCAAGTCTATAATTTTTTGCGCGAGGGCCGACGGGCGGACAGCCGGCGGCCCCGAAGCTGCCTGCAAGCGAGCAAGGCCAGCCAGCCTGCCCGGCGACCGATGAATAACGCTCAACCGGATTCCCGACAAGCATCCACGTTCTCTCCGAGCGACATGCAATCCAAGACCAGCCTGCCAAGGATGTTACGGCCTTATAAGCGCCGCCCTCCTGCAGATATCAAGAAGCTTGGCGGCTTCAAGTCGCCAGCGATGCATCGAATGAGGATCGTATGGTGGCGATTGGAATACTTCTTTGATGAATCAAAAACGATAAAACACATCACCAAGGCCCTTTCTCGATCTGATGATTCAGATTGCCGATGAAAGTAAATATCAAAAAAATGATTTAGAGCCGGAAACCTTTCGGCTAGGACTCTTTCGTCTTTCGCATTTTGCTCATCTGGTCCATCTTGACCCGGCAAATCCTCCCGTCTTCTGTTCGGCCAAAAACTCATTGCTCGATATGATCTTGAGCTTAAGAATGCCATTTTGCATGATGCTTCCTTTCGGCACATCTGCCCAATCCATCTGGACGGTGTCTCCGATTATCTTGCCTCTGGCCACATTTGACCAGTTCGGAGTGTAGGGGTCCAACTCTCCGTACCACCAGAGCGTGTCGCCAAGCTGCCGCAGGTAGTATTTCCCGCCGTCATCGCAATTCCAAACTCCTTCCAGAGATGCTGCAGATCCGCCGGGCGGAGTGGGCGTAGGAGTAGATACGCTATCTGCTCCGAGAGACTCCCAGCCGCTCCAGGCGGAGCCGTCCCACCACTTGTGCCAGAGGGCGTTGTCATTGCCTTTCACAAAAACATCGATGCGGTTGGAGTCCCAGGAGACTGCCGCCGGTGCCGATGTCAGGCCGCCGCCTAAAGATTCCCAGCCACTCCAGGAAGAGCCGTCCCACCACTTGTGCCAGAGGGCGTTATCGGTTCCCTTTACGAATACATCCAGCCGGTTATCACCCCAGGACGAGACGGTTGGTGCCGACGTCAGGACTCCGCCCAGGGATTCCCAACCGCTCCAGGCTGAGCCGCTCCACCACTTGTGCCAGAGAGCGTTGTCGTTGCCCTTGACGAAGACATCGATGCGGTTATAGCCCCAGGAGACCGCCGCCGGTGCCGATGTCAGGCCGCCGCCTAAAGATTCCCAGCTACTCCAGGCTGAGCCGTCCCACCACTTATGCCAGAGGGCGTTATCTGTTCCCTTTACGAATACATCCAGCCGGTTATCACCCCAGGACGAGACGGTTGGTGCCGACGTCAGGACTCCGCCCAGGGATTCCCAGCCGCTCCAGGCCGAGCCGCTCCACCACTTGTGCCAGAGCGCATTGTCTGTTCCCTTCACAAAGACATCGACGCGATTGTAGCCCCAGGAGACTGCACCGGGAGATGAAGTCAAAACTCCACCGAGGTTCTCCCAGCCGGAACTCCAGGTTGAGCCGTCCCACCACTTGTGCCAGAGAGCGCTATCGGTCCCCCTTACAAAGACGTCGAGGCGATTGTTTCCCCAGGAAGACGCCGTCGGATCATCATTGAAAGTGGTCACTGCGCAAACAGGCCCTATCGCAGCTATCAATAGCAATGCAAAGATAGCTGCTAATATCATTGCTTTTTTCATAGTGTCCCTCTAACTGGTTTAGAAACTTCCCTGATACGACATCATCATGCATGAATAATAGCTTTTCTATAGCATTCCAAAAACCCGAGTTTGACGATAGAGAATGGCGGTTCAAAGAATCCTGTCGTGTATATCTATCCGCGATAAATATATTCAAACATGATAATATATTCAAACATGATAATATATTCAAACATGATAATATATTCAAACATGATAATATATTCAAACATGATAATAAATTCAAACATGATAATAAATTCAAACATGATAATAAATTCAAACATGATAATAAATTCAAACATGAATATCAAATTCAAGCATCATATCAGAAGAGACACAAATCCTATCCCGGCATTTAGCGGAATGATAGTATGCAGCAAGTGCTTGCTCGCGCATATTTAGCCATAAAATTCGGCCAAAAACGCTTGCAGCCTGTCATATCTCCAGCATGAAGCGAGAGCCGAAGGCGTTGAGCGACAGGCTCAAGGGGATCGCATTTTCTTGGAGAAATTACATGCCAAACATAAAAAACAATATCCAGCTCTATCTCTTTTCATCCTCGTTATGATCCTCCAGCAGATGCAACTTTAACTCTTCTTTTGAATCGAAGGCCATACGACAGATTTTGCATTTGAACTTTCCATTTCGTTTGGATCCGGTGTTTCCCATTAACACACCTCGAATCGTTATTGTCCCATGCATTTAATCATTATTTTAGTTTTTCGTTCCGATAGGGACTGCACATTTCGATGGAGATGCCGCATCGAGCGAGATATCTGAAAGCGTACAGTCGGAGGTGCATGATCTTATGAGGCTTTGATATGGTGCTTTTCGAATGATTGGCCTTCAACTGCGTTCATTTGAAATACTTTGCAAGCATCAAATATTAGTGGAAAAATGCTGAAAGGTATTAGGGAAGTGGTTGGAAAATGGCAAAGAAATATCAATGCACTATCTGTGGATATATTTATGATCCGGAAAAGGGAGACCCTGATTCGGGAGTTGCCGCAGGAACGCCGTTTGAAGAGCTTCCATCCGACTGGACCTGCCCGCAGTGCGGTGCTGCAAAAGAGGATTTCAAAGAGATGTGAAGCACCATCCGGCTGCAAAGGCAGACTGGAAGGATGGAATCATGCCTTGGAATTTTTAAAAGATGAATATTAGCATGAATGTTAATATGAATATGTTATTATAAAAAATATTTGCGGAGGATCATCATCTATGCTCATCAGGGATATCAGGCCGGGAGTGCAGTGGATTGGAGCGATTGACTGGGACCGCAGGCTCTTTGATGCCTTGATCCCGCTGCCCAAAGGAACCAGCTACAATTCCTATCTCGTTCGGGGCAGCGAGAAAACAGCCCTCATCGATGCCGTGGATGCGACCAAAGCCGATGTGCTGCTCGGCAACCTTCGAAGTTTGGGGATCGAGAAGATCGACTACATCATCTGCCAGCATGCCGAGCAAGACCACTCCGGGACGGTCGAGCATCTTGTGGCGCAATTTCCCGGGGCTCGATTGCTCGCCACCGGAAAGTGCCTGGAATTGCTCAGGGAATTCGGCCTGATCTCCAGGGAAAAGGGGCAGGAAGTGAAGGACGGTGACTCCATCGACCTTGGCGGCAAGACGCTGCAGTTCATTCACGCGCCCTGGGTGCACTGGCCGGACACGATGCTGACTTATCTGCCTGAGGACAGGATCCTGTTCACCTGCGATTTTCTCGGCTCCCACCTGGCCACCAGCGACCTTTATGCTCATGACGAGGCCACGGTCTACGGGTCCGCCAAGAGGTACTACGCCGAGATCATGATGCCCTTCCGCCAGCACATCCAAAAGCATCTCGCAAAGATTAAGGGTCTGCAAATTGAAATCATTGCACCCAGCCACGGCCCGCTTTATGACAGGCCGGAGTTCATCCTCAGCGCCTACCATGACTGGTCCTCGGATGCCGTCAAGAACGAGGTTGTCCTGCCTTATGTTTCCATGCACGGAGCCACCAGAATCATGACCGATTATTTCGTGGATGCGCTTGTCTCCCGCGGCATCGCCGTTAAGCGGTTTGACCTTACAAACTACGATGTGGGAGAGCTGGCTGAAGCCCTGGTCGATGCAGCCACGGTCGTGATAGGCACGCCCACCATCCTCTCCGGAGCGCATCCTCATGCCCTCTACGCCGCCACCCTGGCCAATGCCCTGCGCCCCAAGACGCGGTTTGCATCCATCATCGGCTCCTTCGGTTGGGGAGGCAAGATGCTGGAGCAGATCACCGTCGCCCTGCCCGGCCTCAAGCTGCAGTTCTTCGATCCGGTGGTTGCAAAAGGCCATCCCAAGGAGGCGGATTTTCAGGCGCTGGATCGGCTGGCGGATGAGATCCTGGCCAAGCACCGGGAGCTGAAGATTGCTTAGATTGGAATGAGGGGAGAGACGATCGGTTAGTGAGACGGCGGGTTTGTGAGACAATCATTTTGACTTGAGACGATGGATTAGCCTGGCGGCCGATTAGTGAAACTGATAGCCTCTTATCATACCACCGCCCGGATATGAGAATCGAGCACTGACCATTTACTTCAACTCAACTTCCAAAAGCCCCCTGCCGGTTAATAGACTCAGATTAGGGCACAGCCGATTTGAAATTCAAGTTTGCCTGGTAGGCCATGCGGGTTTTGGTTACACCAGACATCAGGCAGATTTCGAGGATTTGAGCGATGATTTGATCTGTGCTTCGTCGGAGCATCAGCATTAGCAGGTATCAAAGCTTCGCATTATATTTTCTGATGCGTTGCGATTCCGGCCATCAATTCTGCCGGAGTGCGTGTCTCTGCGCCTGTGGCTGCATGGGAGCATGAACCCCGGCCCCCGGAGTTGCCAACGAGCGAGGACCGGCCAGCGCCTGCCCGGCGATCGGCGATCGGCGATTCACGCTCGACAGGATTCCTGGCGGGCATCCACCCCATTGCAACTGGCATCCACCCTTAGCATGCAGGCATGGCGCAATCTATTTACTCTCTTCATATTGATATTGGTTTTAGATAAGGCCACAATTTATGGGGACCTGGTCCGCATGACCTACAAGATTAACATATTATCAAAAGCTCAAAGATACTTCGATACTCTGGACGAGCGGACAATTTTGAATATATGGTCTTCCATTGCAGAATTGAAGAAAAATCCCTATCGGCGCAGGCCATTGGTTGATATCATAAAGCTGAGAGGTTTTAAGTCTCCCCCTATGTACAGACTCAGAGTAGGCAGGCATAGGCTGGAATATTTCATCGACGAAAACGAAAATGCAATTACCGTAACCAATGCATTTCTTAGATCGGGTGACTCCGATTATAGATAAAGGTAAATACCAATGAGACATAAACAGGTTTTGGTGTTATAGAAATGAATGCCGTCGAAGCAAAAGAGTGCCAAGAGGAAATGGATTACAGCGAGGCGGCCCACGTGGACGAAGAGTATGAATATCTGCTTAAAAACAAAGATCAAGCGATTACTTTTGAAGAGTATTGTCGCAAACGTGGAATCAAGCTTTAGGGCCATCCCTCTTTTCCTTATTGCGTTCTCAACTGAAGTTCCCTGCCTGCAGAGCAAAGTCGGTTTCACAAGGTTCTACTATTCTCTCATTTATCGCTCTTTAGAGTTGAAAACCGAAGCGTCCCAATGATCCCGCCCGACCGCACATCGGCGAGTCGAAAGCATCCGGCATCCCTGAACATGAGCTGCAGCTAAGAGGCCCGGCCAGCCTGCTCGATCATCGGTGATTCACGCTCGACCGGATTTCCTGCAAGCGACACGCCGCCCAGGCTGCATCACGGCGACATAGGCCCACTGATGTCCGGGCCACAAGCGGCCCGAGGCCCCGGCGAGCATGCGCGACCGCACGAAAGCCGCAGAGCGGGCAGCTGGCAACCTCGAAGCTGCCAGGCTCCCCAACACCCCGGTTTGTGATCAAAAGCTATCTCCTATGGGCAGACAGTGATTCTATAAGATCTGGAGTGTTCATCCCAGACTCTATAGTATACTGCAGCAACATCGCTTGTTGGATAGGGATACGACGAGATATCTACGTGATCCTCCCAGACGTGGTTATTACCTCCTAAGTCCGGAGAAACCAAATATTTATGACCTCCGCTAAACAGGTACGGTCCAGCAGATGTCCATTGATTATCTGAAGATAATCCAAACCAGACAGTATAATATCCGGGAGCTACCAATGGACCTGCAACAATCTGGTCATCGGGAACAACCATGTATTGTATACCGCATATCGGTTGAGCTGCGGCTGGAATGGCGCCAAAGATCAGCAACCCCAATATAATAATGGGTGCCATCATTTCGGTAAATGCTTCTTTTTGCATTACGAACACCTTTATTACCTCAATCATTCATGACTATTTAAGATTAACTTTGCTTTGGAATAAATACTATGAGAATAAAATTGAAACATATAATATTCTGTCTTTCTTCTATGTATATGCTTAATCAAACAGGTATTTGCTAGAATGGCGTTTAAAGACTCATCCAAGAGACGCAGCAAATCGGTGCCAGTAATTGCCTATCGATTGAGCAGCAATCACTGCCCAAATAAAACAGCAATAACCCAAGCCGCTCAGGCTGCACTCTGATAGGGTCCCAATCAAGGATGTCCCAGCCACGAGCGGCCACTCGGCGATCCCGTCCGACTGCACGAGAGCCGTCGGGCGGGAATTCAGCCCCCCGGAGCTGCCAATGAGCAAGCCCCGACCATCCCGCCACGCATCCCACACCCCCGACGCAAACGGCATCCGCCTTCAGTCCAACCGCTCCGGGATTATCGCTTCAACAGTTCTGAGATTATCGGCTTTGGTTCCACCATTACATTTTTATTCCAATAGTTCCAGAAATGGGTTATCTGGGGTGAGAGAAAATGCCGGTTACGAAGTTAGATGATAAGGGGAGAATACTACTGCCCAGCGAGATACGGAAGGCCGAGAAGCTGAAGGAAGGGGACGAGTTCGCTGTGGACTCCATGGGAGATGGTGTCATCATCATAAAAAAGATCGACCTACGATCTCTGCTGGAAGAGGCGATAGAAAAAGCAAAGGGTATCGACCATGAGAAAGTGGAACGCGAGATAGAAGAGGAGAGTAACCAGCTTGCTAAAAAGAGATTCGAGTTTTGTTCTTGATAACAACCTCATAATCGCTGCTGTCAAGAGCGGCTGGACAAGGAGTACGGATCTGCTTTTCACCGTGATGCTCAGCGATGCTACGCTCTTGGTTAACAAGGAACTTCTCTTTGAATACGAAAAGTATATCCAAAGGATTCTAGGCATTCCTCATCTGTTCATTCTACTGAATAGCCGTTCGAATCTTGTTGATCCTTCAACTGAGTCTCTTCTCGCATGCAAACCATTTTTTCCCGAGAGCCAGTACGCGGACGCTGTTCACGCAGCGACTTGCCTGGAGGCTAACGCAGTCTTGATCACCAACGACGCTCACTTCAAAGAAATCAAGAAATCGGAGCTAATCGAGGTTTGGAGCATATCTGAAGCTATTAGAAGAATCCTGTAGGCCTTCATTGAAGCAAATTAGATCCAATCCAGAACAACTCCTACTTACAGGAAGACCAAATACACCTTAACGCCACCGCTAAGCTGCATCCCTGCCGCCCCTGCGATTGCATGAGAGCATATGCCCAGCCCACAAGCGGCCAACCGGCGAGCACGCCAGGGCCGCACGAGAGCCGCCAAGCGTGCACCCGGCATCCCCAGAGCCGCCAACAGGCGATCCCCGGCCAGCCTGCCCGGCGATCGGCGATTCATACTCAGAGAGAATCAGCGTTTATGCTCATGCCTCATCCATCGAAATGCTTGTAGAGCTTGTGCGCTTTGTCGATAGTCACGATCTCCAGGATCTTGACCAACTCCTTCTCTTCGCAGATTTGATAAAATACAGTGAATGATCGCCCGACATGCAATCGATAGAGCTTGAATTCTAAATGTAGCAACTCCTTATCGCCGCCCTGGCCCGGAAAGGGATCCTCTGCAAGGGCGCGGCACTTCTCCTTAATGAGGCGCTGGCTCTTATCTGGAAGCTCGGATAGATATTTCAGAGCCTTTCTATCGATCACCACCTTGCGACTCAAGGGGGCAGCTCCACGAAATCTCCTTCATCGGCAATCTTCTTCAGATGCTCGATCAGACGGGCTTTTTTCTCTCGTTCGATCAACTCTGCAAGGAGCTGGCTGAAGGTTTCTCCAGGCCTTCTGAGATCAGATAGCTCGGACCATACGGTTTCAGTCACGGCTACACGCTTTGTGGCGATCATGGTAATCTTGTAAAGATTGTACAGCTGATATAGGTTTCGGCATTTCAGCAAATGCCCTTAATGATTCCACATTTTCAGGCTGACTGGGGCAGGCCTGGCCCACGAGCGACCACCCGACGATCTTCGCCCGACCGAACGAGAGCCGCCGAGCGGGCATCCGGCATCCTCAGAGCCGCCATCGGGCGATCCCCGGCCACCATCTCTGCCAGGCCTACGCGCCTTCTGCCCCTGTGGCTGCATAGGAGCATGCAGCCCGGCCCCCGGAGCCGCCAACGAGCGAGGACCGGCCAGGCTGCCAGGCGACCGGTGGGCCACGCTCTACCGGATTCCTGGTCATTGGTTAAACCCTAACCACCCGGATCAAGTAGGAGCATTACCTGATCGATCTCAATTTTAAAGCCCTTATTTTGAAAAATATCCTCGATTAGCCCTGCTTACCGACAGGTTTTTATATTTTATGCGCCTACTATTATTGAGGCGCATAATGCAACCCACTCGAAGAATCAAAGTGAAAAATGGGATCGAATATTGGTATGAAGAAACTCCGTACTATGACAA
>Ga0074195_1002275_pt1 | contig 22213 bp, 20 predicted proteins | sample EPASupsiteHSE623_FD_64525 | JGI IMG/M metagenome (GOLD analysis project Ga0074195, IMG submission 64525) | Bioremediated contaminated groundwater from EPA Superfund site, New Mexico - Sample HSE6-23 | ecosystem: Environmental > Aquatic > Deep subsurface > Groundwater > Contaminated ...
CAGGCTGTTTTTTTCGGGCATTTTTGTTTCCGGATTATTTTCGTTTTTCACAGGAATCCCTGAGGAATTATTTTCAATGGATCCATGAATACCTGTTCCTATTTGTTTAGAGAATCACAGGACTTAGATGAACCTTAAAAAACAATAAACGAAAAGCATTGCCGCCGCAAGCATGATCGCCCGGTTGTTGATTACATCCACAAACTGCATCTTATATTTTGGATCTTTCATTGCCTTTACAACCGGCTGCATAAGCAACAGTCCGAACGGCACAAATGGCAGGAGCCAGAAAAAGCCCGGTTCGAGGATGGAAAAGACCGCAATGATAAAAAAGGCGCAGGCCATGAACGCAATAGTTAAGAAAAATGCCGCCCGTTCCCCGATGATCACAACCGTATTTTTCCGTTCGGTCCGGTCCTTCTCAAGATCCCGGATCTCGTTGCCCAGTTCCCCGACCGCACCGAATATCCCGAGCAGGACGACATAGACAATGCCGGTAAGATCCAGTGGGTGATATAGCAGGTACCCCATCAGACCGTACAGGGCCGGGAACAGGGCATGGTAGATCAGGTCGAGCCCCGCAATATTTTTCACTTCAATCCAGAACGAGTACGTGATAAAAACAAACAGGACGGCGAGTTCCACCATGAGGAGGGACGCGGGGAGGAGGAACATGCAGAGGAGGGTGATTCCAAAAAGCACCGCACTGACCAGTTTTGCCGTCCGGCAGGTCATGGACCCATCGGCAAGCGGGTTCCGGGGTTTTGCAGAACGGGCATCCAGTGCCATATCCGAGATGTCGTTGATAACAAAACCAAAAGCAGACGATGCCGCAATAAAGATAAGGAAGACCGGCAGGGAGAGATCAAACCGGCCCGCGGCAAGGAGCGCCCCGAAAATCCCGGCAATCACAAAAAGAATGCCATAAGCCTCGAACCGTATAAGTCGTTTCATTGGGTGATACATAAAAAATCTCTCCGGATATCTTCCTGATGTATACATTCAATGGCCGTAGAAGAATTTATGGATTATGCGAGGGAGTGAAAATACTTCGAACAATTCAATATAGGTCGAGGTAGAACACCTATACACGAAATAAGGGACTAAAAAATGGCACAGGTACTGCTCTCACCCCTGAGCTGGGGACTCGGTCATGCGATGAGGGATATTCCCCTCATAAAAAAACTCCTTTCCCACGATCACGATGTCACAATTGCTGCGTGCGGCAATGCCCTGTCTGCTCTCAAACAGGAATTTCCCCAGTGCCGGTTCATCGAGTTTGAGGATTACCCCTCGCCATACAGTTCAGGCAGCCTCTTTCTCCCGAAATTCTTCCTGTACCTTCCTATCCTGCTCAACGCTGTCTCAAACGAACGAAAGAATCTGGCAAAGATCCTGGCAAAGGATCGCTATGATCTGATCATAAGCGACAACCGGCTGGGCGCGTATTCTTCTGAAGTTCCCTCGCTCTTCATCACCCACCAGCTGCACTACCATATGCCCCTTGCTCTCTGGCCCATTGAGCTCTTCGCAATCGGGATCAATACATTCCTCCACCAGAAATATGACCGGATCATTGTACCGGACAATCCACCGGGCCCCCTCGCGCTCGCAGGAAAACTCTCCCGTCCCGGTTCCGATGAGACCCGGAAAAAGGCATTTTTCTCCGGCATTCTCACCAGTATCCAGAAACGGGACTGCGCAGAAGATCTCGATTACCTTGTCCTGATATCGGGGCCTGAACCCCAGCGGACAAAACTTGAAGAGATACTGCTTCCATCCATCCATGAACTTGAAGGAAAAAGTGTGGTACTTCTCGGCAGCCCGAAAAGGAAGACCGAGATTACCGGCACGGAGAACTGCATAGTCAAAGGGTACGTGTCCAATGAAGAGAAGGTTGAGCTGATGAACCGGGCAAAGTTTGTTATCTGCCGTTCCGGGTATACCACGATGATGGAACTTGCGGAACTCAAAAAGAAGCACGGACTGTTCATCCCTACACCCGGCCAGACCGAACAGGAATATCTCTCATGGTATTACCAGAAGCAGGGCTGGTTCCATTCAGAGAGCCAGTACCGTCTCGATCTTGCCGTTGATCTTCCTGCTGCACAGGGATATTCCGGGTTTCCCGACATGCCGTCAACCGAAGAAAATGTCAACCGTCTCTATAACAACCTGCTGGCAGACTATCTCGAGTAATGCCGGCACGGTTCAAATAGATCGAGAGCGCATCTTTGATCCATGGATGATCTGGTGCTGACCGGGACCCTGGCGCTCGTGGCATTCTTTGCGGTTATCATCACCGGCCTACTCGCGGTGCTCTTTTTTATCTCATGGCTCTGGAGTGCTGTCGTATCAGGAAATTATCGCAGCATCCTGCTGGTGTTTCTTGCAATCATCATTGCAGGTTGTGCCTATACCGGCGCTGGTTACTACTTATTTTCAAAAGGGTGGATCTGATCCCCGCGCTAAAATATTTCCCGATGAGGTTCTTCTTAGGATAGTACCGGATTTATGAAGGCGACCACATGACCGCAATGATGATCGCGATTGCAAGGATGATTGCTCCCCCGAGCACGATGACAAGCCGGTAATCCGAGCCGGTCTCCGGGCTCTTCTGGTCCATCATACTCTTTTTAAGTGGGGTTTGTTTTCGCTTGGGTGAAGGTCCGGGCATGATAATCGAAGGTTTGTGGGATTTTTCTGCGGATAAAGATACCGGAATTGTTTAAAAAAAAGTCAGTGGAGTTGGTACCCGAGCGTCTGGACAAGCACAAGCATTTCCCTTACCTGTTCATCCTGTTTCGGGGTCAGCTTGCGACCCCTCTGGATCAACCGGCCCATCCGGACGATCTGCATGCGCTGCTCCTGGGAAAGAGCTCCTGAGTGGTGCGACCATTTGAGAAGATCGAACCATTGCTGGCGGTTGAAGGAGATACCGTGACCGGACGGGGTTTTTATAAAATCATCAAGAGTTTCTCGCTCATCTCCTGCATCATCCCCGGCACCCTCATCTGTCTCATCGGGTTCATCCTCTTCATCAATGCCATCCTGCCCTGATTCCGGTTCATCAACAAAATCCGGTTCTTGTGCAGGGGCGTCATCCATAATCCCATATGGGGTTTCCGCTGAAGGTTCTGGTACAGCAGGCTGAAGAATAACTGAGGGTTGATCCGTTGCGACCGGACTGGACGGATCGTCTTCGAACAAGTCTTCAATCCTGAAAATGGGTGCTTCATCCGGAAGGGATTCGGGAATTGTCCGGGGCATTGCCCCCTCAGGTGATGCAGGCGGGGTTGTAACAACAACTGCCTGTACGGCGGGTCTTACTTCCACAGGAAGACCGGCCGGGTTGATAATAACGGCTTGATTCCTGGAAGCAGCAAGTCGCTCCTCATCATTCATGTGGTCTTCCCACTCATCAGCAAGAGCAGTTCGCGCCTGATCGATCTCATTGGACAGGGCTTCTGCTCTTGCTTCTGCTTCTGCCTTCTGTGACCCCAGGGTCTTTACCTCCTGTTCGAGCATGCGCTGCCGGGCGAGGGCCTGTTTAAAATCATTTTTGAGGGCTTGTATCGTTGCTTCGCTTGTGTCCTCATTATCTGCCGTGTCCTTTGCCTGCGTGGCAGCACGGGCATTTTCGACCGCTGCTGCCTGAAGCATTCTTTCCTGTTCAAGGGCAGTCTTCAGCTGGTCCTCAGCTACAATGCGCTGTTCTTTTTCTAAAGAGAGGGAAGCCCGCGCTTCATTAAGCGCCGCTTTTATTGCGCCGAGTTCTTCTGTCAACAGGCGTGCCTGCTGGCCGGTGCGGTCCTTTTCCTGTGCGGCTGATTTCAGCTCGTACTCCAGCTCTTTGATACGGGAGGAAGCAGTAGCAATGTCACCCTGGAGGGTAGACCGGAGCAATGCCGCGGCTTCGAGATCGCGGTGCAGCCGGACCAGATCATTTTTATGCACATCGAGGTCTGTTTTTGTCAGGTCATGTTCGCTACGAACCGATTGCAGGTTTTCATCCCGCTCGCGGATCGCTGCCTGTAACCGTTCTTTTGCCGTTGCATGCTGTTCTTTTTCCGTGTTCAGGGCCGACTGGACACTCTCAAGCAAAGCCGTGAGATCTCGGATTTTCTCATCGCTTGTTTCTTTCTGGATCTTAATATCAGCAATCTGTTTTTCTAAGGACTGGATCTTCCATACGCGCTCTTCGATCTCCACGCGGGTTTCATTGAAAGCTGCTGTCACTGAAGCTGCCGTTGCCGCAGATTTTTCACCCGTGGTGCGAGCCACAACCAGCTCATCCCGGAGGATCTTTAATTCACTTTCCTGGGAAAAGAGCGTAGCAACCGCCGCATCATTCTTTTCCTGCAGTCCATCGATCTGGCGCTGTTGCGACTCCCGGGCAATTTCCTGTGCTGCTTTTGACTGTTCCCATTCCTGCCGGAGAGTTTCAAGTTGTGCCTCTGCGGATGTGCGCCGTGTAGTCTCGGCCTCAAGCCCGGTTTTTAAACGGAGAATCTCATCGTCCTGCTGCCGGGCAATCTCCTTACGCTCTTCACAGAGTCGTGCCAGTTCCTGCTCGGATTGCTCTTTTGCCTGAAGTGTTGAACGGGCCTCATCTTCTGCAGCCTGTGCCCGGTTCTTTTCGGCAGCCAGGGCAGACGCTTGTTGTTCGAGCTCAAGAGTGAGGGCCTGAAGATTTGCTTTGAGTTCTTCTGCCTGTGCACTGTACTCTTTTACCGCAAGATCGAGCTGGCCGGAGCGCGTTGTTTCCCTTTCCCGTGCCTGCTGTGCAGCATTCAGCTCCGCTGTTTTTTCAGTGAGAGCCTGCGAAAGAGACGAACCCTGCCCGGCCAGAAGGGAGATTTCCGACTGGTAAGCGAGATCGGATTTTTCTTTCTCCGCAAGCAATATGCGGATCTGTTCTTCAGCAGTGGAAAGAAGCGCCCTGGCATCCTCCAGATCACGCGAGAGTTGTGAGGCTATCTGAGTCTTTTCATCGAGAGCCTGCCCGGATTTCTCAAGATCTCCTTTGAGTGTGCGCTCGTCCTGCTCTTTTTTCCGGATACCTGCATTGAGCGTCCCAATGAGTCGTATGTTCTCGAGGCCTGCATTTTCTGTCGTAGTTAACCGTGAGGAGAGTGCCTGCAATTCAGCATTGGCAGCGGCGAGGTCTTCAGACTTCTTGGCGGCAATCTCAAATGCGGACATGAGGAATTCCAGCAGCTTCCTGCGATCAGCAGTGACAACAAAGACCCGGTCATCGTGCTGGATCTTGAACTGTGTTTTGATCAGTTCCGGGGTCTGCCGCTCAACAGGAGTCAGAAGCATTTCTTCGATCAGCGAGAGCAGGTAGGGGGAGTCACAGGGATGGGCGATGAAATTATCTGCATTGCTGTCAAGGACGTTTAACAGGTCCCCTACGGAGGATGCAGGAGTGAGGATCATCACCGGAATCATCCAGAGACGGTCATCAGATTTGATCTGCCGGCAGCACTCGTACGCTTCCTGCCCAAAGGAGGTCGTATCACATATGATAAGGTTGGGCTTTCCTGAATGAAGGGTATCAATGAGCTGGGTTCCATCGTTAAAGAGGGTTACCTGGTAATCCTGGCCCTCAAGCTGCCCGATGAGTTCCAGTGTCCCTGTTTCACTCCGACCCAGAACGAAAATATCTATGACACTTTCGTTTCCATCTGACTGAGGATTTTTCATCTCCATCTCTCGCATGGTTAAACGTTTGCGGTACTCTATGCCTGAATATATGATTTTATATACTGCATTATAGCACTTCTGGTCGAAAAGAGCTGTCCGGTGCCTTACTGCGGCAAAAACACGCGAAAATTACAAAAATAGGGGGGATCAGGCACCTGTATGGTGCAGGGCCGGATCAATGGGGATCTGGAGCTCGGTCAGCAGTTCATTTTCCGGAACAATGCAGGGATCATTGAGATACAGTTCGCGGTGGGGGCCGGTAATAACAAAAACCCGCTCTTCTGCATAGGCACCAATCCGGGCCCAGGCCTCATGGAGACCGGCGTAAGGGCCTTTATAGATGAGGGACAGGCATTTTCCCCCAACCAGAGTACGGACTTCCATGGACGGGTCACTGAGTACGATCCTGCCAGTGATTGGTACAACGCATTCCATATCCGCATCTTTTTCTTTGTAATCACTATCATGGTACAGTGTCATGAACGGCCCGGCGATCTTCAGCCCGTTTTTCTGGTTCTCTTCAGAAAACAGTTGGGAGCAGAGCCCGGTTATCAGTCGTGTGATCGTTTCGCCGTACGGACCTTTACCCCGGTTGCCAACAATGCGGACCGGTGAAATTTCTTTTACTACGGGTTCATTTAAGGACATGTAGATCAACTCCAGCGAGGCATCCCGGTTTTCAAGAATCGCCTCGATCTCCTGTAACCTGTTGACCTCGGACCGGATCTCGTTCCTGCGCTTCTGGAAAAGGGCCCGTATTGTTCCGGTATCATTGGTCTCCTTTGCCGTGAGGAGGGTTTCAATCTCTGATAGCGGAAAACCGAGTTCGCACAGGGTCTTTATGGAGACTCCTCGCGCGATCTGGGAACCGGAATAGTACCGGTACCGGGTGCACCGGTCTTTTTCCTGCGGCACGAGCAGGCCACGTTCGTCATAGAGCCGGAGTGCTTTCTGGCTGAGCCGGGTGATTAACGAGAACCTGCCAATCGGGATCTGGTCGATAGCCATTGTTACACTACTCTGTGATTCCCGGAACGATATAGGGTGCCGCAGTCTGCCGCAGGGAAGAGTCTGGTGTACCCATTGCCGGCAGTTTCAGGAAAACGGGGCGCGGCGTTCTATCCACCCGTCAATGAGCGCCCGTGATATGCTCATGGGCGAAGGGATCAGGGGCAGGTGATCCCGGTCAAACCAAGCCGCTGAAACAATCTCCTTGTTGTCGATAGTGATCTCTCCACCTGCATAATCGGCCACAAACCCTATCATGAACGAGTGGGGAAATGGCCACGGTTCACTGCCAAAATAGCGGATATTTTTTACCGTGATTCCCACTTCTTCAAAAACTTCCCGGCAGACAGCATGCTCAAGGTTTTCACCGGGCTCTACAAACCCGGCGAGGGTGCTGTACAGGCCGGGCGGAAAATGCGGGGAACTGGCAAGCAGGACCTGGTCGCCGTTTTGCACAAGTACAATGATTGCCGGAGAAAGTCGTGGATAGGTGATCAGGTTGCAGTCCGAACAAAACTTCGCCCGTTCGGTCCGCAGCTGCCGGGTCTTTGCACCACACCGTCCGCAGTACTGCGTGGTACGGTCAAAGTCGATTATCTGGACGGCAAGAGCTGCAATGGCGAGTTCGTTATCCGGCACCTGCCCGAACAGTTCCCGCACGCCGGAATATTTCCACGGCCCGGGAAGGATCGTGCCCAAAGCAAGCTCTGCTGCGTAACAGGGTGTAGCCTCATGGTGACCGAGATACTGGACCCGCTCAACAGGGCACAGGAAACCCGCGGGATTTTTTTCAGAAAATATGGTCGGATAATTTCCGTTCGTTACCGCAACATCGTTGCCACTCACCAGCACCCAGAGAGCTCCCTGTACCGGGACTACCTCCGGTATAGGAAACCGGAAGGCCAGGGAATCTGTTGAAAATTTCGCATCGTAGATCATGGAAGTTAAGGGATATCCCCCGGATTTATACCCGGGGGTCTGCCCGTAGTAGGATCAATGAGGATACTTACACTGCCCATTGGTGCCCGGGTTGAACTGCGCTTGATCAGGGTTCCGTTATTGTACACTTCGATTGCAAGAGTATCCCCCGAATTTTCCTGCTTCTGGGCAGATGCTTCGACTGCGCGATCATTCCAGAGTATTTTGTATAACCGTTCGCCCGTGCCGGATACAGGACGCATGAGTTCGGGGTTGCCAACCTCGCCGATAAATGTACCCGGATAATCGATGCGCACCCAGACACCATCAGTTGGAACCTGGGCTGGAGGGGGGGGGGTAACGGGCAGAACAGTAACATCCGGTATAACAGCCGGCAGGGATGGCTCAACCGTATCCTTTGGTGAGAATGAGATAATGACCACTCCGGCCAGCGCTACAAGGATAACGACAAGAATCGCTGCAATTGGGAGCAATGGATAAGATTTCGTCCGGATTACCGGAGGTGATGGGGGAGATGTGACAGGGGATGATTCCGGCCGGGGTCCTGCATTGATCCCTGCAACCGGCTTTTCAACGATACTGCTTGCAGTATCCGGTTCATCCACCGGTTTCTCTTCGCCCGGGCGGGTAACCGGGGTTGGCTCATTGGATACTAAAGCGGGAATTGTAGAAGGGGAAGAAACCGCAGAACGGGCTGCTTCTGCCCAGATCCTTTCCGCATCAGGGATTACCCGGGATTCATCGCGTGCAGGTTCATTTTCGGGCGGCAGTGAGACCGGTTCTTCGGGCCCCGTAATTTCCTCAAGGGGAGTATCATTCCCGGTTTGTTCATGTTCAAATTCCGGGGTGGGCACAGGGACAGGAAACCTTTCATCCGTTTCCTCAACATCCGGAGCGGCAGGAGCAGGGGATTCTGCCAATTCTTCAGGAACTGCCGGTGTGATGATAATTCCCTCGGCTTTAGGGAGTGAAAGATCTGGACTCGCTGCGTTTTCGGGCCCCGTAATTTCCTCAAGGGGAGTATCATCCCCGGTTTTATCAGGTTCAAATTCCGGGGTAGGTACAGGGACAGGAAGCCTTTCATCCGTTTCCTCAACATCCGGAGCAGCAGGAGCGGGTGATTCTGCCAATTCTTCAGGAACTGCCGGTGTGGAGACAATTCCCTCTGCTCCAGGGAGTGTGGGATCTGGTCTTACCGCATCTTCCGGTTCCCGGGGAAGGGCGGGGGATTTATCCATTTCTGCATATTCCCGGTAAGGGATTTCATCAGTCAACGGAGGCCGGGCATCATCCACCGGGGATTCCGGAAGCTTGGATACTATGACCGGTTCGGCTTTTACGGGATAGTCTTCCATTACAGGTTTTCTGGGGCTGAACGTCTCGATCCCGTACGTAGCTGACATCCGTGGCTGGATGGCCTTTACCGGATCATAGGGAAGAGTACCGGTGGAAAGTGCTCCCTCCCTTGCCCCATCCGCATAGCGACTGAGGGTTGCTGCCCACTCATTGCACTCCGTTACCCTCGGTTCACCTTTTTGCCGGGTGAAAATAAAATCCACCGGGAACGGGGCGCCGGAGCCGGATGGGTCCATGTGGGAGAGGGTGATGATCGGATCCCCTTTCACATCCATACCAGCCACTACGGTGATGATGGTTTCAAGCGGAATTGTCCGGAGCTTGAAAGGGGTGACAGAATTATCGATAAGAATGAGACGACGGCTCGTGAGCATCAGGTCCAGGGACACGCCTTCGATGCTGATATTATGCGTGGACAGGATTAGGGATTCGTCGCTGGTTAAGTACGGGTCGCCCATGATTCCTCAACAGGTACGTGTACTATGTGCTGTCCGGGGCAATATGCTTTTTAGCCGGTACAGCCGGTGACGCGGGGAATAATACCGGCCCGGCTTGCCTGTACCGGATTCAAGGGACCATTGGAAAAGGAGCTGAGCGAATTCCTGTTTCATGTGGGCAATACATGCCAAAAGATGTACGGATGAAAAACCCGTACATTCGAATTTAAAACAGGTACCGGTGCCGGAACAATCCGGAAAATGTTGTGCCCCAAAGAGAACCCGCCTTAATACCCGAGGGACTCTTTTACCAGCACCAGGGTGGTGCGTCCTTCGGTCCTCTCGTGGGAAAGGATCACGCATTTGCCGATAACGCTCGGGATACCATACACTTTTTTTGCCCGGACATTCTCAAGCGGGTACACGTACAGCCTCACGCGTTTCAGCGCATCTTCAAGCGTTGGAACTATCTTGTTGATCCCGACAACGAGAATGAGATGGCCGGCTGCAAACGGCCATGCACCAACACGGCTTCCGCTTGCATCACAGGCAACAATCTCTCCGGTCCGGGCAATCGCGTTTGCGCCGGAAATAAAATATTCAGCAGTAACCGATTTTCTTCGCAGTTCCGCCCGCTTTGCCGCGTCATTTTCGGCATTGATCCTGGTATGCAGGAGATTCCACCCGCTCTTTCCGGCTGCAACATACTCCTCGTACCCGATCTCGATGAGGGTTGTTGACGAGCCTGCCATCACTTCAGCATTGAGAGGAATGAGTTGTTTTATCTGCGATAGTGCCTCGTCGCCATTTGCTGCCGTTATCACCGTTACACCGCGTTTTTCTACTGACTTTACCGTCTGTTCAACAATATCCGGTGTCGGAAACTGGTTCCAGGTATCCGCGTCAACAATGATTTCCGGATAAAGGTTTACCGCGCTGTACTGGGTAATTCGGGTCATAGGTACTCCTGCTACGTAGACATACCGGATACCGGATAATAAAGTTTTAGCCGGTATAACGGATGCAGGAATGAGAAAATTCGTCCCTGAAATATGAACTCAACCAGGGCATCGTTCTGAACAGCAATCCGGAATGGGAATTACTCAGTACCCCGTTGCATAATACCAGCCGCCCTCGTTCCTGACGCGGACGGGAACATTGAAAAGCCTGCCAATTTTCGTATCGGTCAGCATCTTGTCTTTCGGGCCATCACCCACGAACTGCCCGTCCTTCATGAGAATGATACGGTCGATCTCCGGGATAATATCATGCAGGTTGTGGGTCACAAGAATAATACCGGTGCCGGACTGAGCAATCTTCCGCACCAGGTTCCGGAACATGTGCAGCGCGTGTAGGTCGAGGCTGTTGGTGGGCTCATCGAGGATGAGGGCGGCCGGGCGATGCACGAGCGCTCTCCCGATCAGGAACCGCCGGGCTTCACCGGACGACATCTCTGTCATCGGGCGTGCCTGAAGGTGTCCTATCTCCAAAAAATCAAGAATCTCATCGGTCCTCTTCTCCATTGCCGGTGTCACTGCATGGTTAAAGAGCCCGATGCTGGAGAAGAAACCCGACTGGATCACCTCCCTGCCGGAAACCTCCCGCGTATAGGTGTATTGCAGGTCATTGGATACAACCCCGATAAAGGACCGCATGGCAAAAACGTCCCAGAATTCCTCGCCCCGCACCCGGAACACTACGTTATCGCGGGGCTGGGGATAATATTCCCGGGTCACCACTTTGATGAACGAGGATTTCCCGGCACCGTTGAGGCCGAGGATCGCGATGTGCTCGCCTTCACGGATGGTGACCGAGATCGAGCGGAGCACGTCCTTGTCGCCTTTTATGACCGTGACGTGTTCAAATTCGAGCAGGGGCGGACTGGGGATCTGTGTGAGGGATTTTTTTTTCGCCATAGCGGGTATTCCTGTCGGGATGTATCGCTGCTGCCAGCGCTCGTCAAAGTTGGGGCGCGGAAACGGGATTGAACGGGAGCGTCTTTTCGAGAGGGGAATTTTTTTTAGATCACACCGGTGATCCTGATCGCATATTCACGCGTCAGGCCATCATCCGTGCAGGAGAGCTCCCCTCCCGCCCGGTCGGAAAGGCGACCGAGAAAGCCCCTGCCGGATTTTGCTGCACCCGTATCGGTGCACCCGGTTCCTGCAAGGGTGATGATGGCATTGTTACCGTCACGGTTGACCCGCAGGGCGATCGCGGCAGCACCGGTGCCCACGAGGTCTTCGAGAAGATACGTGACCAGGTCCGTGAGGTCATCGTGATCCACGGCAACCATGAGCTGCTTCTCGCCCGAAGAAAAAGTAAAGGCAAGATCGGCAAGGAGCGGCTGCATCCCGATCCGCTGGAGGAGCAGGCCGGCAAAAGCCGAATCATCGTCCACCGATGACAGGAGATCGTCATCCGAGCAGGCGGGAACCGTAAGGCCGGTCACCTGCGCCTCAAGGTGCCGGACCAGATCGCATTCCGCGAGCTCGCGGGGAGGACAGAACCCGCGGAGCATGGTGGTATAATCCGAGAGGAGCCGCGCAGCCCGCTGAACCAGCGCCGGGTCGATGATACGCGCAAGCTGCGCTCCGTCAAACGATCGTTCGAGTTTTGCGATCACCTGGCCGGCCTTGAGGGCGAGATGGATCGAGACGCCGCCACCCTTGTGGTGCTCGTCGGCAAAGGAACGGAAGGCTTCGAGCAGCTCGTCGATCACGTCCCCCTTGATAAGCGCACGTATCTCTGCGGCCATGTCCTCTTCCCCGAGTTCCTCCATCACGTACGAGACATAGTACAAGCGCCCTGCCATGATGGTGAAGAGCTCGTTGACCTGCTCCATGCACTCCTCGGCAAACGCAGCGGTCTCGATCGCCCGCTCGTGGTTCAGCTCGGCGATATTTTCCAGTGCCACCGCATCGGAGCGAATGGATTCGAACATCCGCAGTGCATCGGCAGCCGCAATCACCCGGCCGTGGCCCGGCAGGACAAACTCGATCCCGCCATCAGAAAGGAGTGCCTTGATCCCATCGAGCGATCGGATGAGTGCAGCCTGGTCCCACCCGCAGATTCCGGCAATGCCCGGGTTTGCCGCAAAGAGCACGTCGCCGATGAAGAGCAGCCCGCCCATCCGCAGGCAGATGCTGTCCGGGCTGTGGCCGGGTGTATGGTACACGTCAAGCGCGGGACCGGGACCAAAACTGATCCGTTCCCCGGCAAGACCGCCTCCGGTCTCTTCCCGGATGATAGTAACCGTGGCCCCATGGGAAAAGGCCATGGAAACCGGGACACCGAATGAACCGGAGCGGGTGCTGGTCAGAAGGGGCAAGCCCACCCGGACCGGCGCAATTGCCTGTCCCAGCAACGCGGCCTGTGTCAGCTTTGCATCCCCGCGTTCAAGCGCTGTCGCACCCGCCTCCTGCACGGCAAAGACGGCTGCTCCCGTGTGGGCAAAAGCGGGAACCGACTGCGTGCCCAGGAAATGATCGAGATGTGCATGTGTCAGAAAGACAAAGACCGGGCGATCCTGTTCCTCGCGGCACTCTTCGATCACCTGTGCCAGCTGTGCCGACTGCTCCGCGATGCCGCCCGGGTCAATGAGCAGGATCACATCACCGGTCTGGATGAGGTAGGAGTTAGAAGAAATAGTATCGATCTTGCGGATAAGGGGGTAGTGCTGTGCCCCGGTGGCACCTGGCACCGGTTGCCAGACCAGGGAAACGGGAGTGTTGTTACCACCCGGCAAGCGCTTCGCCCTCAGAAGGATAGATCGAGAAGATGGAAGTAAACCCTGCCAGCTTGAGGATCTTGTGCACTTCGGCAGCAAGGCAACACAGGGCATACTTGTCCCCGGGATTCTTGAGTTTTTTCGCCGTTGCCAGGAGTACCCGGAGACCGCCGCTGCTGATGTAGGTTACTGCGGAAAAGTTGAGCAGAACCTTCCGGTTCCCTCCCTCTATCTCCTTGTTGATTGCCTGTTCAAGTGCCGGTGCAGTTGCAGTATCTATTCTTCCGGCAATCGAAAGGATAGTTGCCCCGTCACGGGTTACGGTTGTAATTTCCACGATATTCCCTCTTGTCTGGAGAAATGAATCCAGAGAATGATACCGGTGATTTTGGTGTTTTTTAAAGATAATCTTATGCCTGTCCGGAAAGACCGTTGCCTGCCGGTTGCATTCCTTTTCCTATCGGACGCGATCATTAAAAGAGCCGGTGCTCAATATCATATTTGAGAGATCATGGCTGCAACGATCGTTTCCTCCCTGCCAGTCGCGCTTCTGCTGAGGTGCATGGTTGCTGTTAATGTCAGTTTTCCAGCCCGGAGGATCAACGGAAATTTTCCGGACCCGGAAAAGAGCAGGCTGATGGTAATGGGAGCGCGATGAACATGCAGGATATCGTTACCTATACAATCGAGTCTGACATCAACGCCATCCCCCGGGTCTCGCTTGTGCTTGATCAGGCCATGCGGGCCAATGGGTTTACTGAAGAGGAGATCCTGGATACGCAGCTGGCTGTCGAAGAGGCAATCACTAACGTGATCGTGCACGGGTACGCAAAAAGCCCGGGCACCATTGTGATCACCTGCCGCACCACCCTTAAGGGAGTTGCCGAGATACAAATCGAAGATACCGCCCCGCCATTCAATCCACTCACCATTCCCGAGCCGGATATTACTGTCGCCATCGAAGAACGGAAGATCGGAGGGCTGGGAATTTTTTTAATCCGCCAGGTGATGGACGATATCACGTACCGGTACGAGAACGGGAAAAATATTCTCGTGCTGGTAAAGAAGAGAGGATGAGAATTTTATAAAATTTAAAAAGTCATCTGAATATTACCCTGACCAATTACACTTTGCAATTTCCGAAAACTATACCCTTTTTCTTAAAAATTTGCGATGCTCTCCACCCCATTCGGGGATCGCACGGCCGCCTCGTCGGGGCCTCGCAAGGCAGATCGGTTTTCTTCTCGGTTTTTAAGTAACGGTTGCCGGGGTGGGGAGAGAGACATAGCGTATATTTTTTCTAAGAAAAATTCGCGCTGACACCAATTGAACCGCCGCAGGGGCGCCCCGTCAGGGAAGGCGGTGTCATCGCATCTGGGGGTATGGGGGCATCAGCCCTCATCTTCTATTCTCACAAAATTCCGGGGATTTTTTTAAGTAAAAGGAATAAAAATCAAGAAAATTTACGGAGGAAAAAAAGGAGCGAACGGGAAAAAGGAAAGCCTCAACTCTCCCGGACAATATCCTGAATATAGGAAATTCCGATCTTGGCCCGGGTCAGCCGGGTACTGTCCAGCAGGTGGCGCATATCGGAAAATTCCCCGTCCGTGACAATCTTTTTTACCTGCGTGTTGAGATCCAGCGAGGCATCGTAGGGAACATTCCTGAAGACCACGCCATGGTTGTGCAGGTACATCTCTTTGGCCGCTCCCTTGTTCAGGGGATTTGTATAGTAGAGCGAGGTGAGCTGGCCTTCGGAGAAATAGGTGAGGTCAGCGGTGAGATCGACACCAATGCCAAAACTCACCAGCGTCTCTCCCTTGTGCGAGGGCACGCTCTCGGAAGCGATCCACTGGGAGAGCTGCGAGGGGTCCATGATTGAGATGCCGCCGGGCGGTGCGGAGGAGGCAACCGGGGATTTTTTCAGGCCGGAGGCGGCGAGTCCGGCCAGCACGCCCCAGATCGTGACGGCAACAACCCCGTGGTAGCCCTGCACCCGTTCTTTTGAGGAGGCAAAGATGGTCTTGTAGATATCCGAGATGCTGATGCCATCGGGTTTGCTGGTTTCGAGCGTAAAATATTCATTGAACGGACCATCGAGCGTGACATTGAACCCGGTATAGACCACCACATCGCTGTCATGATCGAGCGGGGTTAAGAAATCCGGAGTATTATTGCCATCGGTCGGGAGCCAGACCATCGAACCATAGAGCGTGATCATCTCGCCCATCACGGGCATGGCTTCATTCACATCTGCGCCGAGCGCACCAAGACCCAGTGAGTAGGTAATCTCCGAGAATTTTTTTGCCCGGATATCGGCTTGGGTAATCCGCGAGTAGAGAATCTTGTTGAGATCCCCGACCACCCGCAGGACCGGGGGGGTTGTCAGCCAGCCCGGTTCAATTGTCAGCTGCACGCCTTCACCCAGGATCTTCTTGTAAAAAAGTTCATTGAAGAGCGTAGGATTCTTCCGCTTCTTTGCAATATCCACAACCGCAAGATCTACCGTGGGGAAGATATCAAGGACCGTGGTGAACCCGGCCATGTCGATGACTTTTTTCGGGTAATCCCCGACTGCTGCAAGTACAAACCGCCCATTCCTTCGCTTCATCTCCTTTTTCAGCCCGTTAAAAACCCGCAACCCCCCGCTGCTCAGGTAGCTGATGCCCGCCATTTCCACGACCAGTTCCTTGTCGTCGTCGTGGAGTGCCTCACGGGTCCAGGTATCCAGCTGCTGGGCCCCGAATGCATCAAGCCGTCCCGATACGAAAAAGACTACGACCCCTTCCTTTCTTTCGCTCCGTGCTTCCATAGGAATGTCCTGATGAATAGTATCATGCTGCTAGTTTTTTAGTGTTGGGGCGTTGCTTGCGAGGGTCTCTTTTACCGGCTGGTTGCTGCGATAGGCCGGGCTCTGTCATATTTTCTTATGAACAACTCAACCTATTTCGTTGCGGAGATGCAAAATTATCGCAATTATCTTGACAGATTCCTGGAACAATCATCTGAACTATTACCTCCCTGTGGTTGCCGGATTGACTGATGTACGATATGGTGAGACATGACTCACTACCTGATCGATATCCGGCTGATGGGGTCGGTGAAGCAGCAGATCCGCACGTTAAGCAATCACTTGGCGGAAAAATTTAATCTGGGAGACAAACTGGTGACCCCGCATATCACGCTGGCCGGGCCTTTTTCGACCACGGATGAAAACAAACTCATCGGAGATTTCACCCGGGTGTGCACGAACCAGAAGGAGATCCCGAAATATGAAGTGGGAAGCTACGGGTTTTTTGACGATACGAGAGTTGTCTTCGTTACAATTACTCCTGACGAGAACCTGAGACAATTCCGCTACCAGTTGTCCCGGGCAATATCCCCGTACTGCTCGTTGCGGAAATATGACCTGGATTCTGCCGAAGAATTCAGGTTCCATGCCACACTCGCCATGAAACTCGACTGGCTCACGTTCCAGAGGATAAAATGGTATTTCCGCAAACAGGAAAATGTCATCTACCGGCACCACCCCATCCGGGCAACCCTGCTCCGGAATTCCCGGATTATTTGCGAATATGATTTCGTCCAGGAAAGGATGCTGACCCGGGCGCAGGCACTGAGCAGGGCAACGATGAAGCGGGACTTTGATATTCTCAAGGCATGGACCGACGGGAGCTGGGAATGAGCGTGGAGTTATCCGGGGTTTCTAAAAAAATTCATCGACCCCCGGGCCCTGTTTGAAAGTTTGCGGTCGGTCAATCCCAGCATGCCAGGAAAAATCCCCCTCAGCTTCATGGGTCTGCGGAGGAATCGCGTGCCGGTCAATTCCACCTTGTCAGAAAATTTTCAACAGGAGCCAGATAAAAAAATTGAGCGGTCTTTCATCCGGAAAAAATCCAACCGGGACCAGAAAATTTCAAGGTACACCGGATTTCGTACCTTTTTAAAAAAATTCTGATTGCGATTGTTTTTGCGATGGAAAAGAATCCGGAATTACGGAGCTCGTTCCATAAAATTTCGGCAGGTTCTTCAAAGAATTATTTTTCAGATTCCCGGAAAACAGGAGTTTTTTGCCTTTTTAGCATCCTATGCTCTGCACACCAGGGAATCCTGAGATCATTAATCCAAACTGCACCAGATAGGCCGGTTTTTCCCGCTGCAAATCCCCCCGTTTCCCCATAAGAGGCTAAAAAAAGGTTTCCTGATAGAACGTACAGGAAAAAAGGTGAAACAGGCCGGTCGGGTATGGGTAAAAGGGACAATCCGGGGCGAATTTGAACCCGGATAGATTGAGAGGAAAGTTCCCGCATGAGCCCTGGATGTGCTCCATCCCATGTCAATTTCACGCCGTCATCAGACGTGAAATATATTTGCTCCGAGCCACAAAAAAGGCCTTCTTTTCATTTTACCCCAACTCCAGTACATCCGGCACGCAAATGGCCATCCAAAAGGTGCTATTAGCGGATATTTTTAGAGCCAGAAATATGCCGAATAAAGCCTAACGGGGCGCGATACAAGGTTTTCAGAAAACAGAGGTATGGGAATTCCCCCAATTCATGCCAAAATGCGGGACAGAACCCCTTCATGAAAAAGAAGTCTACGACAGAGAACTGGGTTTGGGAAAGTACAGGTCCCTCAGGGTTCTGCAAAACCATCACCCACTCATTTCACGCCGTAGTCAGACGAAGGTTCTCTCAGAGCCGAGCCCAAAAACAGCCCTTCTTTTCATTTTCCCCCAACTCCAGCCCATCCGGACCGCGATCGGCCATCCAAAAGGGTCTATCAGGGGTATTTTTAGAACCCTTATATGCCATAAAAATCAAAACGGAGTGCAATGCGGGGTTTTTAAAAATTACTGTGCCGGAATTCCCCAATTTTTTGCTGAATTCAGAGCCGGGATCATCTTACCGCAAAATAGTCTCCGTCGGAGAATGGGGTTTGGGGGAGTGCAGGTCTCCTATGGTCTGGAACAGAGGTTTGCTGAAAAAAGTTCTTCATTCACACATTATGTTCGTGAGATACGAGATATTATTCAGAAACAATACACGAACGACTGCGATATGATGATTCATCAAAAAAATTATTTTTTTTCTGCAAATTCCCTGCAGGCAAGTAGTACGAGGAACGGAAGAATCAGGATCCAGTAATGCAGGTATTGCCGGATAAGAAGCGTTCCTGATAACAGAATAACAAAGAGGAAGATTGCCCATTCCGATGGCGAATGAAGACCTCTCCTGATAACACTCGCTCCTGAGAACAGGACTACGGGGAGCACAATAAAGATACTGGAAATCAGGTAAATCGAATAGGAAAACAGGTTATTCGTTTGATAACTGGGAATCTCTGCAATGGCCTGACCACTAACATATGCAGGTGCCACACCGAATGTCCAGTTCAGTGCACTTGTCAGGGTATCACTGCCGTATATCAGCAGCAATACGCCAAACAAAGACATGCCAACGATTATTGCTGGCAGTACCAGATGATGCAATCGTCTCTCCCCTTGTGCCCACATCAAGTACAACAGGGGAAAAAGCCCGAGAATGGCATATTGCTTGAACCCGAACGCGAGACCGATACAGATGCCTGCATAGACATACTGCGATTTTCGGGTTGAGATGAAAGCTAGAAGGAGAAACATGACGGCAAATGGTTCACTTAAAAGAAAATATCCCTGGGTGAAAGCGGCTACAACAAGATAGAGACAACCGGAAGAAAAACCTGAAATATATCCATAATCTTTGTTTCCGATATAAAAAATCATGATCGCACAGAGCATATTGATCACGGTTATTACCGGGAGATCAAGTGAGCCGGGCGGCTGCACAAGATCCATTACTGCAACAACAAAGAACAGGAGAGGCGGTTTTGGATCAGCAAAACTTACATACGGGGCGAAACCGTTGATTATCATCCGGGCCATTTCATGAAACCGTTCGGCATCAACCCCGGCCCAACCTCCGGTATCAATCATTTGCATTAAACAGGCAATAGCGCAGGCAATAATAAAGTATGAAAATAATACTGCGCTTATCTTCAGGGACTTACGCTGGTCTTCGTTCATGGATTGTCCTTTAATTTTTCGATTCGCTATGCTCGAAGAGCAAGAAAAATCTTCAAAAGATTAGAAGATAATAATCACATACCTGCTGCGGGAATGGGTTCAATGGTGTTTCGTTGCGTGGTGGATCTGTTCACTCTTTTAAGTAACGACTTGGATAGTGTGGATTTGATTACCAAGCCGTTACCAGAATAGAATTAATAAACTATTGGATTTATTACAACCCGTATATGAAATTATAATTCCGTCGTAAATTACAATGGCGTTAAAATTTTTAACGCGGTTGTAATAACAAGCCGGATAAAAATTGTGTACCGTGTGGCACCCGGATTTTTTGCCGGGAGGCCTGCAAGGTGGGCATCCTGTAAATGTCCCACAGGGTTTTTTCCTGTTTGAGCTGTCGAGCAAATGTCATAGCTCGTTAGACAGGCTCCCTTTATATCCCCCTCCACATAACTATTGAACACAATGATTGACGCCATTGTTATCAGGGGGAAAGGATTTCTGCTGCATCCCGTTGAGGCCTTCCGGCAATCCCGCAACGATAAACCGGTTGTTGTATTCACGTACTTTGGCGCACTTCTCCTGTTCAATGCAATCCTATCCGCACTGATCGCCGTCGTTTTCAGGATGCGGGACATGCAGTTGTTTTATGGAATGTCATCGGAGTTGGCAGACCTATTCATGTTTTTTTTCATGACACTAGCGGGTAGTTTTGTCCATACACTCATCTTTATTCTAATCATTGCAGCATGGATACACGTGTGGGTGTATCTTTTTGGCGGGCGGAAGGGAGTCAGGCAAACCATCAAAACGATTATGTATGGGAACACACCCGATCTCCTTCTCGGATGGATACCTTACATCGGACTCATCTTCACTCTCTGGTCACTGGTTCTTAGCACATGGGGAATCCACGAGATTCAGGAGATCAGTACCGGAAAAGCGATCCTTGCCGTTGCATTTGCCGTTATCTTCCTGCTTATTTTTATCATCCTCATTGTGACCTACCTCATGACTTCGAATATGGTATTTTCTGCGGTCCCGGTCCTCTTCGGCAATTAAGCGGATAACTGAATTAGTGAGGTGGGGCAATGAGATGGAAATAAACGCTTCGGATGCTCATTAAAAAAAATAAAATTTTTTCGGTCCTGCGAGCAAACCTCCCACATTCCTGCTCTTTTCCCCATTTTACACCAGATTATACCAAGATATTTTTCATTGTCAGCCCTCCTCATCAGATAAGAAAATCTTTTTTATTATCATTCCTGAATTTTAGCCCTATCACCTTCAATATCAGGGATATTCCCCGCTGTAATATAACAAACCGGGAGACAAATGAACCAATTGAAAAATACAATGGCGCGCCTTTTCTGCGAAACCAGCCCTATAAAAGAAACGAATCAATCTGTTGAATCTTTCATGGAATCCACATTGATTGCATGTATTCTCTTTTTTCTATGAATTCGCACCCGGTAAAAAAAATTAATAGATAGGTAACCAGCCAGTTTCTGTGAATAATGTCTGTGCTGGAGGCCACCAACCCGAGGGAGCTTGTGCAATATGCCCACCTTTTGTTTGATAATTTCCCGGGGATACTCCTGAAACTGTATATCCGGCTTTCATATAGTATACATTGTAACCGTCATCATAATCGTAGGCGTATGACACTCCATTATCTCTTTTTAATTCAGATGCCACACTCATATAAGTCATTGTAAACCATGGATACGGATACCAGACCTGGCTATCTGATTTAAAGTTTACATATCCTGAAAAAATATCCTGATCGATATAGGATTCCGGATGTACAACTATCTCGAACAAAGAAAGCGTGACTTTTTCTCCGACCATCTGATTTTCAACGGATTGCTCATTTTTTTGACTGTCTGATGCCATCATATATGGCTGTTTATAAAGGTATTCCTTTGTGCTTTCAGGCATATCCTTTAATGCGTCTGGGAATACCTTTTCTAAAAATTCTCCTTGAGTAATTTTTTTATCCTTGAGTTCGTTAATAATTTTTAATTGTTCTTCGTTTGCTGTGAATGAATGTCCCTTCTTTACATTTTCCTTTGATATTTCCTTAACTTCAATTTTTACGGTTGTTGGGATGTACTGATTATTTTTTCCTTTCACAACTTGCGATGTTGAAGAGAAATCAACAGTATATCCTAATTCGGATAATTTTTCCAATGTTGAATCAATTTTATCTACAGATTGCTTTATTTTTTGAGTATCTTGCTCAAGGACAGCCTGATTGTAATCAGCAACTTGTTTATCCAGAACTGTAACGAATTGCGTCTTTAGAGTTTCCTTGCTGATAGCTTGTTCCTCAGCACTCACCATCGGTACCATCACCATCGCTGCCAACAGTAGTGCCAGCAGGACGACGTCAATTTTACTTAGTGTCATTCGTTTTCATCTCCTTAATTTTGCGATACACTACGCTAGAAGGCACGGGAAAATCTTCATAAGATCAGAAGATAATAATCACATGCCTACGGGCAGGATTGGGTTCATCTCACTTTCGACGGTAGGTGAACCCGTCCACTCTTTTAAGTAACGACTTGGATAGTGTGGATTTGATTGCCAAGCCGTTACCAGAATAGAATTGATAAATTATTGGATTTATTACAACCCGTATATGAAATTATAATTCCGTCGTAAATTACAATGGCGTTAAAATTTTTAACGCGGTTGTAATAACAAGCCGGATAAGAATTTTGTACAGTGTGACACCTTTTGCCACACCCACAATGCGACTCCTGAACTCTTCAACCGTTGTCGCAATCGGAGGAGGACTCCGGCTTCATATCGCCTTCCTCTTCGCAGGTCTTGCTATCCGAATACCGGAGTATTGTGCATTTGCCCTAATCATTTATGCCACCTATACTCTGGATCGTGCCCTTGATTGCAAAGAGGACGCGATCAACAAGAGTGAACTTAAAGGGGCAAACGGAAAAATCGGAA
>Ga0074195_1002276_pt1 | contig 22212 bp, 14 predicted proteins | sample EPASupsiteHSE623_FD_64525 | JGI IMG/M metagenome (GOLD analysis project Ga0074195, IMG submission 64525) | Bioremediated contaminated groundwater from EPA Superfund site, New Mexico - Sample HSE6-23 | ecosystem: Environmental > Aquatic > Deep subsurface > Groundwater > Contaminated ...
TCGACACCTACGAGCGCATCAGCGCCGAACTGCTCGCCAAGGGTCTGCCGCGTCCCGCCTACGAATTCTGCATCAAGGCGAGCCATTCGTTCAACCTGCTCGACGCGCGCGGCGCCATATCGGTCACCGAACGCCAGCGCTACATCGCCCGCATCAGGACGCTCGCCTGCGGCATCGCCCAAGCCTACGCCGCATCGTTCAATAAATAACCTCCCCTTACCTCACCCGGCTTCGCCACCCTCTCCTTGTAAAGGCGAGGGTAGATACAAAATTACCCCTTCTCCTTTTCCAAGGAGAAGGTCGGGATGAGGTCATTCGGTGATGTTGTGTTCCGCTATTTCTCTGCCGCGAGGACCGCTTCGAGCTCGTCTATCTGTTCGGCGTGCGGCCGGATGGTCCGCGCGATCTCAAGCCAGCGGCGTCCGTAGAGGAGACACCGGCGCGACTGTTCCTTCGGCTGGCTGTGGGCGAGGTTGATGTTGGCTATCGCCGCCACCAGCGGTATCTCCATGATGCCGCCGAGCTCTTCGTAGAGCGTCTTGGAGACGCGCGCCGCCCCTTCCCAGTTGCCGTTCATGATGGCAAGGAACAGGAGGATATTGTTTATCGTCGTGTCGAGCACCGACAGCGACAGCGCCGTTTCGAGGATATTGGTGAAATCGGCGAGCGACCGCTTGGTCAGCGCCTCGACGAACGCACTCTCCATGAAGAAGGGGCGCGTCCCCCAGTTGATGTACTGGAGTTCGTAGACCGGCACCGGCTGGGCGATCCCTTTGAGCTCGATGTTGCCCGAGAACTTGAAGAAGTAGTGCTGGGGGAGGAGTATCTCGCGACCGTTCACCGGCAGGCGCATCGCGATGCGGTTCTCGGTGACATAGCGGTCAAGGATGGCGCGCGAGGTCTTGTGCATCATGATCTTGCTGACCGAACCGAACCGGGTGTGGCTCTCAATGCGCTTGGTCAGGTTGATGCTGAACCCTTCGAGCTGGCCATTCTCCTTAATGTAGAGGTAGCCCGAATTGATGCCGGCGCCGAGATCTTCGGGCGCCTTGTTCTGGAAGATGCGCGACCGGTTGAAACTGCCGTTTATCCACGCGATCTTGATGAGCACCGCCAGATCGAGGGCGGTCTGGACATCGCGCCCCGGGTTGTCGGAGAACAGGAACACGCGCCCTTCGTCCCCCACCACCTCGACATAGTAATTCGATGAGTCGTAGAAGTCGCCGGGGTAGTTCTTGAAATACATATCGGCGGCGCGCAGGACCGTTTCATTGAATTCGCGCAGGAAGGTCTCGTAGTAGTCCTTGACCGAGAGCACATTGGCATACTCGGAGGAGTTCATGATATCAAGGAGAAGTACCGTTCCGAAGGTCTCGTTGCGTGGCATCGTCCGCTCCATTCAATTCGGGCCCATCATAGCGACCGCCGCGCCGTTTTACAAGATTTTCGGGAAAAGATGCCGTCGGCACTCCCGTTCCGGGACAAGGGCCATAATGATGTCTATCGCCAGTTATTTCAAAATATTAACTATACAACGGGAAACTTTCTGAATAAAGCGGGGTCTATCTGGTTACTCAATTCGTGAGTCCCGGAGCGTGACCTCCTCTTCGCACGCTGGTTTACTCGAAAGCAGGGCCCTTCCTCGGGGCCCTCTTTCTTTTTTTGCCTTTCCCCGCCGCAATCGGTAGAATCGACCGATACTTTTTGCAAAGGGAGTCCGTCATGCCCACCGACATCGAGATCGCCTCGCAGGTACCGCTCAGGCCCATCACCGACATTGCCGCGAAGCTGGGACTGCGCCGCGAGCATCTGGAGCTGCACGGCGACCATATCGCCAAGGTGAAGCTCACCGCCCGCGAACTGGGTGAACCGCACGCCAAACAGGTGCTCGTCACCGCGATGACCCCCACCCCGCTGGGCGAAGGAAAGACGACCGTCTCCATCGGACTCTCCGAAGCGCTCAACCGCATCGGCAAAAAGTCGATCGTGACGCTGCGCGAACCGTCGCTCGGCCCGGTCTTCGGCGTGAAGGGGGGCGCGGCGGGCGGCGGCTTTTCGCAGGTCCTGCCGATGACCGACATCAACCTCCACTTCACCGGCGACATCCACGCCGTCACCACCGCCCACAACCTCCTTGCGGCACTCCTCGACAACCAATACTCCCGCGTTTCACAGCAGTGTCTCCTGCCGCGCGAGATCGTCTGGCACCGCGTGATGGACATGAACGACCGGTCACTGCGCGACATCGTCATCGGACTCGGCAAGGAGGCGGGGCAGGTGCGCGAAAGCAAGTTCGAGATAACGGCCTCATCCGAGGTGATGGCGATACTCGCCCTCGCCTACGACCTCGACGATCTCAAAAAACGGCTCGGCAACATCATCGTCGCGGTCCAGCCGAAAGGTGGCCCGATCCATGCCCACGACCTGAACGCCCAAGGGGCATTGGCCATACTCCTGAATAACGCCCTCAAACCGAACCTCGTCCAGACCATCGAAGGGAACCCCGCCTTCATCCACGCCGGCCCCTTCGCCAATATCGCCCACGGCACCAATTCCATCATCGCCACGAACCTCGCGCGGCGGCTTTCGGACATCGTCGTGACCGAGGCGGGCTTCGCCAGCGATCTGGGCGGCGAGAAGTTCTTCAATCTCGTCTCGCGCCAGAAAGGGATGACGCCGCCCGACGCGGTGGTGATCGTCGCGACCGTCCGCGCCCTCAAATATCACGGCGGGATCGCCCGCAAGAACCTCACGCAGGGCGACCCGGCGGCGGTCGAACGCGGCTTCCCGAACCTTGAAAAACACATCGAGAATATGCGCTCATTCGACCGGCCGGTCATCGTCGCGCTCAACCAGTTCCCCGGCGACACCGCCGATGAGATCGCAACCGTCCGGCGGCTCTGCGAAAAGAGCGGCGCGGCCTGCTTCCCCATCGAGGTGTGGGCCAAGGGGGGCGACGGGGCGGTCGACCTCGCGGCGGCGGTCTGGCAGGCGGCCCACGAGGCACGCGGCCCGGTCAAGTTCACCTACGAACTCGACGACCCTGCGGCGGTCAAGATAGAAAAAGTGGTAAAGACCATGTACGGCGCCGACGGCGTCCATATCCCGCGCTCGGTCCTGACGAAAATTGAGGAGCGCGAGAACTGGGGCTACCGCGGTCTGCCCATCTGCATGGCCAAGACGCAGTCGTCGCTCTCCGACAACCCCGATCTCAAGGGGCGGCCGAAAGGCTTCACCGTCGAGATACGCGATGTGAAGGTGAGCGCCGGGGCCGGTTTCATGGTGGTCTACACCAGCGACATCATGACCATGCCGGGTCTTCCCGAATCACCCGCCTCCGACCGGATGGATATCACCAGCGACGGTGCGATAAGCGGACTGTTCTAAAAAGAAGCCATTCCTTACCATACAATATATAGAACAGAAAAATTGAAATGCGGATACCGAACGGATAGAATGAGCCGGTTCTAAAATGAGAGGTCTTCTTCATGGCGCAAGAGCAACTTTCCTGGATAGTCAATTTCATCTTCGGTATCGCCGATGATGTGCTCCGCGACCTTTATAAACGGGGCAAATACCGCGACGCGATCCTGCCGATGACGGTGCTTCGACGCTTCGATGCGGTGCTGGAGCCAACGAAAAAGATGGTGCTGGATCAAAAAACGCTACTTGACAAAGCGGGCATCGCCAATCAGGATGCCGTGCTTCGACAAGCGGCGGGGCAGGCGTTTTACAACACATCCCGCTTCACCCTGCGCGATCTCAAAAGCCGAGCCAGTCAACAACAACTCAAGGCCGACTTTGAGGATTACCTTGACGGATTTTCGCCCAATGTTCAGGAAATACTTAGTAATTTCAAGTTTCACAATCAAATACCTGATCTCGTCAAAGCTGACGCGTTGGGGTTCCTTATCGAGAAGTTCCTTGATCCACGCATCAATTTGAGCCCCAACCCGGTGTTAAACGCTGATGGTTCGGTACGCCTGCCCGGACTCGACAACCATGCGATGGGAACGATATTCGAGGAGTTGGTCCGCCGGTTCAACGAAGAGAACAACGAAGAGGCGGGAGAACACTGGACGCCGCGCGATGCGGTGAAGTTGATGGCGCGGCTTATCTTCGACCCGATAGCTGACAAGATAACCGACGGCACCTATCTACTTTACGACGGGGCCTGCGGTACCGGCGGCATGCTGACCGTGGCCGAAGAGACCCTTAAGGAGTTGGCTGTCCAGAGAGGTAAGCAGGCGTCGGTTCATCTGTTCGGTCAGGAGATCAACAGTGAAACCTACGCCATCTGCAAGGCTGACCTGCTTCTCAAAGGGGAAGGAGACGCGGCCGATAACATCATCGGCGGCTCGGAATATTCGACGCTTGCCAATGACGCCTTCCCGTCGCGTGAGTTCGACTTCATGCTCAGCAACCCACCCTATGGCAAAAGCTGGAAAGGCGACCTCGAACGGATGGGTGGTAAAGGATCGATCAAAGACCCGCGCTTTCTCATCAACCATGCCGACGACCCCGAATACTCGTTGATCACCCGGTCGAGCGACGGGCAAATGCTCTTCCTCGCCAATATGCTTTCCAAGATGAAACGCAACACGAAACTCGGCAGCCGTATCGCCGAGGTCCACAACGGCTCCTCGCTTTTCACCGGAGACGCCGGGCAGGGCGAAAGCAATATCCGCCGCTGGATCATCGAGAACGACTGGCTCGACGCCATCGTGGCGCTGCCGCTCAACATGTTCTACAACACCGGCATCGCGACCTACATCTGGGTGCTCTCCAACCGTAAGGCGGAACACCGCAAAGGAAAGGTGCAACTCATCGATGCCACGCAATGGTTCAAACCGCTCCGTAAGAACCTCGGCAAGAAGAACTGCGAACTCTCCGATGATGATATTCAGCGTATCTGCGATGTTTTCCTGAAGTTCGAGGAGACCGAGCAGTCGAAAATATTCCCCAATGAAGCGCTCGGTTACTGGAAGGTCACGGTCGAACGGCCGCTCCGGCTCAAAGGCATTGACCCCAACCGCGTCTATGCCGCGAAGGAGATTAAAGCGCTCAAGGATACGGCGGAACGGGCCGATGATGCGCCGGCGGTCATCAAGAAGATCCACAAAAAAGGTGCGGCGGCCGATCCGGTGCGTGGGCTTTTCGAGGCGGTGGTTGACGGGAAGAAGTGCGTGGTTGAATACGAACCCGACAGCGATCTGCGCGATACGGAGCAGGTACCGCTGTTGGAAGAGGGCGGTATAGAGGCGTTCATCCGGCGCGAGGTGTTGCCGTATGCGGCCGATGCGTGGTATGTACCGGAGAGCGTGAAGACCGGCTACGAAATAAGTTTTACCCGCTACTTCTACAAGCCGCAACCGCTCAGGACGCTGGAAGAGATTCGCGCCGACATACTGGCGTTGGAGAAGGAGACAGAAGGATTGTTGGGAGAGATAATCGGAGGGAAAGGGCGATGAAGGGAAAACAAAAACCCATAATTGCTATTTGCTATGACTTTGACGGGACCTTGTCTCCCGGCAATATGCAGGAGTATGATTTCTTCCCCAAACTTAAAATGAAGCCGAAAAAATTCTGGGAAGAAGCAAAGAAAAAAGCCAAAACCGCTAAGGCAGATGAAATCTTAGCATACATGTTTCTGATGATAAGGAAAGCCGATCAAAAAGATGTGGAAGTAACCCGTTCTGCGTTTGCAGAATACGGAAAAAAACTGAAACTGTATCCAGGAGTTTCTGGATGGTTCAAGAGAATCAACGCTCTCTATCCCAAAAATGGATTTGAAATACAGCACTTTGTGATATCTTCAGGATTAAGGGAAATGATCGAGGGGAGTAAGATATCGAAAAATTTTAAGAAAACATATGCATCTTCTTTCATGTATGACAATAACGATGTCGCCTGTTGGCCATCGCAAGCGATCAACTACACGACTAAAACCCAATTCTTATTCAGGATCAACAAGGGCATCCTTGACGAATGGGACAATAAGGGGATCAACGACTATCTGACCAAAGAGGAACGGCCAATTCCCTTTTCAAGAATGATATACATTGGTGATGGGTCAACAGATATCCCTTGTATGAAATTAGTAAAGGACCAAGGCGGATATTCTATCGCCGTCTACAAATCCCATACAAAAAGTAAAAAAGAGCAGGCACAAAAACTGCTCAGAGATGGTCGCGTCAATTTCATAGCGCCGGCAGAATACTCGAAGAACGGCATCCTAGACAAGCAGATAAAGAGTGTAATCGGCAAGATGATGGAGCAATACAAGGTTTGGAAGGGGGAAAAGGAAAATCCCAGTATGCGTTCTCCGAAGCAAAGAAACGGTAAAAAGGCAAACGGAAAAGATGCACCTAAATAAATATCCTTCCTACAAAGACTCCGGCTCACCCTGGTTAGGTGTGGTGCCGAAACATTGGGCGGTGCGTCCCGCCTTTGGCGCGTATTCGCCAATCCTTGAACGTAACAAAGGGATGAAGGAAAAGACAGTTTTATCTCTCAGTTATGGCCGCATCATCGTCAAGCCTGCGGAAAAACTTCACGGCCTCGTTCCCGAATCCTTCGAGACTTACCAGATTGTCAATCCCGGTGATATCGTACTGCGCACAACCGATCTTCAAAATGACCACACCAGTCTGCGTGTCGGCATGGTGCGAGACCGAGGAATTATCACTTCAGCCTATTTGGCTTTGCGGGCGAATGCAGGCTTCAACTCTGATTTTGCTTATCAGTTTCTAAATGTTTGGGACATGAGCAAGGCAATCTACGGGTACGGTTCAGGGCTTCGGCAAAACTTGGACTTTGTGCATTTCAAAAGAATGCCTGTCGCGATTCCATCTCCCGACGAACAATCGGCCATCGTCAAGTTTCTTGACCACTATGACCGCAAGATCAAGCGTTACATCAAGGCCAAGCTGAAACTGGTAAAACTGCTGGAAGAGCAGAAGCAGTCCATCATCCACCGCGCCGCTACCGGCCAGATCGATGTCCGCACCGGCAAACCCTACGCCAACTACAAACCCTCAGGCGTAGAATGGCTCGGCAATGTGCCGGAGCATTGGGATGTCATGCCGTTACGGCGAGTGACTATCGCGCGTTGTGATGGACCATTTGGCTCTGGTCTGAAATCGCTGCACTACACAAACGATGGGGTCAGAGTCATTCGGCTTCAGAACATCGGACACGCTACATTCAGAGATTCTGATGCGGCTTTTATAGCGCCAGAGTACTATGCCACCTTGGGCGATCACTCAGTTGAAGCGGGGGATGTTCTGATCGCTGGGCTAGGTGACGAACGACACCCCGCGGGGCGAGCTTGCGTCGCCCCAGTTAGTATTGTCCCGGCAATGGTAAAAGCTGACTGTTTTAGATTTCGGCTTAACTCGCGCCGAGTGAATTTTGATTTCGTGGCATTGCACCTAACAGCGACCGCAGTTGCAGCTTCGGCCGTTCTCTCGACTGGCGCTACGCGTCAGAGAATAAATTTACAGTCCACAACTGCAAGAGCGATTTGCGTTCCGCCACCGTGTGAACAGGACAAAATTGTCACAGCTATTTCCAATGATACTATGATGTTGAACGCTACCACTGACCGCGCCAACCAGGAAATCTCCCTTCTTCGCGAATACCGTACCCGGCTGATCGCCGATGTCGTCACCGGCAAACTCGATGTCCGCGAAGCGGCCAAGAACCTCTCCGACGAACCGACCGAGCCGGAAGAAACGATAGATGAAGAACTTTCACCGGACGAAGAACCGGAAGAGCAGCCGGGAGAAACGACCGAGGAGGAAGCATGAGCACCACTTTTATCAGTGGCGACATCTGGAAAGAGATCACCAAGGAAGTGCGCAAGAGCAAAAAGACTTGCTCGGTTGCCGTTGCCTATTTCGGTGCCGGAGCCAGCAAACTCTTACCCCTACCCAAAGGCAGCCGTCTGGTCGTTGACGGTAGCGAGCACGCGGTGAAGAGTGGTCAGACCTGCCCGGCCGACCTTATCAAGTTGCACAAACGAGGAGTAACCGTCTATAGCGTTTCCAACCTTCACGCTAAGGTATTTGTGTTGGGGCGAGTCGCTTATATCGGTTCGACCAATGTATCAGCAAGCTCTGCATTTCGACTGGTCGAGGCGGGTGTTCGAACCACTGAAACGACGATCCTTCGTGCCGCACAAAAGTTTGTACATGACCATTGTTTGTATGAGCTCACCCCCGAAGTTCTCAAGAATCTGGCAAAGATTTATCGCCCGCCGCATATCCCCGGAGGCAAGAAACAGAGAGAAGAAGGCAAAGAGACTGCGCAGCGCCCCACCATGCCCCGTCTCCTTATTGCAAAGTTAAAGCATGCTTCTTTGCCTGATGGATATAGTGAACACCACGATGCCGGATGGGAGATCGCTGAAAAACGAAGCAAACAAAGCCGCAACTATAAGATGGAATCTTTTTGGTGGTATCAATCATGTCCATTCAAACAAGGTGATGTTGTGGTTCAGGTCACCGAGTACGGAGATGGAAAAATGCTGGTGTCTTCTCCGGCGACGGTCCTTTATGTGCTTAAACGCAACATAAAAGGTCGAGATGCCTCTTTTGTGTATTTAGAGCGCCAAAATAAACGGCGGCGTTATCTAGAGCCTTTGGCAAAAGATCTAGGCCCCGGTGCCGAGAAACGTCTGCGGAGAGGAGGCGTTGTTCGTGAAGATTTCGCCCATGCATTGATGGATATATGGAAGGATTGACATTATGAGCACAACCGACACCAGCGAAAAAGGTCTTGAGAGTCTCATCGTAACGGCGATGACCGGAGAACCCGGAAGTACTCTGCCTCTGGGCGGAGACGGTTCAAGCGGCCCTGCAAGACTCTACGGCGGCACCGGATGGATTCTCGGGCACTGGGAAACCTACAACCGCGAGTATGCCGTCGACCTGTTGCAACTCACCGAGTTTCTCAAGGCAACGCAGCCGCAGGTGGCCGATGCGGTCGATATTCTCCACGATTCGCCGGTGCGGCATAAGTTCCTTGCCCGTTTGCAAGGAGAGATAACGAGTAACGGCATCATTGAAGTTCTGCGGAACGGTATCAAACATGGTCCGCTAAACATATCGCTTTTCTACGGAACACCCACGCCCGGCAACGAAAAAGCGGCCGAACTCTACGCAAAGAATCGCTTCAGCGTCACCCGGCAATTGCGATACAGCCGCGACGGATCGGCGTTGGCGCTGGACCTCGGCCTGTTCATCAACGGTCTACCGATCGCCACCTTTGAACTCAAGAACAGCCTGACCAAGCAGACGGTCGCCGATGCGATAGAACAATACAAGCGCGACCGTGATCCGCGAGAACTCATCTTCCAACTTGGTCGCTGCATGGCGCACTTTGCGGTGGATGACAGCGAGGTCGCATTCTGCACTCACCTGAAAGGTAAGGCTTCATGGTTCCTGCCGTTCAATAAGGGATATAACGACGGCGCGGGAAACCCGCCCAATCCCAACGGCCTCAAGACCGACTATTTCTGGAAAGAGGTATTGACCCCACAAGGACTCACCGATATCATCGAGAACTACGCACAGTTCATAGAAGAGAAGGATGAAAAAACCGGCAGAAAAAGAAAGATCCAGATATTCCCCCGGTACCACCAGCTCGATGTGGTGCGGAAACTATTGGCCGATGCCAAGGAACACGGTTGCGGGAAACGCTATCTTATCCAACATTCCGCCGGTAGCGGCAAATCCAATTCCATCGCGTGGCTGGCCCACCAACTCATAACGCTTAATCGCCGCACAAAGACGGTTTTCGATTCCATCATCGTGGTCACCGACCGGCGTATCCTCGACCAGCAGATAGCGAACACCATCAGGCGGTTCGCGCAGGTTTCCGCGACGGTAGGCCGCGCCGAAAATTCGGGCGATCTCAGGAAATTCATCCAAGAAGGGAAGAAGATCATCATCACCACAGTTCAAAAGTTCCCGTTCATTCTCACCGATATCGACAAGGAGGCACGATCGAAGAAGTTTGCCATCATCATCGACGAAGCCCATTCCAGTCAGGGTGGTAAGGCGACCGCCGCCATGTCGGCCGCGCTTTCGCAGAATGGTGTGCCGGGGGAGGAAGAAACCGTCGAAGATATCGTCAACCGGATCATGGAATCACGGAAGATGCTTTCAAACGCCAGTTACTTCGCCTTTACTGCAACACCCAAGGGCAAGACACTGGAGATATTCGGCGATCCGGTCGTTGTCGGCGACAAGATAAAACGAAAACCGTTCCACAGTTACACGATGAAACAGGCGATACAGGAAGGGTTCATTCTCGATGTCCTGAAACATTACACGCCCGTCCAGAGTTACTACAAGTTGGTTAAAAAGGTCGAGAACGATCCTTTCTTTGATACCAAGAGGGCAAAGAAGAAACTGCGGCGTTATGTGGAATCTCAAGATCATGCCGTTCGTCTCAAAGCCGAGATCATGGTCGACCATTTCCACGAACAGGTGATAGGGTACAATAAAATCGGTGGACAGGCGCGGGCGATGGTGGTGACCTCCGGCATAGAGCGCGCCATCCAGTATTATCATGCGATCTCCGCCTATCTCATTGAACGAAAGAGTCCCTACCGCGCTATTGTCGCATTCTCGGGCGAACACAACTATGGCGGTGCGGTGGTCAGCGAGGCATCGCTCAATGGTTTCCCCAGCAATCTTATCGCCGATAAGATCAAGGAGGACCCATACCGCTTTCTTATCTGTGCCGATAAATTCCAGACCGGGTATGATGAACCGCTCCTACACACCATGTATGTCGACAAGATACTCGCCGGTATTCAGGCGGTGCAGACGCTGTCGCGGCTCAACCGTGCCCATCCCGCCAAGCACGATGTTTTCATTCTCGACTTCATGAATGAAACAGTTGTCATTCAAGAGGCCTTTGCCGATTACTATCGCACGACCATCCTGAGCGAAGAGACCGACCCGAATAAATTGCATGACCTCAAAGCGAAACTGGATACCTATCAAGTTTATGACCCGGCGGCGGTGGAGTCGTTCGTTGAACGCTATCTCACGGGTGAAGGTCGCGAGACGCTTGACCCGATACTGGATGCCTGTGTGGCGACTTACAAGGAACAGCTGGACGAAGATGGTCAGGTCGATTTCAAGGGAAAAGCAAAAGCCTTCACCCGCTCCTATAGATTTCTTTCTTCCATACTGCCCTATAATTCATTGGAATGGGAAAAGCTCTCAATATTCTTGGACTTCCTTATTCCCAAATTGCCGGCACCGAAGGAAGAGGACCTTTCAAAAGGCATTCTCGAAACGATAGACATGGACAGCTATCGCGTGGAAAAGAAGAGCACCGTCAAGCTCATGTTGCCCGATGAAGATGCCGAGATAAAACCGGCATCGACCGATGGGGGTGGTCGACTACCGGAAGTGGAATTGGACCGGCTCAGCAATATCCTGAAGACCTTCAACGAACAATTCGGCAACATAGAGTGGGGTGACGCCGACCGTATCCGTCGGATAGTGACCGAAGAGATTCCGGCAAAGGTGTCGGCCGATATCGCCTACCAGAACGCCATGAAGAACTCCGACCGGCAAAATGCCCGCATCGAACATGACAAGGCGATACTGCGCGTCATGCTTTCACTCATGAAAGACGATACCGAGCTCTACAAGCAGTTCAGCGAGAACGAGTCGTTCAATCGGTTCGTGAAAGACACTGTATTTTCGATGACCTACGAAACGACCAAGTAGTTTCCCCTCCCCCTGCTACCTTAATATATAGTAGTTCAAGCGCCTGCCCGAACAAGATATTGACAAACACGCTCCCGAAAAGGTAGAAACTAGGGACCGATCTCAACGAGGGAGTTCACATGCTCGGACCCATTTTCGCCGCGACCGGCCTGCTGATCATCACCGGGGCGCTCTTTTTCCTCCGCGCCACCTTGAAGACCCTCCCCTTCAACTTCTGGGTCGTCAACATCATGGAACTCGCCGAACGGCTCGCCTTCTTCGGGTCGCGCGCCGTCCTGCCGCTCTACATGATCGCCGGGGCAGACCAGCACGGGCTGGGCATCTCCTACGCCGAGAAAGGGATCATCTTCGGCATCTGGGCGGCCTTCCAGTGCCTGCTCCCCATCGTGAGCGGCGGCTTCACCGATAACTTCGGCTACAAGAAAAGCCTCTATATCGCCTTCACGCTCAATACCATCGGCTACGCCTCGATGGCCTTCGCGACCGGCTTCTGGACGATGCTGGGCGCGTCGGTCATGGTCGGCACCGGCACCGCCATCTTCAAGCCGCCGGTACAGGGGACCGTCGCCAAGTCGGTGCAGCCCGAGAACGCCAGCATCGGCTTCGGGATGTTCTACTGGGTGGTCAACATCGGCGCGATGCTCGCCCCGATCATGGCGGCGAACCTGCGCGGCAACGAGAACAACCCCACCTGGCACTATGTCTTCTTCGCCTGCGCCGCGGTGACCGCGCTCAACTTCCTGCCGACGCTGTTCCTCTACCGCGAACCGGAGGTGACCGGCGCCGGGAAATCGTCGCTGACGGTGTTCAAGGAGACCGGCCTGAATCTTCTCCACGACCGCAAGATGCTCTTCTTCCTCCTTATATCGTCGGGCTTCTGGCTCATGTTCATGCAGGTGTGGGATCTCCTTCCCAATTTTATCGACGAATGGGTCGATTCGCGCGACATCGCGCCGGCCTTTCAGGCGATACTGGGCGACAGCGCGCTGACCGCCGCGGGACATGTGAAGCCCGAACTCATCGTCAATCTTGACGCGACCGCCATTGTCATCTTCGTCATGCTCATATCGTGGTTCATGGCGCGCTTCAAGATGATGGTGTCGCTCATACTCGGGATGGCGCTGGCCACCGTCGGCTTTTTCGGCTCCGGCTTTTTCATGACCGGTCTCCCGGTCGCCGCGATGATGCTCGTCTTCTCGCTGGGCGAGATCATCTGCAGCCCCAAGTTCAGCGAATATGTCGGAGTGAACGCGCCGCCCGATAAGAAGGCGCTCTACATGGGCTACTCCAACATGCCCTTCGCCTTCGGCTGGATGACCGGCAACTTCCTGTCGGGACCGCTGTACGACCTGCTCTCCTCAAAGGTACGGTTCACGAAACTCTACCTGACCGAACAGCTCGGCGTCCCGGCGGCCGATCTCGCGGGGCTCAAGGATGGCGATATGTCCCTGCTTCTGTCGGCAAAACTCGGGCTCACCCCCGGCGAGGTGACCCGGCTCCTCTGGGATACCTACCATCCGTGGCAGATATGGGCGCTCCTCGGCTCGGTCGGTTTCATCTCGATGCTGGGCCTCTTCTGGCTTGATAGGACCTACCGTTCCGCTTCCAAGACATAATATAACCCTTTTCTCAACGGTATGATTTAATTGCAAAACCGACAGAATCCGTATAGTATGGCCCGTTCTGACGGGGAGTGACCCGATTTGAGTGACCCGCGCGACCTGAAAGAGACGCCCGAATCGGGCAAAACAGCCAGCGACATCAAGGAGCTGCGCAAACTCGTCATCCAGAGCCTCAACACCATCAACGCGGTCGATTCGGGCCTGCGCAACGTCGCCGCAAAGGTCAATCAGAAAGATAAATCGGAACTCAACAAGTCATTTTTCCTGCTGGTCCTGCTGTCGGTGGTGGTCGTACTCGCCTTCTTCTTCTACTTCCGCGCCGAGGTGACCCACTTCAAGGAGAAACTCGGCACCGCGCAGAAACAGAACGAATACATCCAGAAAGAGATAAAGGAACTCAAGGACAAGATCGCCGCGACCGAAAGCACCGACATCAAGGCGTTCAACCTCTATCTGGCCTTCAAAGAGGGCGACCCCGATCAGGCGATCAAGCAATATTCCGACTTCAACCTCTCGGCCCTTTCGCGGCTTGAACGGTTCGTCATCGAGACCGAGGTCAACCAGATAAAACAGAAAGCGGCGCTCAAAAAATACGATGAAGGAATGACGCTGTTCGACCGCAAGAGCTATCTCGCGGCGGTCGAGAAGTTCGACGAAAGCCTCAAGATATCGGGCGTCGGCAAGCATGTGTCGTCGCTGTTCTACTACATGTCGATGGCCTACTACCGCGCCAACGAGACCGAAAAGGCGGCCATCGCCTTCGAACGCTACCTGTTCATCAACACCGAGAAGGGACTCGCGAAGGACAAGGCGGAACTGATACTCGGCGTCTGCTATGAACGGATGAAGCAGTACGACCGCGCCATCAACTTCTACCGTCAGGTACTGCAGGACAATAAATACTCGCGCTTCGGTCCCACCATCCGCGACCGTCTGCGCAATATCCTCAAGAAGCTCGAAAAGCAGAAAGCACCCGAAGATAAGCGCCTGTGACGATGCACCACTGACCGGGGAGGACGATCCGATGACCGACCGACCGCTGAGCATCCTCTTTCTGTGGCACATGCACCAGCCGTTCTACAAGGATTCCCAGAGCGGCACCTACATCATGCCGTGGGTCCGCCTCCACGCGACCAAAGGGTACTACGATGTCCCGCAGGTGATGGAGCGGTGGGGCGTGAAGGGGTGCATCAACGTGGTGCCGTCGCTCCTCGAACAGATCGAGGACCATGTCAAGAACGCGGTCACCGACCGCTGGAAAACGCTCACCCTCAAACGGCCCGAGGAGATGGATGAGGAGGAGAAGGCCTTCGTCATCCGGAATTTCTTCATGCTCTGCTGGGACCGTTTGGTGAAGACATCGCCGCGTTACTGGGAGATACTCTCGAAGCGCGAGCGGTTCGTCGGCAAGCTCTCGTGGACCGAGATGACCCGCTTCTTCACCCCCGACGAGATACTCGATCTGCAGGTGCTGTTCAACCTCAAGTGGTTCGGCTTCATGGCGCGGGAACGCTATCCGTTCCTGCGGAAGCTCGACGAGAAGGACCGCCGCTTCACCCACGACGAGAAGATGGAGATGATGCGGATACAGGATGAGATCGTGCGCGAGCTGGTGCCGATGTACCGGCGGCTGGCCGACGCGGGGGCCATCGAGATATCCTTCACCCCGTTCTACCATCCGATATTCCCGCTGGTCCACGACACCGACATATCGAAGCGGTCGGCCGCCGGTGCGCCGATGCCGCCCCGCTTTTCGCGTCCCGACGACGCGCAGTGGCAACTCTGCGAAGGGAAACGCTACGCAGAAGGTATCTGGGGCCGCGAACTGACCGGCATGTGGCCCGCCGAAGGGGCCGTCTCACCCGAACTGATACCGGTGGCCGCATCGTGCGGTGTCACGTGGCTCGCGACCGACGAAGGGATACTCTTCCGTTCGGTCAACAACTCCGACAAGAAACAGGTGCTCTACCGCCCGTGGCGTTTCGAACAGGAGGGCAAGGAGTGTGTGCTGTTCTTCCGCGATAAATATCTCTCCGACCTCATCGGGTTCTCGTTCGCCAAGATGGAGACCGACAAGGCGGTCGAGAGCTTCATGAACCATGTCCGCGCGGTCAAATACGCCATACCCGACGCGAAGGAGGCGTCGGCACTCTCCATCATACTCGACGGCGAGAACGCGTGGGAGAACTATCCCGACAACGGCCGCGATTTCCTCAACGGCATGTTCAAGGCCCTTTCCGAGGCGACCGATCTGACGACCGACACGTTCTCGGGGCACCTCGCGAAGAACCCGCCGGAGCGCTATCAGAAACTCCCGGCGCTCCACAGCGGATCGTGGATACAGAGTGACTATATGATATGGATAGGGAACGACGAGGACAATGCGGCGTGGGAACATCTGCGCCGGGCCCGGGCCTTTCTCGACGACCATCTGCGCCGTCACCCCGACACCCCCGACGAAACGCGCCGCGAAGCACTCCGCGCCATCTACCGCGCCGAAGGGAGCGACTGGTTCTGGTGGTACGGCCCGCAGTTCCAGACCGAGAACGACTACCTTTTCGACCGCCTCTTCCGGCGCCATTTGCGCCGCGTCTACGCCGTGCTGGGCGTCCCCCATCCGACGGCGCTGGACCTGCCGATAAAGGCATCGGCATCGGTCGAGACCGGCACGCTTCCCGCCGCGCTGGTCAAACCGCGCATGACGGGCCGCGCCGACGCCTTCTACGATTGGGCGGGAGCGGGTATTTTCGACAACACCAAGCGTCCCGGCGGCGCGATGTACAACAGCGTCCGCATCGTCAGCCGCCTCCTCTACGGGTTCGATCTCAAACATCTCTACTTCCGCGTCGATCTGATCGATCCGCTCGCCATCCACGAATATAAACGGGCATCGATACGGTTCTACCTCGTCGACGGCGTCGGCATCGACCTGCAGCTCCCGGTCGCCCGGTTCGAGGCGACCCCCTTTCCGATAACGCTCAGCAACGAAACGGGCAAGGTGGGCGAGGTAATGGATGCCGGGACCGCCACCTTCGCCGAGGTGCTCGAAGTGAAACTGGCGCTCGAAAAGGCGGGGATCCGCAAAGGACGCAAGCTCTCCTTCCATATAAAGCTGGTGTCGCAGGACGGCATCGAACTGGAGCGGATACCGGAGGTCGGCACCCTCACCATCACCGTGCCCGACGACCGTGCCGCCGCCACCTTCTGGGATGTCTGAAACGTAACGAGAGGTAGCCATATGCAGGGAACGATCCGACGCGATCCGGTATCGCACCGCTGGATCATCTTCACCCCCGAAAAGGCGCAGGTCATCATCCGCGACTCGTCCGAGACCGAACCGCTCCTCCCCGAGACGCCGGGGAGCTGCCCCTTCTGCCCCGGCAGCGAACACGCCACCGAGAAGGAGATCATGCGCTACAACAGCTTCCCGCACCTCAACAACAAGGGATGGTCGCTGCGCGTCTTCCCGGCCCGCAATCCGCTCCTGCGCATCGAGGAGGACCCGAAACCGGGCGGTCACGGGATGTACGATACGATGCAGCGGCTCGGGGCGCACGAGGTGGTGGTCGAAACGCCGCGGCACGGCGGATATTTCGACGAGATGGCGCCGGAAGAGATCCGTGACATCCTCCGCGCGTGGCGCGACCGTTCCGCCGATCTGCAGGGCGACCGCCGCTTCAAATACATCATGCTGTTCAAGAACCGCGGCAAAGAGGCGGGCGGCACGGTGAACCACCACTACTCCGAACTGGTGGCATTCCCCTTCCTTCCCTCGTTCGTCGAGGCGCGATTCCACCACGCCGCCGACTATTATTCGTTCCGCCGCCGCTGCGTGTTCTGCGACATCATCGCACAGGAGATGGAAGAAAAAACGCGCATCGTCGAGGAGAACGAAGAATTCATCGCCTTCTGCCCCTATGCCGGCCGGTTCCCTTTCGAGGTCTGGATCGTGCCGAAACGCCACATGCTCTACTTCAGCGAGACCCCCCATGAATTATTGCCGTCGCTTTCGCGGATATACCGCAGCGTCATGAGTCGCATCCGCATCGCGCTGGGCGCGCCGGCCTACAACCTCATGGTCTACAACGGGCCGTCCAACTACGATGACTTCACGAAGAACCCGTTGCAGTTCTTCCACTGGCATATCGAGATCGCGCCCCGGATATTCGGGATGAGCGCCATCGCACTGGGCGGCGGCGGCTACCTCAACCCGACATTGCCGGAAGAGGCGGCCGCATTCCTGCGGAAGGCGGGATAACCTCACCCGCTCCCTAAAATTTTTGACCTTGCCTTCGCTTTGGGCTATGCTCGGACCGTTCATAACCTTCCGGGGGAATAGTATGAGAACGATGTTTTTAGTGCTTGTGCTCACGGCCCTGCCGATGCTCCTGTCGGCCGAGGACCCGCGTCTGGTCACCGTCATCTTCACCAACGACACCCACGGCATGGCGTGGGCCTTCGACGAACCGGACAATCCGGGCGTCGGCGGGCTTGCCGCCGCCAAAACGGTGGTCGACCGCATCCGCGAAGAGGCACAGCTGTCAAACGGCGATACGGTGCTCGTCTCGTCGGGCAACATCACCATGGGCGACCCGCGTTCCAACATCTGCGAGAATGTCCCGCTCATCAAAGGAATGAGCCTCATCGGCTACGACGCAATGGCGGTGGGCAACCATGAGTTCGACTTCGGGATCAAGGTGTTCCGCAAGATGCAGAAGGAGGCGAGCTTCCCCTTCCTGTCGGCGAACCTCTTCGAAAAGGGTTCCAAGAAACCGATGATGCAGGAATTCGTCGAGAAGAAACTGACCAACGGCCTCAAGATCGCGATACTCGCCGTCACCACCCCCGAAATGGCCAAGATCACCGAAGTGGGCCTTAAGGGAGAGGTCGCGGTGGCCGATCCCATCGAACGGGCGAAGAAGCTGGCGACCGAACTCAAGGCACGCAACGATGTGGTCATCGTCCTGTCGAGTCTCGGCTACTACGACGGCGATATGTCGTTCGACGGCTTCCCGGCCGACAAACTGCTGGCCAAAAGCCTCGCGGGCGTCGCCGATCTCATCGTCGGCGGCCATACCAAGACCCATCTGGAAAAACCGGAAGTCGTTGGCGGCGTCCCGATCGTCCAGACCGAAGGACTCGGCAAGTGGATAGGCCGCTTCGACATCTACCTCCTCGGCGGCAAGGTGACCCAGACCAACTACAAACTCTACCCGGTCAACGTGAAAAAGAAGGTCGGCAAAGGAAAGTTCGAACTGGTCGGCAGCAATGTGAAGGAGAACCCGGCGGTGCTCGAACTGCTCAAGAGCTTCAACTGCGAATTCTCGACCCAGCCGGTGGGCGAGACCGAGATGGAATTCGTCGGCAAGAAGGAGCTTCTGCGCTTCAAAGAGGCCGAACTGGGCGACGCCATCACCGACATCATGCGGAGCCGCACCGCCACCGACATCGCCTTCGTCAACGGCGGCGGCATCCGGCAGGGGCTCAAGAAAGGGCTCGTGACCGAAAAGGACATCTACAGCGTCTTCCCCTTCAACGACACCATCGTCGTCGGGCAGATATCGGGCGCGGAACTGGAGAACATCGTCGCCCTCTTTGTCGCGAAGAAGGTCGGCAGCGGCGGATTCCTCCATTTCTCGGGGCTCTCGGTATCGGCGAACAAGGGTAAAGTGATCGAGATCCTCATCGGCGGTCAGCCGCTCGAAAAAGAGAAGAAGTACTCCATCGCGATGAACAGCTATCTCGCCGGCGGCGGCGACGGCTACACGATGCTCAAGGACCTGCGCGACAAGCGTTTCACCGGGCTGTCGGTCCCCGCCGTCATCGTCGAATACCTCAAGGCGGAGAAGATCATCTCCAAACCCAAGACCGGCCGCGTCACTATCAGCAAATAGCTATGCTTCCGGCGACCGATCTGAAAGCACTCCGGCAAAAAGCCGCGTCTCTCAATGACCTCAAAAAAGAAGCGGATTCGCTCGAATACCGCATCCAACAATTAGAGACCGCGCTGAAATGGGCGCGGGAAGATATGGAAAAAGAGCGGGCCGACGTTGAGGAACTGGAGCGGAAGAACTGGCGCACCTCCTTTCTGACGATATTCGGCGATCTTCTGGACAAAAAGAGCAGAGAGTTGGAGGAATATCTCGACGCACGGCAGTGCCATGACGACCTGCAGCAACAGATAGATCAGGGCAAAAAGGAACTTCAAGCGCTCGAGAATCGCATCGTCGAAGCGGAAAAGGCCGATATCGCATATCAGCACCATATCGCCGGACTCGAAGCGGCACTCGCCGCCGAACCCCGCGCCACCGAGATCGCCACGCTCAACACAAAGATCATCGAGTACGAGCGCCAGATCACCGCAATGAAGACAACTCATGGAGATATGAGGATCCTTCTTGCAGGCATAATGGACGCGGAATATGCCTTTCTGGAGATAATCGCGCGATCCAACAACGACAGTACGGGTTCCCGCGGCGGCAGCCTGATAGGCGGACAAGGGGCGCCCGATATAATGGAGTTGACCGAAGCGAAGCAAGCACTCTCAAAGCTCAGAGAACTTTTTGCGGACAAGCAAAAAGAGATGCCCGAGATATCATCGGCAAGCGATCTTATTCTCTCGCCCCGAGACATCTCGATCATAGACGGCCTTTTTTCCCTGACATTCTCCGGTCCCCTTTTTGATATCACCAGCATTCTTAAGATCCACAACATCCATGGGGACCTGAAGGTCGTCAAATACAAATTGCAGGACCTGCTCGAAGGGCTCGGCAAACATATCGCCCGACTGCGTAGCCTCTGCGACCGGGTCAGAGCCGAAAAGGAAGATATCGTGATACGGACCCTCGGCTGAACGATCGGCACCTTCCATCAATTAATAAGCAAATGATTCTGGCAGGTTGTTTTGTGCAAAGAGATAAAAAAGTTGCAATCGTTAAAATCACGAGTATAAAACCGGCGACCATTGAGGTCGGGATGTGGCTCAGCCTGGCTAGAGCACTGCGTTCGGGACGCAGGGGCCGCTGGTTCGAATCCAGTCATCCCGACCATTTTTTTTTCACTTTATCGCCAGAAACACCCTATTGACCGAGCGGGCCACCGCATACAGGAAGAGCGCCCACAGAAGGAACGCCGGTATCATTCCCGCCACAACGGTGTCGATGTGCGGGAATACCGGGTTGTATTTGATGAGGAGCGCGCCGTGGATGAGGAAGACCTCGTAGGAAACGGTGCCGCAGAGGATCAGTAACCGGCTTTCATAGCCACGCGCCCCGGCCGCCCCCATGATGATGCAGAGCACGAGCGCAAAGAGCAGGTTCTCCCCCTCCTGCAGCAGCAGGAACGGGCCGGCGGCATAGGGAACGGACAGATAGAGCCAGGGAAGCAGCAGCAGCTTGAAGAACACGACGAACAGAAGAAGCGCGCCGGCAGCCAGGACCAGAGAGCGCTCATGCCGCTTGAAAAATGAGGCGACGGCCGTGTACCGCTCGGCGACCAGACACCCGATCGGGAACGCGAAGAACTGATGGGCGAAGGCATACTGCCGGTAGACGAAGAACAGCAGGAGCGACCCGCCGAAGAGCACCCAGCCGGCCCGCCTGCCGCGCAGAAGATGGTATGACAGGAAAAAGAGGCCGTACCAGATGAGCAGGAAGGTGACATACCACCGGCCGTAATCGATATGGTTGAGCCGCGTGGTGGTGTTTATCCCGGCGATCGTCATGAGCAGTTCCCCCGCCGAGTAACCGCGCCCCAAGAGGAACCAGTCGAGCGGCAGGAGTATGGCGGTGATGATCCAGTACGGGATCATGACCCGGACCAGACGCCGCCGGGCGAACCAGCCGTTGCCGGTGTGCCCTTTCTTGAACGACATCGTGAGTCCGAGCCCCGACAGGAAGAGGAACATGAAGACCGTTTCGCCGTGGGAAACGAGCACGGCGTGTTCCCGCGTCACGTGGGTCCAGAGATGACCGATGACCACGAGCATCGAAACGAACCCGCGGAGCTGCAGCGACTGATGCGGCGCCAGAAGCGCGGTCGGATCCCCTTTCCGGATCGTGAGCAGGATAAGGACGAAAAAAAGCCCGAGCAACAGGAGATTCTGCATCTCGACGCCGTCAAGCATCAGTTTGGCGGTCTGATAATTGCCGAAGTACGGACCGTTCACCGTGACCTCTGTGGTGTTCCGCGAAGCATAGCCGGAGAGCGCCTGCTTGGCAATTTTTATCCCCGCCCCCCAAGAAATTAGTTGTCAAAATAATAGTCGGTGTTATTATACACGCGTCATTGTTGTTCATCGTATCGGGGTGTCTGTATGCGAGCGACCATCCGTCATTTCCTTGTTGCCGCGTGTTTTCTTTTTACCGCCGTCGCGCTTGAGGCCGAAACGGTCATCGTGGCCGACATCGAGGACCGCACCGGGCAGTTGAAGCCCGAGATCCTGCAGGCGGCGCGCGACCTCATCGAACAGTCCTACCGCGGCACCGGCAAACATCAGATCATCGCGGTCGACGGCATGCGCAAGTTCGTCGCCGGACAGAAGAAATGGAAGGACTGCTTCCAGATGGAATGCCAGCTCGCGGCGGCGACATCGATCAAGGCCGACCTCGTGGTCACCGCGTCGGTCGATTTCTTCGCCGGCATCTATACCATGACCGTATCGACCATCACCGTGAAGAATAAGCAGAAGAATGAAGCGGGCGCGGCCGATTTCAACGGCACCGCCGTCGGCATGAAAACGGCGGTCGAGAAACTCGCCCCGGCACTCACCGGAAAGAAGTTGGCAGCCGCACCGGCGCCGGCCCCCGCTCCCGCCGCTCCCGCACCCGCCCCCC
>Ga0074195_1002277_pt1 | contig 22187 bp, 22 predicted proteins | sample EPASupsiteHSE623_FD_64525 | JGI IMG/M metagenome (GOLD analysis project Ga0074195, IMG submission 64525) | Bioremediated contaminated groundwater from EPA Superfund site, New Mexico - Sample HSE6-23 | ecosystem: Environmental > Aquatic > Deep subsurface > Groundwater > Contaminated ...
AATTTCCCGTACCAAATGCCCTTTGGCCGGGCCACCAACAGCCGGATTACAGGGCATCATCGCGATATTATCCATATTAAGGGTAGTAACCAGCGTCCTACAGCCCATTCGCGCCGCAGCAAGAGCTGCTTCGCAGCCGGCATGACCGGCACCAATTACCACAACATCATACTTATCTGTAATTAACAACTTTTTCACCTCTTCTTACTGCCACACCTGTTTTTCTACTTACCTATACAAAACTGCGTAAAAATCTGGTCAATAATGTCTTCACCAACTGTGTCACCGGTTATTTCACCCAGTTTTTCCCAGGCAGCCCGCAGATCAACAACAATACAATCAGTTGGCATATTAATCTCAATGGTCGCGAGCGCGTCAGTCAAGCGCTGCTGCGCCTGCCGTAAAATATCAGCCTGTCTGACATTACTCACAAATGCAGCTTCTCCCTGTTTAAGCTCGCCACTATATACCCGGTTAACAATCATCTCTTCCAATTCGGCAAGGCCTTGCCCCTGTGTTACCGAAATCCGCAGAACCTGCAGCCCATTTGTATATTTTTCTACTTCCTCAGCTTCCAGTTGTGCGGGTAAATCACTCTTATTTAAAAGTACCATAGCTTCTTTACCGGCCAGCATGGCTAATACGGTTTTATCTTCAGATGCTAACGGCACTGATGAATCCAGTAGAACCAGAATAAGATCGGCCTGTCCTACCAGTTCCCGCGCCCGGTCAACCCCGATTTTTTCAACGACATCGGCAGTTTCGCGAATACCTGCCGTATCAATAATTTTAAGCGGTATCCCGCGAATATTTACATACTCTTCTATAATATCGCGCGTTGTTCCAGGAATATCAGTAACAATCGCCCGCTTTTCCCTAAGTAAGGCATTAAGCAAACTGGATTTACCGACATTCGGCTTACCAATAATAACTGTTGCCAAGCCCTCACGCAAAATTCTGCCGGTCTGCGCAGTTGATAATAGTTCTGTAATCTGGCGGTCTGCTTCACCAATTAATGCGGCTACCTCTGCGGCTGCCGCCGCTTCAATATCTTCTTCCGGAAAATCAATGGCCGCTTCTAGCTGGGCAATCATGCGTAAAATATTATGACGCACGGCTTTAACCCGCTCTGACAGTTGTCCGCCTAAATTTCCAACAGCCGCCTTCAGCGACACATCAGTCTTAGACCTAATTATATCAATTACAGCTTCGGCCTGGGACAAATCCAAACGCCCATTCAAAAAGGCCCGCTTAGTAAATTCTCCGGGTTCAGCCAGCCTTGCTCCGGCTGTAAGTGAAAGCGCCAATACCTGTTTTAATGGCACCGGACCTCCGTGGCAATGAAATTCCACAACATCCTCACAAGTATACGAACGGGGAGCTTTCATAACGAGGATAAGCGCCTCATCCACTTTAAGGCCTGAATCAGGATTAACAATATCACCATATAATACTTTATGAGACAGGGCATCACTCACCCTTTTTCCAGTCTTACTAACAAACAACTTGTCCGCAATAGGCAACGCTAACTTGCCACTCACCCGGACAATACCAATGCCACCTTCACCGACTGCGGTAGCAATTGCGCTAATAGTATCGTCACCAGTCAGCCCAATCAACAAATGTCCACTCCTTATGTGTTTTACTCACCCGAGATTGCTGCATGCAGCCTAGAAAATTATACTAATATGTAAATATATAAATATTCCCTGCCATTTTCTTAGTTCCTGCTTATTTTCCCAACAATCCGCTTCCAAGATAGTTATATTATAATTTGACTAACCATCTTGGCTAATTTATCCGGCGAATACCTATTATTTGCCGAAAAACATAAAAATAGTCATAAAATTATCATTAATTATCAAACTAATGCAGGTAAAAATAACTATAACCTAGAAATATTAATTACTGATGTTATCCTGTTATACGTTATTGAAAAGAAAGAAGGGATGGCAATGTCTGAAAAAAAAGGAATTTTGCTTGAAACAGGAACTAATGAGTTTGAAATAGTCGAATTTTCTATTGGCCCTGTAAGCTATGGTATTAATGTAGCAAAAGTTAGAGAAGTTATTAATCCCATGCCTGTCACCAAAATGCCCAATGTTCACACCTGGGTTGACGGCATATTCACACTGCGTGGTAAAGTTATGCCGCTGGTTAATCTGCCACGGTGCTTGGGGGCCCAATCTACCACCAATTCTCCAAAGGTAATTGTCAGCGAACTCAACAACTTTTATGTTGCTTTTCTTGTTGATGAAGTCTCCCGCATCCATCGCATTTCCTGGACAGCCATGGAACCACCTCCCAATATTGCCAACTCTGATATGGTTGTCGGCATCATAAAAATGGCGGAAAAAATGGTTGTTTTATTAGATTTTGAAAAAATAGTAGCCGACATTAACCCGGAAATGAATGAGAAATTTAATCAAATTACATCCGCTTCGGCTAATATTATGGATATCCGAAAAAATAAAACCATTTTGGTTGCCGAAGACTCTAAACTGCTGCGCGACCTTCTGCTAGGCACGCTGCACACGGCCGGTTATCCCAATGTAATCTTGACCGAGAGTGGTCAGGATGCCTGGAATACAATTGAAAGATTAATGAAGAACAGCGATGAACCGATTGAAAACAAAGTTCAATTGGTAATCACCGATATTGAAATGCCGCAAATGGACGGCCATCATCTTACCAAACGTATTAAAGAACACGAAAAGCTTAAGCATTTACCTGTCATTATTTTCTCCTCTCTCATCAATGAGGAGATGCGCTTAAAAGGTATCTCTATCGGCGCTAACGGACAGGTTTCCAAACCAGAAATTGCTATGTTAATTGATCTTGTAGATAAATTTATCCTTTAAAACAAAGACTACCCTGCAGGGTAGTCTTTTTACGTCTACCATAACTCATCATACTCATTTATTTCATAATTAAATCCCAAAACTGTTTGCCTATTAGTAAACTGGTAACCCCGATAAAAAGCGGCCGTACATAAGCAACACCACTTTTTATAGCTAGCCGCGACCCCGCAATGGCCCCAGCAATCATAGCTACACCCATAATAAGTCCGTACTGGAAATTAACTGAATCAAGATAAATAAATGTCAGTACAGCCCCAATATTGCTGGCAAAATTCATAACCTTAGCATTACCTGCCGCTGTAACAAAATCAAAACCCAGTAACAAAAAAGAAAAGATAAAAAATGATCCGGCGCCAGGACCAAAAAATCCGTCATAAAAGCCGATACCAAATGCAGCAGTTCCTATTAAGTACCTGGTTTTATCAGTCAAACCGAAATAAGTTGACTCAGAACCCCAATCCTTTTTAAACACAGTGTAAATTGCTATGATGATCAAAAGAATAACAACAAGTGGTTTTAAGAATTCGGATGGAATATGTCTTACCGTATAAGCACCTAATACCGAGCCAATAAAAGATAAGGGAAATAAACATGCGGCTAATTTACGATCAATCTTGCCTGACCGTAAAAAAGAAAGCGTACTTGTTATCGAACACATGGTGCTGGCTACTTTATTGGTTCCCAGTGCTACATTAAGCGGTAACCCGGTAAGCATCATTGCAGGCAGAGATATCAGTCCGCCCCCTCCCACTACCGAATCAATAAAGGCCGCGACAAACCCAGCAATAAGTAAAAATACTATAATTTCCGGACTAATACTTTCCAAAAATACCACCCCTGTGTTTGAGTTATAGCAGATACTAGCTTTTTACATCGTAAAAGAAAAACAACGTTTTCTTTATTATTGTCAATATTCTCCTGGCATTGTACAATAATACTGAAAGCGAGGTGCCGTATGAGCAGTGAATATAACTATTACAGTATTGTCTTAAAAAGTTGCTCTAATCGGGAAAAACTGGCTGGTAGCCTGGAAAAAACACTATTGCGTGGACGGATGGCCATAAAAATGGCGCTCGATAATATACCGTCAGTTATCATTTATAAAGGCAATGCAGATAATATTGTTCCTGTCTTTAATGCTTTTGCTGCTGAGGATGCCGCCATAACCATCCTGCCTGATGGCGTTCCCTCCGCTTTACCTATATCAAAAAAATACCGGGATTTCTCAAATCTTAGCCCAAATCTGCAAACACTGCTCTCTCATGTTCCCGATAATCTTTGGCTGGGAGAAGCTATACATCGTATTATTCCTGCCAGCTTTCTTGATGAAGACGGCGCCCTGGTAATTTCCAGCCATGCACTCTATTTTATAGATAAGCATATCGGCGACAGCCAATCTCGCTGGCTGATTATCCCTTATAACCAACTACATGATTCTATTAAAACTGACGAACAAAATTGTTATTTATCAATACACTATCAAGACAATTCCGGTGAGCAAAATGACATATTCACCATACCATCTGATGCTGTTACCTCTATCCAAAAATCAATCGAGCAGGCGGCAGCCGCTAAACGCTATATAATAACACTCAGATCTTTCTGCGCAGCTTGTGATTATGATGCAGAATATCTTCTCGAAAATGCACCTGCAGACTCCCAGTGCCCAAGCTGCGGTCAGCCCATAAAAAGAACAATACTATTATAAAATAATATGAAACAAATAGAAAGCCGGGGGAAATAGTATCCCCCGGTATCTTATTTACTGTTATTCTTTAAAGCAATTACTACTTTACGATATGGCTCATCACCTTCGCTATAAGTAACAACCCTGTAATCATTTTGTAAAGCCATGTGGATAATCTTTCGTTCTTGCGGACTCATAGGCTCAAGTACAACCTTTTCGCCGCGGCGTTTTACTTTATCAGCTAAACGCATCGCTAATCTTGATAACGTTTCTGCGCGCCTTTTTCGATAATCCTCAACATCAAGAACAATTCTGCTGCGCTCAGAGGCATCTTTGTTAGCAGCCAAATTTGTCAGATACTGAAGCGCATCTAAAGTTTGACCATGTTTGCCAATTAGCACACCTAAATCTTCGCCGCGAAGATTTATGACCACATGATCATCATGCGTCATCTTCTCCATAGAAACCGAAATATTCATGGCTTCAAATACTTTTGTTAAAAAAACTTTTGCTTCCTCAACCGGATCAATCGCATGAACAGTAACCTTTACTCTGGCAAGCTTAGAACCAATAAACCCAAACAATCCTTTACTAGGAACTTCCAATACCTCATAATCAATTCGATCCCGGGTTACGTCAAGTTCAGCTAGAGCCAGTTCAATTGCTTCATCAATGGTTTTTGCTGTTGTTTCTACAGTATTAAGCTTACCACTCATAATTAACGAGCCTCCTCACCAGCAACCGATGATTTATTGCGATACATGAACCATTGTTGAAAGATCTGGAACAGATTGCTTACTACCCAGTAAAGCACTAAGCCTCCAGGGAATGTTAAACTGATATAACCAATAAACAACGGCATAAATATCATCATCATTTTTGCCTGCTGGTTCATTTCAGAGGTCGTTTGCTTTTGCTGAATATAAGTGGTTACAGCCGATAAGATTGGTAATATATATGTACCATCAGGTTGCGCCAAATCTGTCATCCATAAGAAACTTGGCGGCTGCTGCAAATAATTATAATCGCGAATTGCAAAGAAAATCGCAATCAAAAACGGCATTTGCACAATTAGCGGCAAGCATCCTGCTAGAGGATTAACTCCTGCTTCCTTATAAAGAGTTGCTAACTCTTTATTTAATTTTTCAGGATTCCCTTTATATTTTTCTTGTATTTGCTTCATCTTAGGCTGAATATCTTGCATAGCTTTCATTGACTTCACTTGCTTAACAGTCAACGGATATAATATGGCTTTAATAGCGATGGTAAGCAAAATTATGGCAATCCCGTAATTAGCAAACCCCATATTTACTGTTAAATTATAAAATAAAGTCAAAGCACTCTGCATTATGTTACTTAAAAAATCCAAAAAATTTCCCTCCTGCAAATGGTTGGTTTTTCCCGATGACTAATCCGCTCTACGACTCCCTCTTCTTGAAGCGAAGACTAAGAGCAACTCCCTGGATAAGGGCGACTAACCTTCAGCTGGGACTAGAACCCCACCTGAAGTTAAGTCTACTTTATTTAAACAGGATCATATCCACCTGGATGGAATGGATGACAGCGCAATATACGCCTAACAGCCATTACCACACCTCGACAAACCCCATATTTTTCGATAGCCATTAGTGCATACTCCGAACAAGTAGGCACAAACCGGCAACTAGGCGGTTTTAACGGTGAAATAAACAAGCGATAAAATTTAATACTACTTACAATAAATATAGTAATTATTTTTTTCATAACTATTGTACCAAAATCTTTGCCTTGGTACAAATATCCAAAAACGCCTTAATAGCTTTATCTACTTTAGCATCTACCAACGGTTGTCGGGCAACCAGAACTAAATCAACGCCTGCAACTAACTTTGATTGATGATGTCGGTACGCTTCCCTTAGTAATCGTTTCAAACGATTACGGACCACAGCCGACCCCAGACGTTTGCCGGCAGCAAAACCGACACGACGCTTAACAGACTGATTAGGCAAGACATATACTACCAATTGTTTATTGGCATATGACTTGCCTGATTTATAAACAGCCTGAAAGTTTTTATTTAGACAAAGCTTGCCCGTTTTGGGTAGAGTAAACCTTTTGACCATATTGTTAATCATCCGGCTTCTTAATTTTTTAACTACTACTAATACTATATAGAAAGCATGACAATCGTCATACTTTCTGCTGGGATGGAAAAAATAGGCCACGAAAGCGGCCTACTATGCTGATAATTTTTTTCTGCCTCTAGCGCGTCTTCTCTTAAGAACAAGACGACCACCGATTGTTGACATACGCTCGCGGAAACCATGGGTTCTTTTTTTCCACAAGGTATTCGGTTGATAGGTACGTTTCATTAAATACACCTCCTCTATATAAAAGGGAAAAGCTTTGAAATCTACAAAATTTCACTAGTTTAGATTATAGACTAGCCAAAGGGTTCATGTCAAGAATATCTGCCTGCAATAAATAAGTATATCTGTGGATAATTTGCTGCGTTTTTGTATTTAGTTAAAATATCTTGTTGATAACTGTCACATGATTTGTTAATATAAATGTGTTGAGTTATCAACATGTAGTCTTAATAACATTGCGTAATATCATTATTTTAATACTTATCCCCAATTTTTCACACTTATACACAGACTTATCCACATAAGTTGACATTTTGACAATACAGGCCTGCGGGGTTATTGTCACCTGCTGTTGTATTTTTTTTTCGCCTGAAATAGTATTCATACAAAAGATATTAACATTTGTTGATATCTTTGTGGATAACTTATGTTAATTGCCATTTCATGATGTGGACAAATCATGATAGGAAGGACGGAACTTTATATGAGCGCGGATACCGCTTATATGGCTAGTATCTGGCAACATGCCTTGGTACATATGAAAAAAGCATTTATTAAACCGCTTTTTGAAACATGGATCAAATCTACTATGCCATTATCTATTACTGATAACGTTATTGAAATCGGAACACCTAAACAATTTGTTAAAGAATGGCTGGAGAGCCGCTATGTACCTGTTATTAAGGATGCATTAAAAGCTGCTTCAAATCGAGATTTTGAAGTTGTTTTCATAAATATGGACATGGATATTGACATCGAACTCGCAGATGTTGAAGAATCCGCCTTATTAACTATGGAATTAGCCTCTAAACAAATTATACCTACACCAGCAGCTAGCATAAGCATACAGCAGCCAGCTATTCATGTTGATACACAACCCGCTATAGAAAAAGCTGCTGCTGATACAGACAATCTAAATAATGACTTCTTAAAATATCTTGATGATATTGGAGATATTCCTGAGGCTGCAGCAACATTTTCAGCCAGTGCAGCACCTCCAGAAACTGTGCCTGTTGAAAGAAATACATTCCAAAGAGAAAAACGCTCAAACACATCCAATATAATATTGCCGCCAGAAGAATTTAATTTAAATCCTAAATATATTTTTTCCACTTTTGTTATCGGTAATTCTAACCGTTTGGCACATGCTGCATCACTTGCTGTATCGGAAGCTCCGGCACAGGTCTATAATCCTTTTTTTATTTATGGCGGTGTAGGTCTGGGAAAAACCCACCTTATGCATGCTATAGGTCACCGTATTAAGGAAAATAACCCTAATATAAAAGTTGTCTATATTTCAAGTGAAAAATTTACAAACGAACTTATTAACTCCATTATTAGCGGTAACCCGGAGAGTTTTCGTCAGCGTTACCGTAATATTGATGTTCTATTAGTTGATGATATCCAATTTCTATCTAAAAAAGAGCATACTCAGGAAGAATTTTTCCACACCTTTAATACATTACATGACGCTAATAAACAAATCATTATATCCAGTGATCGTCCACCACGGGAAATACAGACATTAGAAGACAGACTGCGCTCACGCTTTGAATGGGGCCTTATCACCGATATTCAGCCACCTGATTTAGAGACGCGTATAGCTGTTTTACGCAAAAAGGCCATGATCGAAAGTCTTAACGTGCCTAATGAGGTAATTGTCTATATTGCCAGCAGAATTGAAAACAACATCCGTGAATTAGAAGGTGCGCTGATTCGAGTAGTTGCATATGCTTCTCTTAATAACCAACCTATTGATATCGATTTGGCTACCGAAGCACTTAAAGATATTTTCCCCAACGGACGGCCAAAGCAAATTACCACAGACCTTATTAAAGATATTGTCGCTGCTCATTTTAAATTAAAATTAGAAGATCTTTCCGCTAAAAAACGCACTCGGAATGTTGCCTTTCCAAGACAAATTGCCATGTATTTATGCCGAGAGCTAACAGAAACATCTTTACCTAAAATTGGTGAAATTTTTGGCGGTCGTGATCATACGACTGTAATTCATGCCCATGACAAAATACACAAAGAACGAAATTCCGACGCAAAATTAAATAATACGGTTAAAGAACTTATTAAACGTATTGAGTCATAACTGTGTATAATACTGTTTATAACTATGGTATTAATCTGTACACAAAATGTTGATAACTTTAATCAACGGATTTTGTGTGAATATGTTGATAACTACTATATCACTTATTGACATATTACTAACATGCTTTTTCTGTAGTCCATAAGACTTCGACATATTTATCAACATATCAACAGCCCCTACTACTATTACGGCTATTTTATTACTATATGCTTTAAATAATAATAATATTCTCGTTTTTCCCTAAATTTTCTCAATGCCATATTTGTAAGGGAGGCCCCTATATGAAAATAAATTGTGCTAAAGACAAACTACAGCACGCTGTCCAAATTGTTCAAAAAGCAGTTTCAGCCAAAGCTACATTGCCCATCTTATCAGGAATATTTTTATCTGCCGAAAACAATAAACTTCAATTACAAGCAACTGACTATGAAATCGGTATTAGTTGCTCAATTGACGCTCAAATTGATATTCCTGGACAAATAGTAGTATCTGGTCGATATTTCCAGGAATTAGTAAAACGCCTTCCTGGTGAAATCGTTGAAATTGCGGCTTCTGATGAAGACCATACTATAAAAATTAATGCAGGCTCATCTCAATTTAATTTACTGAGCTTACCTGCAATAGAGTTTCCGGTACTAAAACCTTTATTCGAAAAGCCTGCTATTACTAATTCATTTACTATTAAAGATAATATTTTACGAGATCTCATCAAAAAAACTACATTTGCCTGCTCATCTGAAGAAAGTCGCCCCATATTTACCGGCGCTTTGTTAGAATTAACGGAAGAAGATGTCCGTATGGTAGCAACAAATACGCACCGATTGGCATTCAAAAAAAGCGCCGTTGAAACTACTAACGGTGGTAATTTAAAAATTATCATACCTTCTAAAATTCTTAATGAACTAGCCCGTTTATTGACATCTGAACTTCCTGTTGATGTTTCTATTTGTTGGGAAAAAAGCAAAGTAGCTTTTAGTTTTGAAGATGTATATTTAGAATCTCGTTTGATAGAAGGACAATATCCTGACTATAATCGAGTTATACCACCTAAATTTGATACAATGGCAACAATCAATACCGCTTTATTTATGGATGCAGTTGAGCGTGTTTCGCTTATGGCAAAAGACGGTGAATACAATGTAATAAAATTCCAATTTAATAATAACGAAGTAATAATTACGTCAAATAACCCCGATATCGGTAAAGCCTACGAAACCATCCCGGCACATACAAACGGAACCGAAATCGCTATCGCTTTTAATGCTAAATATGTAACTGATATTTTAAAGAATATTGGTTCTACAGAACTCTATTTTTCTTTAAACACACCGTTAAGTCCGGCGAGTGTAACACCAAATAATGACGAAACATATACCTATATCATTACCCCTGTTCGTACTAGTTGATATAGAGGACGCATTCGAGCAGGTTAGTCATCGGATAAATGGAGATTTAATTAAGACGGCGTTTTAACGGCGCCTTAATTCTAGTCGAAATTATCCAGGGACTTAGTCGCCTCTTACTCCCGATTGTAGAAGAGGGAGTCTTAGAGCGACTTAGTCATCGGATAAAGAGTGAGATTGTTTCATACACTAGGTGACAATCTTGCTCTTTATTTAATTTTGGCGGAAATGGAGGAAAAACCATGCAAGAAATGGAAATATATACTACAGAGATTAATATGGATCAGCTCTTAAAATGGGCAGGAATTATCGATACAGGAGCGCAAATTAAGCCTTTACTGGACGATAATCTAATAAAATTAAATGGCGTTATTGTTACTCAGCGTCGAAAAAAAGTACTTGTCGGTGATACTGTTGAAATTGAAGGAATTGGCTGCTGGAGAATAGTTATGGGTGAGTCATGAGAGTAAATCAGCTTTCTTTGCATAATTTTCGTAATTACATAGATATTTCTTTGCAGTTTACCGCAAATATTAATGTATTTATTGGGCCTAATGCCCAAGGAAAAACTAATCTGTTAGAAGCATTATACCTAGCAGCTATGGGGCGCTCTCACCGGACCAACACCGATCAGGAATTAATCCGCTGGGATCAGTCTGCTGCCAGTGTTGAAGTTAATTACTTTCGGCAGGACGTTGAAAATTCGCTTAAATTCAAATTTATAAACGGTCAGAATAAGGAAATACTATCTAATAGTCATTCTGTCCCTGTTAAAGAAATTATTGGATCGCTTAATGCAATATTATTTTCACCAGAAGACCTATTGCTGATAAAAGGAGCGCCGGTTTTACGTCGGCGCTTTTTGGATAATGAAATATCGCAGGCTAATCCTGTTTATTACCGGCAATTATTAAATTTTAACCGGATATTGGGACAACGCAATAACCTGCTAAAAAAAATAAGGGAAGGTCGATCAAAAGCCGATTTACTTAGTCCCTGGGATGAGCAATTAGCAAAAGCTGCTGCTATTATTACGCAAAAGCGCAAAGAATCAGTAAAAAAACTAACTATGCTGGCCAATCTTCATCACCGCAAACTTACCGGCAGCAAAGAAAGTCTTACTGTAAATTATTATATGAGCGGTGTTGATCAGGAAAAAATAGATAACTTGCATGAGTGGTACCAGGAAAAACTTGAACTGCAGCGGCGGCAAGATATAATAACAGGCAGTACAAGTATAGGTCCCCACAGGGATGATCTCGTATTTTTAGTTAATGGTAAAAACTTAAAAAATTTTGGATCGCAGGGTCAGCAACGGACCGGGGTACTGGCTTTGAAGCTGGCCGAGTTAGAATTTTTAAAATCTGAAACAGGTGAATATCCCATTTTATTGTTGGATGATGTAATGAGTGAACTTGACGCCGCACGTCGTTCTGAGTTACTCTTATTTATTAGAGAGCGTGTCCAAACTTTTATCACTGCTGCTGATGAACAATATTTTTCCCAGGTTAAGTTCGGGAAGTTTTATCACATAAAAGGTGGTATAGTAACGGAATGATAATATGTTTAATATAAAAGAATTAATGCCTGGCACGCTAAAATCACTCGGAATTACTAAGAAATATAGTGCCCAGTCTGTTATTGTTCATTGGCAGGAGATTGCTGGTGAGGAGATATCCAGTCATGCGTGGCCTATTTCTATTGAGCGTGGGATTTTACTTTTAGCTGTAAATAATCCGGTTTGGAGTCATCATTTGATGATGCTAAAACCAGGAATTATAAATAAGATTAACACTTATCTTAATGAAAAAATGGTAATGGACATAAGGTTTCAAGCAGGAGATTTAAAAAAATATCAGAATTATGGACAAGGCGAGGAAAACATTCCTATTCTGATGCCGGCTAAACTGGATTCTGAAGAATTAGCAGTTGTCTGGCAGGCAACAGAAGCAATAAAAGATGATAGTTTAAGAAAAAAATGCTATTATGTTTTGATAAAGCAAACAGGTATTACTAAAACTAAAAAAAGTGCAGGTTGGCAATCCTGCAAGCATTGCAGTGTTTTGGTACCTCCAGGACAAAGTTATTGTAGTGCCTGCAGTCTTGCTATTAAACAGGAGAGCAAATATGAAATTACTAAATTACTAAGAGAAGCTCCCTGGATTAATTATCAGGAAATATGTAAATTTATTCCTTGCAGCCCGAGGGAATTTAACACATGTAAAAAGCAATTGGTTCATAAGCTTATTCGCAATTTGTTTGAGCCTGGCTGGGACAAGATTAATGAGGCTACATTAGTCATGTTAATGACTGGTGTTAAGCCGGATAAAATCGACGAAGCAATGGTCAATCATGTGATTAGCAAGATAAAAGGGCGGCTTGCCGAAAAATTCAGGAGGAAAAGCTATGTTTCTGCACCTAGGCGCTGATACTGTTATTCCTTTGAGGAATGTAATTGCTATTTTAGATATGAAAATTACTAGTTCAGCAATTACCAGTCAGTATATGAACAATATAAAAGCAGGAAAAAAGATTATCGATATTTCCGATAATAGTGCAAAAAGTTTTGTTATAACCGACGAGAATATATATTTTTCCGCAATATCGTCGCAAACATTAAAGAAGAGAGCTGGTTATATACCAGTAGGAGACGAGGAATAACGGGGGTAAGAAGTATGGAAGATCTAAATGATACAATAGTAAATGGCGATTATGGTGCGCAACAAATACAGGTTTTAGAAGGATTAGAGGCTGTCCGAAAGCGTCCTGGTATGTACATTGGCAGTACTTCAGCCAGAGGATTGCATCACTTAGTATATGAGGTAGTTGACAATAGTATTGATGAAGCCTTGGCAGGCTATTGTAATAAAATTTTAGTTAAAATATTAAAAGACAATAGTATTGTCGTTATCGATAATGGCCGTGGTATTCCGGTAGATATGCATGAAACCGGCAAACCAGCAGTAGAAGTTGTTCTTACCATTTTGCACGCCGGCGGTAAGTTTGGCGGCGAAGGCTATAAAGTTTCCGGTGGTCTTCACGGTGTTGGTGTTTCTGTAGTTAATGCACTCTCTGAGTGGATGGAAGTAGAAGTAAAACGTAACGGTAAAATTCATTCTATTCGATTTGAACGCGGTTATACCGTGAAAAGCCTTACAATTACTGGAGAAACAGAAGAAACTGGTACAAAAGTTTCCTTCAAACCTGATGCTGAGATTTTCGAAGAATTAGAATATAGTTTTGATACGTTAAAAAGCCGTTTGCGGGAACTTGCGTTTCTTAACAGAAATTTGACAATTATCCTGGAAGATGAACGCACAGAAGAAAAACAAGAGTTTTATTATGAGGGTGGTATAGCCTCCTTTGTAGAACATCTTAATAAAAATAAAGATGTTGTTCATTCTATTCCTATTTTCTTAAGTGGTGCTAAAGATACCACAATGGCTGAAATTGCAATCCAATATAATGGAAGTTATGCCGAAAATATACATTCATTTGTTAATAATATTAACACTCAAGAAGGCGGTACTCATTTAAGCGGCTTCAAAATTGCGCTAACCAGGTCAATTAATGATTTTGGACGGAAATTAAATGTAATTAAGGAAAATGATGAAAATTTAAGTGGTGAGGATGTACGAGAAGGTTTAACTGCCGTTATCAGTATTAAAATACAAGAGCCACAGTTTGAAGGACAAACTAAGACTAAGCTTGGAAACAGTGAAGTGCGCGGTGTAGTTGATAATATTGTCTCAGAAGGCCTTAATGAATTTTTTGAAGAAAATCCAGCTGTAACCAAGAAAATTATTGAAAAGGCTATTATGGCTTCGCGGGCTCGGGAAGCTGCCCGTAAAGCCCGGGAATTGACTAGGCGTAAAAGTGCTTTGGAATCCAGTTCACTGCCGGGTAAGCTGGCCGATTGTTCAATAAAAGATCCTGATCAAGCCGAAATATATCTGGTAGAAGGTGACAGTGCTGGCGGCAGTGCTAAGCAGGGGCGTGATCGACGCTTTCAGGCAATTTTACCGCTTAGAGGGAAGATTCTTAATGTAGAAAAAGCCCGTTTGGATAAAATCCTCAATAATGAAGAAATCAGAGCTATGATTACTGCTTTTGGCAGTGGTATTGGTGAAGAATTTGATTTGGAAAAACGCCGCTATGGTAGAATTATTATCATGACAGATGCCGACGTAGACGGTGCCCATATAAGGACATTGCTGTTAACTTTTTTCTACCGTCATATGCAGCCATTAATTGAAAATGGTCATGTTTATATTGCGCAACCACCACTTTATCTTGTGAAAAAAGGCAAGGAAAGCTGGTATCTTTATAGTGATGCAGAGATGGATAATCTGCTTACAAAAATTGGTCGCGATAATATTAATGTACAACGGTATAAAGGCTTAGGCGAAATGAATCCTGAGCAATTATGGGAGACAACAATGAATCCTGAAACCAGAACTGTTTTGCGAGTTACTCATGAAGATGCCATGGCTGCTGATGAAATATTCTCGGTACTAATGGGAGACAAAGTTGAACCAAGACGCAAATTTATTGAGGATAATGCAAGTAAGGTAAGGAATTTGGATATATAATTAAAAATGAATAAAAAAATGACTGACGGATTAGCGTCAGTCATTTTTAGTGTTTTATTAAAAAATAGCAACCAATTCGTTTTCGGTTATTCATCAGATATGGTAGGTTCATTATCCACAAGCGTGCATTCATATAGGAGCTTTTTTGCCTGACGGGAAGCCCATTTAATTTCATTTGCTGTTACGGCGGCATCTAATAAAGCATGAAGGTTGTAGCGGCCGGAATGAATTAATTGCCATGTTTCAATTGACTGCATTAAATTGTCCCAGTATTCTTCACGAATTTCCTCAGGTTGAACATCAGCGCCTTCAATGATTGCCGACCGGAGCTTGCTGTTGACTCGCGTTATTGTTGTACAACCGCTTGATAAAATCTGCAAAATATCCCTAAATTCCGGGCTAATAGCTGGCAGACCTGCTTGATACCGTCTCTCAAAGCGATCAGGCAATAGTTCATAAATACGATCTGCTTTTCCGATTAGTGACTGGTTATAATCAATAAGTTTTTCTGCAGCAATAAAATTATTATTATTTTGCGAGGCAGTAGCAGTTAATAAATCTCCTTCGTTTTTGATAAATTGTAATAGTGAACGTGCTTCTTTATTTAAGTTATGAACAAGTTTCTTTTGTTTATGGCGCAAAGGAGGCGCTTGATTTTCGAGTTGAACATAATCTTGAATGGCCTGGCAAAAGTAAGATACTGCCTGCTGATTGCTTTCTTGCAGTTTTTCTTGAAACTGTTTTTTAAAACGGGGAGGCCAAAGAACAATATTAATAATCATAGCAACAAGGAGACCTGTAAATATGACAGATGTTCGGTCAAGAGCGTGAGGCAAAAATTGCTCTTCACTTGAGCTTAAAATGAATAAAGCAGCGATAATACCCATGGTTATATTGCTTTTAAATTCAAATTTAATATGTAGTGATATGAGTAAAATAGTTATGATACCCATAACTAACGGGCTGCTGCCAAATAAATAACCAAAGGCAAGTCCTGTAGCTACTCCCAGAATATGAACAAGTATTTGGTCTTTAGCAGTTTTTATTGTTAAAAAAATAGATGGCTGCATGTTAATAACTGCAGAAACTGCACCAAAAAAGGCAGGCTCAAAATTAAATAATTTACAGATAAACATAGTAATTGTTACTGCAATACCTGTTTTTATAATGCGTGCACCTGGTTTAATTTTATTTACCCCCTTTATTTTTATGTTTTTTTAGTATAAAATGAGTCATTGGATTTGTACATATTTTAAATTACATGTATTTGGATTATTTTTTGCCAATATATGAAATAATAATGGAATTGACAGTAATAAGATAGCAGTAATTATTTTATAAGGAGGACATATAGTGGGGGAAAGAAGTGTAGGTATTTTAGGAATAGGATCTTATGTTCCTGAAAAGATTGTTACCAATTTAGAATTAGAGCAAAAGATTGATACAACAGATAAATGGATTGTTGAACGCACCGGTATAAAAGAAAGACGGATTATAAATGAAGGTCAGGCTACTTCAGATTTGGCAACCAAAGCAGCGGAAAAGGCACTGGAGGATGCTGGTATAACAGCGGAAGAATTAGACTTAATTATTGTTGGAACCGTCACTCCAGATATGGTGTTTCCGTCGGTAGCTTGTTTGGTACAGGAAAATATCAAGGCTGTCAATGCAGCTGCCTTTGATCTTACGGCAGTTTGTTCTGGATTTATTTATGGGATTGCCACTGCCAATGCTTTTATAAAAGCAGGAACTTATAAAAAAATACTGGTTATTGGTGCAGAGACATTATCAGCAATTACAAATTGGGAAGACAGGAATACAGCGATCTTATTTGGTGATGGAGCTGGCGCTGCCGTTTTAGGTGAAGTAAGTCCGGGATATGGAATTATCGGAATGGATTTAGGTGCAGAGGGTAATGGTGGTTCTCTTCTTAATGTACCTGCGGGTGGATCACGTATACCGGCAACAACGGAATCTATTTCGCAAGGGTTGCATTTTATTCATATGGATGGCAATGAGGTATTTAAGTTTGCCGTCAAAATAATGGGTGAGACAGTAAACAAAGCTCTTAAAAATGCAAATCTAACACAGGAAGATATTAGTTGTCTAGTACCTCACCAAGCCAATATCAGGATTATTCAATCTGCGGCCAAACGATTAGGTGTGCCGCTGGATAAGGTAGTTATTAATGTTGATAAATATGGTAATACATCGGCTGCCTCTATTCCGCTTGCGCTTGATGAAGGCGTTAAAAGCGGCAGAATAAAAAATGGCGATGTTATTGCAATAGTAGGATTTGGCGGAGGATTGACCTGGGGATCTAGTATTATTCGCTGGGGTAAGTAAATAAAGTATATAAAAATCCCGCTAGTTTTAACTAGTGGGATTTTATATATATGTTAAGGAGTTTGCTGCTGCTATTTTACACTGATAATTTGTCCATGGGTAATAGCGGTCAATTGATCAGGAGTAAGCCTAAATACATCAAAAGGAGTTCCGGCAGCAGCCCAGATTTCCTGGTATTTAAATAGATCTTCATCAATAAAACAAGTAATTTTGTTGGCGTGACCAACAGGTGGAATACCTCCAATAGCAAAACCGGTTACTTCCTGAACAAAGTCAGCATCAGGACGGGATACGGCTTCTCCCAGGTATTCCTTCATCCTTTTTTCATTGATACGATTATCGCCGCTGGCGACAATAAGTATAGGTATACCGGTAGTCTTGCCACGAAAGATCATAGATTTTACAATTTGTCCAACCTCACAGCCAATAGTATTGGCTGCTTCTACACAAGTGCGGGTGGAGGAATTCATGGTAACAACTTTTAACTGTAAACCGTATTTGTTGAGTTCTTCCTGTATTTTTGCCGCACTTTTTCCTAATGTTTCTGGCATAAGGGCATCCTCCCTTTGGATAATTACAAACATTATACAACTTATCCTATAAATAATAAAGAGCAAGCGGTTTTAGTAAAGCCACTTAACATACGATGTATATGTAGAGAATAATAATGCGGTTGATTTTTTAGAATGTATGTTTCAATAGGACTTTTATCCTAAAAATTGCTTGACTAACAAAAGTACTAGTGATAATATAGTACAGCAATGTAAATAAATACATAATTTGGCAAACTTATCGAAAGGTAAGGACGCAAAGCTATGGGTCTAAGGGTTTTTACCTACGACTGCCAGGTTGCCATCGCGTGATAAGACCAGGCTTTGGCTAGGTCTTTTTTTATTTCCCTAAGAGAAAGTATAACTTTCTTAAAAATAGGATAAGAGCAACATCGACTTGCGCTTATCCTAAAGCTCGGCGTTAGCCGTGTTTTCTTTACCCTAAGAGAAAGTAAACTTTCTTAAGAACAGGATAAGAGCAACATCGACTTCCGCCATCGCTAAAAAGCTCGGCGCAAGCCGTGTTTTCTTTATGAGGTGAGAGAAAAATTGCTTAAAACGCGCAAGCTTGGCGATTTGCATTATAGTGTTAAGAATAAAGTAAATATACTAAAAAACGATGTAGATAATGTAGTAGCAGCATATGAAGTATTGGCGCAAAGAGCAAGTGATATTATTTTATTAATGCAATCAAATGGTGATATTTTGGATGCGAATGATGTGGCTGTTCAAAAGTATGGCTATTCGCGTGAAGAATTATTAGCAATGAATAGCAGTGGATTAAAAACAAATGATCAGACGATGGACAATAATGATGCCAAACCTAATTTGGGTAAAGGTTATATCCACGAAACTGTTCATAGAAAAAAAGATGGCGATCTACTTAATGTACAAGTAAATTCGCAATGTGTAACTATCAATAATAAAGAAGTAGTTCTTAGCATTATTAGAGATATTACTGCACAGAAAATAATCGAAAGTCAGTTGCATTATGTAGCAAGACATGATTATTTAACAGGATTAGCCAATCAGTATGGTATGATTGAATATATTTTCCAGATTAGTGGGAGGCCTAATTTCAAATTAGGTGCGCTTATTTTGATAAATATTGATAACTTTAAAATAGCAAATGATATTTATGGATATAGTGCGGGTAATTCAATATTAAAAAAGATTTCCAAGTGCTTCCGGTCTCAGTTAAGAGATTCTGATTTCTTTGCCCGGCTTGGGAAAGATGAATTTGCGATTATATTGACTGATATAGATAAAGAAGAAGTAAGATTATTAGCAAACAGATTATTGTATGCATTAAAGCAAGAAAGTTTCATTTTCGGCGAAAGTATTATAAAAGTTAGTGCAAGTATTGGCATTGCAATTACTGAGGCAATACAAGATATAGACAGCGCATTTTCATATGCCGATGCCGCTATGCGCGCTGCCAAGGAAGAAGGAAAAAACAGAGTAGTTATCATTCAAAAAGTCGAAGATAGAATGAAGGTAATGGAAAATAACCGGATTTTAACGCTGCTTAATGATGCTATCAAAAAAAACAATTTTAAATTATATCTTCAGCCAATCTGCAGTAATGAAAATGATATTTTGCACTATGAAGCTTTAATAAGGATGATTGACGAACAGGGGGACATAATTGAACCTGGAATGTTTATTTCTTTGGCTGAGAGATATGGTTTAATGACTCAAATTGACAGGTGGGTAATAAAAACAGCAATTGAGTTGTTAGAAAGCAGAATGGATTTAAATCTTTTTGTTAATATTTCGGGTGAAAGTCTAAGTGATGATTTATTACTAAAATGGATAGAAGAACGCATTAGCAATAGTACTATAGATCCGAACAGAATTGGATTTGAAATTACGGAAACAACGGCTATAAAGAATATTGCAAAGGCTGAGCAATGGATTAATAGGCTAAAATCACTAGGTTGTGATTTTGCGCTTGATGATTTTGGCGTCGGGTTTTCATCCTTTTCCCACCTGCATACACTACCAATAGACTACTTAAAAATAGATGGATCTTTTATAAGAAATCTAGATTCTGATAATACTAAAAGAGTTTTAGTTAAGGCAATGATTGGTGTCGCACATACATTGGGAAAAAAGACAATAGCCGAATTTGTTGAGAACGAAAGTATTTGGCAAATTCTTAATGATATGCAAGTTGATTATGGACAGGGTTATTATCTGGGGCGTCCTAATCCAATTTGCAAAGTGTAACAAAAAGTTATACATTTTTAAAAATGTTATTTATATAAAATTAATGAATGTAGTAAAACATGGAGGAATCAACGTGAAAACAAATATAGCAATATCTGCAGTTAAACTAACATTTGGTGTTAAATTAATGATTGCGTTTTTTTTGATTACTGCATCTTTTGCCGGTTTAAGCATCTATAATAGCTGGCAGACTGATAATATCCAAAAAGAATACGAAAACCTTGTAACAAGAAGCGCTCCTTTGGTATTTGAGGTTAAAGATTTAAATTTTGAATTAAAAAATCAGGGGTATTTGGTACGGGGGTATTTACTAACAGGAAATACGAAATATATTCAAGATTACAAGGACTCGTGTCAAAGAATGAACAAGATGTTAGAAAGTCTTGATAAAAAGCTAATTACAGGTGAAGGTAAGCAAAAATCTACTGAAGTAAAAAGTGCAATTGATGCGTACCATCAAGTTACAGATAAGGCCATTGGAATTTACCAGACAAATGGTTTGACAGAAGCGATAAAATATGTAAGTTCTGCCGGGGTAATAAGTGAACAGGCCGAACAAAAAGTTAGTGGTTTTGTGGCCTTTCTGACTGAACGTATGGATATGAGGTTGGTCGAAAGCCGCAAGGTGTCAAACAGCATCGATACTAAAACAACAATAATAACTGTAGTTATATCTATCCTTGCACTAGTTATGGGGATATGGTTTGCGCGGCTTATTTCGCGCCCGCTGGAATCATTAGTAGCTTCGGCAAAAGCCATTAGTAATGGGAATTTAACAATCCCCCAAATACAGTACCAAGGTAAAGATGAGATCAGAGAATTAATAGATGCCTTTGCTCTTATGGCTCAAAATTTACGGAATCTAATATCCAATGTAGCAGATGCTTCGCAACAGGTTGCCGCTTCGTCAGAGCAGCTTACTGCAAGTGCGGAACAATCAGCGCAGGCTGCAAACCAAGTTGCCATTGCTATTACCGATGTTGCACAAGGTACTGAGAAACAGTTAAAATCGATTGATGATGCTACAGCAGAAGTACAGCATATGTCATCAGGAATTCAGCAGGTTTCAGCAAACGCAAATGTTGTTGCTGCAACTTCAGAAAAGACGGCTGATGCAGCCAACAATGGTGAAGCAGCTATTAGTAAAGCAATTAACCAAATGAACATGATTGAGAAAACCGTAATGAATTCGGCAGAAGTAGTAACTGACTTGGGAGAGCGTTCTAAGGAAATAGGACAGATTGTACTTACCATTTCAGGGATAGCCGGCCAGACAAACTTACTGGCACTTAATGCTGCCATTGAAGCTGCGCGAGCTGGTGAACAAGGGCGTGGATTTGCTGTTGTAGCCGAAGAGGTTAGAAAACTTGCCGAGCAATCGCAAGAAGCTGCTAAGCAGATAGAAAAGTTGATCAGCGAAATTCAACTAGAAACAGAAAAAGCCGTAGTAGCTATGAATCAAGGCACTAAGGAAGTAGAACTTGGTACAGAAGTAGTAAATGATGCTGGTCAAGCGTTTGGACAAATAACAGAGTTAGTTAAGGCCATGTCAAGCCAAACGCAGGAAATTTCAGTTGCAATTAAACAAATGGCTGAAGGTAGTCAGCGGATTGTTTACACTTTCAATGAAATTGAAGGCGCCAGTAAAGAAGCTGCCGGTCATGCGCAGAGTGTTTCTGCGGCTACTGAGGAACAGTCTGCTTCTATGGAGGAAATAGCATCATCAAGCCAAGGTCTGGCTAAAATGGCTGAGGATTTACAATATATAATCAGTAAGTTTAAGATATAAATGGAGACTTAATTCAGGCGGCATGCCAAATCTGCATGAATTGTAGTCGAATTTATCCAGGGGCTTAGCCACTCTTATTCATCCGCTTATTAAAACGGGAGTATTAGAGCGGGGTAGCCATCGGGCAAATGGAGATTTAATACAAGCGGCGTTTTAACGCCGCTTGTATTCTATACGGCAACAAGAAGAATAAAAACGAATGAGAAAAAAGTTTTTGGCGCTATCTTTTGGAAATTGCCAAGAACTTTTTTTCTTTTCTTTCTTCGGTTGTCAA
>Ga0074195_1002278_pt1 | contig 22174 bp, 21 predicted proteins | sample EPASupsiteHSE623_FD_64525 | JGI IMG/M metagenome (GOLD analysis project Ga0074195, IMG submission 64525) | Bioremediated contaminated groundwater from EPA Superfund site, New Mexico - Sample HSE6-23 | ecosystem: Environmental > Aquatic > Deep subsurface > Groundwater > Contaminated ...
CTTGCCAGAGGGCGTTTTTCTACCTGAATTGTCCGATGGGGGTCAGGAATGCGGCTAGCCACAGGCCATTTTCCCACCTGAATAGTCCGATGAAGGCCCAAAAACAAATTTGTAACCTTTGGGTCAGATAAGTGGCTTATAATTATCGCAATTCTCACCGAGCCAGCCAGTACGACTGCAGCGCAGTTGTAGGCACTTGTGCCGTACAAATGCGCGTACCCATCAATCCAGAAATTTTGGGTACGGTTGCAGCCGCCCGGGCGCCTTGCCAAAGGCCATTTTTCTACCTGAATTGTCCGATGGGGGCCAGGAGTATGGTAAAATTGATTTAGGCGGTACTCAGCAGGAGGGTTTATGAAAAGATTACTTATTATTTTGTTGCTGGTCTTTGTCGTTGCCGGCTGTGCCAACAAACAAATCCCGGATTCTAATTCCGGTAATAATGGACGGGCAGGGCATGAGACAAAAAAGGCTGCTCTACATATAGAACGCATCCTGTCCGGGCATGATGAGGATAATGACGGCATCGATGACCTGGCCGATATAGTCCTGGGGGCCAGAGCGGAAGCGGCAAGAATGCCCGGGTATGTTAACGCCTATTACAGGGGCGGGTACCCTCCGGTCACGGAGGGGGTATGTACCGATGTTATTTGGCGGGCATTCAGGGATGCCGGCTACAACTTGAAAGAAATGGTTGACCGGGATATCAGGAATAATACAGCGGCTTATCCACGGGTCAACGGCAGGCCGGATCCCAATATAGATTTCAGGAGGGTCCCCAATCTGGCTTCCTTTTTTAAACGGCATGCCACACCGCTGACGATTCAGATAACACCGGATAATACTGATAATTTAGCTCACTGGCAGGGGGGCGATATTGTTATATATGGCGCCCCGTTATGGCATATAGGGATCGTTTCCGATAAGAGACGGGACGACGGGGTCCCCCTTCTTATTCATAACGGCGGGCCGTATGCAGCAGAAAATGATATGCTGCTGGACTGGCCAAGTCCGATGGTATATCACTTCAGGTTCCCCCGGACGACGGGATAACAAGGGATGGTACTTGCCCGGCTGATGCATAATAAAAAAAGCATAATAAACACAAGTATAATAAAAAAGTATTGACAAGACAGGCAGTTTTAGCTACAATAGAGAAAATATATCCAACAAAACATATCAAAATAGTCGGGATTAATAATAGCCAAGGAGGAATACATATGACTGAAAGAAAATTACAGCCCGAAACCCTGGCTTTACACGCCGGTCAAAAACCCGACCCTGCCACCAATTCCCGGGCAGTGCCGATTTATCAGACCACATCTTATGTATTTAACGATACAGAACATGCCGCGCGGCTATTCGGCCTGCAGGAATTTGGCAACATCTATACCCGGATCATGAACCCAACTACCGACGTATTTGAGCAGAGGGTCGCGGCCCTGGAAGGAGGGGTCGGCGCCCTGGCAGTAGCCTCCGGGCAGTCTGCTATAACACTAGCCCTGCTTACCCTGGCCCATTCCGGTGACGAGATAGTATCATCGGCCAGCCTTTATGGCGGAACTTATAACCTGTTCCATTACACCTTTCCCAATATAGGCATCAATGTGAAATTTGTGGACCCGGCGGACTCGGAAAACTTCAGGCAGGCCATTAATCCCAAAACCAAGGCCGTTTTTGCCGAAACACTGGGGAACCCCAAACTTGATACTCTTGATATTGAAGCGGTAGCTAAGATTGCCCATGAGAACGGGATTCCCCTGGTTATAGACAATACCCTCCCGTCTCCTTACCTTGTGAACCCCATCTCCCATGGCGCCGATATTGTAATTCATTCAGCCACTAAGTTTATCGGGGGCCACGGCACATCCATTGGCGGTATAATCGTAGATTCCGGCAACTTTAACTGGAGCAACGGGAAATTCCCCCAACTCAGCGAACCGGACCCGAGTTACCATGGGGTTAATTTTTGGGAGGCCTTAGGTCAGCTGGCGTACATTATTAAAGTAAGGGTCCAGCTATTAAGAGACATAGGCCCCGCCGTGAGCCCGTTTAACGCCTTCTTGCTGCTGCAAGGACTTGAGACGCTTCATCTGCGCATGGAGCGCCACAGCCAAAATGCGCTGAGGGTAGCGGAGTTCCTAAAGACACATCCCAAGGCAGCATGGGTCAATTATCCCGGCCTGCCTGATCATCCCTCATATGAGATGGCCAAAAAATATCACCATAAAGGGCTCTTTGGAGGCATCCTCGGTTTTGGTATCAAAGGCGGTCTGGAAGCAGGCAAGAAGTTTATAGATAACCTGGAGCTGCATTCACTGCTGGCCAATGTGGGAGACGCCAAGTCGCTGGTGATCCACCCCGCTTCCACAACACACCAGCAGCTTACTCCGGAAGAGCAGCTTGCTACCGGTGTAACCCCGGATTTTGTAAGGCTTTCCGTTGGCCTGGAGAATGCAGACGACATCATGGCGGACCTGGAACGCGGCTTCTCAGCTGTATGACCAACTAATTGTTGCCAGGGATAATTTTATATGCTATAATTATAAACCGAGGCTTTATAGTCTCGGTTTACTGCCCTGCTCTACCTTCGAGGTAGGGCCGCTTAGTCCAAAGGGAGGAGGTGAATAGTTATGCGAGCTTACGAGGCACTGTACATTATACGTCCGGAGCAGGACGAAGAACAAATCAATGCGGTAATTGAGAAGTTTAAAACCCTGGTCGAGAACAGGGGAGGAGAAATTACCAAACTCGACAAGTGGGGCAAGCGCAGACTCGCATACGAAATCAAACATAACCGGGAAGGGTTTTATGTTTTGATGGAGTTTAACGGCGAACCTGACACTGTTGCTGAGCTGGACCGGGTTTACCGGATTACAGATGAAGTGCTCAAGTTCATGATTATTCGGGAAGAGGAGTAGTTCCGGATTTCCCGCTAGTGGGAGAGAATAGCCCAAGGTGGTGCATATTAAGTGTTAAACCGTATAGTACTTATCGGAAGGTTGACCAAAGACCCGGAACTGCGCTACACACCTAACGGTAAAGCCGTGGCCGGCTTTACCCTGGCTGTGGACCGGTCGTTTAAAAACCAGCAGGGAGAACGCGAAGCTGATTTTATCAATATAGTAGTCTGGGGCAATCAGGCCGAAAACTGCGCCAACTACCTGGCCAAAGGCAAGCTGGCTGCCGTTGACGGACGTCTGCAGATACGCTCCTTTGATGGGCAGGATGGCCAGAGACGGTGGGTTACCGAAGTGGTAGCCGATAACGTCCGCTTCCTCAGCCCCAAGACCAGTTCCGATAGTCCAGGCGCCTCCGGAATTATGGGCAGTGAAGTTGACTTTTCAGATGACGACATACCATTTTAGGCCAGTAGGAGGGATTCGATGAAACGCGATCGCAACAGAAGGCCCCGCAAAAGGGTTTGCGCTTTCTGTATTGACAAGGTCGAAAGCATAGATTACAAAGAGGGTGGCAAGCTTAGGAAATATGTTACTGAGCGCGGGAAAATCCTGCCCCGCCGTATTTCCGGTAACTGTGCCAAACACCAGCGCCAGCTTACCATGGCGATCAAGAGGGCGCGCCATATGGCGCTGCTGCCGTTCACCACTGAATAGGTTTTCTGAAGGAGCACACGGTGCTCCTTTTTAAATTCCCTTTCTTGATGTCACCCAGGGCTTTTCTCTGGAATAAATTGATTTTTTGGCCATGAAGGAAAAGTATCGGGGTGTGCAGAATAGTAAAAGACACTTGGGCATTTGGGAGGGTTATTTATGTCTCTTTTTCACCAGGGAGTGGATATAGCCAGGAATATCAAGGTTATAGAGTGGTTGAAAACTGAGCTTATCGGGACCGTGGCAGCTCTGTTCAAGGCCATGGTCAAAAACAGTGAAGAGGCAATTGAAGACGCCCTGGCCAGTATGATTGTAACCGTGTATGTATTGGCCCGCAGGTTGGGAGTAAGCTTTGCTCAACTGGATGTAAGGGTGGAAAGCAAAGTCAGGAACGCCATCAGGGAGAAGCATGAAGTCGAGGACTGGTACGGGGATCTGACGGCCCTGCTCAGGTACCTGGGTGACAAGAAGAGGTGAAATCGTTGACTCAACAGCAGCGGGTCGGACCGCTGGCGGAGTGGGCTTTAATGGCCTTGATTACCGCTGCCCTGGGCGCCCTGGCCATTATTAATCTGCCTGTAAAATTTCTGTTTGATTTTGCCTGGGGCATACCCATCATCATGGTGATCAAAAGGCATGACATGCGCGTTGGCGTACTTACGCTGTTTACTGCCTTTTTCCTTACATGGTTGTTTACCGAGCCGCTTTTGACCGGCCTTTTGTTTCTGGAACTAGCGCCGCTGGCCCTGGTTTTTGGCCTGCTTTTTAAAAAAGAAGCTCCTGCCGGCAGGACCCTGTTAACCGGCGCGGCGGTTTCCGCTCTTTCGGCCACAGCCTTGATTCTTGTACTGTTTTCAATCAGCCCTGCACAAATTATGCCTGATGAGGGAATACTGCGCCGGCAGGCGGAACTCGTAACAGCCCTTTATATGAAGATGGGTCTGATGAATGCCGGGGATGCCAGGCACTTTGCCGAAATCGGCATCAGCATGGCGCCTATTTTTATACCCGGCTCTTTTATAATTTCCGCGATTCTCAGGGCGCTGATTACTTATTTGCTTACTACCAGGGTTATGCGCAGGCTGACATACAGGGTCGACCCCTTACCCCCCTTCAGCCAGTGGAGGCTGCCGTGGTACAGTGTATGGCTGTTTATTGGCGGACTGGGACTCACCCTGATAGGGGATCATTACCGGGTATATAACCTGGGCCTGATCGGGAAAATTACTCTATTTAGCGTGTTGCCCCTGTTTTTCACCATCGGGCTGGCGATTTTTACGTATTTTTTTAAGTCCTGGAAAATTCCGGGGTGGGCCAAGGCAGTACTGGCTTTGATCGCAGTATATAACTGGAGTGGCAGTATTCTCCTGTTTACCATGGCAGGATTATTTGATCCCCTGTACTCATTGCGTTTCAGGAAGAAGACCGGGGAATAGCGAGGAGGATATCATGAAGGTAATATTAGTGCAGGATGTTAAAAAAGTTGGCGCAAAAGGCGATGTCCTGGATGTGGCCGAAGGATATGCCCGTAATTTCCTTTTTCCCAGAAAGCTGGCAGTGGAGGCCACCACGGGGTACATGAAAGATCTGGAGCAGAAGAAAAAATCCGAGGCCGGCAAAAAGGCTCGTATTGCCGAAGAGGCCAGGCAGCTGGCTGCCCGGCTCGGGATGCTGAGCATCAAAATACCGACCAAGGTCGGCGAGGCCGGTAAACTGTTTGGTTCCATAACCGGTAAAGACATTGCCGAGGCTGTAAAAAACCAGCATAAAATAGAAATTGACAGGAAAAAAATCGAACTTGCCGCCCCCATCAAGACCCTAGGACTCCATCCTGTTACCGTCAGGCTGCACCCCGATGTTCAGGCTGTGATTCAGGTACAAGTTGTGGAAGCATAAAACCAGGCACTAATTGCGGAAATCTTAGGAAGGGGAAAATTATGAAAAGCTTTCTTGAAAAGTTTATCACACGGAGCGATAAGCCGGATCTCGCCGAAAAATTCTCTGAAGAAGAGCACCTGAAACGCCAGGTAAATGCGCTTTACAGCCTGATGACCAACATTTACGGTTCCGATAAGGTTGTGTTGAAGGCAGGGAAGCTGGAAGCGTTAAATTTGATGCGTTCCGAGCTATTCGAGGAACGGATACTGGCCCTGCAGAGGATTGTCTTTGAGGACCCGACCATCGACCAGCTGCCTTCTTATGAGGAAATTCCCAAGATTATCGATGATATAGAAGATGAACTTGCTGATATAATTGCCCGCAGGTCCGTGGAGGACAAACTGGAAAAGAAGATTGCCGAAAGAATGCAGCAGCGCCACGAGGAGTATGTTAAAGAGGTCAAAATGCAAATTATCAGGGAAACAGCCGGGCCGGAAAACGCCCAAACCTTGAAGAAACTGGCCATGCTTGAAAAACTCGAGCAGAAAAAACTGTCCCGTTCGGCCATCGAAGCGTTAAGGCCGGATTCCTTTGCAGAAATAGTCGGCCAGGAACGGGCCATCAAGTCTTTAATGGCTAAACTGGCCAGCCCTTTTCCGCAGCATGTCATTCTTTACGGCCCGCCCGGAGTGGGGAAAACCACTGCGGCACGGCTGGTTTTGCAGGCGGCAAAGAAATTAACCGGCACACCTTTTAGTGAAGATGCCACCTTCATTGAGGTTGACGGCGCAACCCTGCGGTGGGACCCCCGGGATGTAACCAACCCTTTGTTGGGTTCGGTGCACGACCCCATTTACCAGGGGGCGCGCCGGGACCTGGCCGATACCGGGGTGCCGGAACCCAAACTGGGCCTGGTTACCGATGCTCACGGGGGAGTCCTGTTTATAGATGAGATAGGGGAACTTGATCCCATCCTTCAGAATAAGCTGCTGAAGGTGCTGGAAGATAAGCGGGTTTCCTTTGATTCGGCTTATTACGATCCCCATGACCCCAATACACCCCAGTATATAAAGAAAATCTTTGAAGAAGGCGCCCCTGCGGATTTCATTCTTATCGGAGCCACCACCAGAGAGCCTTCCGATATCAGCCCCGCCATTCGTTCCAGGTGCGCGGAAGTATATTTCGAACCCCTGACCCCCACCGAAATAGAAAATATTATCAAAAAAGCCGCCAAAAAACTTGATGTGTCCATTCATGAAAACGTTCCGGAAGTTATCAGCGAATATACCATCGAAGGCCGCAAGGCCATTAATATCCTGGCTGACGCCTACGGTCTGGCCCTGTACAAGCGGCAGGAGACAGGGGTTTCATCCAAAAAGCCTGTGATTATCGGCATTGAGGAAGTCCTGGAGGTCGTCCAGGTCAGCAGGCTGTCTCCGTATCTTACTTTAAAAGGCTCGCCCACGTACGAAACGGGAAAGGTTTTCGGCCTTGGCGTGCTGGGATTTGTAGGGTCTGTGCTGGAGATTGAGGCTGTGGCCTTCCCTGCCCCGGCAGAGGGGAAGGGTGCTATCAGGTTTAATGATACCGCCGGCAGTATGGCCAAAGACTCTGTATTTAACGCCGCCTCGGTAATCCGCAAAATTACCGGCCAGGATATCGGTAACTACGATATTCACGTCAATATAATAGGTGGAGGCCGTATAGACGGGCCTTCCGCCGGGGTGGCCATAATGTCGGCCATCCTGAGCGCCATAGAGGAGCGGCCAATCCGCCAGGATATTGCCTTAACAGGGGAAGTTTCTATTCAGGGACGTGTCAAGGCGGTGGGCGGAGTTTTTGAAAAAATTTACGGGGCCAAACAGGCGGGGATGAAAAAAGTTATCGTGCCCGGGGAGAACGAAAAAGACGTGCCCGCTGACCTCAAGGGTATCGAGGTGGTCCTGGTGGAAACCGTCGAGGAGGTTATTGAACACCTGTTTGAACCCGTCCATGAACAGCCCCTGGTATGTTAATTGAACCAAGATTTCGCAAGGAGATGGATTGATGAGCATTCCTCTCGAAAAAGTCCCACCGCAAAACCTGGACGCCGAGCAGTCGGTGCTGGGTGCGATGCTGATTGACAAAGATGCTGTGGTAAAAGCCATCGAGGTTTTAAAGCCCGAAGACTTTTACCGTGATGCCAACGGCCATATATTCAAGGCTGTCGTCAACCTATTTGACCGGGGAGAGGCTGTTGACCTGATTACCCTTTCCGAGGAGTTAAGGCAGATTGGGCTGCTTGATCAGATCGGCGGAATCGCCTATGTCGCCGGTTTGGCCAACGCAGTACCCACTTCAGCCAATATCGAACACTATGCAAAGATCGTAGAAGAGAAAAGCCTCCTCAGGAACCTGATCAGAGTTTCCACCAGGATAGCCCAACTGGGTTATGAGGGCGAAGAAGATGTTGAGTCACTGCTGGACAAGGCGGAACAGATGGTTTTCGAGCTGTCCCAGCGCAAAACCTATGCCGGCATGGTGCCGCTCAAGACTGTCCTAATGAATACCTTCGAGCGCATTGAGTATCTGCATCAGAACAAAGGCGGCATAACCGGTGTGCCCAGTGGATTTGGCAACCTGGACAAATTGACCTCAGGTTTTCAGCCTTCAGACCTGATTATCCTGGCGGCCAGGCCGTCGATGGGCAAAACCTCTTTGGTGCTAAATATTGCTCAATATGCCAGCGTAAGGAAAAAGCTGCCGGTGGCCGTTTTCAGCCTGGAGATGTCCCGGGAGCAGCTGGTGACCAGGATGCTCTGTGCCGAGGCGATGGTAGATCAGCAAAAAGTCCGTACCGGGCAGCTCTCAGATGATGACTGGCAGAAGCTGACCAGGGCGGCGGGGCCCCTCTCTCAGGCCCCGCTGTATATAGATGATTCCCCCGGTATTACTGTAGTTGAAATGCGGGCCAGGTGCAGGAGGCTCAAATCCGAACGGGGCCTGTCCATGGTCGTTATCGATTACCTGCAGTTGATGCAGGGCGGGCGTAAGTCAGAGAACAGGCAGCAGGAGATATCGGAGATATCGAGGTCAATGAAATCTCTGGCCAGGGAGCTGCAGGTTCCTGTAATTGCCCTGTCCCAGTTGAGCCGGGCCGTGGAGCAGCGAACGGAGAAAAAACCCATGATGTCTGACCTGCGTGAGAGTGGTTCGCTGGAGCAGGATGCCGACCTGGTAATGTTCATATACAGGGACGAGTATTACAAGGAGGATTCCGATAAACGCGGCATTGCCGAGATAATAATATCTAAGCAGAGAAACGGCCCTGTCGGATCGGTCGAACTGGGTTTCCTCAAGGAATTTACCAAGTTCGTCAACCTTGACCGGACCCACGCGGAGCCGGGAACTGGCTCGCCCGGTAAAGAATAAAAATAACTGGGATAAAAAAAGCAGCCGCAAACCGGCTGCTTTTTATCGATATTTGTGATTTTCCAGGAACATCTTTACCTCCGCCAGTTTATTATAAAGCAGGCGGTAGCTTCTGCTAAAATCTTTGACAATAGCTGCCTGCTTTGATAAAATTATAATGTTGGGCACCTCACAGTTTTGTATAGGTTGTTTTTATGCGGCAGCATATCCGGCTTAGTTTTCAAAAGATGGGAGGAAACCGGTTTGAACCGATCGCAGCAATATGACGTAATCATAGTGGGAGCCGGCCCGGCGGGCATCTTTGCGGCATTGGAACTATTGCACGTAAATAAAGGGTTGCGGGTTCTTCTAATCGAGAAAGGCCGCGACATCGACCACCGGGACTGTGTTTCCAAGGAAAACGGCAGTGGATGCATCAACTGTTCCCCCTGTTCCATCTTGTGCGGATGGGGCGGCGCCGGGGCTTTCAGTGACGGTAAAATCACCCTGTCCACCGAAGTTGGCGGGATGCTGGGCGATTATATCGGTGAGGTAGAACTCAAAGAACTTATCAAATACGTAGATGATATATATGTCCGCTTCGGCGGGCCGCAAAAGGTATACGGGATGGAAGAGGATGACGCCATCAGGAACATTCAGAGGAAGGCGATTTTTGCCGGTTTAAAACTGATACCGGCACCTATCCGGCACCTGGGTACGGGCCGATGCCAGGAAATCCTGGAGCGGATGAGGGACCACCTGCTGTCCCAGGGTGTTGAAATCCGCACCAATTCAGGAATCAAGAACCTTATCGCGGAGAATAATGTTATCAGCGGCGTAGAAACCGAAGACGGGCAGCGCATTAATGGGAAACATGTCATTGCAGCCCCCGGCAGGGAGGGCGCCGAGTGGCTGACGGAGCAGGCCCAAAAGCACGGTATCGAAACGGCGGTAAACCCTGTTGACATCGGTGTCCGGGTAGAACTGCCGGCTGCCGTGATGGAACACCTGACCAACGTAATTTATGAGTCAAAATTTATTTATTACTCCAGGTCTTTTGACGATAAAGCCCGGACATTCTGTATGAACCCTTATGGCGAGGTGGTGGCCGAAAATAACAGCGGCCTTATTACAGTTAACGGGCACAGTCATGCCCATAAAAAAACCAATAATACCAACTTTGCCATCCTGGTCAGCAAGACCTTCACCGAACCGTTCAAAGAGCCAATCGCCTACGGTAAGTACGTGGCCAGGCTGGCCAACCTGCTGGGCGGCGGCGTTATAGTCCAGCGCCTGGGAGACCTGATCAAGGGTCAAAGGACAGACCAGGACCGGCTCAGCAAATGTATGGTGGAACCCACATTAAAGGATGCCACCCCGGGCGACCTCAGTCTGGTGTTTCCGTACCGTCATCTGATGAGTATCGTGGAAATGCTGCAGGCCCTGGACAACATAGCCCCCGGAGTTTATTCCAAGCACACTCTGCTTTACGGGGTTGAAGTGAAGTTCTATTCTTCCAGACTTGAACTCAATAATGAGCTGGAAACCCGGATTACCAATCTTTTTGCCGCCGGAGACGGCGCTGGTGTAACCCGGGGTCTGGTTCAGGCATCTGCTGCCGGTATTGTGGCAGCCAGAGCGATCCTAAAGCGGGCAGGCTAAAGACAGGTTTATTTCAATTGGAGGTGTACAGGAGACATGCCGTCAGTAGTATTGATAGGAGGCCAGTGGGGAGACGAGGGGAAAGGCAAGGTAACCGACTTCCTGGCCGAAAAAGCTGAGATTGTTGTTAGGTACCAGGGCGGAAACAATGCCGGGCATACCGTTGTGGTCGGCAGCGAGGAATTTAAACTGCACCTGATCCCGTCCGGAATTTTATATCCCGAAAAAACCTGTGCTATCGGTAACGGGGTAGTGATTGACCCGGCGGTTTTAATCGAAGAGCTGGAGTACCTTGCGGCCAGAGGCATTAAGACCGACAACCTCAGAATCAGCCTGCGGGCACATATAATCATGCCCTATCATAAAAAGCTCGACGAAGTGATTGAGGAAAGCAAGGGTGCCGCCAAGATTGGCACCACCAAGAGGGGTATCGGCCCGGCATATATGGATAAGGCGGCCCGGGTGGGCATAAGGTTTGTGGATCTGCTTGACCGGGACGAATTTGAACTGCTGCTGGAGAGAAACCTCAGTGAAAAAAATAACCTGCTAACCAAAGTATATGGGGCAGAGGTTTTCAATAAGGATGCCATCATTAAGGAATACAACGGCTATGCCGAAAGGCTCCGCCGGTACGCGGCCGATACCTCGGTCCTTATTCACAACGCTCTCAAATCCGGGCAGAACGTTCTGTTTGAAGGAGCTCAGGGGACTCTGCTGGACCTTGACCATGGCACCTATCCCTATGTAACCTCTTCCCACCCTATTGCAGGAGCCGCCTGTATCGGGGCAGGGCTCGGCCCCACCGAGGTCACCAAGGTATTGGGGGTCATCAAGGCATATACCACCAGGGTTGGCGAAGGGCCCTTCCCCACTGAGCTTGTTGACGAAACAGGCCTTCACCTCAGGGAAAAAGGCCATGAATTCGGTACCACCACCGGCCGGCCCAGGAGGTGTGGTTGGTTTGATGCCGTAATCGCCCGTTATACAGTGAGGATCAGCGGTTTAAGCAGTATGGCCGTGACCAAGCTTGACGTCCTCACAGGAATGGAAACCCTGAAAATCTGCACCGGGTACCGGCGCGGTAACGAAATAATCAGGGACTTCCCCGCCAGTCTGAAAACCCTGGCTGAATGTGCGCCCGTCTATGAGGAGATGCCGGGCTGGCATGAAGACATAACCGATGCTGCCAAGTTCTCGGACCTTCCGGAGACAACTCAGAAATACCTCAAGAGGATCAGTGAACTGGCCGGTGCGCCGATATCTATTATCGGTGTCGGCACCCGCAGGAACCAGACCATCATCATGGATAGCCTTTTCTAGATCCGTTATTGACACCCATAAGGTATTTTGATAGCATGTAATTACGGAAATTTCATAGTACCGATTAGTTTTCGGTATGTTCTGGTCCGTTAATATTTAGCGGGCATCCCACCGAATAGGTTTTACCTATTCGGTATTTTATTTTAATAATGAGGGTGTACCGTTACTATCAAGGGGGGGTCAGGGTGTTTAAACCTTTATTGGATGAGTTCTCTCAATATTTCGACGGCAAAAGCAGGGTCCCTGTTATGGCTGAGATTCCTGCGGGCACAGATACACCTGTTACAGTTATTGAGAAATTAAGGCTGGTTGGACTGCCGCTTTGCCTCCTGGATAGCGCCAGGGGGTCGGAAAACTCTGCGCGTTCTTCGTTCCTGGGTTTTGAACCGCATTGTGTTTGTAGAACCAGACAGGCTTCAGCCGAGATCATCAGGGGAAAAACGCGTGAAATTCGCCATGGCGACCCCTACCTTTTATTACAGGAAGTCATGGAAGAATACCGCGGTATAAGGTTTGAGGGGCTGCCTAAATTCTGGGGTGGAGCCATGGGTTATTTCAGTTATGATATGGGCAGGTACTTTGAGAAACTGCCTGATATGACCGTTGACGATCAGGATGTGCCGGAATCCTATTTCATGTTTTTCGATAAGGTTATCTGCTTTGATAATGTGGACGGGGTGATGCAAATCATGGTCGCTTCTTGCCCGGAGGACAACCCCGATCCCCGGGAGGCATACAGGAAGGCCTGTGAGGAGATCAGCCGGATAATTAACTTAATCAGGCATGGCAGGGCAGGGCAAAATGTTGTCGTGGATACCCATGACATAGGGCTTCGCAACACATTTACCCCCGAATGCAATGTTACCAAAGAGCAGTTCGAGGAAATGGTGGCCAAGTGCAAGGAATATATCAGGGCCGGTGATATTTTTCAGGCCAACCTTTCCCTGCGGCTGGGCAAGTCCACCTCTGTGGAACCGTTCTTTCTCTATAAGGTTCTGCGGCAGATTAACCCGTCCCCTTACATGAGTTTTATCGATTTTGGTGACATGCATGTTCTAAGCTCATCCCCGGAACTGCTCATAAGGCTTATCGGTGACCTGGTGGAAACCAGACCCATCGCCGGCACCAGAAGGAGGGGGGCCAACAGGGAAGAGGACCTGGCTCTGGCCCATGAGCTGATAACCAATGAAAAAGAACGGGCTGAGCATATCATGCTGGTTGACCTGGAAAGAAACGACCTGGGCAGGGTCTGCCGGTACGGTACCGTAGAGGTTAATGAGCTGATGGTGATAGAGGAATATTCACATGTTATCCATATTGTCTCCAATGTGAGAGGGCGTCTGGCTGAAGGCAGGAGCAGGTTTGACCTATTCAGGGCCTGCTTCCCCGGAGGGACTATCACCGGCGCCCCTAAAATCCGGTCCATGGAGGTAATCGAGGAACTTGAACCCACGCGCCGCGGGCCGTATACGGGTTCAATAGGCTTTCTCGGTTATGCCGGAGAAATGGAGATGAATATTGTGATCCGGACGATTCTGATGAAGGACAGGAAAGCCTATGTTCAGGCGGGCGCCGGAATAGTGGCTGATTCTGTACCGGAAAGGGAATACTTCGAATCCATGAAGAAAGCCGAAGCCCTGTTAAGAGCCCTTGAAGCAGCAGAAGAACTTTACGGTGATTGGGAAAGCCGTAAGGTTAAAGGAGAGGCGGCCAGTGCCTGATTACGTTTTTTTTAACGGGGAGTTTTCCCCCCCGGAAGAGGCAAAAATTTCAGTGTTTGACCACGGGTTCCTTTACGGGGACGGGATTTTCGAGACGATGCGCGCATATGACGGCAGAATATTTTTACTCGGAGAACACTTAGACCGGCTCTTCCGGTCAGCGCAGGATCTTGAGCTGAAAATACCCTATACCGGGGAAGAGCTTACAGAGGCCTTAAGACAGACCATATCATTAAACGGCCAAAACCTGCTCATCCGTCTTACCGTTTCCAGGGGGCCGGGACCGGCCGGGATAGATCCCCGGCTCTGTCCGAAGCCCACAGTTGTGATAACTTCCAGGGAATCCGGATACAATGAGAGGTTTTATACTGAAGGGGCCAAAGCGTTATTCGTAAAAACACTGCGCAACCTTGCCGGAGCTACCAGGCCTGATATCAAGTCGATGAATTTTCTCAACAATATCCTGGCCAAAATCGAGACCAACAGGGCGGGGGCTGATGAAGGTTTTATGCTTAACCACCTTGGCCAGGTTACCGAAGGTACAGTGAGCAATCTTTTTATTGTCAGGAACGGGAATCTGGCAACCCCTGCCCTTGAAGCAGGTCTGCTTGAAGGCATAACCAGGCACAAAGTGATTGTTCTGGCCCGGGAGGAAGGGATAACCGTCGAAGAACAAATGCTGTTAAAAAATGATTTCTATACCGCGGATGAGTTGTTTTATACTAATTCGGGTTCCGAAATCGTTCCCGTTGCCGTATTGGATGGTCGCCGGGTAGGATCCGGGCGGCCCGGCGAAATGACATTGAAACTGCTTAAACTATACCGTAATGCCACCCGGCAATAAAGGTGACCTCAAAGACAGAAAAAACCACCAAGCATAGTGTTGACAAGATATTATCTTTATAGTAAGATATGTATCTGTGAGACCCATTTTTGAGCCATTAGCTCAGTTGGTAGAGCACCTGACTTTTAATCAGGGTGTCCGCGGTTCGAGCCCGCGATGGCTCACCATTTGTGAATTAACGCCCGTCATTCTATGAATGAGGGCGTTTTTGCATTTATAAAACCAGACATCCTCACTGCTTATAATTTTCCCGCCAAATGGGCAAAATGGGGACCTGGTTCTATTCCGTGTGTCCTGTTATCAGTGTGTAAAGCTAAAACAATACTAGTAATTTTAGGCGGTATAAAGTCCAAGCGGTACAAGAAAATATTGTTACCAAGATATCCCGGCAAATTGTTCAGAACACTTTTTAGCTTTTATCATATTATATACTGAAACGAGACCAACGTCTTAATCTAAATAAAAGGGGGTATACATATATGGGTGGAGGCCTTGGAGGAGGAATCAAAGGCTTTAGCACAAACATTGTCTTTGTTCTCTTCTTAATTTTAATCCTGTTGATTCTTTCTGACGATTAACAAGGATTTCTTAAACCGTTAAGAAGCACCATTAAACAGCCTTCTCAAAAGCCCCTTGCTAATGCAGGGGGCTGTTACAATTTTAGCTAAATAGGAGAGCAAAACAATGATAATAAACCCTAAAAACCGCCATCAGTTAGACCTGTTTTTGAAATTGCCTGAAATGATTTATCGCCATGACCAAAACTGGATCAGACCACTACTGGGCAGCGATATCAACAGTTTCAGCAGGATAAAGCAATTAATACCCATGGATTTGGAACTTTTTTTGGTACTTGGTGATTCTGAACCTCTTGCCAGGGCAGCTCTTTTTATTGATAAACAATATAACAAAATTCATAATGAATCAACAGCTTTTTTCGGATTTTTTGAATGCGTCGATAATAAGGCAGCGGCTTTGGAACTTTTAACCGCCATTGAGCGTATCTCTCTTAATAAAGGGATGAAAAAGTTAATTGGTCCTGTCGAATTTTCAACCAATTACCAGGTTGGTTTACTTATAGATGGATTTAGTCGCCCTACTATAATGACTCCTTATAATAAAAAATATTACCCGTGGTTGCTTGAGAATGCCGGCTATAAAAAGGCTGTAGACCTCTATGCGTATCTTTTTAAGAAAGAACGAACAATCCCGGAAAATTTATATAAAATTGAACGCATTACGAGGAAAAAGCGTCCTGACCTGTCAGCAAAACCTTTAAGCGATATACCGCGTTTCAGCAGAGTAAAACTTCTTAAGAAAATATACAATGAAGCTTTTAAAGACATTTGGGGCTTTGTACCCATGTCGGAAAAGGAATTTTCAAATCTGTTGACAAACCTGTCAAGTATGAATCACTTTGACCTGAATTTCTTAGCCTTCTCGGGCAAAACGCCGGTTGGAATTTTACTTACTATGCCGGACCTTTATTCCACTATTAAAAGATTGCGATTAAACGTTATCGGAGTAATCCCTGCTTTTAGGGGGAAAGGCATTGAAAGCTTACTGGGAATTCGTGCCCTTGAGAAGGCCAGGGCCAAGGGTTACGGCGAAATTGAATTTTCAGTCATATTTGAAGATAACGCTGCCAGTAATAATCTTATTACACGTGAATTTGATGTTAAGCCATCTAAAACCTTCAGGATATATGAGAAGGAGCTTATTGGCGGGAAATAACAAAAAAACCCACTTCTTTTTTTGAAGTGGGTTTTTCTGATCCTTAATCCGTTGTTATTTGACAGGGAGGGATCTATGGGCTTTATGGACACGGTGGAGTTTTATTCCTTATTATATTATGTTAAACGGATTTAAAATGTTCATCTAACCCAGCAATTTTATTAAATTACTTTGGTTTATTTGACTTACAGCATATCTTTCTTTCAAGTTTTGCTGGGTGTCCTGAAGGTTCATGTCTTGGAGCACTGACTATTGTGAGACTGTTAAGGATAAGGGAATCTTCAGTTGTTTTGTTACCTTCTATAACTCTTTTGGTAAGTTCTAAACGTGGTATGAAAACCGATAACCCCTTTTATAAAAACCACTGACATTGAAGGAATTAAAAATATTTGTACATCCAGTGTTGATTTTATATATGCCAGGTGCTATAATATGAAACTGTGAGCAAATTAAAAAGGTTACATCAGGCTCACCACGGCCCCTTGGTCAAGCGGTTTAAGACACCGCCCTTTCACGGCGGTAACACGGGTTCGAATCCCGTAGGGGTCACCATTTTTGTACTTAAAAGTATGCGGTTCAATAACCGGCATGCTTTTTACTTTTTTTTCATTATTAAGCCCCCTGTTTTCACAGGGGGCTTAAGGAAGGAGTCTTTTGGGCTTCTTAACAGACACGAACAGTTTTCAATAAATACCCTAATTAATCATCTCCCAGGAACAGCAGGATCAAAATTAAGAAGAGTACAAAAGCTGTTTGAATATTCCAAGCTCCACCAATACCCATGATTCTACCTCCTTTATCATTTTGTGATAATCAGTCTCAGGTTTAGTACATAGTATGTTAATATCTGAAAAAGTGTTACTTAGTAACCCGGTAGCCGGTATAATTTTATCGTAACACCCTAATCTCAAAGCCCCCTGTTTAAACAAGGGGCTTTTTAAGAAAAGAGTCTTATGGGGCTTTGTCAATACATCCTGATTAGTCGTCACTAAGAATCAGCAGGATTAAAATCAGGAAGAGCACAAAAGCAATGTTACTCTTGAAAAATCCTCCTAATCCATCAACCATAGATTATACCTCCTTTGTCTAAAATTGTCGGTGTGTTTACTCGATTTATAGTATGAAAAACCTTTTATCGGTGACACACTGAAAAAAGTTTTTTGCTATATTTCTGTAACAACACGGGAACATTAATTTTAATACAAACTCTTAAAACCATTTGACTAATAATCCGTCAAGTCGTATAATATACTTTACGGAGAGGGACTAAACTTATTGCGGATGTAGCTCAATGGTAGAGTATCGGCTTCCCAAGCCGAGGGTTGCGGGTTCGACCCCCGTCATCCGCTCCAATTTTATCCTACTGTCAACTGACAACTGTCAACTAATATACATAGGAGGCCGGGGAGATGACCAAACATATCAAGACCGTTAACAAAACCAACCTGCAGGAGACCATTAAAAAAGGCGGTTGCGGGGAGTGCCAGGCATCATGCCAGTCAGCCTGCAAAACTTCATGCACGGTGGGTAATCAGGTTTGTGTAAAATAACCTGAACGGTAGAGAGATTTCATAAGTAATAAACAAGACCTGATCCTGATGGGATTGGGTTAATTTTTTGATTTGGTTTGTGGTAGTAATTTAACAACCGGGGGAACGAAATTTTGATCCATAAATTTAAAATATGCGAAACTAAAATAGTTCTTGATGTCAACAGCGGCGCCGTTCATGTTATGGATGACCCGGCCTGGGAACTTATTGATTATTTTCCTGCCTTATCCCGGGAGGAAATCACGTCTAAATTCAGCAAAAAATATTCCCCGGCCGATATTGAAGAAGTGTTGCAGGAAATTTCGGAACTTCAGAAGGAGGGACTCCTGTTTTCCCAGGACAAATTTACCGGAGAGTTTCCGTCAAAGGACGATCTAACGGTCAAATCGATATGTCTCAATGTTTCCCACGACTGCAACCTGCGGTGCCGGTACTGTTTTGCCGGCAAAGGGCCGTTCGGTGGAGAAAGGGCCCTGATGCCGATGGAAACGGGCATGCGGGCCATCGATTTTCTACTCGAGAAATCAAAGGGTCGCCGCCACTGTGAACTTGATTTTTTTGGCGGCGAACCGCTTATGAATGTGAATACGGTAAAGAAACTGGTTGCCTACGGAAAAAAAGAGGCAGCCCGCAGGAACAAGGAAATCAAGTTTACCCTGACTACCAATGCGCTGCTGCTGGACGATGAGGTCACAGAGTTCCTCAACCGGGAAAATATAAGTGTCGTCTTAAGCCTGGACGGCCGGCCGGATGTAAATGATGCCATGCGGGTGATGCCGGGCGGCAGCAGGGGCAGTTATGAATACATTCAACCCAGGATTTCAGCTTTTGTCGCCAGCAGAAATAACGAGAACTATTTTGTAAGGGGCACCTATACCCGTCGTAATATTGATTTTTCCAGGGATGTCCTGCACCTCGCCGACCTGGGGTACAAATATGTATCAGTGGAACCGGTTGTCGGGCACCCTGCCGAGGAATGGTCGTTACGTGAGGATGACCTTTCGGTAATATTCCGGGAATATGAGGAACTGGTCAGGGAATATGCAGAAAGGTTTAAGGCCGGCCAGCCCTTTGAATTTTTTCATTTTAATCTCGACCTGGACAATGGACCCTGCCTGCCCAAGAGAATATCGGGGTGCGGCGCCGGCCACGAATACATGGCTGTTACCCCTGACGGGAACCTTTATCCCTGTCACCAGTTCATCGGTCGTGACGGGTACAAGCTGGGTAATGTCCGGGATGGCATCGATAACATGAACATGGTGAAACGATTCGGGGCAGCCCATATTTATAATAAAGAGAAATGCCGCGGCTGTTGGGCGAAGTTCCACTGCGGCGGCGGGTGCCATGCCAATGCGGAGTTGGCCAATGCAAATATTATGGAACCTTATCACATGGGGTGCGAACTCGAGAAAAAACGCCTGGAATGCGCTATTTATGCCCAGGTCCTAAAAGCAGATAACAAAGAGATTCAGGGACCTACAGCGATGTACACCAACAATTATTAAAATAATTACAGTTATTCTTAAAAAACCGCCTTAAAACAGGCGGTTTTAACTGTTGTCGAAAATTTAGGGTTTACGGAAAAGTCTTCCTGTGCTACAATAGACTTAAACTAGGTGTTAGTAACCTATAAATAGACTGCATGGACATCCCAAAAGAATGTCTTTTTTTATCATTGATTCAGGGACCAGTTCGGAAAGGAGCGATCATGAAGTCGAACCAAGAGAATAGCCACGGGTTTCTCGACAGGTTGAAGGAGGGACTGAGCCGGATCGTCCAACTCAGTGCCGCGAAACATCCTTTGTCCAGACTATCCGCCTCCCTCTTTGGTCAAAGAGCAAAAAAGATTAAAATACTTAAAGAGAGATATAGACATTCCAGGCTTCGAGAATCCTGTCATAAAGAGAGGACCCGTAAAGACCTCTTAAACTACTTCCATTTACCGGAAAACCTTTTAAAATACTTCCGTTTACCGGAAAACCTCAAATCTGCTGTACATAAGCTTCATTTCAAAGGTTTCAAATCCCTGTACTTCCGTTTATCGGAAAAACTCATATCTGCTATACATATTCCCAAATTCTCGCTTTTTCAACTTTCCGTAACCGACAGTTTCCGTAAATATTTTTCACGGAAAACTGCGGTGGGCGGTATTGTATTTGCGTTGGTTATCAGCTTATTGATCGGCGCTAATTTAAAAATAGACGCATATGCTGTTGAGGTAGATGGCCGCAAACTGGCTGTAACCACGGAAAAAGCCTCTGCAGAAAAGCTTGTCCTGGATCTGAAAGCTGAGAAAGTAAACATTTGGAAGCGCAAGGTTGATATGCAGCAAAAGCTTGCCTATAGACCTGTTAAAGTTAAAAGATATCAGGTTGACAATTTTATCGAGCTGAAAAACATATTAAATAAAAACCTCACTTTTGTGGCTGTGGCAACCGGCATTAAGGTAAACGGTCAGGTATTGGTTGTTGTCAGCGATGACAAAACTGCCGAAGAAGTACTTCAGCAGTTGAAGGATTCATTTAAACCCGATAATGCCAATATAGAAGCTGTTACCTTCGCGGAAAAGGTGGAAATCGCCGATGTTCCGGTTTCCCTGAAGGAAGTTGTCCCGGCCCCACAAGCCCTGCAGCTGCTTAAAGAAGGCCGGCAGAAGAAAGTGGTACATATCGTCAAGCAGGGCGATTCTCTTTGGACCATAGCCCGGGCTAACGATATGCATGTGGCTGACCTCCTGAAGGTAAACACTTCCATCAGAGGAGAACACCTTAACCTGGGCCAGGAGATTAATCTGGTAGCCCTGGAACCCATGCTTAGTGTGGTGGTTACCGCTCAAAAAACCGTTGAGGAAATCCTTCCGTATAAAACCATTGTTGAAACCGATCGCAACGGGTGGCGGGGCCAGCAAAAGATAAAGACCCGCGGAGTTAACGGGTCAAGAGAAGTTACTTATAAGCTTATGATGAAGAACGGCAGCATCGTTGGTAAGGAAGTGCTCGATCAAAAGATCCTGAAAGCGGCCACCAATCAGGTGGTTGTCAGGGGTTCCAAGGTTGTGGTGGCATCCCGGGGCGGCGGCGGCACTCTCGGCTGGCCTATCAGCGGCAGGATAACATCCGGCTATGGCAGGCGATGGGGACAGATGCATACCGGCATGGATATAGACGGCTATAAAGGCCAGCCGGTCGGTGCGGCCGCTGCCGGAGTAGTGGTATCAGCCGGCAGGGACGGCGGTTACGGTAAAATGGTTACGCTCAGACACGGCAACGGACTGGTGACAAAATATGCACATTTATCCAAAATAGAGGTTTCGGTAGGTCAGAACGTTGAACGCGGTGACCTGATTGGGCTGGTGGGCTCAACCGGGCGGAGTACCGGGTCCCATCTGCACTTTGAGGTAATCAGCGGCGGGCGTTTCCAGAACCCGATGAAATATTTAAAGTAAAACAGAGTTTATTTCAATAAAGCCCAAAGACCCTACGGACCAAAGTCCGCAGGGCCTTTTTTTGGACAAGCCCCTTTTTCCTGGAAATATTGGTTTTGATTGATTCTTTAATTGAATCTTAAGCTATGCTATAATTATATCCTGGACAGGGTACTATGGAAAATTTATTCTGCAAAAATAAAGCAAATCAACAAATAACCTGGAAAGGATGATATTGAATGGCGTTTATGAATGCAAGGAAACGTAATAAGACCTTGACCTACGTTATTGTGGTATTTGTTTCTGTTGGGCTTTTGCTCTCGGTTTCCCTTTACTGGATAGGAGGTTCTTCGGATCCCGTTACAGGTTCTGCCCCTGCCGGCTCTTTAGAGGCTTCTGCCGTTCAGGACTTCAATAGCGGCTTCGACCTGCTGCAGCAGGGAAAAAATAAAGAAGGGGTCCAAAAGTTTAACTCAGCCATTAAGGGATTCGAAGCAGCCTTGAAGGCGACACCTGATAACGTTCAGGTCCTGGGAGACCTGGCTACTTCATATTTCTATACAGGCAATGTTGATAAGGCCATTCAACTGGCCAACAAGGCTCTGGAAATTGACCCTAACTTCAGCACCGCAAGGGTTAATCTGGCCATTTACCTCTTCGAAGGTAAAAAGAATGCCGAGGAAGCCGTCAAAGAACTGAAGAAAATCGGTAATAGTGATTCCAACTACCAAAGAGCTCAGGATTTAATGGCCCAGTTTGAGATTGCCGGCACTCAGCCGCCGGTCGACAACAACGCAACTCCGAAGAATTAGTTTAATCAACGGGGCTGCCTTACAAAAGACAGCCCCCTCCCGTTTCGCTGTTATCCTAGTGCCCATTCTGGTAACGTTGACCTTGCTGTTTTCCGTTTTGCGGGGGAATGGTATAAACGCTCGTGACTTATGCTCCGCTGCGTAGTCCTGCTAATACTCATCCTGTGGATAAAGGTCTGTTCCGCATATTACAGTAGCAGTATCGGGAGCGGCCAGACCTTT
>Ga0074195_1002279_pt1 | contig 22166 bp, 29 predicted proteins | sample EPASupsiteHSE623_FD_64525 | JGI IMG/M metagenome (GOLD analysis project Ga0074195, IMG submission 64525) | Bioremediated contaminated groundwater from EPA Superfund site, New Mexico - Sample HSE6-23 | ecosystem: Environmental > Aquatic > Deep subsurface > Groundwater > Contaminated ...
TTATGCAGAAACCCATGAAGTTTGGTTTGGAAGTGCTCATGCCAGAACAATGTCTGCTCAATATGGAGCACAGGTCAAATTATGTGCATGTCATCATAGAGATCAAAAGATAGGAGTGCATCACAACAAGGACTTTGATACTTCTTTAAAGGCTGCACATCAAAAAAGAATTGAGGATGAAGGTATGTCTAGATCAGAATTTATTGATATATTTCGTAAAAGTGAACTATAGCTGCCTGGGTGTTTATCATGAAGGTTCGAATCCTTCCCGGCTACTAACAAAATGGGCCTTTTGGCTCTCCCTTCAAACCTCTTATTAAATAAGTCCTTACAATTTTTAAGATGGCCCATTTTGTTATTACTATCAATAGCTTCAAAAGTAATTAAGAACCTAATGGATATCCATAAGTATATCCACTTGTATATCCACATGGATATACAAGACAAATAAGTATATCCATATGGATATACAAAACAATAAAAAGCCTGTGGGAGGTAGAAAGATGGAGTATGCAATAACGGTTGATCCTGGCAAGGATACAACAAAATGTATTTCCAGAACGTTTGGAAAGACATGCGACAATAGAACGAGTTTCACAACAAAATTCTATGATCTTAATAATGGTGATGTAGAGATTCAAGGAAATTCTAGCCATGTAATCTATGATGGAGAAGAGATCATCATAGGCGAACAAGGAGAAATATTTGACACTACAACCTCTAAAACAACTATCTTACATAAGATAGCTATTTTTACTGCAATTTCTAGGGTTATCGAATCTGATGATCCAAACCCAGTCATAACGCTTACTGTAGGTTGTCCTACTACGATCTACAAAAACAAAGTTTCAAAGGAATCTTACCGGGAATTTATAAAACTAAACCCTAATATCATTGTCGATGGCAAACATTATTCATTTGAATTTAAAAAAATAATTATCAAATGCGAAGGTTCAGGCATCGTTTATCTTAAGCCGGAGATTTTTACATCTCAAAGGGTTGCAGTCTTAGATATTGGCGGTAGAAATATGAATTTCGGTATCTATGACAATAGAATTCCAGTACCCAGTACGCTATTTAGCAATAATTTTGGTGGCACTAAGCTGCAGAGCTTGGTCCAGGAAGAATTAAACATCTTACTTGGAATTGACTGTGACATTGAGACAGCTAAGTCAGCAATTGAATTTGGTGGAATCTTTATCAATGGCAAACTTAACAATGACAGTGCTTTTATAGTGTCAGATCAGATAGAAAAGTATATTGATCAGTACATTATTAAGCCAATTGAAGAGAAGAACATATCGATTAACTTTATTCCGGTTATGGCCATTGGTGGGACAAGCAGCCTTATCATTGATCAACTTAAAGAGCGAATACCACAAATAATTATACCGTCATTCTCTGCTGATTTAGAGGACTTCCAGTGGGCTAATGTCAAAGGATTTGATGTTGTATGTAAAGTAAAAGCTGGAATGATCAATGGCTAAAGATAGGCCTCAAAAACTGCTTAAGTTTAAGATTGAGAACATTGATGTCTATAATCTTTTATGTGACAAAGATAATTATAGCCAATATATTTGTGATGCTGTTAGGTTTTATGAAATGTACTCACAATCTATAACCGAGGGCATAAAATCAGATTCAAACACTGATATTTTTAAAGACATCCATGACAAATTACTGCAAATTGAGGATGCAATCAATAATATTTCTAGTGCTGCATCTAGAAACAAAATAGTAGTGGATAAGCAACTAATCAACCAAATTCTGAACGAGGATGATTAACAAAGAAGGTGTGAAGTTTGTCAAATAAATTGCCATTATGTAGTTGTAAAAGTTGTGGATATACTACCTGGTGTTTGCCAAGCTTCACAACTGGTATTTGTCATAAATGCGGGGGTACCGTTACAAATAATGAAACAGAAAATGGGAAGGTGAAACAATGACAGAAGAGAGTAAAAGCCCAAATTACTACGCAATTTTGACAGCTGATGTGAGATACAATAATAAATTAAAGCCATCAGAAAAACTGCTATATGCTGAAATTACTGCATTGACCAGTGAGCAAGGTTTCTGCTGGGCAACAAATGATTATTTTGCTGAATTATATAATGTCACTGATGTTGCAGTATCAAGATGGATTAAGGCATTAGAGAAACATGGATTTTTAAGAATTGAGTATGACCGGAACGGTACTTATGTTACTCAAAGAAGACTTTATCCATTAACCAAAATGTTAATGGCCATTAACCAAAATGTTAACGGTACCGTTAACCAAAAAGTTAATGGAGCCGTTAACCAAAAAGTTAAAGAGAATAATCTTATACTTAATAATCTTATTATTAATAATAAAGATATATATATCAACATCATAAATGAGTACAACAATATTTGTGGAGATCAATTACCAAAGGTACTGATATTCAGTGAAAAAAGATTTAAAAAAATTGAAAGTCTTAAAAAATCCGTTAAGGATATTGATTTTAACTTATTATTTAATAAAACATCTAGAAGCAGCTTTCTAACTGGATCATCAGGATGGAAATGTAATTTTGATTGGTTAATGAACCCGACTAATGCTATTAAGGTTTTAGAGGATAATTACAAAGATACACCTAGAGGCGGTGAAAAATATCATGACAAGAGTCCAGGAAGAGATAGACAAACAGATAACTCAGTTATTAGAGAAGGCCGAGAAGGCAAAACAATTAGTCAAAGAGCAGAAGAAATTATGCGATCAGGACCAGGACCAGTTGGAGACATCAAGTGTGAATTTTAAATGTCCTATTTGCAAAGATGTTGGAGCTATCTTATACAAGGTAACAGATAAATTTGGGCATGAGTATGATTATGCTGATCCGTGTGCTTGTAGGGATAAAAATTTAAAGGATTGCAGATTGTTATTTGCTAATATTCCTGAGGAATTTAAAGATTTGACAATAAATAGTTTTGAAACTGATATATATAGATTTCATAAGTTTGAAGCAGTTAAAGCAAAAAAGGCATGTGTCAATTACATAAATAATTTTACTGAAATGAAGTCCCTTGGAAAAGGTCTATATCTTTATAGCATAACTAAGGGAAGTGGTAAAACCAGAATGTCAGCAAGTATAGTAAATGCAATTATAAACTTTACCAATACTCCGGCAAGGTTTGCTAACTCCATTAGAATTTTTGAAGAAATAATCAGAACGTACAATGACGACTCTGCAGATAAAAATATTCTTAGTGACCTGCAAACGATTGATGTTCTAGTTATTGATGATATTGGGACTGAAAGACAAAAGCCATTTGTGGATGAAAAGTTTTATTCGATTTTGAATGAAAGACTGATCAATAAAAAAATAACAATTTTTACTTCAAACTGTCCCATTGAAGAATTAGAAATTGACGAAAGAATTGTAAACCGTATTCAATCGATGGCTATTCCAATAAAATTTCCAGAAGAGAGTATTAGATCTAATCTAGCCGAAATTGAAAATGCGGATATTCTACAAACAAAATTATTAATTTGACGGAGGAAAGTGTATGGCACTAAGTTGGGTAAGCGCTCATGAATGGTCCGAACAACACACAATATACACTGATAAAGAATTATTGAAACCAAATGGAAAAGAAATAGAAAAAGTTAAAAAAGAGGTAGAAGAAGAAACTGAAAGATATAATTTTAAGCAAAAGGAATTAGACAATATTTTAAATCATTGCAAAAAAAAGTTGATCAATTTTTGCTTAGTGAATATCAATGTAAAATTTAAAATGCTTGAAGTAACAAAAGACTTCCCAGAGGTTAAATCATTTCACTATAAAAGGCTTTTTGAATTAGCAAGAAGGGAATTAGAGTTAAAAGGTTATACGTTATCAAAGTATGGAAAATTATGGTACATGTGTACGAAAGGGTGATAGGATGATTTATTTATATGATCCCATATCAAATACTAAAAAACAAAGCAGCTACGACCTAATTAGTGGAATAACAGGGCAGAGTAAAAAAAGCTTAATGTCTTATAAATGTAAGGGACTAAAGATTAAATCTATTAACGCTTATATTATCGATGAATGTTTTACAAGAAAACAAAGATATGGTCTTATGCTGAAAGAAAAACCTGATTTAGAGATATGGAAAACAATTAGAGATTATGAAAATTATCAAATTAGTAATTATGGCAGAGTAAGACATGTTTTAAAAAACAATAAATTTAAATTAATGATGCCAGCAGTGAAAGATGACAAATGGCTGACTATTAGTTTAATTGCAAATAAAAAAAGAGTACAAAAATGTATTCACAAGCTTGTATCAGATGCGTTTTTAACTATAGTGCCAGGTAAATGTATAGTACATAAAGACGGTAATTTGTATAACAACCGGGATGATAATTTTATTCAGCTAACAAGAAAAGAATTGGGATTAAAATTTGGAGCTTTAGCATCAGGAATATCAGTTATTAAATTAGATTCTAAAACACTAGAAGAACTTGACTGCTATTCAAGTATGGCCGAAGCAGGAAGAGAAAATTATCTTCATAGAGAAACTATTAGGCTATGCGTAAAGGGAACGCTAAAAACAGCCGGAGGGTATAAATGGATTGTCGATGAAGAATTTGCAAAGGCAAGGTGATAAGAATGTGTACAGAAAGCGATCATGCTAAAAAACGCATGAAAGAAAGATTAGGTACCAATAAACAGGCAGCACATAGAATTGCAGTAAATGCTTTAAACAAAGGCATTACGCATAGTGACACCAGTGGAAGTTTAAAAAGGTTTATGGATGCACTTTTCTTGTCACATAGAACTGCTTCAAATATGAGAATTTATAATAATGCAGTATTCATTTTTGATAAGATGGAGCACCTGATTACAGTTATTCCGGTTCCAGGCAAGTATTATAAATCTGTTAAAAAAATTAATGACAGCAAAAAGGATGTGATCGCTTGAATTTAAGAATCAATAAGCAGTTCAATATTAGAAAAGGCACTATGAATTTTATTCTGGAAGAGGTAAGCACAGACAAAGATAAAAAAGAGCACTTTACGATCATAGGATATTTTAAAACATTGGACAGGCTCTATAACAAATTGGCAGCAGGAAGGAGAATCACAAACATGACATACGGAGAATTAATGGTGAATCCTAAAAACGGAATATATAAGACAGATGATGATACATATGTAATTGTAGACGGTGCAAAGGTAACACATAGTCCATTTAGAAAGTCAATTAAGGATGATGAAATACTGGAAAAGATTGAACTTAAAGAAGAAAGTTCAAATCAATATGTTTGGAATCATGTTGATGATGAAGAATAGAAAACACATGTAGAAGAAGGTGGATGACCAATGCAAGGGCTGCTAAATTTTGCAGAAGTAGAAGATGAAATAGAAGATAGCAAAAGATTAGATGAACTAAATGAATGGAAGAAAAAGAAAAGTGAAAGTAGAGCTAAGTTTGTTGCAATGCAAAGGCTTCCATATGAAGTTAAAATAAAGCGAGCCGAACTTAGAGCAAAAGAATTTGAAGCAGAGATGTATAAGCGTGGGCATAATTGCCATGTAAGCGTGGGTGGCCTAGATAGCATCACATTATATCTATTTCTTCAGAACATTGGAATTAAAGTGCCTGCAATATCAGTTTCTGCAGTAGAAGATAAGAGCATTCAAAGAATCCATGAAAAGTTATGCATAGAACGTGTGGCATCATATAAATCAAAAATTGAAGTTCTGAATAATATAGGCTTTCCAGTAATAAGTAAAAAAATGGCAGGAAGGATTGACTTATTGCAAAACCCTACAGAGAAGAACAAGACAGTTAGAAACGCAATTATTACCGGATCCTGTGGAGAGCTAGGCCACTTTGCTAAAAATAGCAGTATGAAACTACCAAAAAGGTGGTTGAACTTATTTGCAGGAATGGCAAATGAAGAGTACGGCACAAATTATATGCAAGCGCCTTTTAAAGTATCAAACAAGTGCTGCTATTACCTTAAAGAAAAACCTTGTGACGATTGGGCTAGAGAACATAATAGTTATCCTTATCTTGGCATGATGGCATCAGAAGGTGGTCAAAGAGAAGAATCCCTTATGGATAATGGATGTAATTATTACGGAAAGACTGTTATGAGAAGTGCTCCATTTGCACCTTTTTTAAGACAAGATATATTGCAACTAGCGCTTGATCTAAACGTCCCAATACCAGAAATTTATGGGGAAATAGTAAGAGATCCTAATGGACAATTAAGAACCACCAGGGCACAACGTACAGGCTGCTCAATGTGTGGATTTGGAATACATATGGAAGAACGTCCACATAGATTTGATAGACTACGAGAGGACAACCCAAAAGAATGGGAATTTTGGATGTATAGTTGTTGCACTGACAAGATATCAGGTGAAAAGTATGGATGGGGTAAAGTCTTAGATTATATTGGTGTTGACTGGGAAGATGACTGGAACAGAAATGAGCAAATGACACTATTTTAAATTGGATTAGAAAACATGCGCAAAGTAAGGAGAAAGTGAAAATATGAAACATATAATCGAGGATGCAAAGAAAAATACAGAAAGTGTACTTATTAAACAGATTAACGAAGCTCTTATTGCTGCAAAAAACAAAGAGTATCAGAATTGTTTTGATATTCTAACAGAAGCACAAAGATTAGCGAATGAAATAACTACCTATGACTATCTGATCAGCGAAGCTGATAATGGAAATAATTGCGCTAATTGTGAGATGCGTGATAATACCGGATGTTTTCTTAATGGCCCATGTCCAAACAGTAAAACAAATTAGAAAACTATTGAGAAGGAGTGAAATCTTTGAATAAAACAAAAATCGACTGGTGCGACATGACGTTTAATCCAGTAACAGGCTGCCTACATGGATGCGAATATTGTTACGCAAGGGGAATTGCAAATAGATTCGGATTATCCTTTGCGCCTAGGCTAGATGAAGTTGATGGAGCCAAATACGATAGTGAAGAAGGACTAGACACCATGTTAGAACTTAATAAACCATATTATAAGGACGGTCGTATGCAACCTTATCCAATGGCATTTTTACCAACATTTCATAAATACAGACTAGATGAACCTAAGTTAAAAACAAAATCACAAAAGATATTTGTTGGTAGCATGACGGATTTGTTTGGTGAATGGGTTCCCGATGAATGGATTAAAGAAGTATATGATAAATGTAAAAAAGCAGACCACCATACATATTTATTTTTATCAAAAAATCCTAAAAGGTACAAATTAATTAATAGAAATGAACTTGATTACAGATGTAATATGTGGTTTGGAACATCAGCAACAGAATCTAAAAGTTTTTTAAAAAATAGTTGTGAGTTATTTACAGCAACTACATACAGTAAGAACGTTAGTGCAAATAGATTTATTAGCATAGAGCCATTATTAGAAGAAGTAAATGGAGTGATTTTAGAGCTAAATATTAGGTTTTATGACTGGGTAATCATAGGAGCTGAAACAGGCAATCGAAAGTGTAAAGTTATACCAAAACGAGAATGGATTGATAGCATAGTAGAACAATGTAAGGCAGCTAATATTCCTGTGTTTATGAAGGAAAGCTTAAGAGAGTTAATGGGAAATGATTTTATTCAAGCGTTTCCAGACAATATGATTAATAAGCAATAGTTACAATTTAGAAAATAGAAAACTATTCAGCAGTATGCTGAGAAAGGAAATTAATTATGAAAAAAGTATTTTTAGGTGGCACTTGTAATGGAAGCAAATGGAGAGATGAGTTAATTAAGTTGATAATTATTGATTATTTTAACCCAGTAGTAGAGGATTGGACACCAGAATGTATGGCAGAAGAAATAAGACAAAGAGAAAATTGCGATTATGTACTATATGTTATTACCCCCAAGATGACGGGTGTTTATGCTATTGCAGAGGTAATTGATGATAGTAACAAGCGTCCCGAACTAACAATATTTTGTTGGCTACCAAATGATGAAACCGAAACATTTACAAATGGCCAAAAGAAGTCGTTAAGTCAAGTTGAGACAATGGTGCTCGACAATGGTGCGAGGGTATTTAGGTCATTAGAAAATGTCGCAGGATTTTTAAATAGAGAATAGTCCGAAATTTAGAAAATCGAAAACAAGTGAAAAAGAAGGTGTATTGATTTGTCAATTAAGCATATGTGTGCAGACATTCGAGGAATGTTGAATAACAACAATAGAAAAGGTTCATTGAAAAATGTTTTTACTGACGATAATGGCAGGAAATTAACGGATGAAGAAGCCAGAAACTATCTGTATGATTGCCTTGCGAAGGGTTGGAAGGTAATACCTTTTGGAGAATGTGACAACTTCGATTATCAAACAGGATGTAAAGGCCATAGTAACTAACAGCCTTAAAGGAGAAAACAAGTGTGAAGGAAGGTTGATTATGAAATTAACAAATGAAGAATTGATTCAAGCATTAAAAGTTGTCTGCTATGACATTGAAAATCAAGAGTATCCAGTTGGGCTAACTATGATAGATTACTTTAATTACTATGCAAATATTGGCAGAGACATTGTTAAAACTAACGAGCAATAGTACGATTATACGAGGTATGAATATGAAATAATTATCATTATTTGAATCATTTAAGGTACTAATAAAAATTGACAAACTTGATGGGTATATTTATCTTTGTCCCAGGTGCAAGACTTATGTATGCGGTGGAACAATTTGCTCTAAGTGTGAAAGCTTTTTAGACTGGTCAAAGCCTTCTATACCGTATTCTGGAAAGCATAATGAAGGATAGAATAAGTTTGTAAAATAGATTGGGGGTTAGGTTGATGGCTAGAAAGTTCACAATAAAGCAATTTGAAAAAATTGAAAATATGCTTAAAGAATATACGTTCAAACAAGACATGATCATTCAAGACATTAGGACCTTGGACGAGTATTATGGATTAAAAGGTGTTAATTATGATAAAGTTATAATTAACCCTACTAACAAATTTAACTCTGACGTTGAAAATCAGATGATGAGCAAAGTTTCAATTGAAAATAGATTAAGTGATAATAAGGAGTTCATCAGAAGATTAGATTCAGCTCTTAGCATGTTAAGTGCTGAAGATAAACAAATAATCGAAGAGTATTACATAAAGGATACAGGCTGGTTCTCTGTTGAAAGAAGAATGAATTCGAGTAAACGAAGGTGTCAAAGAAAAAGAGATCTCGCTATCATAAGAATATATGAAGTTTTGTATGGTGAGAAGGTCGACAAGAAGACAGGTAACACTCAATTATCATTAGAAATAATGAAATAGGTGTCACAATTATGTCACAATCATGGCACAATATGTCGTAAAATACATGATATAATTATATTGTGAAAGTTTACTTTTGTAAGCCGAAACTACCCCCCACGGTTTTTTCCTCCTAAAAAGCACTTAATGAAAATTAGGTGCTTTTTTAACCATTTTATTAAGAAAAGTGTAAGGTAAAAAAGTTGTTTGACATAATAGACGAAATGTAAAAAAAATACTTTCGTACCTAATTTAAAAAATAAGGTCTTTAAAGCCATATAGATCATGACGTTAAAGATAATTTTGGTTGTTTTACATAATCTTCGATATGTAAAAGGATTTCGTTAACGCTTTAACAATCTTATGTCTACAACGAGTAATTTTTACTATATTTTTGGGGGTTAAATACATGAAAAAAGCTATTGATTTTATAGATGAATTTGAACGTAAATTAATCGAAAAGAAGAGTGTCAATACAATAGATGCATACATAAGAAACATCAAACACTTCATCAAATATTTAGAAGAGCAGGACACACAATTTGATGATCTGATAAATGATGATGTTATTGAATACGTTGAGTATCTTCTTACTGAACCAAACCCAAGAACTGGTAAACCATTGTCACCAAAATCGATTAATAGTAAGCTGATCAGCATAAATAAGTACGTAAACTATCTAAATGCTAATCAGGAATATGAAAATAGAATTTATGTAGAAATAGAAACGCTTAGCGTCCAGGAACAATGGTACCTGGATAACCTTCTGGAATATAGCCAATATCTACGAATGCTCAAAAGGGCCAAAGATGATGATAATGAAATGGAATATATGATGTTTAAATCACTATACCATACAGGCGTGAGGGTATCTGAGCTTATAAAAATGAAACCATGTCATATTGTAGCGGATGATCTAAACATAATAAATGGAAAAGGAAGAAAATCAAGAAAGATCATATTGTCAGATGAGATTATTGAAGAGTTGCTTCAATACATCAAAAAGAATGATATTAAGGACAATGAGTGTATATTTGATATGACTAGACAGAATGTTGATTATCACATCAAACGAGTAGCTGGTAAGTGCAGAATAAGCCTTGCGAGAGCACATGCTCATAATTTCAGACATCTATACGCATTAAATCTTAGAGATCAGGGAGTTCCAATTGAAACCCTTGGAGAGCTGCTTGGACATAAGAACCTGAATACAACTAAGATATACACTAGACAGACGAAAAAGGAACTAAAGAAAGTCATTGGGAAGTTATAAGCTTCAAATAAATGTAACTATTAATATTAAAACTGTGGAGGTAATAACAAATGAAAAACTTATCTACGATTCAAAAGAGAGAAAATTTAAATTATATCCTTGTTATGGATGACAAGGGTAATGGTGGAGCTAATCACGCATATGAAATATTAAAGAGAGAATGGGACAAAGATCATGGTGGAAATGAAATTCTTTTAAAGATTCAATTCCAAAATGGAGCTAGGAAACTGGATGATTCAATTCATGGTGTATTAGATTCTGATTTATTAGAGATTGTACGTCATAGATTACAGTGTTTCCAACAGGGTGATTTTGCAACTAGAGAAAATGCATTAGCATTGGCCCATATCGAAGAAGCTTTAATGTGGATGAATCGACGAGTAGAGGACCGTATTGAAAGAAATGTTTTAGGTACCAATAATAAGTAATTATGATATGTCCATACAACGATTCTAAAATTAAATATGTTAAGCAAAATCTGAACAACATAGATGATTTAACAAATAATGTAACCAGTACAGAAGAAATACTTATTCAAGAGCATACACCGATGAAATGTTATGAGAATGAGTGTGGTGTATGGCATGAAGGAAAGTGTAACTATAACAAGTGACCGTAGAGGATTAATAATAGTGAAATTATGAATGATGAGGTATGTAGATCATGCGTAAATAAAGTCGGTTGTGAATATCCATGTATAGCAATGCAAGAACTACAAACATTAATGGAAGAGCAAAGCAAGAAGGATAAAACCATCAAGCTTAGATCATTAATGAAAAAATTGGAGTTTGAAACATCACAGCCTAGCAGAGAAATGAAACATCTGTCCAACAAAATAATTGATCATTATGAAGAGCTGCAGTTTATAAAAGAATACTGCATAACAATAGGATACGTAATGAGCAATGAAAATAAGAAGGGAAGAAAAGTAACGTATGCGGATTGCCTTAAAGTATCCGAGCCATACAAAGCCTATCTTCCCTTTGACTATATCATTACATTTTATGATATTAATACTAGCCATATGAGTGAAAACCAAAAGAAAATACTTATGTTACATGAGCTAAAGCACATTGAGTTAACACCTAAAGGATTAGGATTAAGACCTCATGACATAGAAGACTTTGAAGATATAATCTACAGGTATGGAATTCACTGGAATACAATTGCAGCTGATGTTCCTGACATATTAAAGGAGTGATACCATGAAGGTACCAGATAAAGAACAGAAGCCTTATGAACCTACTCCAATGGAGGTAACTCTTCTAGAGATACTTTTAAATCCTGAAAACAGGATGAAAACTATAACAGATATTTGTAAGGCTGGGAAGTTTTCAAGAGACTTTTACTATAAGACAATGAAAAAGAAAGAGTTTAAGGCATATTATAAGGAAATGACAAAGGAGCTAATACATGAGAGTGTAGGGCCTATTGTAAATGCATTTATTAAAGAAGCCAAGCGTGGATCCTTCCAGCATGGGAAGATACTATTAGAAATGGCTGAAATATATACAGAAAAGACAGAGCTCATTGCAGACCAAAATATAAATGTTACATTCAGCATTCCAAGACCAAAGCCAAAGGGTGATTAAATGGACATAGTAGTCGAATATGAACCTAATGCAAGGCAATGTTGCTTTCATGAAAGTGATGCAACTGAGGCAGTATATGGTGGAGCAAAAGGTGGAGGAAAAACAAAAGGTCTTGTAATGGAAGCTGCAGCTTATGCATTGGAGTATCCCGGTGCAGAAGTATATTTATTCAGAGAGACATATGATGATCTCGAAGCAAACGTTATTAAAGAATGGAAAGAAACAATCCCAAAAGAGTTATATAGTTATCATGAATCAAAACATATTGCTACAATGATAAATGGTACCACTATAAAGTTTAGATATATTCGTAACTTTATTGACGCACAAGGATATCAAGGACGATCAATGGACTTTATAGGTGTTGATGAGCTTACAAAACATGAAGAAAAAAGTATTCAGGTATTACTTTCATGCTTAAGATCTCCAAAGGGATTCCCTCCCAGGTTTAGAGGAACATGCAACCCTGGTGGAATAGGTCATGTATGGGTAAAAGGACGATATATTGAACCAACTGATTATGGTAAAAAGAAAATTGTAGATGAAATTACACTTAATACAATTGAATTCATACCAGCAAAGGTATATGACAACACTGTATTAATGGAAAATGACCCTGCTTATGTAAGAAGACTAGAAAACCTACCTGAAACCCAAAAGAAAGCCTTTTTACATGGAGATTGGGATATATTTGAAGGACAGTTTTTCAATGAGTTTAAGAGAGAACTTCATGTAATAGAACCTTTTATAATTCCATTACATTGGAATAGATACCGAGTATTTGACTATGGTTTGGATATGCTAGCATGTTACTGGATAACGATTGATACGCATGGAAATGCCTATGTCTACAAAGAGCTGCATGAATCCAATTTGATTATTAGTGATGCAAGCAAAAGAATCAATGAAATAAATAACAACGATATTATTAAGTTAACCTATGCACCACCAGACATGTGGAATCGTAGACAAGATACCGGGAAGAGTGCAGCTGATTTATTTAGAGAAAATGGTATCTCTGTCTATAAGTCAGATAACAACCGGGAAAACGGATGGATGTCCGTAAAAGAATGGCTAAGGCCTATTGATAGTTTAGATGAACAGACAGGTGAAGCAATAAGAATATCAAGATTAAAGATATTTAGTAATTGCGTTAATTTGATAAGGTGTTTGCCACAACTACAAGTAGATGAAAAGAATCCTAATGACGTAGCCACAGAGCCACATGAGATAACACATGCGCCTGATGCCCTACGTTATTTTTGTGTGATGCGTACTAGGCCAACTGATAAACCTAAAGAGGAAACAGATGAACCAACTCCACAGGATAAGCACAAATCTTATGTTAAGAAGATTACTGGTGGAAAGATACCAAAAGGTATGACAACATTTAAGAGGTGATGAAATGCAAACAGCAATTATTATACTACTTATAATTAATAACATAACCACAGCACTTATTTTCATATATCTGAGACGAAAGCCTGTTCATGATCATAAGAACAATGACGCTGATAGGTTGAAAGCTCAAAGGCTAAAGCAGGGCTTCGACAATGTATTTAACTACAACAGAGATCAGGCAATAAAGAAGGTGATTAAATAATGGCTGACACAGTAAAAGATTGGGCGTTATACGAGAAGGGTAAAGATTATAACAATAAAATTAAGCCATATAACTATTATGAAACTGTAGATGCTAACTTAAATTTCTATGTTGGAAATCAGTGGCTTAATATTGAGGCAAATGACGCTCCTACTCCAGTATTTAATTACATCAAGAAAATGACTGCATTCTTTGTAGCAGCACTTACAAGTAGTAAGTATAAAATCAGATATATGCCACTACAGTTTAGTGATGATGATAATGACGAGGATACACCAGAAGAAACAACCGCAAAAATGGCAACAGCAGAAGTAGAAAACCTATTCGATAAAATAGGAATGCCGGATAAGATTAGGGCTGCATTATTTGATGCTGCTATCATGGGTGATGCTTGTGCTCACATATATTTTAATTCTAATAAAAAACCATATCGTGGAGCCTATGATAACATTGAAGGCGAGGTATGTTTTGAGTTAGTAGATGGCACAAACGTGTTTTTTGGCAATGCCAATAATCCAAGTACAGACGTACACATACAACCCTATATCGGTATTACTGGAAGGGATATGGTAGAAAATCTTAAAGAAGAAGCGAAAGAGTTTAAAACAACAGATATTGACAGCATTATTACTGATTCTGATAACAATTATCTTGCAGGGGATATGTCGGATGTGGAAATAGAGAGTGATGAATATGGGAAAGCTCTTTATTTTATTATTTACAAATATGATCGCAAAACAAAAACTGTTAAAGTCAGTAAGTGTACTCAAACAGCCTACATCTATAAGGACATAGATACAGGTCTTTCAATATATCCAGTAGCCTGGATGAATTGGGAGAGACAAAAGAACCAATACCATGGCAGAGCATTATGTACTGATATCATGGATAACCAGATATTTATTAACAAACAGTTTGCGATGGTAATGTACAACCTCATGATGACAGCATTTCCGACTCTTATATATGACGCTGATAGAATGGCAGAGCCAACGAATGAAATTGGCATGGCAATAGGTTTGAAAGATATGGCACAAGGTGAAAATGTTGGTAATGTAGCTAAGTATTTAGAACCTGGTAATATGTCGAGCCAAATTGCACAAATTCTCGATCTAGTAATTCAAATAACAAAAGAAACCCTTGGAGCAAATGACGCTTTGATGGGGAGCATAGATCCAACAAAAGCAAGTGGACGCTCTATAATTGCATTAACAGAAAATGCAAAGGTACCTCTATCCAATACAGAGGGTTATGTTAAAGAATGGATCCGTACAATAGGTGATATTCTGATTGATGTAATGGCAGTTAATTACGGATATCGTCCAATCATAAAGCGAGAGGACGGGAAGCAAACGCTTGAGATGTTTGATTTTTCTAAGCTTAAGCAAATGTACTTAACTACAAAAGCGGAAGTCACTAAAAAGTCGTTTTATTCAGAGTATAGTGAGCAAGAAATAATTGACGGATTACTTAAATCCGGATTAATAGAGTTAATGGATTGGGCGAAGCTACAAGAAGATGGAATATTTAGTAAAAAGGATGATCTTATACAACTAATTGAATCAAAAATATCTGATATGGAAGCTAAGGACCAGCAAAAAACATTTATGTATGAAATGATGGCAAAATTTGTTGAGTCACAACCACCAGAGGTTCAGGCACAATTACAAGCACTGCAAAAAGATAATCCAGAACAATTTGAACAGCAGGTTATGCAAATGATGACAGCACTCTAATGAGTGTTATTTTTATGCCCTAAGCATGGCGTTAAAAGGCATCGCTAAACCATAAGCGAGAGGAGATTATAACATGAACGATGAAAGTACAATGGATGAGGACATGATCCTACCAGATGACTATGTAGAAGAAACCACCATAGACACTACAGAGGAATCAGAGAATGCAACAGAAGAACCTGAACAGGAAGAAGAAACCGCTGAACCTGATGAGGAAGCAGAAGTTGATGAAGTGAATGAAGACGATAATGAAAAACCCAAAGAAGAACCCAAAAAGTTAAAGGTTAAATACCTTCACGAAGAAAAGTATTTAACAGAAGATGAAGCCATTCCGCTGATCCAAAAGGGTATGAATCACGACCGCTTACAAGAGCAACTTAATGCCTTAAAAAGTGACCCGAGGTTAACTCTGTTTGATACATTGGCCAAAGAAAACGGAATGACAGGTGATCAGTATCTTCAAGTGCTAAATGACAACATTAAAAATAATAAAATACAGGTCCTTGCAGAAGAAAAAGGCATTGATTTTGACATTGCTAAGGAATTATACGAGGCAAAAGAAGCTGCTAAACCAAAGCCTAAAACGCAACTGCAAATTGAAGAAGAAACAAGGCAAGAAAAAATCAACAGAGAAAATGAAGAGTTTCTTGCTCATTATCCTAATATAAAGGCTGAGGAAATTGAAAAAGAAGTATGGGAAATGGTTAAGTCCGGTGACAGCCTTTTAACAGCGTACATAAAAAATGAAAACAATAAATTAAACGAGAGGATTAAGATCCTTGAACAAAACAAAACCAACAAACAGAAAGCACCGGTAAAAGGTGTCACAGCTCATGGTAGTCAAGAAATAGCTGCAGAAGATGATTTTTTACAGGGCTTTAATTCTATCGAATAAAGGAGATATAAATTATGGCAATTAATTTAGCATCAAAATACAGTAACAAAGTTGATGAGAGGTTTGCCCTTGATTCATTCACAGAAGGTATCGGATTAAATAAAGAATATGATTGGACAGGCGTTTCAACAGTTACAGTTTATAATGTGGATACTGCACCTATGAACAATTATGTAAGAACAGGTGCTTCACGATATGGTGTTGCTGCAGAACTTGGAGACGCAAAAAAAGATTATACTGTATCAAAAGACAGATCCTTCACATACACCATTGATCGCGGAAATCATGGTGAACAAATGATGATCAAAATGGCTGGAAAATCTTTGGCTAGACAAATCAAAGAAGTAGTTGTTCCTGAAGTTGACACCTACAGAATTAGTGTTTGGTCAGCATCGGCAATAGCAAATGGTAAAACAGCTACAGCAGCAATAACAGCTTCAAACGCATATGTAAAGTTCTTAGATGCACAAGAGGCTCTTGATGAAGCTAAGGTTCCTGTAACAGGAAGAATCTGTTTTGTAACACCTAAATACCATAACTTTTTGAAACAAGACTCATCGTTTATTAAAACATCTGACATGGCTCAAAAAATGTTAATTAACGGGCAAGTTGGAGAAGTTGATAATGTTAGGATCATTAAATTACCATCATCATATTTCCCAGCTAACCATGCGTTTATTTTAATGCATCCTTCATGTTCAGCTGCACCTAAGAAACTAGAAGATTATAAGACACATGATAATCCTCCAGGAGTAAGCGGTTGGTTAATAGAAGGTAGAGAAATCTACGATTGTTTCGTACTTGACGCTAAAAAAGATGCATTATATGCACATAAGATTGCATAATTTGATATAGCATTAAAGAAAACATAAAGTAAGTAACTGCAACTCACCATGGGGCAGGGGATTAATCCTCTGTCCCTTATTTTAATATTCAGGAGGTATATGATATGGCATATCCAGTAGTATCAACAGCAACCGTAAATGCGGTAACAACAGGTTTGGTAACTTCATTTGGAGTGACACAAGACAAGTTGTCAATTTTAAATAATGGTGCCGGAGATGTAATTATTGAAGTAGGAGGATTAACAGGATTAGTAGTACATCCAGGTGATACGCAAACGTGGGATATTCAATACAGTTCATTTAAAGCAACAGGCGTTGGAGCAACAAGATCTATTACATATACGGCAACGGAAACAGGTTCAGATGTTGTTACAAGAAGTGAAGCAACTGCAGATAAAGTAAAGCCAGTAGTAGCGGTAACAGATGCAGCAAATACTTTAACAGCTGCTCAACTTGTAGCAAACTCAATCTTTGTTCAAACACCAACAGCAGCAAGAGCATTAACAACAGGCACAGGTGCAGAGATTATTGCAGCAATGCCACAATATAGCGTAGGTTCAACATTTGAGTTTACTATTGTTAATCTAGCAGCAAATACTCATGTGGCTACATTGACCGCAGCAGCAAGTGGAGTTACTTTAGTAGGTTCAGCAGCAGTAGCAGCAGCGTCAAGCGCAACATTTATTGGCAGAATTGCAGCTGCAGATGCAGTTGTAATTTACAGAAAATAAGATAAAGGGGGGGTTATCCCCCCTTTACTTAAGGAGGTATAAGTATGGTATTTAATGGCGTAGAAGATGTTGTGTTTCATGATGAGGCAACAGTAGCTTCAAACGGAGATCCTCTTTTAGTTGGAGCATATAAGACATTAACAATAGAGATATTTGGAACATCTACCGGAAGAACAGTGTCATTTTATTCAAAAGGCCCAAGTGGAGCACTAGTACCTTTATTAGGAACACGAATAAGTGCAGCACCGGTATTAATGGCAGTAAGCACAACAGGTACAGGAGAAACATGGCAATTTGATATTACAGGCCTAGAATATGTAATTATGGATTTAACCGCAATCACTGATAATAATGTAAGTATAAAGGGAAGGGCGGTGTCTTAATATGATAGACGTAACTGCTCGTGGAATGGCCAGTGAAACCCAAAGTAAAGTTGATTATGTAGTTAGTATTAAAGTCTATCTAGCAATATTTGGTGCAAAAGGTGATGGAGTCACTAACGACACCCAAAAGATTTTAGATGCTATGGCATACGCTGTGGCTAACGGAATTGCTACTATAAAATTCCCTGGAAAGACTTATTTAATAACTCCAGGGGCAATTACTATACCAGATGGTATGATATGGGAAGGATCCTGGGGAACAAAAATTATAACTAAAGAGATAGCTCCTTACCATAGAATGATAAAGATTGCCGAAGGTGCAAGAGGAATCAGGATCAGTAGAATAACCTTTGATCAATGGGGTGATGGTGATTTTCTACCAACCAACGACGGAAATAAAGGTTGTCATATGTTATGGGCACCTAATTGTTATGATATTGAATTTGACCACTGTACTTTTTACTTATATGGTATCACTGCTATTATCACCAATCCTTTTGATGGGTATGGTGATGAAGTAACGATGAAATATTGTAGAGGATATTTCAAACGAAATGTAAATACAGTGTATGATGTATCCGTATTTAATCTCGATGCCATGAAGGTGCTTTATCATCGCAATGAAGTTATTGCGGTTAAGAGAGAAGGTATTTCTAATTGGATGCCAGAGACCGCTGTAGAGATTCACTCTCCAAAATGTAGAATTACCGATAACGACTCTACACGATGTAAAAATGGAGTTCTACATGTACAATGGCCTACTTTGTATGCTAAATATGATACTGAGCATAGAGGAAAAGTTGTTATATCTAAAAACAATGCTTATAAGGGGTTAATTGGTGTATCCCTGTGGGGAGCACATAAACAACCCGGTGTAATTACAAGAAATGTAGAAATTTCTAAAAACTATACTCAATCTCATCTTGGCGGTGGTGGATTTAAACCAGGTAGTGCTATTGAACTACGAGATGGATTAGACTATGATGCTAGCTACTTTAGAGACATAAAAGTATTAGACAATATAGTTGAGTTTACATACACAAAATATGTATCACTGGCTAATCAGATAACTTTTGGTACTAACTTCATAGCTACAACAGGTGACGATTTCAAAGACCTGATGGCTGGCGATTATGTGTTAATAGCCGGGTGTACTGTTAATGCAGGAAACAATAAGTCCGGAATTTATATTACTGCTGTTGAACCGAAGAAATTGTATTTTGCAGCCGGATCATTCACTGCAGGAGCTGAAACTGCTGCAATCACCGTGAGAATTAATTATGCTGACGTTATGGCTTCTTCGCTAGACCCATTATACTGTGGGGCAATCCTTGGTGTTACTAACAATTCCATTGAAGATATGGAGATTAGTGGTAATACAGTAAAAGGATGGCCTTGGGCTGCTGTAGATCTTAGAGCATTACAGGTAAGGGGAACGAATCAGCATAAGCGAATTGATATTTATAAAAATAGATTTATAGATTGCGCGTGGTCTGCACCTTCTGGTACTGGTGTAATCTGGCAAGGGGATATCTGTCTTGAGGACTGTGCAGACGTTGATATCCAGTGGAATGACTTTATTAAGGGTGGCGTTCTAAATAAAACTCCATTGAAATTAATCTCCATGGGAGATCACGGAATGGGCACGGTTAAGTTCTTAAACAACAAAGTAAGTAGTTTAACTGCTCGTGAAGCAGAATATGAGAGTTTGCCAATATTCCAGACACTAATAACAGACGTAGCTGAGTTTTTATCTTTAGGTTGTAAGTCTGATATTAAAGATTCAGGACCGGGCACACCTTTACCCGCATCCACTGGAACAATAGCAGTAACGATGGATGGGTCCATTAAAACGTTAACTCCAACTGGGGCATGTACTTTAAATGCATCCGCAGGCAAACAAGGGCAAGAGTGTACTTTTGTTATCACTACATCCGGGACTACATCTTTTAACATTACATTCAATACAAATTTTAAAGCCAATGGCGTGCTTGCTACTGGCACGACAACAGCTAAGACATTTATCTTTAAGTATATATATGTCGGTACAACTTGGATAGAGATATCAAGAACTGTAGCATTGTAGGGGGTGAAGAAATGACAGGTACAGAAGTATTTAATTTGACAATGGGCTTGATTGATTCGGTATCAAAAACTGGAGTGATTGAGCCTTCTGATTATTTAGGAAAGACACTATTATTATTAACCGTTATTGTATCTGAAATAGCACATCTTGAAGGTATTGCAGACACTGATGATATTATTACTGACCTATCACAAGAACTTATTATTTCCGATAAGGCGTGTAAATTGGTTGCGCCTTTCGGATTAGCAACTCAATTTATGTTAGCTGATAAAGATGATTCCTACCCATATTTTAGAGATAGGTATGAACAGCTTAAAAAGAAGATAAGAAAGCCAGCAGTAGCAGTTGCAATTATTGATGTGTATGGTGGTGATGAAGTATGATAATAGATAAGTTTCTAGGTGTTAGATACTCATTAACAGGTGATACTGCATTAGCATTAGGAGAATTTTCAGACTGTAAAAACATAAGCATTACAAGTGATTACAAGGCCAGAAAGCGTGGTGGATATAAAAGCATAGGCATAAATCTACCTGGATCCATAAGAGGTCAATGGAGTGGCTTAATTGGTGGCATTCAATTTGATATATTTGCAGTAGGCGGTCATGTATATAAAAGAACATTAGGGGTTGCAACGGATTTAGGAGAATTAACCGATGCACCCACGATGTTTTTTTATTTTGGTGTAAAACTGTATATCGTAAACGGTTATGAGTATAAGTCATTTGATGGTGCCAATTTGGTTGATGTAGTTGGTTATATACCTAAGATTGCCATTAGCACAAAACCGACTGGCGGTGGAGATGATCACGAGGGTATTAATCTGTTAACAGGTAAAAAACATCAGACATTTAGATCAGACGGAACTGTAAAGGTATATACTTTGCGAGAACAAGCTATAACTTCGGTTGATTCAGTATACTTGAATGGCGTTTTGAAAACTGTTACAACAGATTATACGGTTGATTTAGTCACTGGAAAAGTAACATTTGTCTTGCAACCACCAAATTGGGAAGGTGCAGAAGATGATGTTGATATCTATTGGACAAAGGGAGCTGGTTCTCGTTCGGAAGTATTAGGATACACAAAGGTAATGCTATATGGTGGAAAGAATGACACAAGAGTATTCCTATATGGTAATGGAACTAATAAGATGCACTTTTCAGCATTAGCAAATGGAATACCGAGCGCAGAATATTTTCCAGCATTAAATTATTCCAGCGTAGGAAGTACAGAATTTCATATAACAGATGTTCAAAAACAATATGATCGACAAATCATTTTTACAACACAGGGCGCTTATTATTCTGTTTATGATTATGATGAAACATTGATGGAAGCAAGTTTGCCAATATATCCGTTAAATGATGTAATAGGCAACATACCCATAGGTCAAGGCCAGACAATTGAGAATAATCCATTTACTATTACAACAGGGGTTTATAAATGGGTATCTACCAATGTTCGAGATGAAAGAAATGCAGTATTCATGAGTGAGCGAGTACAACCATTACTAGATGAATTAGACTTATCATATGCAATTACTTATGATTACGAAGATCAGGGCGAGCACTGGTTATGTATAGGAAAAAAGATCTTTATATATAACTATCTCAACGACACCTGGTACATATATGAATTAGCGCATACACCAACGTCATTTATAACAATAGATGGCGTTTTGTTTATGGGTACAAATGATGGAAAGATAATGGAATGGTCTAAATATAACATAAATAGTATTCCTGAATACCTAACAGATG
>Ga0074195_1002280_pt1 | contig 22162 bp, 26 predicted proteins | sample EPASupsiteHSE623_FD_64525 | JGI IMG/M metagenome (GOLD analysis project Ga0074195, IMG submission 64525) | Bioremediated contaminated groundwater from EPA Superfund site, New Mexico - Sample HSE6-23 | ecosystem: Environmental > Aquatic > Deep subsurface > Groundwater > Contaminated ...
CGAGTGCGCCCATCACAGCTTCGCTCTCGAGGTAATGGTAGAAGTCGTGTTGGTCCTTATTGTGCGCCCGCAGCAGCTCGAGCGCCTGCTCTCGGTTCAGAGGTAGTGCCATAAAAATAGGGTCTCACGATCAGATTTTATAATTAACGGATTACCGATCCAGATGTAGCAGTCACTGTGATCAAGATTCACTTTATGCTGTTGAACTCTTCTCTGTACCAATCTTCAAGATATGGTTCAAGCCGTTTCCTAGTTTTATCATCCAATTTCATGAAATCCCCATAGATGATCTTCCTGCAATTCTTGCTTCCGCAAGTGCATTCCATGGTCCAGTCTTCCACTCCATTTAGAGAGTAATCTCCAGTTATCTCTTCTCCTTTCTTGATGTCTTTAAGAGCGATGTCCTTCCTTTCGTGGGTATAAGTGTTTGGTTCGCAGGAATGATTGATGAACCGTTCAGGCGATCCCTGCACGAGATACTCTCCGTTGCCTGCGTAGGTTGCGTGGGTTTTCTCATCTTCAGAAAGAGATTGGAAATCCATTTTGGAGAGCACAGCTTTTGGATGCCAGACTATCACGATATCTCCTTTCTTGAAGTCCCTTGCTGCGAAGACTCCTTTGCCTTTGATGTTAGATGGTTTTAGTGTTATTCCACAATTGACCTCAGCCACGACCTTTTTCGACGTCTCTGGCTCGAATTCGACTCGATCGCATCCAGGGCATTGGTAGCTCTGGACATTCTGTTGAGCGCCTTCTATTCGGACTTTGACAGGCCTCATCTCCTTTCCACATTCTTCGCATTCCATCTTGATTCAGATCGACCTTTTCTTCATCGCCTTCGTGGGAAACATCCGCGCATATAGTCCTTGCTGCCATTTGAAGAATTTGTCTATGCACCCTTGGCAGATGTCTGCAGAATGAGATTCATCAAGGACTAGATGATTCAATGCAGGATCATATTTGTCTATGGTTGATTTGCATAGTTCGCATATCATTTTAGTCTCATATACATACGAATAGAGTAGTATAGCCCCGCCCGGATTCCCCGAAGCGCAAGAGCGCGAGGGGCGCCAGAGGCCTCAGCCTCTGTGCGCGTTCGAATCCTGGGCGTTGAAGATATTTAAGTCTGATCAATTGATAGCCCCGCCCGGATTCGAACCGAGGTCCCCGGATCCAGAGTCCGAGATGATTGGCCGCTACACTACGGGGCTGTGTTGGTTTCTAGAGACTTATGCTCTATATATAAAGTTCACGCTGTGAGGCGAAGAACCTCCTCTAAAGGCAAATCTTCGCAAAACCAATAAAAAGCCCTCAGCATTCGCCCACCAGACATGGACTACCTCCCTAAGAAGTACGACAAGGACACCGATGACTCTTTCCTCCCGGCCAACCGGCCTGGCATCTCGATCACGACTTACCTCTCTTGTGTCGCTAGGGGCACGCTTGCTGCTATTTGGGGCACGGCAAGAGGATATCTTCCTTCCACTTTGGAGAACCGCATAAAGGCTGCCACTGTCGCTACAGCTCTCACTCTCGCTTCAGCGACAGGTGTCCCGGCGTTGTACAATGCGATGACTGCCCCTGCCTCAAATGCATTGGTCACAGCTACAGCCACAACTGTCACCTACGTGGGCCAGAATGCGGTGATTGATAAATTTGTCTTAGACGCGATAGATTTTCCGTGCGATAAGAACCTCTTCCCGCCTATCGATCCTAATGAGATCTTCGGGATCGACCAGCTGCTCAAGGCTCCAAAGACTTATTCTCTGCCGGATATCAAGCCTAGGATTTAGGCGCATTCGGTGTTATAGTCCGAGCAGCAGTCGTTTAGGTTCTCGCAATACTTGTCGCAGTGGCAGTTCCCGGTCTTGGACATGCCTCCGCAGCTGTCATGGCATGATGCGTATGCGACAGGTTCGCATTTTGGTGGCCCGATGCATCCGTCAGCCCGTTTGGCGCCGGAGACCACTCTGCCGTTTGGGCAGTATGGCGGTGAGTAGAATGGGCAGAATTTTGACACGCATTTTGGTGGCCCGATGCATCCGTCAGCTCCCTGATCTCCGGGGAGGATATTGCCGCCAGGGCATATCGGCATCGCATAGCCGGGGCATGCTTTTTTGCATGGGCATTGCCCTTTGCATGCGACATTGACGCCGGCTTGGTCGGCTTCGCATGAGTTGGTGTATGTCACTCCATTTTTTCCACAGACTTGATCGATGTTCTTTGGGCATTTGAGTGTGCAGTATTCTTTGTAATCTGGGCAGCAATCGTGGCGGGCAAGACATGATTTGTCGCATCGACATTTTCCGAGGTACCAGGCGAAAGCTCCGCATCGGTCTTTGCAGGTCTCTTCAAACATCACGCATCTATATTTGGTGCATCCATCTACGTCTTTTTCCGAGATTATGCGCTCGGATGGGCCGCATGAGACTGGCGCGGGCTGTGTGCAGATGGTCTTCTCGCAGCGGTATACTGGGCAGCCGTTTGCGTCATAGGAATTGGTGCGCTTCTCCCCGGGATTGCAGAGCGCGACTGGGCTCACAGGGCATGCTTTGCATGGGCAGGCTCTATTGCAGGCCACAGTTGCTGATGCTTGCTGGGCTTTGCAGGTGTTGCCGTATGTGACTCCGTTTGATCCGCAGACTGGGGCCCATAATGCTAAGCAGGTGTTCGATTGGCATGGACATTTGCCTTTGCAGGCCGCTGTTGTCCCCGATGTCAGTGCGTAGCACTCGTTTGTGTATGATGCCCCATCTGCGCCGCATACATAGTCTAGTGATGCAGGGCACTTGTTCTCAGAGGTCCCTGTCCTCAAGCATACACCCATCTTGTCCGGATAATATGGGGTGGAGATTTGGCAGGTGTATCCATATGGGCACTTTATGCCCGCTACTCCTGCGCAAGCGTATTGTGAGGATCCAAGTGAAGAGTATAGGTACTGCCCGGTCGAGGCCGGAAGTATCAGTATCATGACGATGGCGGCGGTGATTATGAGTTTTTGGGGGTCCATAAGTGGTTTTTGTCATTAGTAATATTTATTAGTTAGTGCCGGGTCGGCCAGTTATCGATAAGGTGAGACATGTTCAGGAAAAAGGTGTATGGTGAGTCCAGGCTTCCAGCTTGCCCTGTCTGTGGCCGCAATGCTGTGGCCAAGAATGACCAAGGTGTGCCTGTATGCGAGGCCCATCGCTCGCATAAGATTGACAACTTGCGCTGCGCTTGTGGTGCGACCTTGGAGCTGAGGTTAGGCAAATGGGGTCCTTATGGATTCTGTGATTCTTGTGGCAATATCTCTTGGTCGAAGGTCTGTGAGATTAACGCGTTCTCTAAGGAAGCCAAGCCTGTCGGCGGCCGCACTATCGACATGACCTCTGATGATGTGGGTGCCGAGTGTTTCGAGCAGAGGCCGCGCACAGAGAAGCCTAAAGAGATCAAAGTCACTTCAGATCATCCAGACCCTCTGCCCTCAAATAGAAAACCTCAGAAGAACCCTAAAGAGATAACTATCCGTTCAGACGACCCTAATTTCTTTTGACACTATTTCTTTATCCCAGGTATCCTTATCGTGAATGTGGTGCCTTTTCCGAGCGCGCTCTCGACAAGTATGGTCCCGCCGTGGAGATCTATTATCTGTTTTGAGATCGCGAGTCCGAGTCCGGTCCCTCCGCTTTTGCGGGTCAGGTGGTTCTCGATCTGGTAGAATTTGGTGAACAGTCCGTCTAACTTATCGGATGGGATTCCTATCCCGTTGTCTGAGACGGTCACTACAGTGTCAGTTCCGCGCCTTGATGCCGACACGATCACGCGTCCTCCAGGTTCTGTGAATTTCAGCGCATTCGATACAAGGTTGTAGATCACTTGCTTGAATCTGTCAGGGTCTACTTCCACGGTCATGCCTGTGTGGATCTCGTTCAATATCTCGATTTTCTTCTCGTCAGCCATAGCCTTGAAGCTGTCCAGATTGCATACTTCCCGCAAGTCTGCGTGCTCGATTTTTATCGCGATCTTTCCCTTGTCGAGTTTTGATAGGTCCAGCACGTCGTTGATGAGCTGCGCCAAGCGGAACGATTCATTCTTGATTATCGCGCAGGCTTCTTTCTGCTTCGCAGTCACCTTGCCTAGCCTCCCGCTTCCCATCAGGCTGCCCCATAGGGAGATGGACGTGATCGGGGTCTTGAGTTCGTGCGAGACGACGCTTATGAAGTCGTCTTTCATGTCGGATAATTCTTTTTCGTGGATGTATTTGGCTTGCGCTGAGGCAAGCTCGTCGTACAGCGCGGCTTTGTCTGCTATCTGCAGGTATATAACTCGTGTAAAGAGAAGCACTGCGATGAACGGGAATGGTTTTGCGAGCACGAGAAGGGCTGCGTTCTGGTGGTAGAAGAAGTGTTGGTTTATGGCTTGGATGAGCGGTGTCAATGAATACACCACCATCGCCTGGATTACGTTGGGGTAGTACCTGCTTAGAGCTAGGAATGAGCTTCGGTTGGATGAGATATAGATTATTGTAGACCAGGCGACGACTATCTTTACTATGTTGAACCAGAAGAAAGCCGGCCAGTACATGCCGAAGATTCTCGGTGCATTGTATACACCGATGAGTAATATGATCAACAGGGGGATGCATATGATCAGCATAGAGAGGATGATCCGTCGCCTTACCAATAGGAACTCTTTGATGAACTTATTGGATTTTTTTATGAGGACGGGCTGTAGGAACCCTAATGCGATCAACCCGATTGCGAACAACTCGAAGGTCGTGTCAAATATCATGACGCAAGCGAACAACCGCGCGATCTGATCTGGCCATAAGAGGGGGTTATCAAAGCCACCGAATACCAAGAAGGAAAGTGCTAATGTTGTCAGCAGTTTCGTGATCGAGAGGAAGGCGAATCCCCACATCAGCCATTGTAGTTTCTCCCGGTTCTGTCGCGCCCTCATCCATTCGCTGGCGACCATGTAGGTGACTAGGGTGAATAGGATCAGTTCAAATGCGTTCTTTGTGAGCTCTCCAGATGTAGTACCAAGGAATCTGTTGACTCCGTGGTACACGTCGATTATGGTGATGACAGTCATCTTGTTGCCTCTTGCCGATCTCTGCGAAGCCTGCTATTCGCATGGCTTGCGCAGCTATCACCTCTCTTTTTCTAAAGAAGATAAAAATGGATTAAGGCTCGGCCTTACTGCTCGTCCCCTTTGAGCACTTGTGATACCACGTGCAATAGCTCTTCTGGTTCAAACGGCTTCATTATGTAGTCGTCTGCGCCAAGGTCCATTCCTAATGCCTCGTCTTTGTCCTGGTTCTTGGCGGTTACCATGACTATTTTAGTCGCGTTCAAGCTGGATTCGTTGCGTATCGCCCTGCAGACCTCATAACCAGACAGTCTAGGCATCATGATGTCTAGCACCACGATGTCAGGTTTTAGCTCCTTGGCCTTCTCAAGCCCTGCTTCGCCGTCATGCGCTAGGTGCACACTGTATCTCTCTGAGAGTATGAGTTCCTGCGCTTTCGCGATGCTGATCTCATCTTCCACTATCAGCACGGTCTGTTTTGATCCCTTCTTCTGCGCTGGTTTTGCCATGTGGTTTTACCCCCTGTCTGTGGCGTTTCTTTTGAGTTTAAAAAGGTTATGCGGAAATCGTCGATAAGTCGGTCGTGTCGCCGCGGCATTGGCGGCCGCGCCACCAGGGGTCGGGCCCTTCGGGATGGTGGCGAAGGGCGTGGAACATCAGTAACGCGTCCGTCGGCCGCCCTCTGCCGCGGCGAGAGCGTTTTCATCAAAAAATCAGATTATTGTTTCGAATCTTCGCACCCACAATGGGAGTGGCCTTTCGGCTGATGCTGAATGGGCTTATCCGCCCTGTTCTGGTGGATTTTGTCGGAGTTATACCCATCTGCATGACGTTTGCACTACAAGATTTGTTCAGGAGCCCAGCCGTTTCCGGATATATATGGTAAGCGCCTTAATCGTAAGTCCAATCCTTAGCTTATTCTGTTTCCATATGTCCGGACCGACCTTGACGCCTCGATAACCGATGTCATTACGTGTATCCTTGAGGTCAAGAAGAAAATCAAAGTCAATCTCAAGATCCGGCCTTTTGCTCTTGAGATATGCGAAGAGGCATTCGTGATTGAGCGCCTTCCACCCGTCCAAAGCAAGGATAGCCGTGCACAGCTCTTTTATGATCTCATAATGGCCTTCCAGATATAATGAAGATATTCATTATCGAGATGAATCTGCTCCCAGAATTTCTGCCTGTGCTCTGCTAGCGCAAGCAGCTCAGAAGCGAGCGCTTTGTCGATATCGCCGGTCTCAAGAAGCTCGTTCTCCTTGATGCAATGATCGAAAGGTTTTCTCTTCACGGCACTTCAAGACTGCCGCTTATCACTTCGCCATTATAAATATTCTGCAGGAGCCCAGGTGTCAGGCTCTTAGGATTCTCATCGAAGAGCAAGTTTATCTTATGCCCTACTTTCGATTCGAAACGTGATAGGTCCATCCTTCTCTGCTTCGCTTGGATGAATAGGTCTATATCGCTCTTCTCATGATATGTCCCTTTCTTCACACTGCCGAAGAGGACGATCGCTTTTGGACCAAGATTCTTCTCAAGGTGCTCAATCAATCCAGAAGCCACGATCTTCCTCATAAGAGTGTGGCTCTTCTCGAAACGGTACCTGATCGAGAGCCGGTTGGCCTCAAAATATGGATATGACCCTTTAGGTTCATACCGAACTATCAGCCCCTCTCGGCGGAAGTCATCAAGATATTTCATCACAGTCTTGGTATCGAGTTTGGATTGCCTTCCAAGATCCCTCACCCCGAATCTTGTCATCGGTTTGAAGAAAAAGGGGTTGAGCAGACGCTCTTGAGGTGTCTCCATAATGTAGGATATTATTCCTACATTTATAAGGTTTGCGCGGGCTCAGACTCCGTGATCTTATCTTGTGCGAACCAACGAGGGGTATTTCTCCTGAAAGGCCCTGACCAATCCAGTTGCCGTGTCCCTTCTGTTTTCTGATGCGAGTATCTCTACCAACACTTGACTGGTGTAGGTGGAGGCCAATCCTTGTGGGGGTTTTTTGTCGGATTTATGGGCGTACGCGAGGCAGAAATTCCGTATAACAACAACCAAGGGACTTCTGTTAAAGATACATAGTCCCTCCGCAAAAGCGTCGTGAGACCCCACCCCCCAATCATTTTCAGGATGAACCGCTGCCCCTTGGCTTTCGCAGTACGAACAGATATCATTATACATATTGATTCCGTCCGGATGGTCAAAATCAACGCACATGAACTTTTCCTCGAAGCGATTTGAAGTACAGTATTCCTCCCATTTTCTTTTTGTCTCAGCATCAATTCGATTGATTTCAGACATGCCCATTGACTTGTATTTATCCAATTCCACAAACTTAGGGACTTGAGTATAGGGAACCCAAACATATCGCCGTGGATTAATGTGTGATCTGGATTCCTTGAATACTCTTCCCGAAAGGTCAGTATTGAATCGTGCCTCCAGGGTTTCATTGACGCAGGGCGCATCCCCATTTTGGGAACTCAAGAGCGCCCGGATATGATCTTGATTTATTCTCATGATTTCCACCCCAAATTTACCTTTCAAGAGAAGTAAATAGAAGAAAGATTTATGTATGTGTGGTATTGTACAATACCATAAAATGGAATTATCAGCCCTTAGTGAATTGGGCCTCAGCCAAGGGCAGGTTGAGGTTTTTCAAGCAGTGCTCGAATTAGGGAGATCGACACTCAACGCCATCCATGAAAAAACCGGCATCGAGCGGAGGAACATCTACGACATCATCAACAAATTGATTGAGCGCGGCCTCATCGTGTATACTCTTGAAAATAGGAAAAGGACTTATCAATGCGTGCACCCAAATATCTTAACGGATGAGATCAAAAAAAAGGAAGAGGCCTTATCCTCATTGAAGGGCCAAATCCCTGAGATAAGAAGTCTTTTTGAATCTTCCAAACAAGAGCCGCAGGCAGAGATCTATCGGGGAAATGAAGCCATCAAGGCCCTGCTTAACGAATCATTGGATTATAAGGAACATTATTGGATCGGGGGCAATAGCGACATAGAGTCAACTAATCTCAAAACGTGGTACACTCATTGGAACGAAGACAGAAGAAAAAAGAGGATTATGCTCTACGACCTGGTTGATTTTGGAACGTATATGAAAGGGCTTGAACCCAATAAAATTAAAGAGCATAAAAGGATGCTTTACAAATATTGCCAACTTCCAAAAGACCTCCGTTCCCCTATGGTTATATTCATTTTTGGAGATAAAGTTGCTCAGATTCTGTGGTCAAAACAGTCTTTTGCGTTTGTGATCGAGTCCAAGGAAATCAAAGATTCCTTCATGAAATATTTTTATTATTTTTGGAAAGAGCCATGGTAATCGTGATCACCAGTCCAAATCCTTCTTTGCCGGGAAACATTAATGAACCACCCACGTCTATAAGGATTCAGTCTGACTCGACAGAACCGTCCGGAAAGACCATGTTCCGTCAGTTACAATCAAAAAACGCGACAAAAACAACATGGCCCAAAACAGAACCCAACAAGAAATCGCGCTTCTTATAGACGATAAACTGGATTCTATAGCTTCACCAGTTCGAATCAGGAAAAATGGGCCCGCCCGGATTTGAACTGGGGACCTCAACCGTGTGAAGGTTGCGTCATAACCACTAGACCACGGGCCCGATTTGTGTTTTAGAAGTTTATGTCCTCTATTTAAACCTTGACCGATATTCTTTTAAGAAAGCTGAAAGTTGCCGACAAGATGGATATCGAGAAAGGTCTTATGAATCGCCTTGTCGAGATCGGCGATCTCAACCGCCGCGTCAAGGATATGTTTATGGCGGCAAAGAGAGCATCAAAGCGCGCCATTCCGACGCATAGCGGTTTCACAGTCGGTTGCTCGGCCCTGCTTAGGACTGATGAGATTGTGAGCGGCTTCAATTACGAGATCGATAGCCGCAACGACGCGATCCATGGCGAGGAGTCCATGATAATGAAGGTGAATTCCCGGAAAACGCTCGATTCTGTCCTTGTGACCGCTGACTGCGAGCGGCCGATCTCTCCTTGTGGATCTTGCAGGGATCTGTTATTGTCTTTCTCTTATGATCGAAAGATGTCAATCTTCATGGCCAACAACGCAGGGCAGGTCATCCCCACGACGTTGGATCATCTTATGCCCCGCCCGGCTTACCTTCTAAGGGAAGAGAAGGCGCTGCGGTTGAATCGGCTGAAAGGGATTTCCCAGACAGCTCTCAAGCGAGGGTTAGTGCGCGATGTCGGAGAGTTTATCTGGGGAAAGGATGTGGTCAGGTACGCACGGCTCACGTCTCAGAACGGATTGGTGTTTGAGGGTTCGACAACCCCCAGGTCCGACTATCATGGGGTGTCTGCGTTGGAAGCTGCTTTCTCCGCCGCATTGAGCCAAAGACCGGGTTCCAGCGGACGGATCACCGCCGCTTATCTTGTCGTTCCGCACACCAGATCTATCGAGCTTCCTTACGGCTGCGAGCGCCAGTGCCTCTTCGAGCTTGCAAGGGCCCAGAAAGGGAACTTTGATGTCTATGTCATCTCGGATAGGAGCCGGGCGATCAAGACCGATGCGGTCTCGCTCCTCCCATACGGCTTTGCTGCTGAGCCTGTGATCAATTATATCCGGTCCGTCATCCTTCCAGAGAAGAGATAGATAATAGCAAATCTCACTAATTATGGAACTATATGTACTGAGATTTGCTATTCTAGCGGATCGCACAAAAGTTCAATAAATTATGCGATCCGCTATAAGACTGTCGGGGGCTAGGCGACAACGATCTGGTCGCTTACCCCGCAATCCTTCCGGCTGCAATCCACGGCATGTTTACATCGTGTGGTGAATTTATTTTATCGTTATTCCCCGGTCGCGCCCCAGTAGGCTTCCACCATGTCAAACAAAGTAGCAGGTCTAAATGATAAAGCGTTCGAGTTGGCTTTTCGCCTCTTTGAGGAGTACCGATCAAGACGTGAGAAGCAGGAGCAATATCAAATCGAGCAGCGCCAGAGGATAGAATATCAAAAGACGCTTCCGGCGGCAGAAGAGCCTGCCTGTGCTCCGGAGGAGGATGTCTATTTGTTAGAAGATATTCTTTCGACATTCGATGATGAGAAGAGAAAAGAGTTCGAGGCGTTCGTCGATCTTCTTCCCATGATGATCGAAGAGCGCCATGGATTGTGCACGGGCCTTGATGGCAAGACTATCGATGATGCTCTCACTAAGGATGTGTCTGGAAAGGATGTCATGAAGTATGTCGCAAGCGATGTGGCAAAGAATGTTGGGAGCGCTGTGTCAAGCGCAGCCGCATGCATCGCGGGCATCGCTTCTTATTATGCACAAGCGGCGTCTTGCGCGGTCAAGCAGTACACTAAGATGGTCTATCATGGGTTCTGGCCGGCTGCTAGCCAGGTAGATGCGGCGCTCACTGACAGGGTAGAAGCCTCCCCGTCTGACATGACTTTGGCCAACGCGAATGCCCAGATTGCGACAGGGATCGGCGCTACATGGGGCGTGATGGGATATATCTATTATATCCAAGAGATGGCAGAGGGTTATTCAGGGGATTATTCTGATATTGAGCGTGCCATGGCAGTCGGTTTGCTGGGGACGCTTATCGCCGCAGAGGGGTTCGTGAGAAGGACTATAGCTGAGAAGTGCAATGAGCCGTGCGGCTCTTCTTTAGGCGTCTTGTTCTCGATCCCGTCATTCCTCAAGGATTGGTACTCAGGCAAGAAGAGGGAATTTGCGCTCAAGCGTCTCAAGGTCCAATCAGAAGAAGGCCATGTCTTGCTGGGCTACAAGGAAGACAAAGCCGGATGTTAGGCTGGTCTAGATACAGTGTTCTAGCTCGATGGACCGACCTGATGCAGTCCTTTCTTCGTATCGGTTCAGTTTCTCTATTGTCTGGGCTATGAGTCCTGTGGCGAGGTGGCATTCCAATGGGTCTTTTGCGTTCCAGATGATATGGTTAGGAGATAGCAGGTAATTTTTTGGAAGAGAGTCGAACCCGAGTTGTCTGCGTTCTTCATCCCCTAGTCCGCTGAATCTTGACATACTGGAGTAGTAGGATTGTATGAGGGATTCTATCATCGTGATCCTGTCTGCGGAGTACCAGCATTCTCTCTGCTGTGGTCTTGGGGCCAGGAAGATGCCGATTCTTCGGACGGGCATGTCGAATCGGTCTTCAAGTAGGTTCATCCGTTCATCGAAGTTGTGCATGGCGTCTGCGCTTTGCCTCATCTCTTCAGGTGACATTTTATGGGACATATCCATGAATATTGTGTAGTCTATGTTGGAGTATTCCTTTGGAGGGATATATTGCCCTACTAAGACTACTCCTTGGATGGAGTCACTCAGGCTGGATTGTGATCTCATCTCAGAGAGTATCTGCCAAGCGCGCTCATTGAGTCCTTCGATGCGTGGTGTCTTGCCCATAGTTAGGCTCGACAGGTTGGTTGTTTAAAAGATTGAGCGAGAGCAAAGGCGCAGTATCCAAATAAGATCCCAGATCCGATATTGAGTGGGTCATCGCTTGGTTTTTTCAGTTTCAGTCGGGATCAGCATGAATGCCGCGCCCTGGATGACGAACAATATCGAGGTATTGACAGCGAGCGGATTGCTCAATCCGGGGATCGAGAAGCTGAGTATGAGATTATTGGTCGCGTATCCGATGATTGACATCAATCCGATGGCACTGATGAACGCGCCACCGATCTTTATCTCGTTAGGGATTTTGGGAGTGTTTATGGCGCTTGCTATCGCGATGATCGCGATCATCAGGAAATTGAGTGTGGTCCCGATCGACATATACCCGGGTAGTGTGCCTTGCAGCGGATTGCTGTCTTTGATGAAGATGTGCTCGATCCCTATGTCGACCCCGAGGATTATGCTCGTGAGGAATGCTAATACTGTGTAAAGGATGGGGATCGCCAAGCCAAGGAGGATGTATTGTGCCTTGTCGGCGTCGATCTTCATTGCCCGCGACAAGATCAAGATTATCCCTCCAGACAGCATAAAGCATATAGCGGTTGTTATCTTCATGCTTATCCAATTGGGGTATATGCTAGTCAGGGCAGTGATTCCGGTTATCCATCCGATGATGACAAAGACAGCCACAATTATTGTCACGCCAGCGAGGTATTCGGACGGCTTGATAGGTTCAGTGATTGTTTCTGCCCTCTTCTTGCCCATATGGAATTTACCTGGCCATCTGGGTTTTATAATCTTATGTTTATTTAGGATGAGGATGGCAAAAATCGGAATGCCCCTTGCTTCAAGTCATCGATTATGATGCTCTTCTTCCTCTGCCTTGTCAGCTTCTGCCTTTGTCTTGTGGATTGTCTTGTCCGGGTGGTTCGGCGGGGAGTATATGGTGTAGAGCTTCAGCTTTTTTGTGGAGGAATTGTTGAGCACGTTATGGTAGGTTCCCGCAGGCACGACTACCACATCTCCATCTTTGGCGACATGGTTCTCTTTTCCATTGAAGACGAACTTCGCTTCGCCCTCTTCTACTCGAAAGAACTGGTCTACGTGATTATGGACTTCATTTCCGATCTCTTCTCCGGGTTGCAGGCACATCACTACTAGCTGCATGTGTTTCCCGGTGAATAGGACTTGTCGGAAGTTATTGTTTTCTAGTGTTTGTCTTTCTATTTGCCCGGAATAGATGGTCATGTTTGCGCCTCTTTTTGTCGATGCGATAGCCCCGCCCGGATCCAGTGAGCCGAAGGCGAACTGCGCCAGAGGCCTCAGCCTCTGTGCGCGTTCGAAGCCGGGCGCACGCGATTTAATCTAGACCAGACTAAGATAGCCCCGCCCGGATTCGAACCGAGGTCACCGGCTTTCTTCAGATAAACCTCCAAAGGCCGGTATGATTGACCGCTACACTACGGGGCTGTATAGATGAGAAATTTGATTTCGCTATTTAAATCCGACGCTGACCCTGTCTATTAATCATTGATTCCGACGCCGATTGTAGGCCTTGTTATCTTCTGTGTCGACATCCTGCACACATAAGGCCCGGGGCATCCGTTCCTTCCGACTGGGCCGCGCTCGATCTTGCCTTCGAGGCATGCGGGTTCCTTGTAGACTGGGCAGTTCTGTTTGCATGGGCATGCTCCTTTGCATGCGATCTTCGCGAATGACAGTTCTGCCTGGCATGTGTTGCTGTATGTCACGCCAGTGTTAGAGCATACTGGATCTTTTACTGATGGGCATTTGCGTGGCGTGCATAAGTAGGTATAATCCGTGCAGCAGTCTCCGTGTTTGGTGCATTCGATGTCGCAGCTGCAGCGGCCGCTTCCGCTTGTCCATCCGCATTTGTTCTCGCACGTTCCGGGAAGTTTGGAGTAGACGCATATCGATGCTCCGAAGCATCCGTCAGGCTCTTTGCGTCCAGGCACTACCCATCCGCCGGGGCATGAGGGCATCACGTGTTTCTTGCAGGTCTTGAAATTGGATGAGGAGAGGAGTTTTCCGGGCGCAGGTATCGATGTCAATGATTGCTTGCTGGACGCGGTTCGCGCCAACTCTTCACGGGAGGGTATCCGATATTCAGTTAAGAAAACTCCGTGGTCGCACTCATCTCCACCCATCTTGATTGTCCCTTCCACGATTGTCCTATCCTGAAATTGGTTGACAGGCCCTCTTGTCGGGAGGGTCAGTGTCAGTTCGATCTCCTTCCCCGGGGAGTATAGCCTGTCGCATTGGTCTGCGGTATTGGCCAGGGTCACTGTCTCAGGGTCCCATGATTTGGTGATCCGAGTGTTGATCAAGTATCTCGCAGGGATGGTCTTTCCTGCGCATAGGATGGATTTCCCAGAGCTGGCTTGTATCGTAGGAGTCAGCTTTCCGACATATTTTATGTCGATTATGCTGAATGTCGCCCTGCATGAGGGGCTGTTTGGCGCAGGCACCGAGAGGGTGGCGGTAGAAAATAAGGATATCATTGCGGTCAGGATGAGCAAGATCGAGAGCATCCTTGTATCAGGTCTGTGGGTGATCATGTTATTGCTCCCTCCGTCCCGTCCTTCCTATTGAAATATGTATCGGAATGATCGTAGAGTTATCGATTGCCACAATTAGATGTTGCCATGCGGGTGGTCATGCAGATAAGGATCGTTCTACAAGTTTATTGAGACAGCTGTTATGTACTTCCTATATCTATGAAGGAATATCTGTCCTGGCTTGAGGATCTCGTTCGCATCCTTATCCTCTCGGACAGCATCCATGAAACGATCCATTTGTGCGTGTGAGAGAGGGACGACTAAAGTGGGGTGACGCGTCCCTAGGTGCAGGGTGATGCTAGGTGACGCGCCGATCTGGTACAGTTGTGAAGTTCTATCCTTCTCAACGACCTTGAATCTGACAATGCCATCAGAGCATAAAAGCTCGAGGTTCGAGTGGTGCTTAAGATGTGCTGCTCGGCCTACATCCTGAGCGCGCTTGCGGATGCATTCAGCGATGGATCTTTGGCCACTATCTGATGCACCAAAATATGATGCTACCTCGCCTCTAGCCAACTTATTGAGATAATGCGCGATGTCCTCCTCATTGAATCCATCAGTGGATAAGGCCGCCTCAGACAAAGGCAGGACAAGATCATACAATGTGATGGTCTCTATTCTTTGATCTACAGGACCCCGACGCCTTGTGAGATCATAATGGAACTCCATGAAAGAAGGAGTCTTGACTTGTATAAAAAATAGAAGGGTAGAAGCGAGTAGTCTGGTGGTCCCGGCAAGCTTCTTCTGTTGGATGAGGTAGTAGCCTGATCACCTGCTTTGCCCAAAAAGTCGGTTTTTTGTGGGTTGACAGCCTAGGTCAAAGCTCAATCTGCGTTCCAGCGCACTGACAAGGGGGTCGGCCCCGTCGGGGAATGTCAGTCAGCTGTATTTTATATCACGAGCTTTGAAGCGGTCAACCCACAACTTCAGGACTTTTTGGGCGAAGCCCCGATCACCACCACACTTATATATCTCCGAGGAGGATTCCGCTCAGATGAAACATAACATCCCGGTCGTCCTGTGGCTCGCCGCGTTCTTCCTCATCGCGCAGTTCATAGGCATCGCTGTCCTTTACAGCTATATCGACGTCGATGCTTCGATGAGGGAAGGCAAAACGCAGTTCCGTGGTCTTGAGCTAGCAGGCCAACCTATGGAGCGTCCTCAGTGGGAGGAGTCGACTTCCTTCGCTTGGATGATGTTCGCGGTTCTGCTCGGGACTGCTATCATGCTTGTCTTGATGCGTTTCCAGTTCAATGTTTTGTGGAAGTTCTGGTATGGCCTGGCGGTATTCACGACGTTAGGACTCGCATTGGCAGCTTTCATCCCATCCACGATAGCTGCGATCATCTCGCTTATTGTGGCTATAATCAAGATCTTCAAGCCGAATTGGTGGGTCCAGAATGTCTCTGAGCTCTTTATGTATTCTGGCCTTGCAGTCATCTTTGTCCCGATAATGGATCTCTATGGCGCTATAATGCTACTCATCCTGATCTCGATCTATGATGCTTACGCAGTCTGGAAGTCTAAGCATATGGTCACGCTCGCCAAGTTCCAGGCTGGCTCGAAGATGTTCGCGGGCCTTGTCATGCCTTATCAGGATGGCCATCTCAAGACTGATCTGCCTTCAGATATTGAGCACAAGCCAGAGACTGGATCGATCAAGTCTAAGACCTCCAAGAAAATGGCCGCTAACCCCCGACTCCAGACTCCTTCGCCTGTCCGCACTGCCATTCTCGGAGGTGGAGATATCGGTTTCCCGATCATCTTCAATGGGGTCATAATGAAATCCTGGGGCTTATACCCTTCTTTTGTCGTCCCTTTCACCGCGACGATCGCTCTCTTATACTTGTTCTTCAAAGGAGAAGATGGGAAGTTCTATCCAGCCATGCCTTTCATCTCATTTGGCTGTCTGGTAGGTTTGGCGATCGCTTATTTTGTCTGAATCTCACTCAAACACGTTACATCTTCCGGCTCTGAGGTACTCTATTTCGCATTCGATATGCCGGATCATCCCTTCGAGGATCAGATTGCCAAGATTGATGTCTCTTCGGACAGTTAGCCTGTAATGCATCCTAGTCTCTGTGATGTGTTCGAAGAAGCGCTTGTATTCATGGATGAATGTGGGAGGCCGGTGTTCATTCCGTATGCCTTGTCTTAGGTAGGCGCCGACCAGGAAGAACCATGCTCTCCTTACTTTGTAGTTGTTTGGCCGGCAGGTTGAATCGACTATGTGGTCAGGGATCTTATCATCCCATCCATCCTTGAGTGTCTTGATCTGTTGTAAGTATTCGTCAAGGGTCATATTGCCATGGAATGCCCAGATCTTGAAAAAGCAGACCTATTCATTTGCCCTGGAACTGCTTGAGGGACTTCTGTCTAGATTCAGCCGAATAAGAGTATGGATTGATCACTTGTCCGTCCCGCGCAGCGATCACCTGCACTCCGGTCAGTATCTGCAATTCGCGGGCCTCCTGCAGCGGGTCCACTGCCAGCATCTGCTTGCCGAAGTGTGTCAGTATGCATAGTGTCGGCTTCACGCTCTCTACGATCTTCACTGCGTCTTCCATTGTGAGATTCTCTGTCTCAGCCGCACAGCCTCGTGGAAAGACCGTGTTCAGTATGAGTATATCTGTCCCAGCGTAGAGTTCTAACAGTTCTTTGGAGAACGCTGTATCCCCTGAGTATGTCAGGACGAACCGGGTCGTCATTATCTTGTATCCCACGCCGTGGGGCTCGGGGTGTTTTGTCATTAGTGGAAGTATGTCTACATCTTGTATCCCGATGCGCTTGTCTGGCGCGGCGATGATGACTTTCTCGACCAGTTTTTTGTGGTAGGGGGACAGGGAAGCTCCTTGCCCGTTCTCTCCTTCGATGACTGACACAGGCGCTACTACTACCCCTCTAGTGTCCATCCCATTCAATGTCATCGCGTGCACGCATGCGTTCAGGTCGTTGTTGTGCCCTACGTGGTTGTGCGACACTAAAACAACAGAAGTCTCGCGTGGGTTGATCCCCCATATCTTGGCCATGGTCAGCGATCCGGGCCCTGGATCGATATGGAATTGCAAGTCGTCTGCCCTAAGGATTATGCCGCCTGATCCTCGCATCTGCTTCGAGACAGCGTGCACATCTCCCGCTGTGCCCAGAAATACTATTGCAGGCTCCATCGATGAGGCGATGCTGATTCAGTTAATAAAAGTAACCTCCGGTCAGATATCGTCTATTTCCCCCAAAACGTTTAAAAACTCACGCTGCATTGTCAGCCATGGCAGGCTAGGCCGGGAGGTTAGCCCTCTCCTGTCACCGTCTATGGGCTTTAGGCGGGGCCGAAGCTTGGCAAGAGGCGTACCCGATGCCGTTGGGTCCTGGGCCGGACGACGATGGTCTGTCCTGCGGGATCATGGTTCTTGGGAACTGGGTCAGGGCAGGAATGCAGCAGCCCTTACTGGGGATGATGGTGCTCGCAGGGTAGCGGACCGGAGGAAAGTCCAGGGTAGCTCTGCGTCAGAAGGTGCGTCCATTGTTGGGCGTGCCTGCTACTTTCTTTTCGATTGATCTGATTATCAGCAACTATCCATTTCTATCTAATCCCGGGGACCGAAGCGAACGCAAGTGAGCGCAGGTCACCTGTTTTGATGGACCTTTTGGAAAAAGGTCGGAGGCCTCCATTGTTGGGCGTGCCTGCTCTTCTTTGTCCGGTTATTCTTATTTGTTGTACATGATATAGCTCTTCAATCCGATTCGATGAGCATGCAGTATATCTTCAATAACATCGGATCGGGAGGGATTAAGGCAGCATATAGTCAGAGATATGCCACCGGTGAGGTGTGGTTGGGCTGCCGCTGCAGTATTGATTTCAAGCCGCTCATCAGAGCATCTAGACTCTATTTCAAATGATTCACAATCCATCAAGAGTCCGATTCTGCCAGTTGGCGCAATCAAGGTCGTTTGGGTGTTCCCAAAACCCATCGACGATACTGCAAAGGCGAGTTCCTTGGTGATTGTGCACAATAAAGATAGGGCCTCCTCTGAACCATACTCACAGCCAAGTTTCCGGAGGGCACCATCATAATTCGTGATTCCTACGCCGATCGGTCTATATTTTAGGGTGTTGAACCGGATTTGTTCGGTCGGATATGAGGCGGTATCCAAGATTATGTTGAGTGCTACAGTCAATGTCTTCGCCGATTCGAAGAAATCCTTATGGTTGAATGTCCCATCAGTTATGAATCGAGCTAGGTTCAAGGAAGCCAGGTTCGCGGCAGTGTCATCCGCACAAAGGAATTCTGCGCAGGGATTTGTGGCGCGAATTTTGTAGGGTTGTCCATGATTGATATTATCTTCGAATAAAAGACCGGGCGAACCGGATTGTATCATGGACTCGACGACTTGTTCGAGTAGGTACTTTTCAGGTGAGCCTGAGATTATCGACCGATTGATGAACCCATCAGGCAGCATTATGTTCCGGATTGTATGATAGAGCGATCCGAATGGAGGTTTGGATTGGATAAATGTATGAATCAAAGGATGGTCTACGCGCAGTATCGCTCCGATGGAACATCCTCTTGATGGAAGACCGCAATACCGATTCCTTGCGTTCTCCTCCACAGCGACTATCACCTCTTCTATGTCGTCCCGCGCAGAGAGATCGGATCCGACCCCACCAGAACCATCGAAAATGTTGTTATGGAGTTCAAGGATCACCGGTATGCTCATTCTGTCGATATCTGCGATATAGCAGGAGGCGGTTTGGGGATTAGGACAGGAGTCGATATGGAGTAGTATGGGCGTGCTGAAACAGACTTTCCTTTCACACAGAATCCTTTCGAGGCTGTCAAGAGGAGGGTCTGTGCGCCGGCGGCGAGTGATGATCGCTGCGGAGATTTTGCGCATCGCTTCTTCTAAAGAGATATCGCCCCGATAGGACAGGAATTCGGCCATCACATCGTCTCTTTGCATATATTCAACAGCAATCGTAAGATTATAAAGATAAGGATGAATAAGTTTATAAAAGTGTAAAAATGAGCTAAGTATAATGCTGAAATATAAAGATATTGACAAGAAAAATAAGAAGATTCTGGATGCCCTGCAGGACAATTCCAGGATGTCGTACTCGGAGTTAGCTAAGAATGTCGGATTGGTCCGAGAGACTGCGTACTACCGGGTTTTAAGTCTTGAAAAAAAGGGAATAATCCGTAAGTATGTATCATTTATTGATATCTCCAAGTTGGGGTTGAGCATATACTGCGTGTTTCTCAACCTGTCGACCAGCTCAGTAGACGCCAGGAAAAAAATCATCGAGCGCATCCGATCGGATCCTAATGTCACCTGGGCCGCCAGTGTCGGAAGTTATTACGATCTTGTCTTTGCGATACAGGCGACAGATGCGAGGCATTTCAAGACTATCTATGCAGAACTGTGTGAAGGATTTAAGGGATATATACACGAGGAGCGGTTCTCTCAGAGGGTCCGATTGGAGGCAAATCCAATAGACAACAATCCCCAGAAAAAGACTCTCACGATATATTCGGGGATAGAGAACCGAACTGAAATTGATGACCTCGATAAAGGGATTCTTAAGAGGATCATGGAAGATAGCAGGATAAGTGTCCTTAGGCTATCCGATCTCCTCAAACGCCCTGGATCCACCATCAAAACCAGGTTAAAACGATTGGAAAGGTTGGGTATTATCCAGGGTTACGGTATTTTATTGGATTATGAGCGATTAGGAGTCCAAGTTTACCAACTCCTGATCACGACGACTTCTTTGAATAAAGAAGAGTCTCGGATGCTCCAAAGTTACTGCAGATCCATCGAGAACATACCTTTCTATGCTGAGACCATCGCCCCTTGGAGTTTTGAAATCACCGTATTAGTCGAAGACAATGCACATCTACAGTCGATCTTAAACGACCTGAAGGAAAAATTAGGTACTCGATTGAGAGCGATAGAAGTGATACCCACTTTTGATTATTACATTAAGTACCAATCCCTCGGAAAAGCAGTATAACCGTTATAATCAGTCTGTAGACTTCCCAGCGTGCCTGCCCTAATCGGATTATAGTTCTCCAATCGCCCGCAATAATCTCTCGTGCCCTTTTATCAAGCGTAGAAACTTCTCCATTTTGGGCACGACCAGTTTAGAGACCACCATATCTTTCGAATTTCTGGAGTTTACCATGTTTTATTCACTCCTTTATTTCCGCAGTGCTACGAGCGCCAATATGTTGTATTCGATGATTTTTTCCGCGGTGGGGTAATTAGAAAGCCGAAAATAGGATCATCGTATATTTGATGTCGATTCAGGTATCTTCCCTTTGATATCGAACTTGGTCTCTGGGAATTTGTAGTTAGTATTTTCGAAGCTGATCTCTTTCGCGTATTCGAGTGCTGATCTGGCTTCTTGGGGTTTCATCCCCGATGCGATCATCTTCATCGCTATAGCGTATTTCAATACTCCTTTTGGATACAGTTTCACTCCGTTCTTCTCGAATTTTAGTAGGAATTCAAGGTCTTCTTCTTTGAGTTCGAAGTGGGATAGGTTTGATGGTCCAAAATGCAAGTTGTATAGGGAGGCTACAGCCCTGGCCATGAATTCGTCGGGGTTGTGTACGATGTATCCTGTTTGTTGTATGTTGAATTCAAGCGCGTCTTGTTCGTGGGCCATGCGTGTCCTGAGGGTTTCCTCTCTTGTGCTTCGCTGGATGTCGAATAAAGTCTCAGTCTCCATGTCCAGTCCATATCGATTGGTGCGAGATGATCGTTCTCGTTTTAATGCGATCTTGTGCAGGGAGTTTAGTTTTTCGTGTAGTGATCGGATGTCTTGGAAAGATTTTGAGAGCTGCCATATTTTAGTTGATGCGTCAGAGATTATCCCATCCATTCGAGCGATATGATCCGGATTTCCTGTCGAATCGAACAGGTCAGCCAATCTCTTGTATTCGGGTTGGGCTTTTGCGATCACTGTGCGTTCCTGGCGGTATGCGTTGTTTCTTGAGTGGAGAGCTCTCTCGATTGAATCTATCGAGGCGGCTTCTTCCTTAGTGGAGTATAGCCTCCAAGAATCTGATTGAGATAGGCTTCTGGCGAGTTCTTCTGATACCCCGTTCTCGATAGAGTTCATCAGGAATTCGGCGAACATTTTGTAGGCTTTCGTTTGGATCTGGATGAGGTCTTTTAGTGGTTTGAATTGGTGGTCTTTGATCCTTTTCTGATGGTACTGCTGGATCTCTGCGAGTGTGGGTTTTATCTCGCCAGGATTTTTCATCATCACGTTATAGACCACGTGCTCGAGCTCATGTGCTAGTGAGTCTGATTCATATTCTTGGGAGGTTAGAACTATTTCTTGAGAGGGAGGATTGTAGTATGCATAGTATCCTGCGCGTGATGTGTCGGCTTGTTTGCGCTTGGGCTGTATCGCGATCTTGATTTTGCCGTTCGTTGAGGGTTTTGTGTAGTCAGACTCGATCGAGCTTCCTGCCCAGGAGTCCAGTTTTGAGACTTCTCGAGAGATGGATTCCTCTAGTGTTCTGGATGATTTTGGCCCTTCGCCTAGCAGGCTGCCTGCTCCGATCAATCCAGCGAGCGCTAATATCAAGCCCCTCTTCATATCACTACTCCAAAGGGACTATTATTCTTAAACCTATTCCTTATACAATCAAGTGCTCGCTATCCTTCCGCTCTTCCGGGCATGCTCAATCGATTTTTTCAGCACCCAATAAGCTCCTATCAAGTAAGGCACATCAAGAGCCAATGTCATCCCGATGTGATACCACGGCACGACCCCAGTCGATAAAGCCAACCGCATCCCTTCAAACACATATGTCGGTGGCAGCAGGTAAGCTACGTTTATCATCCATGCAGGCAGCACAGTCACGGGATAATACACTCCGACAAAAGGCTGTATTAAGAAAGCCACCGACCAAGTGAAGAATTGCACCTGTGTCCCTTTGTAGAAGATGAAGGATGTGACGAACAGCCCGAGAGCCCAGGCAAATAGCATGAGTGCGGCTGCTAGCGCCACGATGCCGAACACCCCGCCCCCCATTATGTTGAACGAGTAGATCAAAAGAGCCCCGATCCCTAATAC
>Ga0074195_1002283_pt1 | contig 22140 bp, 36 predicted proteins | sample EPASupsiteHSE623_FD_64525 | JGI IMG/M metagenome (GOLD analysis project Ga0074195, IMG submission 64525) | Bioremediated contaminated groundwater from EPA Superfund site, New Mexico - Sample HSE6-23 | ecosystem: Environmental > Aquatic > Deep subsurface > Groundwater > Contaminated ...
AGTCTTTTTATCTCTAAAGGACTTTTGGCAAGTTAGGCATGTTTCATGTGGCATTTATTCTTCCTATGTTGTTCTGAAGTGCGGAATATGTCCATTTTCTTTCATCGAATATATATCATCTCCATATATAAGATGATCAACCAAATCTATTCCTAATATTGCGGCTCCTTCCATTAATTTGTCAGTGACAAATATATCCTGCTTTGATGGTTCTGTCTCACCTGAAGGATGATTGTGAACTATGAAGAATCCGGCGGCATTATTCGTTAATAAATATTTAAATATTTCTCTCGGATGTATGAGGCTTTTATTAAGAATGCCGCGATGTATTTCTGTTACTCCAAGAGGAGTGCCAGAGCCATTAACTGCTATAATAAGGAAGACCTCCTGTCCCTCATTTTTATAGTGTGGAAACGCGGAGTCTATTAGCTTCTTAATATCAATTGGCAATTGAAGTTTGCCATTCGCGCCGGTTGTCTCATATGTAAATCCTTTTTCTTTAACAACTATTACTTTTTGTATAATACTTCTATGCATATTTCCCTCCTGTATATTAATAAAAAGTACCACATTTTTACCTTGATATTGTTACCACAGAATGTAGCCAAGAGTTAGTAACAAACTTGCGGGCCTTGGTATCTACATACCTGCATGAAAACCGCGGCAGGTACTTATTAGTTACTTAGACACTTACTTGGACATGTTGTCCATCTTAGAGTGTCTTATACTTTCTTAGACTGTCTTAGACTTTATTAAACTTTCTTAGACTATTTTAGAGTGTCTTAGACTTTCCTAGACTAGGTCACCACTCTCATATATATTAATAAATTTACATATATTAATTATATGATATCTATTGTGTTGACTATCTTATCTAATCTTATTGAAATATAGTTTTATCATATGTACGTATGAATTTCCCTTCGGGAAATTCACAGTAAGTATGTTACTATATATAAGATAAAGGGATCTGCGCCTTGCGGGCGCTCCATGTCCATACTCTCTATATGTAAAAAACATAGTGTCGTTGAAGACACCCCCGCCCCTAAGGGCGGGATGTATCCGAGGAGGGAAAATATGAACTGGAGATAGGAGTTGTTACAAGATAATATCTTTATTAATTATGGAGCATAATAAAGACGATTTTTTTCCCGAGGAAACACTTTAAATTCCTCGTTTAAAAGTCGCACTATCTTTATATTATCTTATAATTATATTATAAGTAACACCGTATCCAATTTAAATTGTTAAATAGACGGGCACCACGGCACGAACTGGTACTTTGGTATGTTCATACCCATGTTACAGTTTCGAAATGCAATGGTGCCTCGTTTCCTTTGCAATTTTCCCTATCTGTACATAGCGTCAAGCTTATGTTCAAGGGAGTACTTGCGGCTTTTCGCCTTATTTATGTCCTCTAAGAGGGCTTTTTGTTTCTTTCTTAATTCAGATAGAGACGCCTCCGTCTCTTCAATTTTATTGTCAATATTGTTCAATTCATTGTTCATTTTTAAGATGTCTTTTTGTATGTTACTTACTGTATTTTTAAGTGCTGAAATTTTACTTGAACGGATTGACTGTCTGAAGTTCAAAAAATGATTCATCTTTTAATAATTTCCTCCTTGTTAATTAAAGGATTCCCCCGTACCCCGTGAGGGGCACAGGAGAATGAGAACATGATTATATTGTTCCGCCAGTTGTTCCTCCTTTGGGAGTGAAACTGGCACCAGCACCCTGAGGAACTTTATCCTCTTTTGCAACAGGTGCTTTCTTCTGTCTTGAAGTCGGGCCAGCAAGAACTTCAATTGGGGCATTTGAGAATTTCTTTGACAGAACAGCAGAAACAAGGTCCGCAATATCGCGGCCTATTTCACCGTCGTCAACTATGCCTTCAATTGTTATTCTCACAGGGTGGAAAATCTTTGAACTGTCCTTGGAGTTCCGTCTCTCACGAATGGAAGCATTTACTTCCAATGGGCCAATCTTCACATCTTTGTACGCTGAAGAAATGCCGTTCGGGTCATCCGGATTGGGCTCATCCCATACACGGAATCCCCTGGTATCTTTCTTCATTCTGGAAGCACGAGCTTCAATGGGTTTCATCAACTCATCAAAGGATTTCGCGCCGTCGTTTCTCTTGTCATCTTTCATCAAAGCCTCCTTTCGAGGGGGGTGAAACATTTGATTAATACGCTTCCATTATTCAATAACAATGGAACAATTAATCACATAGAATTAAGACTATTAATCCATATTGGCGCGTAAGCGCCTTAATGAAATTGCGGTGGGTATACATTCTCTATACTGAAAATACATAAGGAGAGTGTAAACACACTGGGCTTATTGAAGTTGCGGTGGGTAGCATTAAAGCCACCCACCATAACATTAATTAAGTACCTGGTAAACCGACACTTATTTTTCACTTCTGCTCCATTCTGAGTACTGGAATGATAGGATAATGTCCGACTCTGTAGTCGGAAATATTGGTTCTGATGATATCAACTACACTTTCTGATGAATATTCCAGCCTAATTGGATGATCATATTGCTTATTCTTGAGAAAGTGAAGAATGGCATATGCCTTTGCTTCATCGATAGTTATACCACCAAACATGAATGTTTCTACCTTTTCGTTGAATACAACATTACATGTTATCTGTTCATCATCCTCAGTTACTCTAACTCTGATGGTATCATCAAAGTTACGATCCGTTACCGGCTCTGCAATTATACGAATTGACTTTACAATCGTTGACTCTCTTGCTGCTTTATCAAGCTTGTATGTATCACCAATCTCTCTGATCCTAATATTATGAAAGCCTGTAAGCTTTGTCATCTGATCAGCATAGATGTGATACTGTGTTCCACCACATACAAACTTATTGCCGATAATCTCCGCAATCATTCCAATCCTTGGATCCTCTGCTTCAGGATTACGAGCAATGTTAAATACCAATTTGGCCGATACTTTGTAGTTCAATGCTTCAGCAAACACTGCCGCAATCATTCTAGCCGGAATGACATTACGTCCGTTAGTTTCTACTTCTGATCCATCACGAAGTACACGCCTTGAACACTTACTCTGCCAGAGTCCTATCACTTTCTTAGATCCTATACGCTTTGCAAATGAGTCTATTTCAGCATGAACAGCTGACAATAAACTCCTCCTAATGTGGTTCTCCTCGGTACTTACGCATGCATCACGATACCTACGCTCGATAGCCGCGAACTCCCTCATTTCATTCGCTGTCATTCTATCACCGTTACCGTATAGATTAACGAATGACGAGTTAGGATATTCTGCCGGCATATCGGCAAGTATCTTGTCTACTCTATTGTAGACATGACATGCAAGTGAATCCACGGGAAGTATTGATTCGAACATAGGTTTGATACGTTCACGTCTCTTTGCATTATAGAACGCTTCAGTAGATGTAAATCCTTTCTTCATTGAGAATATCAATGGCCATGCTCTGCATTCCGGATCACGAAGAACATTGAATACTTCAACAGGCATTTCGCCTTCTCCGGATCCTACAACAACTTCCTTCTTTATACCATCAATATGGTTATGAGCAAGTGTTGCGAACATGGCAGCATTACTGTAATCACGCTTGGCAACATAATATTCATACGAGCATATAAGTGCAGGTATTTCATGCTTTACATGAGTTGCATATACAAGTCTTTCAGTAAGTTGATCATATGAATATTCCAACGATCTGCGCTTGTATGTCTTAACCCATGATTGTTCGGAATCAAACGGATATGCAAGCCTGCCAATACCATCTAATTCATTGCCAAATGCGAGAGCATCTCCATCATAATCATGCTGGAAATTATGCTCATCTTCTTTAGAAATTGCAATGCCTTCGATGTATAAATTGTCAAGCATTTCATCATGCAGAAGTGTCGATAGATTCACCACTTTCATGCGCCTGATACCAGCAGGACTTAGTACTGGATACCTGAGACATGTGAGAGTTTCTGGATGCTTTTCATCACCATAGTACAGACCAACCTGTCCTTTCTTAAGTCCACGAATCGCAATGATTGGAAGTGCAGACATCTTCACATTCCCCATTGCAAGCTTCGATGCATACTTAAGAACAGCATCCTTTGCTGCCCTGTTATGAGCAGCAAAATGCTGAAGAGATTCAGTCTTCTTTAGTGTAGCAATCTTGTAGTCATATATGATATTATCATCACCATCGCGAAGCGTGAGTATGTCCTCAATATTGCCACACTTAGCCTCGATTTCATCGAGAGCTTTATCGGCTGTTTCTCTGAACAGTTTATTGTCTGTCATGTACTGAAGAACCTGTCGGCCCATTGAGTAATCAAGTTCCTCATGCTCCTTATAGAAGAACACGGTTACTTCATCACCGTCCTTAATATCCAGTCCTTTAAGACATGAATCATGGAACGTCATTGTTGTTACTTTATTTGATGGAATACTTGCACCTTTAGCAATTCCTGTTTTACCACTTGCAATTGCTATAAAGTTATACACTGCAGATCTGTCGCCTCCAAGTTCAGTAATCATTTCACGATTATGCCATGCATTACCGTCATCGATACCAATACGATGTGATATGTTTGCTTTGAATGTTACTTTGTGAAGAAAAGCATTAGCAAACTTTGTTGAATATGCACCACAGTTTGCAGCATTCTTCCCGAAGATATTCTTTACCAATTCAAAGTCATCTTCTACCACACATACATGTGGTCCGATTGGTATCATATCTGCCGGTAAATCCTTGACATGTGACATCTTTGCTGTACGTATTCCGAGTTCATCGAATGCAGTCCATCCTTCAGCCATAGGTAATACATTACCAGTCTGAGTAATATACGGACTGATTGTCTGTCTCATTTCCGAAGTAAAAGCAATCACTGCTTTATACGGAAACGAGTGTTGAGTTGGTGTGTTCACAACTACCTCCTTTGTTATATTTATCTCCTCTATGATCTGTCCATGTGATGCCAATGTTGCGAGCCTATCAGCCTCTTCATTACCTGTGATATTTGCGTGGCCTTTTATCCACTGAATATCTACAAGTTTATTGTTCTCTTTCATCCAAGTTATGAAGGATCTTGTATATGTTTTGTTTGCTTTCCACTGTGAATATCCATTCACATTTAGCCAATGTAGTATGCCATCATAATCTACGAATAATGTGGCACTTATATTGTAATCATGGGCGATCTTTACTGCCTCGATACATGCCTGCAGTTCACCAGGAACCTGCTGACCTTTAAGCTGATCGTCGTCAGGATTTAAGATCACTCCATTCTTACGTACAACCATTACATTGTCTATGTATCCGCATAGACCATAACATATTGATCCTGTTTCTTTGTTCTTGGATCCATCCGAGAACATGATAAGCTTTCCATTTGAGTTCATAGTAACCTCCTTTACTGTTTTATTTTCTGCTGTTTTATTAACAGCTTTAATTGAATTTACCAATTCATTATTCATTTGATCCTCCTTTATTATCGCCCTGGCGGGCGGATTTACTTTTATATCTTCCTAAGAAATATGCACGTGCATACTTATAGAACTCTGAGTTATAGTTTACATACTTCTGATGCAATGACAAATGGTCATATGCACTATCGAAGTCTGATTGCAGATTAACATAATCCGCAGACTCAGAGTCCATATGTGCTTTGATCTTCTTAGTAAGATGTGACATTATAATTGGGAGTGGTAAGACATGTAGAGCACCGCCCAAATCATGGGCGAGCTCATCCATTATCTCATGTGCTTTATCTTTGAGATCATCAGGTAGAACGCGTTCCGGTTCATATTTGATCTCTTTCATTGCTGTAATAATATCCAGTTCTGTTTGAAATTGTTTAAAGCCGGGATAGACCGGCTTATTGCGTTCTGCTGCACAATATAGAGTTGAGCCGCCGAACATGTTTTCTGTTGTAACTATTGCTAAACGCTTATAGTTACGGTATTTTCTGTTTAACTCTACAATGGTTACTTTACCCATTTTGGAGTTATAGTTTGATATTATTTTGAATGTTTTCATGATAACCTCCGGTTATAGTTTTTGTAGTACAATATTTGTACTTTTAGTATTAAAATTCTTATTATTTGTTTCATATTACACCTCCCTGGCGGGGGTGTATATTAATATAGCTGCCGCTATAGTTATTATAGTTGCCCAAAGGGCGCCGGTTGACATGAGATTTATTATTGGATTTGTATATGTCATTATTCTAATGAATTGTAGTATTGATGTTATTATTAGTAGTGTTATTATGATTTTATTTAGTGTTTTCATAGTATACTCCTTTTTTATTGTTAGAATTTTAATAGTGTCCCCTGGCGGGGGGGGGGGATCTTGTTCTCTGTGTATACATAATCACTTCCTTGTTACAGATGTTCTCAGAATTGCTTTAGCAAGTTCTAGGGCTGCCTGAGACTTCAATGTCTCTTTCTCATCTGTCAATTTCTGCGGTTCTGGCTTCTTCATTTGAGCCTCCTTGGTTTAAGTTATCCCATCCGTGTTCTTTGATGATCTTTTTTAGTTTATCGGTATCCTTAACTGTTGCTATCAGTGTTTCAATGTTCGCATCACAATGATCAGCAAACAGTACCCACAATCTTGATCCTCTGATGTCGTATTCGTCAAGAGTAGCAAGTTGTAAAACAACCTTACTGTTGCCAGTTGCCATTTGCTCAATAATAGCCATTGTTATTGCAATTGCACCCGGCACACCTTCAGCCATCTTCATTACTATTTCCTCAATAGTATCATTAATCTTAAGTAATGGTGTCATTTTACTCCTCCTTTGTGTGTATAGAAACCTCGTGAACTTCTTCATCACCTATCATGTAATTAATTACTTCTGTTTCATATTCTTTTCCTCCTTTCTTAAATAGACGTTTTATCTCCTCATCTATAACAACAGTGTCAAGAATAAGTAGGATAGATGTAATGTCCCCAATGGCAAGAAAACAGATAACAAATATCGTCCATGTTGATCCAAATATCAACATGACTGTTATAAGTTCAGCCTGCTTTAAAATGGACCAGAATAATATAAGCGTACTTGTTAGTATTACTGCCCATTTTATCAATGCACTTTCAATTTTCTTTTTCATCTTACACCTCCTATTGTTTTAAGTACGAAAATGCCGAGAGTAATCCATATGATTACTATTCCGGTTGGGGCTACTAAGTTCTCCATTTTTCCTCCTATTTTGAATTGTTATATAATTCGTTATCAAGGGAACGAGTGATCATTATCGATGATACCCCGATCAGAAAGCCGACAATAAACACTTGAATGTTTCTTGCTAATCCGAGATCGTGTATAAATGGTAGATATAATTCTGATGTTGGCATTATCGCTATTACTATTGACGATAGCATGATAATGAAACCAATCATCATAATGATATATCTTTCTTTAGTGCTCATTTGATCCTCCTATTTTAGTTGTTATGAACTCATAAAGATCTACTTTCAGACATGCATCTTCTGCATCATAAGTAGATCCAATTACTCTGTGTGCTGTAACAATACAACACCTTATTCCTCTGAACTTGTCGAGATGTTTTTCAAGTTCTTCTATTAATGGACTTGCAACATCAAACAGTCCATAATAGTTCATCTCAAAAGTTGATACACTTTCAAGATGTTTAGTCCATTCTTCGTGTTCCATAATGTCTCCTTTGTTATGAACGGGAGATGCAAAAATGCAGAGCTCCCGATCAATTAGTTACCTATCTCCGAATCACACGTAATTTGGTCAACAGCTGATCAACATCCGGGATTCTAATGAAGAAGTTAATATAAATGGATATTACCAGCGAGGCAATGAAGCTGGCTGCAGCACTCATTGTACCTCCACCACCTATTACAATTGCAATAAGTAGTGTAAGACCAACATCGACAATGCACGTCACTATGCGCCACGCAACTAACTCTGCAATCCATATGATTACATTGATAGCTACAGCAAGTGCATAGATGATGATCGTTTCTAACATGATGCACCTCCTATTTGATAAGTTTTTCTAATGTCTCGATCTCTCTTACTATCAGTTCAATGTCCACTGAAATTGATGTCTCAATAATCTCCTGTCTGTTGAGTTCAAGCTTGATTGCCGCAATCTTTGCCTTTACCTCTACAAGTTTAGGCTCGATAACCGACAATTTTGTCTTAAGTGATGCAATTCTCTTGTTAATTATCCAGTTGCTTATTGCATTACATCCGGTTGCAATTCCTTCACCAACAGACTTAAGAATGTTCTTGCCTGCTGTGACGATTGATTTCAATGTTGAGTTCATTTTGACTCCTTTTCTTGGGAATATTATGGGATGCTTTATTTATATCTCTCGCATCCCTTAAAGAGATCATCCTACTTAGGTAAGGATACCAGCGCTTATTGGCTGACCCATTAGAGACAATTTACTTGATGATTTCTTCAAATGTTCTACCTGTAAGTGCTGAGATCATCATTGTTGTTTTGAGCACTTCAATAGTAACACTTGCGAGCTCACAATTTAGCTTATCATAGTCATTCTTTGCACTTATGATCATTCTTTGAACAAGTTCATGTGGTTCGGTTTTAGTCACCCTGTAATATTCTTTCGATGTCTCAATCAGTCTCTGCTTTCTGGACATGTCCTCTTGGATTTTTGCATATTTTACAGCCAATCTGTCATATTTCTTTTCCAAACCTTTAGCTGCAAAATTTCTTATCGCCATTGATACTTTGTTCATAAGATCCTCCTATTTGATTAAACGTGATCTGAAACCTAACACAGCTACATACCAAGGACTGTTATCATCCATGCAAGGCACAGCGAGAATTCCGAATATCCCTAATGCATGTGCCATTAGGAATGCAGCAACTCTACTTAATGTGTTCATTTTTCCTCCTAAGTTATTTGTTTACTTTACTTCGTACTCATGCCCAGTCAAGGACATATACTCTGTCTGTTTTTCTGTTATTTCTCTAAGAATGTCTTCAGCTTCAGGAGTATTCTTTCTCTCCTGATAGCTGTCTTCCAACTCCTGTATTCTCTTCTCAAGATCCTGAATCTTGGTATCAACAGGTTTTGTCCTGAATGCCTTTATTGCGTTATTCGTTCTTGCACTTAGATCCTTTGCAACAGGCTCTGCCTTTTCGATTCCTTTCACTACCATTTTCTCTGAGAACTGAAGTCCTTTTTCAAGACTTCTGAAGATTGTTGATACGAACTTTTTCATTTTAGACTCCTTTTTTATTTGTTATTATCTGACTACTTCATTTCTCTCTATCAATATTCTCGCATCATTTAAGATGTCAAATCTTTTGAGCTGCTTCTTTAAATCTATCTTAGCCTCTACTAGCACTTGCTTCGTGTGTCTAGGAGATATGGCAAGTCCTTCTCTTAAGTTTCTTTCAAGGAAGACAACAGTTAATGCTGCTGTAGCAAGTTTTTCTCTTTCTTCTTCAATTTTTGCATCTAATACGTTGATATTATTGACTACATTTTTCATTTTGAACTCCTATTTCTTTTAATTATGGAGTGCTTTATTTCGACACCCGCACTCCTTAAGGTGACCATCCTACTATCGTAAGGATACCGGCCCAAAGACCGACGGATTAAGTACTTACTTGTTGAATGTGAAACGCACGTCCTTTATAGACATGCCACATTCGATGCATTTCTTTGTCATTGGAGATACAAGCATCTTAACTCCGTTGACAGTAACCCAAGTATACCGTCCATCTATATACTTACCTGTTATCTGGTCTCTCGGGTTTGCAAATCCAGTTGAGTAGATATCAAGATCTATTCTTGAATCTCTAAGCATTTCAGTGTTTCCTACTACGTTCATAATATCCTCCTATCTAATTGTTTTACTGACAGTTATAGATGCTTTACCTAGACTCTTCATAGCCAGGCTCATCTACTACTTCCATTCTTCCTACTACACCAAGTAGAAAGAAGAACATTGCGATACACAACCATGTAAGTAGCTTCTTCATTAGTCCTCCACATCTAAAGGGTTATTGCCCCATATCCTTGACTTCTCAGCCAAGAAGGAGCGCATTCTCTCACTTTCCTCTACTTCCTTTATGACGTCACTGAATATATCAGCAGCGTCATGTGTCTTTACCGATTCACATAAGGACTCATACTCCTTATATGTCGATGTTTCTTTACTCTTCATGAATGCGAACACATCCACTCTTTGAATGCATACGAACTTACATGAGAGTTGACTGAGTCTTTCCATTGCGTCCATTTGGACCTCCTTATTATGGTGTTTAAGATATTGTTTATCCATCACATAGACCCACCTACCGTGAATGGATTCTTAACTATTATATAAATAGCTATTCTAGTCACCAGTATTTTCTTAAAATATTACTAGTATTCTCCTTAGAAATCAGTATTCCTTCCTCTACTTGCGGGGTAACTTGAGGGGTGACTTGCGGGGTGGCACCCCTATCTTTTAAATCTCACTTTCCTCCTCATACTCGATGAAATAATTTCAGCTCCCCAGATTTAACTCCCCATGTAACTCCCCAGATTTAAATATGTCGCAAATATATTCAACATTTGCGACAGATACCTATTGACAAAACATAGGTATCATGGTATAATATAGGAAGCTTATCCCGCGCGCCTCTCCCGAGATGGGTAGCGCTAAGAGTCTTGGTGATGCGAACCGCGGGATGAGAGTAAATGTTAACCTTAAGGAAAGGAGACAAGACAATGGATTATCAGAGTGTAGAAATCGGGCGGTTTAATGTAGAGTTGCCGCGTTTTATTGATCAGGTAGCAAAGAAAGAATTATCCAAGAAGAATGCACAGTTTATTAGAGATCTTGTAAGGGATATGATGCTGCCGGGAGGATGCAAAAAAATTTATGTAAGGGAGAGACAAAGCGGCAGTACAACAGGTGCCATTATTGCGGCTTCGCTTGTTGGAATGTATACCGGAAGAAGTACATACTTCCTTATTGAAAAAGAAGGCAATCTTCAGAAAGTACACGATTTGCATTATAGATTCCTTAATAGAAAAGAGCCGAAATTTAATAAAGATAGGTTCCCAACTAACTCTTTACTATCTAATGATTCATGGTATGGAATAACTGCGTTAAATATTGGTATTACATTTATATACCAACAACTTATGAACACAGGATCCATTATAATTACTGACAACGTAGGATCGTCAATTCATAAAGCGATGAAGGAATTCTCACAATATAATGGCACGGTGATTCACATTGAATCACAGGAAATATCTAACACTATTGTTTGATACATTATTACTATATCCGTTGCTCTATTGGGCAACGGATGTTATTTAACTCTTTAATGTAATAGGAGACAAAAAATGGAAATTTATCCAATCGCAATTCGGACAGCAGCAAAGATATCGTTATTACATCGCCAATCCTTCACTACTTCAGTTTTCGAAGAGATAGAAAAAATAACGGGTATTGAAAAGTATCAGCTATCGATATATAAAACATATGTAATGCCAAAGGATAGAATAGCATTCATTGAGAAATATAGATCGTATGAACCTGGCGGAATGACAATAGAAATCACTCATGCAACTAACGATGCAACTTCTTTTCCTGAAATAGATATAAACAAGATATCGGCAAAAATACTTGAAGCAATTAAAAAACATACGGATATTGGCATTGTATCGATAGTGATAGGTGGTTCATTGTATCTCGACGTCGATGTTGATAATTTTATCACATTGGCAGTAGGAAGAGAAGTATTGACAGAAGACAAATAATATGCTATACTTGTATTAAGTTTAACAAGAGAGGTTAAAATGGGCGAAAGAGCGATTTCGTCAGAAAGAGAGTCTTTCACATGAATATTAAGACAGTGCGATTTGTCTTTGAAGAAGATGCAAAGAGATCAGTTATTTCTCGTCAGCAGTTCATGCAGTTTGTCGATTTCACCGAATTAGAAGTAGTAAAAAAAATTGGTGTTGAGAAATTCTTTGCAGCGATGATAGAGTCCACAAATCTTGATCCAACCGTTGATCAATTGTTATACAGATTACGTCTGTTAAATCCCTACCGTTTTGTATGTGAGACTGATGATAAGAAAGTATTGTCTGTACATGGGATACTTACTTTTAAACAACAGCGATGTATTGATCACGTTGTTGAAGTCCCTGGACCGTCGCGAATGCACCCATCATCACATGATTATATTGTAATGGGTTCCGTTCCGGCGACAATATCACCATCACTTAGAATGAATGTCCTACCTGATTACATGTTTATCGGGGAAAAGTATGAAATCATTAGAACAATTGAACATGGTGAAAATATAATCAAGGTAACAAGAAAACATACAGATGCACCGAGCAGGGTATTACATGACTACACTTTTACAGAGTAAATCACATATCTTATATCATACTTTATTAAATGATGCAAAAGAATATCTGATAAAAGATAAGATTCTTGAATTGTTCTGCAATTCATTTTGCGACCTTGAGCCGGAAAAGATAATACTTCTTTTTAAGTATCTCTGTCTTCAGGTATATCATGAAGAATATACAGAAATATTTACAACATTGTTTATGGATGATCTACGTCTTGTCTTATACTATCCTGATATTGCAAGAATCGTGGAGACTCCTACTTTTCTGTCAGCGAATTATACTACAATGGAAAGTATGGAGACTAAATATTTAAAATATCCAGTTGGTGCTAAATATGGCCGTACCGAATTAATAGATGTCACCTATCCTGATAATTTTAATTTTAATTCAATATCAAGATGTGGCATATCGGTAGCACGAATGATAAATGGTAAATTTTTAACAAAGGAGAAAGAGAATGAATAAAGAATACAACGCGATGATATATAAGGGAGATAATGGTATTTTACACATAACGGCAATGGAAGTCGGCCCAAAAATTACCATAGATGGATATCTAGAGTATTTAAAAACACAATACGGTGATAGTAATATCACAATAATGGTAGATAACTCATTATCTGATGGTGGTTTCTATGCCGAATTAAGAGAAAAAGCTGATAAAAATATTACTGTTATATATAACATGAGCGAAACCCAGGAAAAAGAAAAAGTATCACCATATATAAATTGTCATATCACTGCCGTGGATCCATCAGAAAGCATCAATCCAAATGGAAGAATAAGTAGTGATAAAAAATACAATCTACATGTATCAGAATTTGAACGAGAGAGTGACGTGGTAACAGTATATGTAGAATTAGATCCGAGCGAACCATTGCAATCTATTGATGATTTTAGAAATTCGCTAAGAGAAAAATATCCGAATCTGTTAGTATTATCAAGAATTGGTGAGCAATTAGAGAAAACCGATTTCGGATCAACGTTACTATTTTGTAATTGTGAAGATAAACGTATTAAATCAACTAATTTAACAAAGGAGAAACAAATGGAAGGATTTCTTGAAAGACTTATTACAGAAGAAAAAGAACTGAGAGAAAAACTCGGGAAACTCTATTCTTTTATCGTAAGCGATAATTTCAGCAACCTTACTGAAATGAACAGAGGGCTTCTGAAACAGCAGAAGGACGCAATGGAGGAATATCTAGAGATACTCCAAGTAAGGATTGAAGAAAACACAGAGAAACCGTAATAGTAAATTGAAAATCTCTGTACTGAACATTGAGCCAAAAGTAGAGAATGTCGCTTACATGCGTATTTCAAACTATCATAAATTTAAAGGAGATCATGTCGAATGGTATGATAAAAATAAACATGAAAAATACGATATAATCTATGTGAGCTCTCTGTTCAGTTTTACAGAGAAACCAGTTAAAACAGACAACATGATCTGTGGCGGGACAGGATATGATCTCATAACTAAACTTCCAATAGAAATAGAGGAATCAGATCTTGATTATTCAATATATCCGGAATGTAATAGAAGTTATGTGTGGTTCTCTCGCGGTTGCACGCGAGCATGTCCTTACTGTGTTGTCAATCAAAAAGAAGGAAGAATTCATACCGTCAGCCCATTTAATTTAAATCCTAAAGGAGAATTTATATCAATTCAAGACAACAACTTTTTTAATTCTCCGGGGTGGAAAGATGCAATAGAACAACTAAAAAATTGGGGACAACCTGTAGAGTTCAATGGTGGTATCGACGCAAGAACTTTAACCGAAGAGCAGTGCTATGCTCTAAAGGAACTACGACATTTTAAGCAGATTAAAATAGCATGGGATAATCCAAAAGAAGATCTCACTGGCAAACTAAAAGAAATTATCAAAATTATATCTAAATATAAACTAATGTGCTATGTTCTTGTTGGGTATTGGTCAACTCCGGAAGAGGACATGTTTCGCATTATGACCCTTAAGAATCTTGGTATTGATCCATTTGTAATGCCATATGATAAAAAGAACAGATATCAGATGGATCTTGCGAGATGGTGTAATCGCAAAATGATTTTCCGAAAAACATCGTTTGAAGATTACGTAAGACACGGTAATATTTTTAAACATAATATATAAAAATATGATATAATAGGATAAAGGAGTATTGTTTGCAATGTAAAATGTGCAGATCTGTTATTGGTTCTGGTGATCTATGCGCAAGATGCGCTGATAAATTTATATATGATAGTAGAATCTCTGGATATAGACTTAATAAGCATCAATTGATTCATACGAATGTCCGGGAAAGCAGGCTTCGTAAGATTTTAAATAAGATGTACGGTGTTCAAAATATTATTGAAGAAGCAAGCTTTGATTGGTGTAAAAGTCCAAAGACATCAGCACTTCTAAGATTTGATTTTGCAATACTTCAAAATGATTCATTTTTTCTTATTGAATTTAATGGCGAACAACACTATAAAAAGATTAAGTTTTTTCACAAGACAAAGGAACAATACAATGATCAAAGGATAAGAGATAAAGAAAAAGTAACAGCATGTAAACAGAATAAAATACTACTTATTTCAATACCGTTTCATGTTGCACTAAACGATGGAGATGTCAAATTGTATATTGAGAGACACTCGAAGGAGAGCAAATGATTATCAAAAAAGACATAAGTAATGAGTGGCAAACTGCTGCAGAAAAAGTAGGTAATACCCCAAGACCAGGCGAGCCAAAGTATCGTAGGGCGCAATCAATTGATATGATTGTTGTACACGAGACACAGGATGATGATAAAGTTGGGGAAGATGTGTGGAGTATTATAAAATATCACACAGCACCAAATCCAGTATGTTCAACAGGATGTTGGACGATATGTTATCACTATTATGTCGAAAGATTGAAACAAGATACTGTTGTTTGGAAGACAGTTCCTGAAGAGATTATAACATTTCATTCCGGGATGTGGAATGATAGGTCTATTGGGGTTGTTGTTGATAAAACAGACAAGGATATTGTCACAGGTGAAAAATATACAGCACTGGTAAATTTGCTTGCTGATCTTTGCATATCTCACAATTTAAATCCACGAATGGCAATTGTCGGACATCGTAATCTTTACTGGTCTGGATGGAGAGAGCCGGAAAAGGGAAAGATTGTATTAAATAAGACATGTCCCGGAGCAATATCAATTGTTCAGTTAAGATTGGATGTTGCTGATATATTAGGGGAAAGAGGATTCATGTGTCCTCCAGTTGCCGATCTGGCAAGAATATATAAAGGTGAAGAGTATTACACCGTTGAAATATACGATATACTTAGTAAGAAGTTTAATAGACTTCATGAGACCGAAGGGATGATTAAATCAACATTAGAGAAGGTGAAAAAATGGATGACGAAATCAAAGTAACTACCGACATAACAAATGAGATAGAATCAGGAGAGAATGAAACGGTAAATGATGATGTCGATGAGAGTGCAAAATTTGCAATGTATAGTGGTAAAATTCCAGCTTTTAAAAATACAGTTAAACATATTAAAGCGAATATTATCAAATCATACAAAGACGCCGGGACACTAAATACTCTTGCATCTGAGTATAGTAAGACAATTAAAAAAGGAATGTCAACATTTCCTATGAAGTGTAGTGCCGCTTGTGAAATAATCGACGTATGTCCTTTTAACGAAGTTGGCAATATACCTGAAGGTGATCCATGTCCTATCGAACTTTATATGATTGATGAACTATCAACAAGTCTTCAGGCTGAAGTAACAGGCGGACATCGTAAATGCACAATTAGTGAAATGCTTACAATATCATCTATTGTTTCCCTAACTGTCATTGCTAATTTCAGATTGAATGCAATAATAAGCATGGATAGTTTAAAAAAACAGGTAGCAATTAAAGGCCCAAATGGAATGGTAGAGACCATAAGTTTGAATCCTTTAATTGAAAGCATGTATAAGCTATACTCCGAGACTCAAAGTCTTTTGAAGAATCTCCATTTGAATAAGTTAGACAAATCAAGATATCCTGATAAACAAGAACAGCCTAAAGATCAAAAGGATAATGGTCTTGATATGCAGAAATTTACAAAATATCTTGCTGAAAAGGGAATAGATAGCAAGATTCTTACAGAGGCAATTAAACATTCAGCAGAAAAGGAATAATTGATGAATCCTGTTCCTTTATCGACTAAAATGAATTCTATTTATTCAATGATGCACGACTATGATCGTCTTCCGGGACAAGATGTTTTTGATAGCAAAAGAAAAGACATTTTTAAAGTTCAATCTGCTGTTAACACAGCAAACATTCTATCAGCGCAACAACAATCTGCAATTCCTCCAACATATCAATTTAACAATGGCGTTAGTGGAAACAATGATGCAAAGATAAGTGCGGCAATGACAAATGGCGCAAAAACGCAACACCATCTTCCGACAGCAATGATAATGGAAAGAACCTTTAGGAGCACGGTGAAATAAATGGGATTTGGGGCAACTAAATCATTATTTAATTTTGCATGGGGTGGCGTAAAAGCCGCAATTGGCATTAAGAATAATATAACTGGTAATGCGTCTCGTGGTATCGGACTATTAAATACCATGAGATCGTTTAAAGTTAATCCTCTTGCGGTTAATAAAGCATCTGAGAAAGTTCTTCATATTGCAGGTGGTATTGGATATGCTCCAGGATTCATAACAGGTCAAGCAGTTGGAGGTCTTACAGCAGCAGCCGTTGGGTCTATTGCTGGTACTGCAACCGCAATCGGAGAGGGACTGATAACCGCAGGTAGTAAACTTGGTAAGACTATTCCGCAAATATCGAGAATGGCCCAAACGAGAGGAATTGGCGCGAAACATTCAGCAAATGCTATTAAAATAGGAAAAGGATTTAAGTCATTCATGGGCAAAAATGCACTCCATGTTGCACAGATAACTGGAGTTGCTCTTGCTGCTTCAATTCCATTATATAGTAATGCCGAATCTACACGTAGAGAAGTATTTGGCGATGTTAATCCAAAACTATCCCAGTCAGCATATAGCACATATAAAATAATGAATCCTCAAAAAGCAATGGTAAGTGTTGCCGGAACAGGATATGAGACAATGGCAACAAAATACTCACTTGGTCAGAATATGCAAATGAGAGGAGATACACGAATGCAACAATCAACACAAGATCTTACACTTGCATTGTATGGTCTTAGACATAGAGGTCTATTTTGATGTTCACTGATCCAAGAGATCAAGAAGCAAATCAGCAAGATTTCGAGATACTCAAGCAGGGAGCAAAGACATTTGTTAATAACCCATTGTTTAATAATCCAATGGGACATTTCGCGATATCAGCACTTCCTCCAAGATCAAGAGAAAATCTGGTACAGTATGGATGGAGAACCGGGATAGAAGCTCAGAAATATGCAATGCAACAATCATTTTTCATTGCTGGTCATCTTCCTGGTTTTATGTTCAGCAGAATCGGCGGTACAGCAGGTGGATCATTTAGATGGTTTGGCGCCCTTGGAATGCGAACGGGTCTTGGTGGAACAACCGGATTTGGTGCAGGAATTGGAAAGGCAATAAGTTCACTACCAGGTGGAAATTTTGTAAATAATATTGCGGAAGGCGCATCCAAATTTTTACTTGGTACTGAAATATCGATGGCATCTATTGCGAAAGCCGGAACATCAATGTCAACGGAGATGGCAAATTCGGTGTTAACTGCCGCAACCGAACGAATAACAACAGCAGGTATAAAAAATGTTAATCTTTGGGATTTAAAGAAAGCTTTTTCAGCAATAGATACAGGGGCAACATCACCTCTTAATCAAGCAGGTAAAACAGCAACATTAAATGTAAAAGCCCCTGCAACTAACATTGCACTTTCAAGATATAAATGGATGCTGGCAGGTAAGGCAGCAACAGCATTCATACAACCAATAATAACAGCGGCAGACGTTGCAAGAACAATAGGATCTATTGGAGCTGGCGCAATTAGAATGGGATATTCGACATCTGAGTTTATGGCAAGACAAACAAGAAGACTTTCAGAGCGAGTAAGAACAACTGAATTTGAAACAGATCTTAGCGCATGGGCAACAACAGCGGCCAAGACTGAACGAACTGCACTTATGGAGCAGATGTTTTCATCCAGAATAAATGGCGCAATGCCATATGGTTCTGAAACGGACAGACTATGACAGAAAGAAATATATTAGATGTATTATCATCATATCTTCCAGAGTACTGGATGGAAAAAAATCTCAATGATCCTCTTGGATATAAAGAACCATTTAAACTGAGACCGTTTCAAGAAGAAATAGTTGGCGCGGTATATAACGATAAACATAGAAAATTTTCATTTGCAATAGCAAGACAGACAGGAAAGAGTGTTGTAATGGCAGCAATTGCACTACATAGAGCAATTGTTCTGAAGAGACATGTGGTTATTATAACACCATCTGAAAATCAGATTAATACATTGTGGGAAAAAATATTAGGATGTTTTAGATATAATGATGATATAAATAATTTAGTTAAAATATCCAGATCAAAACCATTCCACTATCTAGAATTTGCAAGTGGTGGTAGTATAAAAGGACTTATAAGCGGAACAGACAATGCCAGAGAGTCAGTAACACTCAGAGGATTTAGTGGAGATGATATTTTCATAGATGAGGCTTCATATATTCCAGAATCAGCATGGAAAATAATAACCCCATTTTTTACAAATACTCTTGATTATAAATGGGTTCTTACAAGCACCCCTTCGCCATTTGAAGATTACTTCTATTCAACGCATCATGACCCTTCAATGGGCTTTATAACTCTATCATATCCTGCTCCTATTGCCAATCCAATGTGGAACGAGGACATGGAGAAGCAGAATAAAGAAACAATGACGCCAGACGAATATGATAGAGAAATACTTGCAAAATTCCCAACACAGGCGGGAGGCGTATTTTCCCCAGAAGCAATTCAAAAAGCAATGAAAAACTATCAGTATTCTCTAACAAAACGAGATGGATATAGATATTGCATGGGCGTTGACTGGAATACAGCTGAAAATGGAACACAGATATGCATATTAGGATATGCAAAAAATAATATATATGTTGCTTATCGTGAAATAATATCAAATATCACAAATCATCAGACAAAATCATTGGAGCGTATAATAGAGTTGCATCGGGCAATACGATGCGATCATATATTTGTTGATGAAGGATATGGTGCTGCACAAATAGAACTATTAAAAGAATATGGAATGATGCATCCGGAGACAGGAATATTTACTAAACTTATTCCAATGGATTTTAATAATAAAAACACAATCAGGGTTAAAATAGGAAATACTGATCCTCAGCCAAAACCAGCTAAATCATTCATGGTTGGTCTGTTGCAAAAATTATTGCAAGATGGAATGTTTGAATTTTCATCTCTTGATACTCATAAAATTACAGGGCTGCAGGTTCAATTAAGAAACTTTAAAGTAAAGAAAAAATCATTTGGTAATGTTCCAACATATGCGGATGGATATTATCATGGTATTATATCAGTTATGATTGCAATTCTCGGATTATATAAGTTATATGCGACGTATAGTGCGGATAGAGTATCCGCAAATGGATCATTTGTTCCATTTGATAGTTCAAGAGAATCTAACGTGTTTAATAATAATAACAAAGAACATTCAGTGATGCCAACTGTCGACGAAATGATGAAAAGAGATCAGAAGTATGTTGACTTTAACAATTTTTTAAGAGAACAACCACGATATATTCAGCAAGGTCTTGGTAGAGCAAACAACACACTTTCACCAAGATCACCTGATAAATTAAGGAGAAGGGGATGAGTATTGTAAAATGGGATCGTAAATATAGATGGGATTCGTCACTTATAAGTGTAACGCACGATGTTGATACTGATGAATATATCGATAATATTTCGATTTTAGCACATTCTGATTTATTTAATAATTCAGATCTATCTACAATTCGGTGGAATGTTATTTCAGATAAAGTTACGGCAACCGAGTTAGAATATCTTGAACTAACATCAGTTGAAGGTGGAAGTATTGAATTACAACAGCTTATCGAATTGCCTGAGATATTTACTGCGAAATTAACATATAGTGACATACATTCCGGGTCATCAATTGGCATCAAACTAACAGACAGTGTTTCTACAATAATTGTATCAACAGATACAACAACTTGTACTGTTTCATACAATGGAACGACCATTGCAACAATATCAAGATTTCCAGAGAGTGGATCTCTATTAATTGAAAAACTATCAGCGTCATTGTTGTCTTTTACTATAATGGATTCCAATGGATCTGCAATTATTTACTATGGTAATCTAACAATTGACACGACACAGACGTTGAGCATTTATGCAACAGTTGGGGCCGGAAAATCAATCACAGTGGATAGTTTAATTGTGTCAGGATATCCAATGACTATTGGCGAGGCAGCATATGAATTCACAGCAATAGGCAGAGTGAATGGTATATATATAGATGCAGATCAGGGACCAAGCGTTCAACATCTTATTCAAATATCACCAAATGGTGATCTTGATATTGCTGATAGCGGTGTCACATGGTATGGGGCAAATGGCGAAGATACTTATTTCACCTCTACCGATTTATCAATTACAGATATACCGATTAGTTCTTCTTTTAAATATTACTATAGAATAATATTCATGCCAGCTCAATATGAAGCAGCGGATGTTAAAATAGCATATACCAACTTTGTTGCATATAAAGATGCCTTAATTAGTAAATTAGGAAATACTAATTTTTCAGATAATATAACTGTCACCAATCCGCGCATTGCTCTGGCTAGCTATCTCATTAATGTTTCACCAACGACGGTCAAACTCGCATATTGTTCTTATTCTCCGAATCTCATACCATTGGTAATAACCGACACTGATTATTTCTGGACATTGCGAAGTGTAACAATGTACGATGATCAGGTTGATGGATATTATATTGACACATCAAGTATGACAGCAATGGCAATCTATTCAGAACATACCGGAATACTGATTGCATCAACAAGCGCTGGTGATATTTTAGTGCCATCCGGAACATTTACTGTTTTTGATAAAGGAAATGGCACCTCTGTGATTCTGCGATCAGTTGGAACAACACATATAACAACATTAGGAGTAATGGGAATATGGCTTTAACAGATACATTTTATCCTGTTGATTCAAAAAGTAGATCAACAACCAGTACAACAGAACAAAACTTATTGACTAATATTTTAATGACAAAGACATCAACACCAGGATATGTAACATACGTTCGAGTAAAATTTGATGCTACTTTTATCAGTGGAGGTGATCCTGGTGCTGGCGCAACTGTTGACTTTTATATAGAATCTGATATAATTGGAAGTGTGAATATTGGAACAATCGCAATTGATTCAAGTGAACCACAGGTAGCAACTTATCTTATCAATGGGTATGCTAATTCACAATACAAATGTTCTCTTAAAATGAAAGTAAATAATGTCGGTGATAAGATAACAATTAACAATCTGATGATGCAAACATATAAGGAGTAAAAATGACAATATCTTTTATAACAAATTATCCTTCCGGTAAAAGCGTTACTGGTTTTAAAGTGTATGAAAATACAACAACTATATACGCTGGTGGTGCCGCAGCATTTGAAGGAAACAGTATTACTCCCAAAGTGTCAGATACCTACCTTGTTTTTAATA